>ERZ887849.2471-NODE-2471-length-15234-cov-6.860860_pt1 | contig 15234 bp, 14 predicted proteins | sample MGYA00521267_ERZ887849 | MGnify/ENA primary metagenome ERZ887849 (study PRJEB32303, sample SAMEA104408601) | aquatic metagenome | biome: Brackish water; feature: Pelagic; material: water | place: Baltic Sea | collected 2014-06-06T16:11:00 | depth 2,863 m ... | reverse complement strand
AGCGTATAAAGATCATGACGAAAGATTATGCTAGGCAGCCACCAAAGGTTCGCTCTTCTTTAAGAGGAGCGAAAAAAAAATCAAACAATAAAGTTTGGTCACCTTGGCTTGTATTTCTTGCAGGGGTATTTCTTGGCGTTTTAATTATACCTTTATCTAAGCTATCAGAAATATCGAATGAGCAAAATCTAGCGCGTATTAATAATAACTTAACTGATCTTTCTGATGATAAACAGAGCATACCTCAATTTAACTTTTATACATTACTAAAAGAAGCTGAAGTGATGGTTGCGGAGACGCCAAAAATAACAATGTTTTCCAGTAAAGAAAATAATTCAAACGATATCTTTTTGCTTCAAACAGGGTCTTTTAGGACTGAAGCGGAAGCAGACAATCTGCGCGCCCAACTTCTACTGCTCAACTTGAATACAGTAATTGAGAAAGTGACCTCTAACAAAAATGAAGCATGGCACCGCGTGATCGTTGGCCCATTCAGCAATCCATCAACGCTGGTTGAAGCAAAAAAAATCCTAGTCGCCAATAGAATTGGCTCGCTACTCCTTAAAAGGAAAAGTCAACTTCCATCAAGGTAGGCATGAAAGTACTCCGAAGAATATTCAAGCCAAATTCAGAGACCACAGATACCCAGCACCCAAAATAAGATTTGGCGGGGTCATTTTTTACCTAACAATAAATATATAGCTCCTGTTCCTCCGTGCTGGGGCTGAGCACTATGGAAAGCCAGCACTGAATCTATTTGTCTTAGCCAGTAATCGGTCCAGCCTTTTAGTAAAGCTGGCCTCTCTCTCCCTTCTCCGCGGCCATGGACAATAATTGCGACACGAGCACCATCAAGCATACACTCATGGATAAATCTTGAAATTTGAAACTGAGCTTGCATAACAGTCATGTGATGAAGGTCGAGTTCTGAGTCAACAGGGAGCTTACCCTGACGTAAATTTTTAAAAATCTTATCCTCTAGACCTGCCTGCTTATAGCTTAGGATATCTCTTGGCCTTATCTGGTCTGTCAATTCTGTTGGCTCTAAAGTATGCGTTGGAGGAGCTTTTTGAGCAGCATCCCTGCGATTAGCTATGCCAGGAACCTGGTCTTTTCTTTTATGCAAATAAACCCTATTCGCCTGCAAAGGTTTAACATCAGCCATCTGCTGTTGAAAAGATTCAGAATCGTCTTGTTTCATAAATGACAGCCTCTCCCTTTGCTGCAGATGCATAACTCAAAAATTTATATCAACCATTAACACTAACAACAAGACCGCCGCCGAACCTTGATCTTTAGACCGATCAGCCAGCTATTGATGCAATCTTAAGTCTATTTAGACTGGGTTAATTTTTTGGTTCATTTCTCTGGATGGCTCATTCTCATCTGGGGATCCAACAACTTTTGCCGGCACTCCTGCTATCGTTGTATGGGGCAGAACCGAATCCAGCACAAGGCTGCCTGCACCTACTTTTACTCCTTTCCCAATTTCAATATTTCCTAATATTGTTGCCCCTGCAGCAAGCATTACTCCAGTGCAAATTTTAGGATGTCGATCTCCGACCCCTATACCAGTACCCCCCAGTGTCACAGAATGTAGCATAGAAACATTATCGTCTATGACGGCTGTCTCACCTATAACCAAACTTGTGGCGTGATCAATCATAATTCCACCACCAATTTTTGCGCCAGGATGAATATCTACAGAAAAAATTTCTGAAGCCTTATTCTGCAAGGATAATGCTAAATATTTTCTATTTTTTTCCCACAACCAATTGCTAACACGATAGATTTGCAGAGCATGGAATCCTTTAAAGTAAAGCAAAGGAAGGCAGTATTGATGACAAGCAGGGTCTCTCTCTACGTAGGCAGAAAGATCCATTCTGATGTATTTTCTTATGGAATCATCAGCCTTGAATGCCTCGTTAGCAAGCATCCTGATACTATCTGCGGACACGGTGTCGCTCTTTAGTTTTTCTGCTAAAACCCAAGAAAGTGCATCTTCTAAAGAGCTATGAGCAAGTATTGAATTTTGAAAAAAATTACATAGCAAAGGCTCTGCGCGTGCATGTTCATCAACCTCACTATAAATTAAAACCCACAAAGAATCCTCGATCGCAGCAGCCGATCGACCCCTAACAGCAGACTTTTTATTACCCTTATACTGACTCATATTTCAGCCATTTATTCTGCCTGGATTCTCAATAAACCTGAAAAATATTTCATCGAGATGCTCAATTACAGCATCACCTAAAGCTAGCGTATGAACATCTATTGTTGAGCGTACATATGAGAGATCCAATATTTCTTCGAATCTTTTGGCCAAAGGAGCATAAGTTAAATGCCACGGCTCCCTTGCTACCCCCCCACGATCAACAGAATACGGCATTTCAAAACCAAAATCTTTTGAATACTGACGCAACCAGCAGGACAAGTCGTAAAACGGGGCCCCTGGGGCATATTCTGAGGCAATTAATTTAAGCTGATAGTCTGCTGGAACTGCAGCAGCATCCCATATGTCCATATCAGTACCCCAGTGATGCCGAGAAAAACCAGGTAGCGCAGACCAACGCAAAATAGCAAAAATTAGCTGTTTATCCGTCAATAAGTCTATATCTAAAGGATGATTTAGATCATCTAGCAGTATTCTCTTTCCTGAGGCTTTTTCATTCCAGATCATTAATTGACGCTCATATGAGCGGAATCCACTAATTATCTGTAGATCAAACCCTTCGATCGCTGCCGCTGCCTTTAATTCAGAAAAAGGAGTCATAACTTTTGTATGCAACAAACATGAATTATTTACAGCAACCAAATGCGCCTGCTTTTTTCCACTCATAATATCCGTTGTTATTTCCATGCATGCCTCTCTGAAATTAACACTTCATTTGACATAAGCCATCAATTTAGGACTAAAAATTCAAACTATAAGCTAAAGGTTGTATATGCTACCTAGATTGACCTGACCAGACTTCACCGAAATCGATGCAAGTTTCCACCATGCAGGATGGATCTTAGTATTTAGCTCATATCTAATAGCACCATTCTTGTTTTTAATGGCAGATTCCAAAATCTTAAAAGCAGAAAAAACGTTCATAGTTGCGTGAAATTCTATCTTGATGCCACCAAAAGCAGGTATGGGTTTCAAGTTAGAAAATACACCGCTAATGGCCTCTAGATCTTCTATCTTAAGGCTGTAAAAAAATTTTGATATATTTAATTCTTCCTCAGCATGATTCTTGATGTTTAACTGAATAGCGATCGTTTGCTCCATGCCTTTGCGAGATAACGGCTGGAAACTCACTAAACTCACTTCTGGTTTTTCGTAAGTAGTTGTCATTAAAGCGCATGAACTTAAAAAGATGGCAGATAACAGCAATCCACATATCTTCATTTTTTTCATTAAAACTTCCAATTCAGCTAAAATTTACCCAACTACTAAAAATGATTCTTGCAGACTGCAGCATTACAGCACAAAATACATTTGATATTTAAACTCATACTTTGCCATTGAGTGCAGTTATTCTGTGGCTTACCTAAAACAATATATTAATTAAATTAATGTTACAAATAGGTCGACCAAATGGCTCCGGTCAAAATAAAACTTTGCAAAAAAGAAGGTAGTTTATCCTTAGAATACAGCAATGGTGATCATTTTATTCTTGCGGGTGAGTATCTCCGTGTTCACTCACCTAGCGCAGAGGTCCGGGGGCACGGAAAAGGGCAAGAGATTTTGCAATATGGCAAAGAGCTCATTAAAATTTGCAATGTAGAGTCTTCTGGAAACTATGCTCTCAAGCTTACTTTTAGTGATTCACACGATAGTGGCATATACACTTGGGATTATCTTTATGATCTTGCTAGCAATCATGCCAAGTATTGGCAAACATACTTGACGGCACTGCATAATGCGGGAAAAAGTCGAGAGCCAAATGTTCAAATTGTGCAGCTAATGCAACCAAAATAATTTTCTTTATTTATTAAAGTCGAGTTCTTTTGAAACCCTTTTTAGGTTTTTTATTTTTTGTTATTGCTTTAAATTTTTGAGGTGGCAAGCCATTGTGTTGGGTTAATGCTGTCTGCCCTCTTCTCATTTGCAATCTCTTACCTTTTTGTTCTGCGCCCTCTGATGGAACCAAATGATGCTTACCTTCGCCAATGAGCCTAACAAGGCCAAATTTTTTCAAAGCATCGCGAACTAAAGCCCAATTATCTGGATCATGGTAACGTAGCAAGGCCTTATGTAGCACGCGCTGCGCTTTCGTTTTTGCACTAAGGATTTTGTCGCTTTTATATTTAACTTTTTTCAGCGGATTTCTTTCAGAGTGATACATTGCGGTAGCAACACACATGGGAGATGGATAAAAATTCTGAACTTGATCCACTCGAAATTCATTACTTTTCAGCCAAACAGCCAGATTGATCATATCTTTATCAGTAGTTCCCGGGTGAGCAGCAATGAAATATGGGATTAAGTACTGCTCTTTGCCTGCTTCTTTAGAGTACTTATCAAACATTTTTTTAAAGCTGTCATATGCACCCATTCCTGGCTTCATCATCATCGATAATGGCTGATCTTCAGTATGCTCAGGGGCAATTTTTAAGTACCCTCCAACATGATGTGTTACTAATTCTTTTACGTACTCTGGATCCTCTATCGCCAGGTCATATCGTAAACCCGAGGCAATTGCCACCCGCTTTATTCCAGGAACATTTCTAGCTCGACGATATAACTGGGTAGTAGAGCTATGGTCAGTAATCAAATTTTTACATATGCCTGGAAATACACAAGAGGGCCTTCGGCAGCTCTCTTCGATTTCTTTGCTTTTGCAGGTAAGGTTGTACATATTTGCAGTGGGGCCACCTAAGTCAGATATGGTTCCAGTAAAACCAGGAACCATATCTCTAATTTTTTCAACTTCACTAATGATTGAGTTCTCAGAGCGACTTTGTATAATTCTTCCCTCATGTTCGGTGATGGAGCAGAATGTACAGCCCCCAAAACAACCACGCATGATATTGACAGAGAATCGAATCATCTCATAAGCAGGAATTTTTGCATCTCCGTATACTGGATGAGGGACCCTCTGATATGAGTGATCAAAAACCCAATCCATCTCCTTTGTATCTAAAGGAATCGGTGGAGGATTTACCCAAAGTTCGTGGATTCCATGGCGCTGAACCAAAACCCTGGCATTACCGGGATTAGTTTCCTTATGGAAGACTCTCGATGCGTGAGCGTAAAGAACCGGGTCATTTCTAAGTTTTTCGTAAGATGGCAGCCTGATATAGACTTTGCTGTCATCCGAAGATTTTGCATCTGAGCTAGGCAACATAGAGAGTACTTGTGGGATATTATTTTTATCCCGCTCAAGACTCTTTGCATTTGATGAGCAATTCGAAGGGGTTTTTTGGTCGATCACCTCATAAGGACTATAAAGTTCATCTATTTTTCCGGGAGCATCAATGCGAGTCGAATCTATTTCTCTCCATCCATTAGGCATCTTCTTGGAAATATATGCTGTTCCACGCACATCAGCAATATCAGAAATTTTTTCTCCCGAAGAAATGCGATGAGCAATTTCGATGATAGCTCGCTCTGCATTACCATAAAGCAAAATATCTGCGGTGGAGTCCACCAAAACAGAACGACGAACTTTGTCAGTCCAATAGTCATAATGAGCCAAACGACGCAAGCTGGCCTCAATACTTCCAATCACTAATGGGACATTTTTGTATGCCTCTCTGCAGCGCTGAGAGTAGACTGTTACAGCTCGATCTGGGCGTTTTCCACCAGTATTGTTGGGCGTATACGCATCATCGTTTCTAATGCGTCGATCCGCAGTATAGCGGTTAATCATGGAGTCCATATTACCTGATGTAACACCATAAAAAAGATTTGGTTTGCCTAACCCCATAAAGGCATCTTTCGAGCTCCAGTCTGGCTGAGCGATAATTCCAACCCTAAATCCTTGTGCCTCCAGACTTCTGCCGATTACCGCCATACCAAAGCTAGGATGATCAACATAAGCATCACCGGTAACAATGATAATATCGCAGGTATCCCAGCCCAGTTCATCCATCTCCTGTCGGCTCATTGGAAGAAAGGGGGCAATGCCATAGCATTCCGCCCAATACTTACGGTGAGAGAACAGCGCTGGAGCAGATTGAGGAATATATGGCTGGACAACTGAAGTAGTCATAATGATCAAATAATCAGAAAGAAGGCATTATACAGAAAATTATAGTTCTTATCTAAATCAATCTATCGGGAAGAACAAAGACCTAAAGTTTATATAGTAGGGGTTCCTAGTATGTCTAAAGCTACAGCTTCAGCTACTTTTATTCCATCTATACCTGCAGACAAAATACCTCCAGCATATCCGGCTCCCTCTCCCGCAGGATAAAGTCCACGGGTATTTATATTCTGGTAGTCCTTTCCACGTCTTATGCAGACAGGAGAAGAAGTTCTAGTTTCCACGCCAGTCAAAATTGCATCTGTCATAGAGAAACCTTTTATTTTATCCTCAAATGCCGGGATTGCCTCACGGATAGCTTCAATAGCAAACGAAGGTAGCGCCTGACCAAGGTCACCCAAAGTTATGCCTGGGGCATAAGATGGAATGACCGATCCAAGTGTATCGGATGGTTTGTTTTGAAGAAAGTCACCAACAAGCTGCGCGGGAGCATTGTAGTTGGATCCACCCAATTTGTAAGCCAGAGTTTCCAATTGTCGCTGAAGATCAATACCAGCCAATGGGTGCTCTGGATAGTCTTTCTCTGGATTTATTCCAACTACAATTGCTGAATTAGCATTGCGCTCATTACGAGAATATTGCGACATCCCATTAGTGACAACGGCTCCTTCCTCAGAGGCGGCAGCTACAACAGTGCCTCCTGGGCACATACAAAAACTATACACACTGCGGCCATTTTTACAATGATGCACCAACTTGTAATCTGCAGCACCCAAAATATGGTGCCCTGCATGTTCGCCAAATCTAGCCTTATCGATAACCTTTTGAGGATGCTCAATACGAAACCCAATAGAAAAAGGTTTAGGCTCAATATAAACACCCTGCTCCAAAAGCATCTGAAAGCTGTCTCTGGCGCTATGGCCAATAGCCAAAATTACATGTCGACTTTTTATAACCTCACCTGAATCTAAAATAACACCAGCAATTTGACCTACATTTTTACCAACAAGACCCTCTTTACTTTTCAGCAATGGTAAAGTGTCTCGAATGATTGAATCTACTTTGGTCTCGAAGCGCACCTCTCCACCAAGCTCAATAATTTGATTGCGAATATTTTCCACCATTGGCACCAACTTAAAAGTCCCAATATGTGGCTTGCTAACATACATGATTTCTTCTGGAGCACCCGCTTTCACAAACTCAGTTAAAACTTTACGCCCCAGGTATCGCTTATCTTTTACCTGACTCCAAAGCTTACCATCAGAAAAAGTGCCTGCGCCGCCCTCTCCATACTGCACATTAGATTCCGTATTAAGCTTACTGCTCCGCCAAAACCCCCAAGTATCTCGTGTGCGAGATTTTACATCCTTGCCTCTTTCTAACACTATTGGTTTAAATCCCATTTGCGCCAGAATTAAAGCAGCTAAGATCCCACAGGGACCAAAGCCAATAATAAGGGGGCGAAACTGATTATCTTGAGGAAAATTTTCAATATTTTTCGCGACAAAATGGTAGCTATTATCCGGAGATGACGTCAAGAATGGCTGATCGTTGTACTGCTCTAATACCCTACATTGCGCAATAGTCGTCAACATTACATCCAACTGGTATATAAGGACAATATTAGTCTTTTTTCGTGCATCATAGCTTCTCTTGAAAATACTAAACCCCAATAAATCTTCATCTGCAAGGTCCAGCTTTTCAATTATTGCTTTATTTAATTCTTCATCGGTATGATTAAGATGTAATTTAATATCACTAAGTCGTAACATGTCAGCTTTATCGTTAATTTTGGATCCAAATAGACGCACTATAATCTAACTATATAGTGCAGTGGGCTGAATTATTTTAACATCATGATGGGCTAAAATACTTACTAAGAGGCAACATATTGAATATATCAGCTAACAAAAAAACCATTGGATCAGAAGAATGGTGTTCATTTCCTGCTTTAGGCCTACATGCTATTAGGGCCAGAGTAGATTCTGGCGCAAAAACTTCATCTATACAGGCATTCAACATACAAAATTTTCATCGAGATGGTGCATCTTGGGTCAGCTTTGAGGTTCATCCCATACAAAAAAATCGGAGCACAGTAGTCAGATGTGAGCGCGCCGTTATAGACAAAAGGGTCATTAAAAGTTCGACCGGATTGACAGAAACTCGGTATGTTGTAAGCGCTCCACTTAAATTAGGCGATGAACTCTGGGAGATAGAGCTCACCCTTGCTAATCGTGACTCTATGGGCTTTAGGATGCTTCTAGGCCGAGAAGCGATGAACGGAAGACTTATTGTTGATCCAGCCGAAGTATGCCTAATGGGAGATATTACTGATGAAAAAATTTCAGAACTCTACGGCAAGAAAAAAACAACAAAGAACGGCTTAAATATAGCGCTGCTTGCAAGCAACGAAGAATTGTATAGCAACCAAAGAATACTTGAAGCTGCAGAGCAACGAGGTCATAACATCATTTTTCTGAATGTGATGCAATGCTACATGAAACTAGATGCTACCAAGCCTGAAGCACATTATCGCGGAGGAAAATTACTTGGTAATCTAGATGCTGTTATTACTCGTATTAAGCCTAGCGCAACATTTTATGGTACGGCATTAGCTCGTCAATTTGAAAGCATGGGGGTTTATACAACAAACACATCTACCGCCATTTCTCAGTCAAGAGATAAGCTGTTTTCGTTACAGCTTATGCTAAAAAATGGCATTAATATTCCTACTTCTGGCTTTGCTAACTCGCCTATAGATACAAAAGATCTCATCAATATGGTTGGAGGCGCACCACTAATCGTAAAATTACTAACGGGCTCACAAGGAAGAGGCGTTGTTTTGGCTGAAACACAAAAAGCTGCAGAAAGCGTCATTAACGCGTTTAAATCTTTACGTGCAAACCTCTTGGTACAAAAATTCATCAAAGAGGCCAATGGGAAAGATTTAAGGTGTTTTGTGATCAATGGGAAAGTTGTTGCTTCGATTGAAAGATCAGCAGCTCCTGGTGAATTTCGCGCCAACCTTCATCAAGGAGGTACAGCATCTGTAGTAAAAATAACGATGGAGGAAAAAATGCTCGCTATAAAGGCAGCTAAAGTACTTGGCTTACAGGTAGCCGGGGTGGATATCATTCGATCTAAATCAGGACCGCTGCTGTTAGAGGTGAATTCTTCCCCGGGACTTGAAGGAATCGAATCTGCAACGGGGCAAGATATTGCAGGAATGATAATTGCTTCGATTGAAAAAAAGCTAAATTGGCAGATATAACTAATTAACTATGCCAACGATCAAAATTTAGGCACTATAAATTTTTATAGCATAAACAAAAAAATTAATAAACTAACACAAGATTTTATTCTTTTATCGGTTACTTCCCATCAGCTATACTTGCGGGATAAATAGCCCTTTTTGGAAAACAACTAAAAAATTCTTATTCAACAGGCATAAAAAATGGCAGTTATTCGCTGGATACTAGGCTCACTGATTCTATCTCTCAATTGGATCTTTTCTCCTAAAATCATTAAAAGAGATCCATTATCACAAGCTAAATTAAATGAAAAAACTGCCGGCCTTACTTTATTCCAATATCCAGCATGTCCTTTTTGTGTGAAAGTTCGACGTACAATTAAGAAGCATAGTTTGTCTGTCAAATTAATCGATCCAAGATTATGCGGTCACAGTAGTCAAGAATTGCTTGAAATTGGTGGAAAATTAAAAGTTCCCTGCCTAAAAATTGAAGCCAATGATGCTGACATCTACTGGATGTATGAGTCATCAGACATTATTAAATACCTAGAAGACAGAGTGGCTGAGGCCACAAGTAGCGCATGACCAATAGCAAAATTGCCAGAGGTAGCTGTCTGTGTGGACAGGTAGCCTATGAAATCTCTGGAAATCTAGGCATATTTCAGTATTGTCATTGCAGCAGGTGCAGAAAATTTACGGGTAGTGCTTTTGCATCAAACATTTTAATTGCAAAGGAGCACTTCAGGTGGACTGCTGGCGCACTACTAGTTCAGTGCTTTGAGCCCAAAGAAACGAAACACTTCGCTACAGCTTTCTGCAAAAAATGTGGATCTTCTCTCCCATGGCTAGGCAAGACCAAAAAAGCTATTGTCATTCCAGCAGGGACACTGGACACTGACCCCTCAATAAGGCCCATGCAAAATATTTTTTGGAAATCCAAAGCTTTATGGCACAAAGATACAAGTGATCTCCTTAAGCATGATGAGCTCCCTGCTAAATAAGTCAAACTCAAGTTAAGAGCAGCTATCTGATTACTTATCTGCCTTCATGTTGCTAGGGTCATAATAAGTAATTCCTTGGACTAATTTTTTGATTGAATTTCTTAAGATTTGACTAACAATTTTTTCATATTTAGCCGGATCTGCATGAAGTTCATATACAGCAGTATCATCGTCTTTTACTGAAAGTGTGGAGACCCAATCTATAGCCTTCTCGCTAAGATCAACTGCTTTTCTGCTAAGGTCAATAGCCTGTGATTTAAGATCTCCTTGCTTAATAGTTGCTTGCTTTTCAGGTTCTATCTTTTCAGGTGTTTTTATTTTTTGCACAAGATATCCTATCTTTTCAGTACTGTAAATCGACTTGCCTAATTTGGCGCTCACCACCGGGTTCAAGCAATACCCTTGGCATTTCGAGGCCTCTAACCCAAAAAACTTCATCCTGGAGCCACTGGTCACAGAAATTTTTTGCTCCACTCTAAGACCATTGGTTGAACTTGATGTTTGGTCCTTAATCTTGTCCATATGAGTCACATGCAAAGTCACATCCATAACAGAGGCATTCATCTCATCCATAATTTTACTTATCTGTTTGCCTTTAATGTCTGATAGATCGGACAGCTTCATTCCCGATGGCGAAATAGACATTACACCTACTTTTTCTTCAGTCTTGCTCATCAAAAATTTTTGGTACGTCTGTGAGTTACTTAATGACGAAATGGGAAGTATTTCTATGCCTTGTGCTTTCATTTCACTCATAAAATACCTATAGGATTGATCTGTGACACGCTGGAGTAGTTCAACGGATATCCCCACTAATTTTGAATTTATCTGCTCGTTACTCTTTTCCGTTTCAGAAAAAATAGGGTTATTTATATCATAGAAAATAACCTCAAAATAAGGGACAACGGCGCGATTTTCTACTTTAATTGTTTTTCTATCACCGGATACCTGCACATCCCTCACTTCCGGTAAAATCGATAAAGGCTTCTCTTTAATAAAAGGCGCTAAGTAACTTGACTGCTTTAAAGGTAAGCAAGCAGATATGGCAAAGGTTGTCATAAAAATAATAATTAAGCGCATTTTACTTCCCAGTGTCTCTGAATTTTCTGTACAGGGTTTCGTCAATAAATAGGGTTTAATTTAGCATTTTAACGAAAAATATACGACACAAACCATCAGATGTTGGCATCAAAAAAATATAACGCACTTTAACAAACTATCATATTTAGGCTCGAAGACACCGAGATAACACAGGTGTATAATAGGTTTTCAGAGAGCATATTTTCCCCAATGACAGATAACAAAACAACACATTTTGGTTTCAAAACCGTACCCATTGAGGAGAAATCCGCAAAGGTGGCTGACGTATTTCACTCTGTAGCTACAAAATACGACCTAATGAATGACATCATGTCTGCAGGTATTCACAGACTCTGGAAGCGCTACACTATTGAATTATCTGGAGCTAGGGCCGGGCAATCAGTGCTAGATGTTGCTGGCGGCACAGGTGATCTAGCTGCTAAATTTTCAAAAATTGTAGGCAAAACAGGGACGGTGATCTTAGCTGATATCAATGAGTCTATGTTAAAAATTGGGCGTGATAAGCTTATTGATACAGGATGCTCAAGTCAGGTCCTTTACACCTTAGCTGATGCTCAATGCTTGCCATTTCCAGACAACACATTTGATTGCATCACTATTGCTTTCGGCCTAAGAAATGTCACTGATAAAAATATGGCCCTTCGATCCATGAACCGTATACTCAAGCCTGGTGGCCGTTTATTAGTGTTAGAATTTTCCAAGCCATCCAGCCCTCTTCTCAAAAAATTCTATGATTTTTACTCATTTAAACTGCTCCCAAAAATTGGTGATTTTGTAGCTAATGACAGCGATAGTTATCAGTATTTAGCGGAATCCATACGCATGCATCCAGACCAAAATACCCTACAAGACATGATGGTAAACGCTAACTTTGTAAATACTGAATATCATAATATGACCGGCGGCATCGTCGCTCTACATCGAGGTTTTAAATCTTGATTCTCGATCTTATGAAAAATAAAATCTTTAAAGGTGCTAAAGATCCAGCCTTAAAGTCTCTTGAGGCGACCATTAACAAGGCATTAGAATATGATCCCTCCAGTCAAGATTCTATTGGTAGGCTAAAAGATAGGGTTCTTGAAATAGAATGTACGTCTCCTTCAATTTCTTTTTATGTTATTTTTGGGAAAAAAATAGTCCACTTAGAGCCTCGTCATAAAGGCACTGCAGATGCCGTCATCAAGGGAAGCGCTTTATCTTTGAGCTCTTTATCTATTAATGGCGATCAGCGAGTCTCTTTTTTTGATTCAGGCGTCATAGTTTCTGGTGATCAGGAGTTACTCAGCCAGACTCAGCAGCTTCTAAAAAACTTAGCTATAGACTGGGAAGCTGGACTCTCAGATCTAATTGGTGATATTCCTGCACATTTAATTGGAAAATCATTAAGGTCATCTATCCGTTGGAAGAAAGATATATTCAAACGAACTGTAATAGGGGTTGTTGAATTCAGTCAAGAGGAAGCACACTTAACACCGAGTCCCAATGAAGTTACTGACTTCAATAAGGCAGTTCAACATACACGCAATGAAGTGGAGCGCCTAGCAGCTCGGGCCAACAAAGCAAAAAACAAGATGGATTGTAATTTTTTAAATGATAATAAACACTTGAAACACGTAGAGGATGCCTAAGAATGTCGAAAATTAATCGACTAGCCACTATTATCCGTGTTTTTGTGCGTTATCGACTTGATACATTTGTCGAGAAAGGAAAACTACCTCGCAGTCTGAGACTGTTATTTATAGTCACAAAAATTTTTCCTAATACCAACAAGCCCAGAGGAGAAAGACTGAGGGCTGCCCTGGAGAGCCTAGGGCCTATATTTGTTAAGCTCGGTCAGCTACTTTCGACTCGTCCCGATTTAATCCCATCCGATATATGCTCTGAACTGAGCCACCTTCAAGATAATGTCGCTCCATTCAATAACGAGCAATTTGTCACTATTGTCGAAGAAGCTCTTGATAGGAGTATTGACGATTTATTTCAAGAATTTAACCATGAGCCTCTGGCATCTGCGTCTGTAGCGCAAGTACATTCTGCAGTGCTCCCGGATGGCAAGAAAGTAGTCGTCAAAGTAATTCGTCCTGATATAAAAAATATAATTGAACAGGATATTCAGTTAATGCTGTCTATCGCTAAATGGCTAGAAAAAAATACTATCGATGGCCAGAGAATGAGACTCATAGAAGTAGTCAATGATTATAGAGTCACAATCTTTGATGAGCTTAATCTACAACGCGAGGCATCGAATGCCTCCATACTTCGCCGCAACTTTGAAAAATCTAGCATGCTTTATGTTCCTGATATCCACTGGGCATACACAAATCAAAATATAATGGTAGCAGAACAAATTTATGCGACACCTGTTGCGGATATAGAGGCGTTGCAACAACATAATGTTGATTTCAAAGTCTTAGCGGAAAGAGGCGTGGAGATTTTTTTCACGCAAGTTTTTGAACACAATTTTTTTCATGCTGATATGCATCCCGGTAATATTTTTGTAGATTGCAGCAACCCAAAGGAACCAAAATACCTTGCGATCGATTGCGCAATCATCGGCACCCTTACAGATGCTGATCAATACTATCTGGCAAGAAATTTGCTCGCCATTTTTCGACGCGACTACCGTCAAGTAGCTGAACTACATGTTCTATCTGGTTGGGTGCCGGAAGATACCAATATAGGGGAGTTTACTTCTGCTATTCGATCAGTCTGTGAGCCTATTTTTGGGCGCCCATTACGAGATATTTCATTTGGCTACATTCTTGTTAGCCTGTTTCAAACTGCGCGCCGTTTCGATATGGAGGTACAACCTTCTCTTGTTCTGCTGCAAAAAACATTACTCAATATAGAAGGGTTGGGGCGACAACTTTATCCAGATTTGGACTTATGGGATACCGCTCATCCTTTTCTAGAACGCTGGCTCAAGGAACGATTTAAACCAAAAGCGTTTATCGAAAAATTAAAACGCCATGGTCCAGAATGGTTAGAGCAACTCCCGCAGATGCCACAACTTATTTTTCAGGGACTTGAGAATCTTCAGGCCAACACAAAAAAACCTGTTGTTGTCCCACCTTCTGTTTTGAATAGATCAGCTTCTATAAAAAAAACAATACGAGATTGGATGGGGCCTACATTAATAGGTGTCGGATTAGGGTTAGGGCTCTCAAATTGGGCTGAAACTGCTAACAATATAGCAGGAAGCAGCCTAATCTTTGTTGTGATTGGATTAATGGTTTTGCTGATAAAGTAGCAGTATTATGCAATGATTTTCAGCACTTAAGCCTATTTTCTAAAATCAATATTGCTGATATAGCAACAGGTGTCATAATAGCCACTATGGATAATTTTCTTAACAAAATTACTTGGGATGAAAACGGCTTACTTCCCGCCGTGGCGCAAGATGTTACTTCAGGTAGAGTGCTGATGGTTGCCTGGATGAATCGCGAAGCATTGGCGCTCACAGCACAAAAACAACGTGTTATTTATTGGTCTCGATCCCGCAAAAAACTGTGGTATAAAGGTGAGGAGTCTGGACATGTTCAGCATGTAAAAGAAATACGTCTTGACTGCGATAGCGACGTGCTGATTTTGCAGGTTGAGCAAATAGGTGGCGTAGCATGCCATACTGGAAGAGCTTCATGTTTTTATAGGGTATTGCAGGACGGAGAATGGCTTACAGTAGATC
>ERZ887849.2470-NODE-2470-length-15236-cov-8.770700_pt1 | contig 15236 bp, 16 predicted proteins | sample MGYA00521267_ERZ887849 | MGnify/ENA primary metagenome ERZ887849 (study PRJEB32303, sample SAMEA104408601) | aquatic metagenome | biome: Brackish water; feature: Pelagic; material: water | place: Baltic Sea | collected 2014-06-06T16:11:00 | depth 2,863 m ... | reverse complement strand
TGGGAGCGCTCTGGGGATGGCAGCGCGTGCTGAGAGTGCTTTTTTTTGCCAGACTGCGAGAGCAGTTAGGCTGCGAAGCGCTCGACCTTCACTGGGCTCCCGAAGTCAATTGCGTGGCCGCGCTGCGCGCCGTACTCGCACAGCGTGGTGAACCTTGGCAACAAGCCCTCGCTGACGACAACCTGGTGGCGGCAGTGAACCAAGTGGTCGCTGATGCAGCAACGCCAATTTCTTCTGGGGATGAAGTGGCTTTTTTCCCCCCTGTTACCGGAGGGTAGTGCGTGTCTGCCGGCGCCTGCCGCGTGCAGATAGGTGTGCAGGAGGCGCCTCTTGCGCCAGAGGCACTCTGCAAGAGCCTGCCCGTAGCAGGGGCTGTGGTCACTTTTATCGGTAACGTGCGCGATTTCAATGCGGCAGCTGAGGTTGCGGCATTGCAGCTTGAGTACTATCCGGGCATGACGCAGCGTAGCCTGCAGGCAATCGCAGAAGAAGCGGCCGCGCGCTGGAGCCTGTGTGCCGCGCAGGTCGTGCATCGCGTGGGGCGAATTGCCGCGGGTGAGGCGATCGTCTGGGTAGGCGTGTGTGCGGCGCACCGCGGTGACGCTTTCGCCGCCTGCGAATTTATTATGGATGCCCTGAAAACCCGGGCCCCGTTTTGGAAAAAAGAGTACGGGCCTGCAGGGTCCACTTGGGTAGAATCCCGAGCCAGCGACATTTCTCGTGCTGCACGTTGGCGGTTACCCTGAACGGGGGATGCCAATGGAGTGCGTCACAGGTGAACCTGCGGCCCGCAAAAACAGTATCAACACAACAATGATGACAGGAGTGCTACATGGAATTGGATGGACGTGAGCTGCGCAACGCCCTCGGACGCTTTGCTACCGGCGTGTGCCTGATCACCGCGGTCAATGAGAAGGGCGAAGCGCTGGCGCTGACCGCGAACTCGTTTAGCTCGGTGTCGCTGGATCCGCCCCTGGTGCTGTGGAATCTGCAGAACAACTCGGACGTGTTCGCGCTTTACTCAGGAGCAAAGCACTACGCGATTAATGTGCTGGCGGGTAATCAGCAGGAATTGTCTTCGCGTTACGCACGCAAGGGCGATCACCAGTTGGAGCCTGAACATTTTACGCTCGGTGAAGCGGGCGGCGCGCCATTGATTACCGGCGCGCTCGTGCAGTTTGAGTGCAGCCTCGAGGCTACCCATCCCGGCGGCGACCACTTGATTATTGTTGGACGCGTAGACGCCATGCACTCGGTGGCTGATGGCGAGCCACTTGTCTTTTACAGCGGCGCCTATCGCGCGCTCGCCTGATCAAGTGCAGACACAAGCGGTGGCAGGATGAATTATTGTACAAGTTGCGGCGCATCGGTCGCCTTGCGAATCCCCGAAGGGGATGATCGAGAGCGCTTCGTTTGCACCGCTTGTGAAGTCATCCACTATGTGAACCCACGCGTGATTGTGGGCTGCGTACCGGTGTATGAAGGCCGAATCCTGCTCTGCAAACGCGCTATTGAGCCGCGCCTTGGGTACTGGACCTTACCCGCCGGCTTTATGGAGAATGGCGAAACCACTGTACAGGGCGCTGCACGCGAAACCTGGGAGGAAGCGCGTGCGAGGGTGACTGACATGGAGCTCTACCGTGTGTTTGATGTGCCGCACATTAACCAGGTGTATATGTTCTACCGCTGCAATGTTCTCGATGGCGTTTATGGTGTGGGGCCGGAAAGTACCGACAGCGGACTCTACCAACAACAGGATATACCCTGGGATGACATCGCCTTCCCGGTGGTACAAGAAACACTGAAAGAATTTTTTGCCGACACGCATACCGGGCACTTCCCGGTGCGTGTATCGGCGATCGAACGCCGTCGACCGCAGCGCTAGTGGTGTGCTGTAGCGCCGGGATATTTGCAGCAAAAAGGAGAGCAATACATGGCATTCCCTAAAGTGGGCAACTTGGCACCGGCGTTTTCCCTGCTCGATCAGGATGGCAATGCCGTTACTCTCAAGCAGTTCCGCGACAAGAAAAACGTCGTCTTGTATTTCTACCCGAAGGCGATGACGCCCGGCTGCACCGTGCAAGCCTGCGGTATTCGCGACAGCAAGAAGGCGCTGGAGAAAGCGGACACAGTCGTGTTGGGCGTGAGCCCAGATCCAGTGGCGAGGCTGGGGAAGTTCATTGACAAACAGAGCCTCAATTTCACCTTGCTCTCGGACGAAGACCACGCAATCGCCGATAAATACGGCGCCTGGGGCCTGAAGAAATTCATGGGTCGAGAGTTCATGGGCATCCTGCGCTCAAGCTTTATTATCGGTAAAGACGGCCGCCTGAAGCATGTTATGGACAAGGTGGCGACCAAAAGCCATCACGATGACGTGCTCACCTTGATCAAAGAGCTGGGCCTGCAGGTATGCTCGCCTTTAGCCTGAACGAGCGCGCTGTAGAGCTTGAAGTTGACCCCGAAACACCGCTGTTGTGGGTACTGCGTGATCACCTGAGCCTCTTGGGTACTCGCTTTGGCTGCGGCATGGGCTTGTGTGGCGCATGCACAGTTCATTTGGACGGCGCCGCGATACGCAGCTGTTCAACGCCTGTTTCACTGGTGGCGGGGCGCAGCGTGACCACCATTGAAGGATTGGGCGGAAACCACCCCGTGCAGCGCGCCTGGGTGGAACATAACGTGCCGCAGTGTGGTTACTGTCAGTCGGGGCAGATCATGTCAGCCGCCGCGCTGCTGGCATCCAATCCGCAGCCGGATGAGGACAGTATTCGTCAGGCCATGTCTGGCAACCTGTGCAGATGTGGTACGTACCATAAGGTGCAGCGCGCCATTCTCAGTGTGGCTGCTGTGGCCCATTGGGAACCTGTCGCTGAGGATGTGTCATGACGCTCACTCGTCGCCAGTTTATTCGCAATGTCTCCGTGGCGGGGGGGGCACTCACTCTTGGGTTCCAACTTACCGGCTGTTCAGCTAAACCTTTGCAATTGGGCAATGCAACGGATTTTCAGCCCGACGCGTTCTTGCGCATTGAGCCCGATGGGCAGGTCATCCTGCAAATCCCGAAAGCCGAAATGGGCCAGGGTGTGGTGACCGGCATGGTCACGCTGGTCGCTGAAGAGCTGGAAGTTCACCCGTCGAAGGTCGGCTACGAGATGGCGCCTGTGCACAGCGCCTTTACCGACCCCGAAATGCGCCTGCAGATCACCGGCGGCAGTGCGTCCATTCGCGTATATCACGAGATTTTGCGGCAAGTGGGCGCCAGCGCCAGAGAAACGCTGATTGCCGCTGCCATGCAGCAGACTGGCCTGTCCAGAGACGTACTTGAGGCGCGTGACGGGCAGGTTTGTAGTGTTGACGGCTCGGTATACCTCCCTTACGCGGAGCTGGTGCCCGCTGCGCTGAACCTCCCCGTCGTTACCGATGTGGCTCTCAAGACAGCGGACCAATGGCAATGGATTGGGCGTTATGAACAGCGTGTGGATGCGGCTGTTAAAACCGATGGCAGTGCGCGTTTTGGCATGGACGCAGCGCCCGAAGGGGTGTTGACTGCGGTGCTGTTGCGCTGCCCTTGGTTTGATGGAACGGTCGAGTCTTTTGATGCTGAAGAGGCGCTGCAAACACCGGGTGTGCAGGCGGTGTTTGCTACGGAATACGGTGTGGCCGTGGTCGCTGAAGGTTACTGGCCTGCGCGTCAGGCTGCTGGCAAAGTGAAGGTGAGCTTTACCCCTCCCGGGGGAGGGCTGCGCGACAGTACGGCGATAAATGATGCCTTACTTGCAGCGTTGGATGGCGACGATTTTGCCAGCGTGCGCGATGATCCCGCAGTGGCAGACGCAGAGCAGGGCACCTTGGTTTCCGGGCGCTATAGCGTCCCGTTTTTGGCCCATGCGGCGATGGAGCCACTGAATGCAACCTGTCGTTTAACGGCGGACGGCTGCGAAATTTGGGTCGGCTCACAGGCGCCCGATGTCGCGCAGGACGTCGCTTCCCGTGTCCTCGGTGTACCGCGCGACGCGGTCGTCATTCACAATCAGTTCTTGGGCGGTGGTTTTGGGCGGCGCGCGGCGGCCGACAACGTGGCCGAGGTGGTGGCCATTGCTCGTCAGCTGAAACGCCCGGTTAAGCTGGTGTGGAGCCGTGAAGATGACATGCGCCACGACTGGTACCGTCCCGCCATGGCCGGCCATATCGAAGCTCGAGTCCATGCCGATGGCACCGTGAGTCACTGGCAACACCGTATTGCGGGCCCCAGCATCAACCAGCAGGTATTGCCGGTATTGATGGGGGCGATGTTCCCGCAGTGGGTTCCTGGCGGGGCGCGGCAACTGGTCGGTGACTTTGTTGGCAAAAAAGATTTCGCGTCTGTGGAAGGCTCCAAGGAGCTGCCTTACGCTTTTGACGGGGTCAGCGTGAGTTGCCACAACGTGCCGGTGCCCATACCTTTGGGCTATTGGCGCTCTGTGGGCCACAGCCACAACGCTTTTGTGGTGGAGAGCTTTGTCGATGAGCTGGCACATGCTGCAGGCATCGACCCTGTCGAATTTCGCCGCAAACACTTGCCGGCAGACTCGCGTGAGCGTCGAGTAATGGACGCTGCGGCCGAAGCCGCTAACTGGGGCCATGCAGCTGCTGGCCGTTTCCAGGGTATCGCGGTGCACGATTCCTTCCACTCCTGTGTAGCACAGGTGGTAGAGCTGTCCTTGGTCGACGGCAAGCCGAAGCTTGAACATGTGTACTGCGCCGTGGACTGCGGCCAGGTGATTAACCCGGACATCGTTAAGGATCAGATGATCGGTGGCATTGTTTTTGCTCTGAGCGCGGCTTTGCACGGAGAGATTACCTTAAAGGATGGGGCTGTGGTGCAGAGCAATTACCACGACTACCCCTTGCTGCGCCAAACGGATACTCCTCCAATGACGGTGGTGCTGCTGGAGAGCACGGCGCCGCCTACCGGCGTCGGTGAGCCGGGTACGCCTCCGGCGCCGCCTGCGCTCGCCAACGCGTTGTTTGCGGCCACCGGCGAGCGCCAGCGCAGGCTTCCTCTGCGGCTGGGCTGATGAGGCTTCGGCTGGAGCTCCTTGCGGGCGCGAGCATGGTTGCAAGCCGCGCGGCGCCCCGCTTGGCAATGTCATCGTTTCCTGCAGCAAAGCCTTGACGACTTAGCGCATTCGGGGCCAGACTAACCGTCATTAGTTGGAAGCGGCAGGGCCGCATCAGGAGATTGCGATGAATCGTTGCCCCCATTTTGATTTAAACGACCCAGACAGCTATCGCGGTGGCCTGCCGCGCGAGGCGTTTACCTATCTGCGCCGCGAGGAACCGGTCTACTGGCACGAACCCAGCCACGGTAGCCCCGGTTATTGGGCGGTCACGCGGCAAGCGGAAGTGGACGAGGTGTCGAAGAATCCTCATCTGTTTTCGTCAGCCGAGCGCAGCTGCATGCTGAAAGATCCCTCGCCGGACGAAATTGAGATGATGCGTTCGTTGATGATCAACATGGATCCTCCCAAACACCTGAAATACCGACGCCTTGTGCGCTCCGCGTTCACCCCGCGTAAAGTGGACAGCTATGGCCCCCGATTCCGTGAGATCGCTAAAGAGATACTCGACCGTGCGCTGCCCGGTGGGCGCTGCGATTTTGTTGAGGACGTTGCCATGGAGCTGCCGCTTATTGCGATATGCGAGCTGATGGGCGTGCCGTTGGAGAAGCGTCAGCGTTTGTTCGAGTTGACCAACATCATGATGGGCATGGACGACCCCGACCTGACCATGTCGGAAGAAGACGGCATGAATGCCATGATCGAGATGTTTATGCTGGGTATGGAGCTGGCAACGATGCACCGCGAGAATGGGTCGGAAGGCATTGTGGGTACCTTGCTGGACGGTACCGTGGAAGACGAGCCACTGACTGACGAAGAGTTCTGCAACTTCTTTATGTTGCTGATTGTTGCGGGTAATGAGACAACGCGCACCGTTACCAGCCAGGGCATGCGGATGTTGATGGATAATCCTGAGCAGTTTCAGGCGTTGGTTGATGACCCCAGCCTGGTGCCGGATGCCATTGAGGAGTTCCTGCGCTTCAATCCCGCGGTTATTGCGTTTCGTCGCACTGCGATGGAAGACACCGTGTTAGGAGGAATGCAGCTGCGCAAAGGGGACTTGGTGCAGCTGTTTTATGGCGCGGCCAGTGCCGACGAAACCGTTTTTGAGGATGCAGAGCGCTTCGACATTTTTCGCAATCAGCGTGAAGACGTGCGCAATGGCCACCGAGCCTTCGGGGTGGGGCAGCATTTTTGCCTGGGCTCTCACCTGGCGCGCTTGGAGCTGACGGTCATTTTCGAAGAAATCGTCAAGCGCATGCGTAATCCTCGCTATGATGGCGACATTCAATGGCTGCGCTCCAGCTTCATTCACGGCATTAAACATATGCCAATCACTTTCGACCTGGCCTGAGTTTACGGGCAATTCGCCGCTTCCCGGCGCAGGCAGCTTCCTGCTTGCGCCGGTGACGGTTCACGCTATTGTGCCCGCCGCTGAATTCTGCGCGCGCCAATGGCCCGGCTGTTGGTGCTACAGAGCGGGCAAAGCACAATGGCAGGCTCGTCTTTCAAGGAGTTTTCCATTATGCCCATGCCCTCCGATATCGGCGTTATCGATTTAATGCTGGCTGTGCCCGGCGACGATAACAGCAACTTTTACGAGTGGATTAAGCCGATGCTCATGGATAAGCAAAGCCATGAGATGTTCAAAATGCCCGCGCAGTACATGTTCAAGGATATTCCAAAGATAGACGGGCAGGATGACTACGTTGCCTACACCGTGGCGCAGATGGACAAGCACAATATCGAGCGCGCAATGATTGGCATTGGGCCCTATGCAGAGCAGCACAAGGAGGCGTTGCGGCGCTTTCCGGATCGCTTCTTTGCCTGCTACGAAGCCAATCCGAACAACGGTATGGATGAAGTGCGCACCATCGTTGCGCTGAAAGAAGAATTCGACATCAAGGCCGTCACAGCGTCTCCGGCGATGATTTGCCCGCCGGTCCCGGTCAACGACAAAAAGTGGTACCCGATCTACGGCAAGCTGGTAGAACTTGATATTCCTTTCTGCCCCTGTATGGGGATTCCCGGGCCCCGTTTGCCCTTTGGTCCGCAGAAAGTGGAACTGCTTGATGAAGTGCTGTGGTTTTTCCCTGAGCTGAATATTGTCACCCGCCATGGCTGCGAGCCTTGGACCGACGTTGCCTGGAAAATGATGCTCAAGTACCCGAACCTGCATTACATGACCAGTGCGTTTGCGCCCAAGCACTATCCGAAGGACATCGTGCACTTTGCCAACACCCGTGGTGCGGACCAGGTGATGTATGCAGGTTATTTCCCCATGGGTCTGTCGCTAGACCGTATCTTTAGCGAAATGCCGGACGTGCCGTTCCGCGATGAAGTGTGGCCCAAGTTCTTGCGTGAGAATGCGCTGCGCGTATTCAAGCTGGACCAGTAACAGGAGAAAACAGTGGAATATGCAGAGGTTGAACAAGCGGTTCACGCCCCCGGTTTACGACTAGTGCTCACGGCGGGTGTGCCCGGGCCTTGGGGCGAAACAGCAAAGTCCCTGTTTGACTACAAGGGGCTGAAATATTTGCCCGTGCGCCAGGAGGCCGGGGGCGAAAATACTGCACTCATGTCCTGGACGGGCCAAAGTTCAGCGCCAGTTGCCGTGTTCGATGACTTGCCCCCGGTGTGCCATTGGCTGGACCTTCTGCACCTTGCGGAGCGGCTTGCGCCGAGCCCTGCGTTGCTGCCCGCCGACCCGGCGCAGCGGGTTGAAGTGCTCGGTTTGTCGGCGCTGATTGCAGGCGTTGATGGTTTTGGCTGGCAGCGACGTTTGCAGCTGCTTGCACCCGCTATGGCGCTTGCCGAACCGCCGATATCAATTCAGCGCATGGCAGGCAAATATGGCTGGAGTGAACAGGCTGCGGCACAGGCAGGCGAGCGTATGCAGGGTATCGCTGCATTGCTGGATCAACGTCTCGCCGCTCAGGAGGCCACAGGAAAGCATTGGTTTGTTGGAGATGGCGTGACTGCGGCTGATTTCTACTGGGCCAACTTCCTCGGTATGGTGCACCCGTTGCCCGCAGACGTGAACCCCATGCCTGACTATTTGCGCGGCATGTATTCTTCCGGCGCTCAGGATAGTGCGCGCTGGCTGACGCCGCGTTTGCTGGACCATCGCGAGCGCATGTACCGTGAACACATTCGGTTACCGCTGGAGTTTTAACCCGCCGCTGCTGCGCAGTGGCATCACCACCCAAAACCATTATTTATAACAAAAGGGAGAACCCCATGCTTTCACACCAGGAACTGTCAGACCGTTTGGAGCTGCAGGATCTCGTTTTTCATTATTCGCACCTCATCGATACCAAGGGCTTTGACGCGCTAAGGGATGTTTTTACTGAAGATGCGCACGTTGACTACTCAGCTTTTGGCGGCTCTGTTGGCAACCTTGAGGAGACCATCGCCTATCTGAAGGAAGCGGTGTCTGATGGTATTTTCCCTAATAGCCAGCACTTAAATGCCAACCTGCAGTTCGTAGTGCAGGGCGACACGGCCACGGGCCGGGTTATGTGTTTTAACCCTATGGAAATGGCCTTGCCAGACGGTGGTGTTCACGTCTTTCTGCTCGGGCTTTGGTATGTTGATGAATACGTGCGTACCGCACAGGGCTGGCGTATTCGTCGTCGCGCAGAAGAGAAGAGTTGGGTTTTCAATACGCCTGACTTTATGCAGCTCTAAGGTGTGATGCATGATTGATCTGTATACCGCCCCTACACCTAATGGCTACAAGGCTTCGATAGCACTGGAAGAGATGCAGCTGCCCTATACGGTGCATACGGTGGACATAAGGCAGAGTGAGCAGAAGACACCGGCATTTCTGGCGATCTGCCCGAACGGGCGTATCCCTGCGATCGTTGACCGGGATGAAGACGACTTCGCCGTCTTTGAATCGGGCGCTATACTCATATATCTGGCGGAAAAGTGCGGTAGATTTTTGCCGACTGACGCTAAGGGGCGCTCGCAGGTTATTCAGTGGTTGATGTTCCAGATGAGTGGTGTCGGGCCGATGATGGGCCAGGCCAATGTGTTTTATCGCTATTTCCCGGAAAAAATACAGCCTGCTATCGACCGTTACCACACCGAGGGTCGCCGGCTCTTCGAAGTGCTGGATACGCGTTTGGCCGACCACGAGTTTCTTGCCGGGGACTATAGTATCGCTGACATGGCGAACTGGGCGTGGGTGCGCACACATCGCTGGTCTGGTATCTCTATTGAGGGGCTGGATAACCTGTCGCGCTGGATGGGTGTAATCGGTGGGCGGCCGTTGGCCCGTGCGGGCACTCGCGTGCCCGTGGATATCGCCGAGCTGATGAATGCAAAAAACACTGAAGACGCCGAGGCGTTTTCGCGCAACGCGCGGGCGATGGTCACCGGAGCCGATAGCGGTACTTGATTGTATGAGCGCACCCCGCTGAGGGGCAGGGCGAGCGGCAGGCGAGTTCCAGTTCTAACCCAGCTCTAATGCAGTACTAGTTCAGCTTTAACCCGGTTCTGAGACGGCGCCGCTGTCGGTGTGCTTTCTATGCCTGCGTGATGCCTTGGCTTACGTCAGGCTAGCGGTGCTGCCAATGCGCCAGGTGCGCTTTGCGGATTTCCGGCTTCAGTAGCTTGCCCGTCGCATTGCGGACCAGTGGCTCTTGGCCAATTTGCCACTGGGTAGGCACTTTATAGCCCGCCATGTGTTCCTTCAGGTACGCCACCAGCTCTTCAGCTTGCAGGCCGGCCGATCCATGTACTGTGGCCGCCACTTCTTCACCCAGGTCGGGGTGTGGAAGGCCATAGACGGAGGCTTCGCGCACCTTGGGGTGTGCGGTCAGTATGCCCTCTACCTCAACGGGGTAAATGTTTTCCCCATTGCGGATCACCATATCTTTGATGCGGTCGACCACGTGTACAAAGCCATCATCGTCGACAAAACCAATATCTCCAGTGCGCACCCACCCTTCAACAAAAGTCTCAGCCGTGGCATTTGGCAGGTTCCAATATTCCCGGGCGTTGGTGGGGCTGCGCAGCATGAGTTCTCCGGGCTGCCCTACAGGCAACACAGCGCCCTCTGGATCCACGCTTTGCATGTCTACAATGGGGGACAAGGTGCCGGCGGCGGTGGGGCGCAAGCGATAGGCTTCGCCGGTGCAGCTGCTGCCAGTCGCGTTGGTTTCGGTCATGCCGTAGCCGGTGCCGGGGTAGGCGTCAGGCACTTTGCTGTAAATCAGGTCTTTCAAATGAGGCGGGCATGCCGCGCCGCCCGCGCCGAGCGAAAACAGGCTGCGGGTATCCGTGCTGTCGAAAGCAGGGGATTCCAGCATAGCGATCATCATGGCCGGAACGCCGGTAAAAACGGTAATACGCTCACGCTCAATAACCCGTAATGCGTCCTCAGGGTCCCATTTGTAGAGAATGCTGGTTTTACGCCCGCCACGCAGGTTCAGCAGGAATATGGCGTAGCAGCCAGAGACATGGAACAGGGGCACCGCCAGCAGCGTACAGGGCTCAAAGCCCGACCCCATCATTTTGCCAATGACCTCGGGGTTGGTCATGGCCGACACGTAAGACATCAGCTCGAAGTTCATCAGGGCTTGGCAGATGGCTGCGTGTGTCGAAGCTGCACCTTTCGGTTTGCCGGTGGTGCCGGAGGTGTACATGATCATGCCCAGGTCTTGCGCGTCGAGTGACACGTCCGGGCGTTGTGCGTCCGCCGCCTGGGTCGTTTCCCAGGCAATGGCGGGCGCGATATTGGCGCCTGCACTGTGCACCACAATCGCCGTGCAATCGAGTGTTGCCAGGTGTTCCCTGAGCAGAGTGTGGCGCTCAGGATCGCAAACCACCACCCGTGCACCGGCATCGGTCAGGGCATAAGCCAATTCTTCCGCGCGTCCCCAGCTATTCACTGGCACAACCACGGCGCCAACGGCCAAGGTGCCGACAAAGGCGAACATCCACTCCGGATAGTTGCGCATGGCGATGGCGACGCGGTCGCCCTTGCGAATGCCGGCTTCGTGCATAAGATAGTTGGAGAAGCGATCGGCTGCCGCAAAAAATTCGGTAAAGGTGTAGCGCTCGTCTTGATAGGTGACGGCGACTTTGTCGCCGTGCGCCCGGCCCGCATCAAGCGCCTCACGCAAATTGGCTGGTGCGTTGGCATAGCAGCGCATGGCAACGCCATTCACATTTTTTTGGGCCAATTCGAACGGTGCTCCGGGGGCAGTCAGCTGTTCTGTGGCGGCGCGCAGGCTGGCGCTTAGTGCGGCAACATCATTCATGGCAATCCTTATTTTGCAGTCGTCGATAGCTTGGAAGAGTGTGGTGCGTTTTCCTCCACGATTTATGGCTCCCATAATACACAAGGGCCAAGAACAGGGGCAGCCTCAGTGTGTGCAAGCTACGGAATTGAAAGGCGATAGTCCATTCCATTACACTGCGGCACTTCGCCCGGCGCCGAGCGCCGTCGCAGTGCCCGGGTATATCGAGGGGAAGATAACGTGGCGACTATTATTACCTGCAATACCAATGGCATTCGTGCTGCCGCTCGCAAGGGTTTCTTTGCGTGGCTGGCGCAACAAAACGCCGACGTGGTGTGCATTCAGGAGACCAAAGCCCAGGAAGACCAGTTGTCTGACCCGATATTCTCGCCCCCGGGCTACCACTGTTTTTACAACGATGCACAGCGCAAAGGCTATAGCGGCACTGCATTGTACTCGCGTGTGAAACCGCGCACGGTGGTGACACGCCTGGGTTGGGAATCAGCCGATACCGAAGGCCGTTATCTGCAGGCCGATTTCGATGGTGTTAGCGTGATTTCGCTTTACATGCCATCGGGGTCTAGTAGCGAGGCCGCTCTGGAAAAGAAGCTGGATTTTATGGGACGCTTCTATGAACACCTCAGTACGCTGCGGCGCAAGCGACGCGAATTTATTATCTGCGCGGATTGGAACACCTGCCATCACCCCATCGACCTGAAAAACTGGAAAGCGAATCAGAAGAATTCAGGTTTTTTGCCCCAAGAGCGTGCCTGGCTGGATCGTGTTTACGATGAGCTGGGGTACTGTGACGCCTTCCGCGTGGTCAACCAGGAGCCAGAGCAATACACTTGGTGGTCTAATCGCGGCCAGGCCTGGGCGAAGAACGTAGGCTGGCGCCTTGATTACCATGTGATAACGCCGGGGCTGGAGCCACTGGTACGCGGTGCTGAAATCTACACAGAAGAGCGCTTCTCGGACCACGCTCCGCAAACTATGATCTATGATCTCGAATTGCAGCCCTGAGGGATTCGCTGTACATTTGGCGCCGGTTCTTTCCCCCGTTACTGGCCGCGGCAGACGTCGCAGGCTGCAAGGAGTTGTCATGAGTTTGTTTATCGCCAGTGCTCACGCCCAGGCCCAGGGCAGCGCCCAGGGTGGCGGCGAGATCTTTCAAATTGTGTTTTTGGTAGGCCTGTTTGCGTTGTTTTATTTCATCGCTATTCGTCCGCAGCGCAAGCGTCAGAAGGAGCATTCGCAAATGGTCACTGCGCTGGGTAAAGGCGACGAGGTGGTGACCAGTTCCGGCATCCTGGGGCGTATTACGGGCCTTGATGACAACTACATGGTGCTCAATGTCGCCAACAATGTAGAAATGAAGTTTCAGCGCATCCACGTGCATGCGGTGTTGCCCAAGGGAACACTCAAGTCTATCGGTTGATGCCCAGCGCGCTTGTGCTGCCGCCCCGGCTTGCACTGGCCCAGCGGCCAACGCCCTTGCAGTTTTTGCCTCGCGCGACCCAGCGTTGGGGTAACGGGCGGCGCCTGTGGGTCAAGCGAGACGACCTCACGGGTAGCCTGCTGAGCGGCAACAAGGTGCGCAAACTTGAGTTCATTATTGCCCATGCGCTCGCGGAAGGTTACGACACCCTCATCACCTGCGGCGGAGTGCAGAGCAACCATTGCAGAGCAACGGCGTTCGCCGGCGCTCAAGCGGGCCTTAAAGTGCATCTGATATTGCGCGGTGAGCGGCCTGCAGCCGGGCAGGGCAACTACCTGCTCAATCAGCTGGCGGGCGCCACAATCGACTGCTATCCACCGAGCCGTTACACCCCCGAACTGACTTCATTGTTGGGTAGTTGGCAAGCGCACTATGCGCAGCGCGGACGCAAGGCACTGGTAATTCCTACCGGCGGCAGTGATGGCCTCGGCGTGTGGGGGTATATCGCGGCTTGTGACGAGTTACGCGAAGATTTGAGTGCGGCCGGTATTGAAGCAGCTCATCTGGTGACGGCTACCGGGTCTGGTGGCACACAGGCAGGTTTGACGCTGGGAACGGCGTTGTACGATCTGCCTCTCACCGTGTGGGGCGTTAATGTGTGTGACAATGAACAGTATTTTTTGCTCAAGGTGGCCCGGGATGTGGCGGACTGGCGCGCCAGGTTTCCCGGCCAGCCTGAGGTTGAGGTGACGCCGCGGGTCATCGACGGGTATGTCGGCGACGGCTACGGGATAGCGAGCAGGCAGGTGCTACAAACCATAACCGACCTGGCGGCGCTTGAAGGAGTGCTGTTGGACCCGGTGTATACCGGCAAAGCGTTTCACGGCTTGTTGCAGGAATTGGCAGCGGGGCGTTTTGAGGAGAGCAGTGATGTTGTATTTTTGCACTCCGGTGGCGTGTTTGGCGTGTTTCCCTATGCTGAGCAATTCGATTTCCGCACGCCGCTACAGGCCGCTAATTCAGAGCGTAGTTGATGCAAGCACTCAGCGAATTCTTTAACACCATTAACAGTTGGGCCTGGGGCCCCGTGATGTTGGTCCTGCTGCTCGGTACCGGCCTGTACCTCAGCATTGGCCTGCGCTTTCTCACCTTGCGGAGTATCCCGCGCGCCTTCCGCTTGCTCTTCGTCGGTCGGCAAGGCCAGGGCCAAGGTGATATTTCCCCTTTCAATGCGCTGATGACCTCGCTTTCTGCAACCATTGGCACCGGCAACATTGCGGGTGTGGCAACTGCCCTGGTGCTGGGGGGGCCGGGGGCCTTGTTCTGGATGTGGATTACGGCGCTGGTCGGCATGGCGACCAAATATGCGGAAGCTGTGTGCGCGGTGCGCTTTCGTGAGCAGGACGCCGCGGGCAATTACAGCGGCGGCCCCATGTACTACATCCGTAATGGCCTGCATAAGCGCTGGCATTGGCTGGCCTGGGCCTTTGCCATTTTTGGTACGCTGGCCGGGTTCGGTATCGCCAACACGGTGCAGTCGAATTCAGTGGCTCAGGTTCTGGAAGACTTTTTGGCGGTGCCACCCTTGGTCACCGGGTTGGTTCTGATGGTGCTGGTTGCGGCGGTGATCCTCGGTGGGGTGCGACGAATTGCGCATGTGGCGAGTTGGCTGGTGCCTATGATGGCGCTGGGGTATACCGTGATGGGTGCTGTGGTGATTGTCACCCACATTACCGCCGTGCCGGCGGCGATTGCTACCATCGTTGAAGCCGCCTTTTCCGGGGCCGCCGCTGCCGGTGGCTTCGCTGGCGCATCCGTGTGGGCGGCGATTCGCTTTGGTGTTGCGCGCGGTATATTTTCCAATGAGGCCGGCCTTGGCAGCGCGCCCATTGCACATGCGGCGGCGCAGACCAATCAACCTGTACAGCAGGGCATGATCGCCATGCTGGGCACTTTTATTGACACCCTGATCGTCTGCACCATGACCGGGCTGGTGATCGTGATTATGGACGTGCTGCCCAGCGGTGTAAGTGGCGCCAGCCTGACCTCAATGGCCTTTGCTCAGGGCATGCCAGGTGGCGAGTACGTTGTCACTCTGGGGCTGTGCCTGTTTGCGTTCACCACCATGATCGGCTGGTCATTTTACGGCGAGCGCTGCGCGGTATTTTTGTTTGGTATTCGCGCAAGCCTGCCCTTCCGCTTGCTGTGGGTGCTGGCCATCCCGGTAGGGACGCTGATCGACCTTGAGCTGGTGTGGTTGATTGCCGACACGCTCAATGCATTTATGGCGCTCCCCAACCTGATTGCCTTGATTCTGTTGGCGCCGCTGGTGTTTCGCATCAGCCGCGCCTACTTTAATGGCCAGCCCGTGCCGGAGTCCTGAAAATCCCGCGGTGGCGGGTGCATCGCACCCTAGGCGTGTAACCGGCTTGCGGTTACACTGCC
>ERZ887849.2468-NODE-2468-length-15246-cov-12.123626_pt1 | contig 15246 bp, 10 predicted proteins | sample MGYA00521267_ERZ887849 | MGnify/ENA primary metagenome ERZ887849 (study PRJEB32303, sample SAMEA104408601) | aquatic metagenome | biome: Brackish water; feature: Pelagic; material: water | place: Baltic Sea | collected 2014-06-06T16:11:00 | depth 2,863 m ... | reverse complement strand
GTTTTTCCCGGCGATGAAGTGGTCATACAGGGTTCCTATGTCCTCAGCTTTGTCGGTGGTGGTTCGGGCATGTCCTTAAAGGAGGCACTCGATGCTGCGCATGGACATGAGCATGCAGAAGACGGCTCGGAGCTGGACGAAGGTGAAGAATCATCCGAGCATGATGAGGGGCATGAAGGACATGACCATGATGGCGAGGATGCGCACGCCGAGCACGGAAGTCACTTAAGTATGCCACTCATGATTTATGCAGGCGTGATGACGCTCATTTCGCTCATCACCCTTCAGATGCTCATGAAGCGACGCCAGGAAGAAAGTGAGGCTGAAGATGCTTAATCGACTGATCCAGTTTTCGCTCTCTCAAAGGCCTCTGATTTTGGCCTTTGCCTTAGTCGTCTTTATCCTCGGCATCAAAACAGCAACTGAGCTTCCGGTTGAAGTTTTACCAGATTTGACCAAACCGACCGTCACCATTTTGACGGAGTCGCCTGGTTTCTCGCCAGAAGAAGTTGAAACCCTAGTCACCATCCCCTTGGAGAATGCACTCATGGGTGTGACCGGGGTCACTCGATTGAGATCAGTTAACGACGTCAGTCTCTCCCTTGTCTTTATCGAATTCGAATGGGGAACCGACATCTATCAAGCACGCCAGTTTGTGCAGGAGCGGCTTGCGGGTGCAAGTGAGGCTCTACCTGAAGGCGTCACTCCCTATATGACGCCAGTGGCTTCATTGATGGGAAACATCATGCTGGTCGGTCTGGTCGATCCGTCCGGTAATACGGAGCCGCGTGATCTGCGGACGTTGGCCGATTGGACGGTATCCAGACGATTACAGTCCATTCCCGGTGTGGCTGAAGTGCTCGGCATGGGTGGAGGCGTCAAGCAGCTGCAAATCCAGCCCAATCCCGACAAAATGCTGGCCATGGGCATCAGTTATGGGGAACTCCACAAAGCAGCTTCCAACGCGGTCAGTAACAGCACGGGTGGCTTCTTAACGGAATCCTCTCAGGAAATTATGGTGCGTAATCTGGCCATGACTACCGACCTCGATGCAATAGGCAATACAGTGGTGACGCACGTCAACGACCGTCCGATTCGGATCAAAGATGTCGCCAACGTAGCTTGGGATATTGAACCGATGCGTGGCGATGCGGGTATGGGGAGTAAACTCTTAGGCGACCAAGAGGAAGCCAAAGGTTACCCCGGCGTCATTCTTAGCATCACTAAATCACCGGGATTCGACACACTCACCTTAACCGACGACGTCGAAACTGCATTGGAGGATTTGAAAGCTTCAATGCCTCAACGGGTCGAACTAGTGACGCTCTACCGCCAGTCTGATTTTATCGACCTAGCAGTCGGCAACTTAGAGGAAGCCTTGCGCGATGGTGCGATCATGGTCGCCATAATCTTGTTCCTCTTCCTGCTCAACCTAAGGATCACACTGATTACTTTGACGGCGATCCCCTTGTCCTTGGGCATGACTGTTTTGGTTTTTGATCTCCTGGGATTGAGCGTTAATTCAATGACTCTCGGTGGCCTTGCCGTCGCAATTGGTATGGTCGTGGATGATGCGATCGTCGATGTGGAAAATGTATTCCGACGACTAAGGGAAAACGCCCTTCTGGAAAAACCACTGAACAAGCTCGAAGTCATTGCCAAGGCTTCTGCCGAAGTGCGCTCGTCAATTCTCTACGCGACCGTGCTGATTATTTTGGTCTTCCTGCCATTGATGGCATTGAGCGGCGTCGAAGGTCGCCTGTTCACTCCGATCGCCGTGGCAACGATAGTCAGTATGGCAGCATCGTTCCTAGTCTCCTTGACTGTAATACCAGTGCTTAGCTCATACTTGCTCAAACCGAAGGCAGATCAGAAACACGCGGATGGTATCATCGAGCGCGGGTTAAAAAAACTTTTCAATGCGACCTGGCTAAGACTGTCTCTCTCTCAACCCCTCATGGTCCTGTTTGCGACGGGCGTGCTGGTTGCGTTGGCTGGAGTCTCATTTTCGAAAATGGGTGGTAATTTCCTACCTGCCTTCCGAGAACCGACCGTCTTAGTCGCCATGACGACCGCACCGGGAACATCGCTCAAGCAAACGCGTGACTTAGCCGACACCGCCCAGGACTTGCTCCTCAAAATTCCTGAAGTGGAGACGGTCGGGTATCGCTTGGGCCGTGCTGAACGTGGCGATCACGTGGTGCCCGTCTCGACGGTCGAGTTTGATCTCGAATTCACCAGAGAAACTGAGCGCGAACGCAGCGAGATAATAGCTGAAATTCGCGCAACGATGCAGACGATCCCCGGAACCTTCAGTGCCCTGAGTGGACCGTTGGCCGACCGCATTGGTCACATGCTCAGCGGGGTCTCAGCAAAAGTTGCGATCAAAGTATTCGGTCCCGACCTGGACGAACTAAGGCGTATCGGAACCGACATTGCCGAAATCGCTCGCGAGATTCCCGGCATGGAAGAAGCCCGCGTCGAGCAGCAAGCCCCCATTCCTCAACTACGTATCGAAATTGATCGTAAGCGTGCCATGGCCTATGGCGTCACTCCAGGTGCTCTTAATGCGGAACTCTCGGCGTTAATGGGAGGTGAAGCGGTCAGTGAGATTTACGAGGGGCAGCGTGTCTACGACTTAGTCATACGACTCCCACAAGAATGGCGTGAGTCCCCCCAGAAGCTCTCGCAGCTTTACATCGACACACAGAGTGGCCAGCGCATTCCGCTGAACTACGTCGCGGATATTCGACATGCAACCGGCCCTAACAATATCCTTCGAGAAAACACTGTGCGTCGTTTCGTGGTATCCATTAATCCGACTGTCGACGACTTAAACGCTGCCGTGGAGACACTTCAACGTGAAGTAGCCGAACGGATCCAATTACCAGAAGGCTACACACTCTCTTACGAAGGCGAATACGAGGCTCAGGCCAAAGCGAAACGCACGATTCTGATTACATCGGCAATCGTGTTGTTGGTCATCTCGTTCCTGCTCTACAGCTACTTCAGGAATTTTGCATTTGTTCTGCTGGTTTTCACCATCGTGCCGATCTCTCTGGTGGGTAGTATATTCTTAACCGAAATAACGCTGAATAATATTAGCATCGCTACCCTTGTCGGCTTCATCGCGGTGAGCGGGATCTCTGCACGAAACAACATCATGCTGATTTCGCACTACCTTCACTTGATGCGCCATGAAGGAGAGCGATTTACCCGCAAGATGGTGGAACGAGGCACGCAGGAACGTCTCATCCCGATTCTGATGACAGCGATCTCTGCCGGTTTAGCTTTGGTGCCATTACTCTTAGCGACCGATGAACCGGGCAAGGAAATCCTCAATCCAATCGCAGTCGTCATCGTCGGCGGACTAGTCACCTCCACCCTGCTGGGGCTCGGTGTGACGCCTGCGATTTTTTACACCTTCTGCCGAAAGTCGGCGGAAACATCCGTCCAACGCAAATCTGCTGCGTCTGAATAATCACTCATTACAAATACATAAATATACTATGAAATACAAAAAAACACTACTCACCACATTGATCACATTCGCTTTGCTTTCGTGGAGCACCAGCTATGCGGATCACCACGGAAATGATACGGACCATGACCATTCTGCTCACGAAGACCACGATCATGCAGCGCATGCCAAGGCAAAGCCAGAAGAGGATCACTCCGACCATGACCACGAGGCTCACGAAGACGATCATGATGAGCACGACCATGGCGAAGTGAAAGCAGGCCCCAATGGCGGTCGTATCATCACATCGGTTGAACCCCATCTAGAATTCTTCGTGACTGATACGCGACTCATACAGATCACGTTCCTCAATGACGACGGCAAAGCTGTCGCTCCGAAAGATCAGGCGCTCTCGCTTATAGGTGGTGACCGTCAAAACCCTGTCCGTCTACGCTTCACGAAGAAAGGCAGCGTTCTACTGTCCGATAAAGCTCTGCCAGAGGGTAACAACCTACCGATCGTTCTCTCGATTAAGGCAGATGCGAAATCGAAAACCGTTCGCGAGAAATTCAATCTAAACCTCAGCGACTGCCCGACTTGCAAATACAAGGAGTATGCCTGTGTCTGCGAGCACGGAGAAGATAGTCACGAAGGACACGACCATTAAGCTGAAGAAATAAACTGCTGGCGTGTATTCACGCCAGCGGTTCGCAGCCAAAACAAAGGACATTAACAATGGGACACGATCACAACCACTCTCACGGCACTGAAAATGTCAGCGACGGCGTTCTATTGTGGACGGTCATTGTTAATTTAGGACTCTCGGTCTTCGAATTTGTCGCTGGGGCGATCTCGGGGAGCGTGGCCTTGATGGCCGATGCGTTGCATAATACCAATGATGCAGCGGCGCTACTCATCGCCTACATCGCCCGCAAAATTTCCCGAAAAGGTGCTGACGGGCAATATACTTTCGGGTATCGACGGGCCGAGCTGATCGGCGCGATGATCCAGCTGACCGCACTGATCCTTGTAGGGCTCTACCTTGTCTACGAGGCAGTGCGCCGATTCTTCGACCCTGAGCCACTACTTGGGGGCTGGATCATGGCAGCGGCTGGCGTCGCACTCGTGGTGGATGTAATCACCGCTTGGCTCCTGTGGTCGATGTCCAAGGGAAGCCTAAATGTGAAGGCAGCGTTCCTGCATAACCTGACCGACGCCGGCGCTTCGGTCGCCGTTTTGCTCGGCGGCGCGGCCATTCTGTGGCTTAATTGGACTTGGGTGGATCCCGTTATCACACTCATTATCGCGGGCTATATCCTCTATATGTCATTCGGCATGTTGAAGAAAACCTCGCGTATCTTGATGGAAGGCACCCCCACCAATCTCTCTGTGGATGAGATCAAGGAGGCCTTGCAAAACCTCGATGGAATTGAAAACGTGCATCATATCCACGTATGGGAACTCGACGAACATCACCGTGCGCTGGAGGCACATGTCGTGATCGGGGAAGCATGCAGCATGGAGGAACTCGAATCTCTTAAGGCGACGGTCAAAACCTGCTTGGGGAAACATTTTTCGATCCACCACAGCACTCTGGAATTCGAATCAGCGGAAAATCGCTGTCGCAATATCAATGGCGAAGCACATTGTAGTTCCTAGCTAACTGTTTACTCAAAGACGCATCGGTAAAGTGGGAATAAAAATACAAAACCTTGACTCAAACGATCACTCAGTGACTTGATATATCCAGTGAAACGCAAAATAACAGCAGTTGCTCTCTTGAGCTTTTTTGCCTGGAACGCCGTCTTTGGTGGCGTGGGCGGACTATTGCTGTGTCTTAACAAGAGCTCGGTACTTTATTCTGAGATGAACTCCAGTAAGGGCTCTGATTGCCCGCCTCTGTGTGTTAGTGGATTAGCGGAAGAGAATGGTTTCTCTGAAGATGATTCCTGTGTGGATTTAGAACTAAAAGCAGTCGAACTACCGCAGGTGCGCATCGACAAAGGAGAATCCGTTCTGGTTTTGACTGCACTTCCATTTGTGGCACCCAATGTCGCTAAACCGAATTTTACGTTAAAAGAAATTGCTCACATTGTTCAGGCTCAGGCACCGCCGGAGTTGATGGACACGAGTGTGCTCGTCGCGCAGACAGTGAATCTGCGTCTCTGATATCCTGATAAAGTTAGTTGGTTAGGCCCTCTCGTTGAGGGCACCTCCACTGCGCAAACCACCTTCTGTGGATTCGCAGTATTTAACTTCTATCAGGATTTTTTATGCACCTATTTTCAAAACGTAAACAAAGCATGCCCACTCGCGCATGTATCTACTATAAACCATTTACTATTGCCTTTGCAATCTGCTCCTTCGCTGCGGGCACACTCTCAGCCGCGCAGGCGGACACAATTGATCCGCCACACGTCGGCGAACCTCAGGGCGAATTGACTCTTCGGAAAGCTTACTCTTACGCGCTGGTCAACAGCCCTAGACTAGCGAGATACGCAATCGACATCCGGATTTCTGAAGCTGAGACACTTCAGTCAGGACTCCTTCCAAATCCCGAACTGGAGGTCGAAGCGGAGGAGTTCGGTGGCTCCGACGAGACGTCAGGTTTCGACAATGCGGAATCAACCGTGCTACTGAGCCAGTTGCTTGAATTGGGGGGGAAGCGCAAACATCGAGTAAAGACTGCAGAGTTGGGCGAAGACGTGAGTCGTTTCGCTTACGAACAAGCCCGTATGCTTCTTCTTACGGAAGTCTCTAAGGCATTTATCTCAGTATTGGCGGCTCAGGAGCAATTGGAGTTACTTCAGCAAAACGTAAAGCTCGCATCGCAAGCGCTCGATGGTGCGGAAACACGTGTAGAAAGTGGTGAAGCCTCGCCTCTCGAACAGCTTAAGGCGCAATCCGTCTTAGCATCTGAAGAAATCAGTGCACGGCAAGCCGAGCGCAAGTTGGATGCAGCACGGCGTCAACTGGCCGAACTCTACGGCAGCGACGATCCGAAGTTTTCCCGTGCGTCAGGAAAGCTACGACAATCCATACTGCTGCCAACGCAGGAGTCTTTGAAGCAGGCCTTCGAGCGACATCCCGAAATGCTTCGCTGGGCGGCACTCCTCGAACAACACCGCCAAGTAGTTGCCCTCGAAGAATCGAAGTCGATTCCAGATCTGACTTTAGGCGTCGGGCTCAAACACTTCAACGGGAACGACAACCTATCCGGCGTCGTTCAATTCAGCGTGCCGATTCCCCTCTTCGACCGGAACCAAGGTAATATTCGAAAGGCACGAGAAGAACTGGGAAAAGCGTATCAAGACTCACGGGCAAGCCGCATTAACGCCTTGGTCGCGTTGACCAGCACCCATCGAAAACTGGAGTTTCTGCGTAGCGAAGTGGAGAACATCGAGCAGAACCTTTTAAGCTCATCTCAAAGCGTGCAGGAAAAGACCTGGCGTGCCTACCAAGAAGGCAAAGCCAGCTATCTGGAAGTCATCGACGCGCAGCGGATGTTTGCCGAAGCACGCATCCGGCACACCGAGACGCTAGTCGAATACAACAAAGCATTCTTCGAACTGGAAGCCTTAGCTGGACGTCCGCTTTCGGAGATCACTTCAAGTGAGAACAACGAACACGAAGACCTTTAAATCAAACAGAGATCAAACATCATGAAAAAATTTATCAAACTACTAGGTTGCGCCGCGCTACTCGCGATTGCGATCGTCTACGCCTCAGACCCGTTACTCGCCGATACGGATGCAGGAAAACCTGCCGCCACCGAGAAAGCCGAGGATTGTTCAAGCTGCGAAACGGACGGGGCTCCGAAATCTACAGCCTCGTGCGAAGCCCACGGAGTATCTGTTGAGCTATGCTATATCTGCGACACATCAAAAAGAGAAGCAGGACGTCTATGGTGTAATGGACACGACCGCTATGAAGATCGTTGCTGGATTTGCCAGCCACAGTTGGAAGACAAGGATCGGCTTTGGTGTGAAGAGCACAGTCTCTACGAGGACGAATGCTTTTACTGTCACCCGGAAATAATCGAGAAACAAAATGCTTCAGCGGCAGCTTCTTCGACGTCTCCACAAGCAAGTGCTTCAATCTCTTCCGAAGTCTGCGAAGCCCACGAAGTATCTGTTGACCTATGCTATATCTGCGACACATCAAAAAGAGAAGCAGGACGTCTATGGTGTAATGGGCACGACCGCTATGAAGATCGTTGCTGGATTTGCCAGCCACAGCTGGAAGACAAGGATAGGCTTTGGTGCGAAGAGCACAATCTCTACGAGGACGAATGTTTCTACTGCGATCCGGCTCGGGCAGCTAATGGCACGCAGCAAAGTTCTTCCAAAGAATCGGACGCTCCAGCACTCTGGTGCAAGGAGCACGATGTTGCCGAATTAGAATGTGGTATTTGTCAGCCTCAACTCGCCGGCCAGCTTGCACCAGGCAAAAGTGTTAAAGTCCGCTTTGCTTCGGCTGAATCCTCTTCCAAAGCTGGAATTGCTACCGCATATCCCACCGAAGGCCTTGCGCAGCCATCAGTATCGGCTTTTTTCGAAGTGAGCTACAACCGCAACAAGTTAGCGCTCGTGACACCACTCGCCGATGGAATTGTTCGCGTCGTTCACGCGGACGTGGGGCAATCTGTGCGGAAGGGAGATGTGCTCGTCGAGATTAGTTCCGATGAAGTGGCCTCGGCTAAGGCTGACTTTCTAACCCGACAAGTAGACGAACGTATCGCAGAGTTGGCGTATCAGCGCGAAAAGAAATTGAAAGAGGAAAAGATTTCAGCCGCCCGTGATTTTCTTGAGGCTGAGGCAGTTCATGAAATAGCCCAGTTAAAGAGTAAAATGGCTCGGCAGAAACTCCTTAATCTGGGGTTCTCCGATGCAGAAATTGCACAAATCGCCAAAGATCAAGACAGTAGCTCCACCATCAAATTGCGTGCGCCATTCGCGGGAACGCTCGTTGCGCGTGAAGCAGTTGTCGGGGAAGCCGTATCCGAGTCCGAAGGAAAGGCATTGTTCAAGGTTACAGACCTATCGACCCTCTGGCTGGATCTATCAGTAAGCCCAGAGTATGCAGATTCTGTTCAAGTCGGGCAGATATTAACCGCACGTTTCGACGGCGGTGCCAGAGATATCGAATATCCAGGCGTTATCACTTGGGTGGACTCTGCCATCGACCCTCGCAACAGAATGCTTAAAGCCCGTGCGGAGATACAAAACCCACACGGAGCCATAAGACAAGGTATGTTCGGGCATGCCGAACTGGTGCTCACTGGGGCGGGTAACGCCGTTTTGCTGCCGAGAGATGCCATTCAACATCATGAAGGCAGACCCTATGTTTTTGTTAAAGAAGCGCCTGACCTATATGCTTTGCGCCACGTGAGTCTCGGACAATCCGGGAACGATACGGTCGCCGTTACTGAAGGCCTTGGAGCGGACGAACTCGTCGTGACTGAAGGTGCCTTCATTGCCATGTCGGAGTTTCTTAAATCTCGTTTGGGTGCAGGTTGCGTCGACGATTAAACCCTTTGCTGATCAAATAAAATGGAATCACTTTCTAAACTCTCTTTGCAGAACCGCCTACTGGTTCTGCTGCTCTCAGCTATCTTCATCGGACTTGGCTCATGGAAATTATTCCAACTGCCCGTCGATGCCTTTCCGGATACGACACCTGTCCAAGTGCAGATCAACACGGTCGCACCTGCACTGAATCCCGAGGAGATCGAGCAACAGATCACTTTACCCGTCGAGCTGGCGATGGGCGGATTACCGGGGCTCGAAAGCGTCCGCTCGGTTTCAAAGTTCGGATTTTCACAAGTCGTCGCCACATTCTCGGATGTCACGGAGATTTCACAAGCGAGACAGTATATCTCTGAACGGCTTTCCACGGTTGAACTGCCCGAAGAAATCGAACGGCCCCAACTCGGGCCGATCTCAACCGGATTAGGTGAGATCTTTCACTATACACTCAGTTCTACCGACCCCGATCGTTCTCTGGAGGAGCTACGAACCTTGCATGACTGGGTGATCAAGCCGGAGTTACGAAAAGTCTCAGGTGTCGCCGAGGTCAACTCTTGGGGCGGCTACGAGCGCCAGTATCATGTGATCGTCTCGCCGCAGAACTTGGTCAAATTTGGACTCACTCTCGACGAGGTATCTGAAGCATTACAGGCAAATAACAGCAACGCGGGTGGCGGTATCCTAACCCGTGGTGGCCAATCGTTGCTGATTCACGGCCTTGGGCGTGTGGAGTCGATTGAAGAGATCGAGAATATCGTCATCGCCTCCTATGGTGGCAGTCCGCTACGTGTCAGAGACGTAGCGGATGAGGTGAAGATCGACTATGAAATCCGCAGGGGTGCTGTCTCCGCACAAGGGCAAGGCGAGGTTGTGCTCGGCCTAGCGTTCATGCTGATGGGGGAAAACGGCAAGGTTGTGACCGAAGAACTCAAAATACGTTTAGACAGCCTCCGGCGCTCGCTGCCTGAAGATGTAGTCGTCAAGATCGTCTATGATCGCACTGAACTTACCAGTCAGGTGATCGGCACCGTCCAACACAATCTTGCAGCAGGAGCCATTCTTGTTGTGGCGATCCTCTTCGTCTTGCTGGGGAATTTTAGGGCGGGTCTTTTGGTCGCTTCAGTGATCCCGATATCTATGCTCTTCTCTGCGTTCGGTATGAGTTACTTCGGAATCGCAGCCAGCTTGTTGAGCCTTGGCGCGGTCGATTTCGGTATGATTGTAGACGGCTCTGTCGTCATGACCGAATCGAATATGCGTAAGCTCGGGCAGCGACGCGTCGAACTCGGTCGAACTCTCACTAAGGCTGAACGCTTAGAGATCGTCATAAGTTCAGCAAAGGAGGTGGCACGCCCCGTCATCTTCGGGATGGGTATTACAATCGTAGTGTTTTTCCCGATACTGACGCTCGAAGGCACGGAAGGTAAGATGTTCCGCCCGATGGCTCTCACCTTCATCTTCGCATTGGCCGGAGCATTGATTTATGCACTGACTGTCACACCGATCCTCAATTACTATTTCATCAAGCCCAGCGCTAAAGAAGAAGCGGGTGTTATTGCAGGGACATTGACTAAAGCATACGCCGCAAGTTTGCGGTTTGCTATGCGTGCTCGTGTGTTTGTCTTGGCGGGGGTAGCGGTCATCTTCGCCCTGACGCTATGGGTCGGAGCGAAAATGGGCGGCGAATTTGTGCCCCGCCTGAGCGAGGGAGCTGTCACCATCAATACGATTCGCCTCGCTGGGGTTTCGATTCCTGAGTCTGTAAAATACAATACACGTATCGAACAGCTCCTTTTGGAAAACTACCCGGATGAGATTCGCCATATCTGGAGCCGTATTGGCTCGGCGGAAGTCGCCACCGATCCAATGGGGACGGAGCTGACGGATATTTTCATATCCTTGAATCCTCGGGAACAGTGGACCAAAGCAAAAAGTCAATCTGAGCTTGTAGTTGCAATGCAAACGACGGTGGCCGAGTTACCAGGCTTAAACATGGCATTTACCCAACCGATTGAGATGCGACTCAATGAAATGGAATCCGGCATTCGTTCCGACGTAGGCATCAAGATCTACGGCGACGATTTTGACGAACTGGTGCGACTGAGTGACCAAGTGCAGCGTATTCTGCTTGATGTCGAAGGGCATGGGGACATCTCCGTCGATCAGTTGACCGGACAGCCGACACTGAAGATCGACATCAATCAGGACGTGATCGCACAGCATGGTATATCTACGCGGCATGTGATGAGTATTGTAGAATCCATCGGTGGCACCCGAGCCGGACAAGTATTTGAGGGTCAACGCAACTTCCCCCTCGTGCTGCGCTTACCGGATGCCTTGCGCACCGACATGGAAGCTTTGCGTAATACAATCATCCCGACTGCCGAAGGGCAGCAGCTTCCCCTACACAGACTCGCCGACATTCGGATCGAAGATGGCTCTGCCACGATCAACCGTGAATGGGGTCGACGCTTAATCCGTGTGCAGGTCAATGTAGATGATCGTGACGTTTCCTCATTCGTCGCCGAGGCGAAAGAGAAGATTAACGAATCCCTGGAACTACCCGAAGGCTATGTGCTCGATTGGGGCGGTCAATTTGAGAATCTCGAACGCGCTCAGACACGCCTCGCCATCGTGGTGCCAGTTACATTAGCGGCGGTCTTTTTCCTGCTCTACTTCAGCTTGAAAAATATGCGTGACGTATTGCTCATCTACAGCGGCATTCCCCTCGCACTGATAGGCGGTATTCTCACCCTTTGGTTTAGAGGCATTCCCTTTAGCGTGAGTGCCGCCGTCGGCTTCATTGCCTTGAGCGGCATCGCCGTCCTGAATGGTCAAATTCTGATTTCAGCGATTCGGTCTTATAGCGAACGCACCGCAGATATGCGTGAGGCAGTCACACAAGCAGCCTGCCAACGCCTGCGCCCTGTGCTAGCAACGGCTTTGACCTCGGCTGCGGGATTCTTACCTATGGCTGTATCCACCGGCGTCGGCTCAGAGATTCAGCGTCCTCTGGCCTCTGTCGTGGTCGGCGGTATTCTGACTTCGACTTTTTTGACCCTTATGGTTTTGCCGCTGCTCTATGAGTTGTTTGGCGGTCGCAACGATGGCCAAGATGACGAAACACAAATGTAATGTCTTTGTTTAAATCCAGCTACCAGGTCGAAAGATTGGACTGTCCCTCGGAGGAGCAAATGATTCGGCTCAAGATGGAAGGACTTGAGGCCATCCTATGCATATCCGTAGACATCCAGCAACGTAGGGTCAGTGTCATCCATCGTGGCGAAGTGGAGCCAGTCTCGAAGGCGCTTTCAGAATTGGGCTTGGGCTCACGGTTTGAATCCTCCGAAAAGGTAGAGTCTCATACCACTGAAGAACGGGTCACCCAGAAACAGATTCTGTGGTGGGTGCTTGGCATCAATGCCGCTTTCTTCGTTATCGAAATGAGCTTTGGCTTATTTTCGAACTCGATGGGGCTGATCGCAGACTCGCTCGACATGCTAGCCGACGCCATCGTCTACGCGTTGAGCTTAATGGCTGTAGGCACTGTAGTCACGACCAAGAAGAAGGTCGCGAAGATCAGTGGACTTCTCCAGATGCTATTAGCACTCGTCGGCTTTTCGGAAGTGATTCGCCGGTTTTTCTTTTCAGAGACAATGCCGGATTTCAAAACGATGATTTCCGTGGCTGCTTTGGCTCTGGTTGCCAATGTGATTTGTCTTTGGTTGATCCAAAAAGCCCGCCCGGAGGAGGCTCATATGCAAGCGTCCGCGATTTTCACTTCGAATGATATTATCGTCAACGGAGGCGTCATTGTGGCGGGACTATTGGTCTACTTGCTCGGGAGCCCATGGCCTGACCTCCTAGTGGGCGGAATCGTGTTCGGATTCGTCATGAGGGGAGCAATCCGTATCTTGAAGCTGTCTCAGTAAAAAAGATTAACCTTGGCATTATACTATACCCCCCTAGGGTATTTAGATGCATCTCTCAAAAGACAATGATAAGCTGATTAAACGCGTCCGACGACTCAAAGGACAACTAGAAGGCGTTGAACGTATGCTCGGCGAAGAAGCAGATTGCTACGAGATATTACAGCGAGTTGCGGCATGCCGTGGTGCTTTCAACGGCCTCACTCGGGAGCTCATCCACGAGCACATCGAGCATCACCTAATCGAAGAGGACGGCGCGACACCGTCGGTTCGTCAGGCGAGTAAGGACCTCCAGGCAATAATTGATAGCTACTTAAAGTAAGATCACACCATGACCGAAATTGACCTTTCAAAATATAAGCACGATCACAGCTTTGGGCAGGACGCCAAGCGGAGCGGCGAATCCCGAACCCTAATTGTTATTGTCATCACAGCGGTGATGATGGTTGTCGAGATCAGCACGGGCATCGCCTTTGGCTCTATGGCCCTACTGGCCGATGGAATGCACATGGCATCGCATGCGCTCGCGCTCGGAATCAATTACTTCGCCTATATTTACGCACGTCGCCATGCACATGATCCTCGCTTCAGTTTCGGCACGGGGAAAGTGAATGCCCTTGGAGGGTTCTCCGGTGCTATCCTCTTAGCGATTTTCGCGATTATGATGGCTTGGGAGAGCGTGGAGCGCCTAATTAGTCCAACGGAAATTGCGTTTAATTCTGCAATCATAGTCGCCATCATTGGCCTCGTCGTCAATGGAGGCTCAGTCTTCATTCTCGGGGGCGACCATCACCATGATCACGGCGACGGGCACAACCATAGTCATGGGCACAGCCACTCTCATGATGATCATGACCACAGCGCCCACGAGCACCATCACCACCACGACCACAATTTGCGTTCGGCTTATCTCCATGTATTAGCCGATGCGCTCACATCCGTAACCGCCATCATCGCACTGCTTGCTGCAAAATATTTTGGCTGGATCTGGATGGATCCATTCATGGGCATCGTTGGCTCGCTACTAGTAGCCAAATGGTCCATCGGCCTACTCAAACAAACCAGCCGAACACTATTGGATCATCAGGCCCCCGAAGAGGTGGTGAACTCTGTGCGCCATAAGATCGAGGAAGACGGCCATAGCCACATCACTGATCTCCATGTGTGGTCGATAGGCACCAACCAGTTTGGAGTAATTCTCACAGTAGCATCAAAGTCCCCGCTTGCCGCTGAGGACTATCGAGCACGCTTGGATCTAAATCAGTTCCCCCACACGACAGTTGAGATAGTCCCCATCTAAAACTGAGCGAATTAACGAAGAATCTTTGAGGGTTTTAGACCTGCTTTACGTTTAAGCGGGGATACATGACTTTCAAAGATTCAATTAGCACATTCGCCCGACGAACGAGAGCGCCCCTACTCTGCTTACTTTTGTGGAGTTCTGCCGATGCAGAAAACTCCACGTCGGCGAACTCAGAGGCTTCCTATGAAGACTTACAGAGCTATCTATCGCTCGCGCTTGCCAACAATCCTCAACTAGACGCCTTCGAGCAACGCTATGAGGCGGCACTGCAGCGGATACCGCAGGCGTCCGCCTTGCCGGATCCGATGCTTCAGGTGACCAGTTTTGTCGAGTCCATTCAGACCCGAACCGGGCCGCAGGAGAATGTATTCATGCTCAGCCAGAAGCTGCCGTGGTTTGGTAAGTTAGATAGCCGAAAAGAAGTCGCCTCAAGCGAGGCTGAAGCACTTTGGTATGCCTACCAGAATCAACAACTATCCCTGGTTCGCGGTGTATCGTTGGCCTATTACGAGTATGGATTCACACAGGAAGCCATTCGCCTGACGGAGGAAAATCGTAACCTTCTTGAGAAGCTAGAGCCCATCGTTGAAGAGAAGGTTAAAGGCGGGGCTGATTTGAATGCCTTGCTCCGTTTAAAAGTAGAGATTGGCAAGGTAGACGACCGCCTCCAAACCCTGCAGCAAAAGCGGGTCGCTCAGTCTGCAAAGCTGGGAGAGCTCTTGGCATTGCAAGATTCCTCAGTATTGCCATGGCCAAAATGGAAAGCTCCAGAACCCGTTGCGCTCAATGGGCCACTCCTAACTGGAGCCATTCGCGCCAGTAATCCCGAGCTACAGATGCTGGAACGCAAAGTCGCCAGCGCAGAAGCACGTCGTGAAATTGCCCGCCTTGAGAGCTACCCCGATATCACACTCGGCCTGAATTACATACAGATCGACTCACCTGAAGTGAACCCGAGCACGCCGGATGCAGGGCGCGACGCATGGGGTGTGACCGTGGCGGTGAACATTCCTATTTGGTTCGACA
>ERZ887849.2466-NODE-2466-length-15253-cov-36.997960_pt1 | contig 15253 bp, 12 predicted proteins | sample MGYA00521267_ERZ887849 | MGnify/ENA primary metagenome ERZ887849 (study PRJEB32303, sample SAMEA104408601) | aquatic metagenome | biome: Brackish water; feature: Pelagic; material: water | place: Baltic Sea | collected 2014-06-06T16:11:00 | depth 2,863 m ... | reverse complement strand
TAAATATTGATCGTCTCTGTTAGAACTGTCTAAATAATTGGTGTCCGAAGTCGAAGTAGGTGTCTTAAGTTCTGTCTTACAAGAAGTTAGTGTAAGGGTAAGAAATAGAATGTAAATTATTTTGGTTTTCATGTGTCTATATATTTATTATTTTAAAGGTTTCATGCTGCCTGCCGCAGGCAGGTTTGCTGTTAGTCATTCAATTGGGTGATAAAAATTTAAGCATGCTCGTTTCGTAAAAGATGAATATTAAGAAAATTTAATCATTTAAAGAGCGTTTTTCATAATTTCCTCAACCACTTCTGGGTTTAACAAGGTGCTAATATCTCCTAAATTAGAAGTGTCCTTACAGGCAATTTTACGAAGAATACGACGCATGATTTTTCCAGATCGTGTTTTTGGAAGACCAGAAGTAAATTGAATTTTGTCAAGTTTTGCAATGGGGCCTATTTGTTTACTGATAAGTTGATTAATTTCAGTTTTCAAAACGTCATTCATTAAACCCGAATCCTTTAGAGTCACATAACCATACAGAGCACTCCCTTTAATATCGTGTGGATAGCCAACAATTGCAGATTCTGAAACGTTTGGATGCTCATTAATAGCATCTTCTATAGGAGCGGTTCCTAAGTTATGACCCGAAACAATAATAACATCATCTACACGCCCTGTAATTCGATAGTGTCCATTTTGATCTCTAAAAGCACCATCCCCTGTAAAGTATTTTTGATCGTAGGTAGAAAAATAGGTCTCTTTATAGCGTTGATGGTTACCCCAAATGGTACGTGCCATGGATGGCCAAGGAAATTTAATACATAAACGTCCTTCGACTGAATTCCCCTCAATTTCTTTCCCATATTCATCCATCAATGCAGGTTGAATCCCAACAAATGGCAGTGTTGCAAACGTTGGCTTCCCTTCAAAACAATTTGGAATTGGAGAAATCATGATTCCTCCTGTTTCGGTTTGCCACCAAGTATCTACAATAGGGCATTTGTTTTTTCCAATATGTTCATTGTACCAATGCCAGGCTTCTTCGTTAATTGGTTCTCCAACAGTCCCTAGGATTTTTAATGATGATAAATCGTAAGGTTTTACAACATCCAAACCTTGTTTTGCCAACGCTCTAATTGCAGTAGGTGCAGTGTAAAATTGGGTTACCTTATGTTTTTCAACAATCGACCAAAAACGGCCATAATCAGGGTAACTCGGCACTCCTTCAAACATAAGAGTAGTCGCTCCATTTAACAATGGTCCGTATATAATATAACTGTGTCCAGTAATCCAACCAATATCGGCTGTACACCAATACACATCTTCGGGATTGTATTGAAAAATATTTTTAAACGTATAAGCTGAATATACCATATAGCCAGCTGTAGAGTGAACCATTCCTTTGGGTTGCCCAGTGGAACCCGATGTATATAATATGAATAGAGGATCTTCGGCACCCATAACGGTTGCTTCACAAACTTTGGATGCAGCATCTAAAAGTGGTTGTAACCAAAAATCTCTTCCTGAAACCATCGAAATATCAGAATTAATGCGTTTAACAACTAGAACAGATTCAATCCCGCTACAATCTAAAAGTGCTGTATCGACAATCGATTTTAGATCAATTGTCTTAGCTCCACGGAAACCTCCATCGCTAGTAATCACCATTTTACAGTCACAATCGTTGATACGTGTTGATAAAGCGGAAGCTGAGAATCCTGCAAAAACCACGGAGTGAATCGCTCCGATACGGGCACATGCCAACACTGAAATTGCCAACTCCGGAATCATGGGTAAGTAAATACAGACCCTATCCCCTTTTTGGATGCCTTTAGATTTTAACACATTGGCAAATTTATTCACACGTATGTGTAATTCATTATATGAAATTGCTTCGGAAGGATCGTTTGGGTCGTTTGGCTCAAATAAGATAGCGGTTTTATTGCCATTAACTTCTAAGTGGCGATCGATACAGTTTTCAGTAATGTTGAGTTGAGCTCCTTCAAACCAATTGACTTTTGGAATAGAGAAATCCCAATCTAAAACATTCGTCCAAGGACGTTTCCAAGTAAAGTTTTCATTGGCAATAGTAGCCCAAAATCTTTCAGGATCTTCAATAGCTTCGAAATAATTGCTATGATATTTTTTTAAATTATTAATTTCGAATTTAATCATCTAAGTAAAATTAAGTGTCTAATATAGTATATTTTGGATTACAATTTTATATATTTTAAATAGCTTTATCAATTAAAACAAGATTAAAATGAATTTTTAAAATAGGTTTCTTATTTAATTAATGTTTTTTAAGACGCCTTTTTTTCTTTGGGATAGAAATCCTAAATGGAGTCCTCCATTTATTGATTAATACTTTTTAATACAACTATTTTTCGATTTTATTATTCTAAATTTGCGTTTGAACCAATCAAATTGTGCAAATAAAACGTCTTTATTTTATTGATGCTGTAAGAGCCTTTGCTATCTTAATGATGCTTCAAGGTCATTTTATAGACACCTTGTTAGCAATCGAATATCGCGATACAAACAACATAGTTTTTAATACTTGGACGTATTTTAGAGGGATAACTGCGCCGGTATTTTTCACAATTTCAGGCTTAATTTTCACCTACTTACTTATCAAAGCCAAAGAAAAAGGCACCCTCAACTATCGAATGCGAAAAGGAGTCATTCGAGGGTTAATGTTGATTGGTATAGGTTATGCGTTGCGAATTCCAATTTTCAGATGGTTAACAGGATCTTTTGGTACCTATTTTATGGTAATTGATGTTTTGCAGATTATTGGACTTTCATTAATTTTAATTGTGGGACTCTACATCCTTTGTCAAAATAAGATTTTAATATTTTCTATGACCATGCTTTGTTTAGGAACGGTTATATTTATAAACGAACCCCTTTATAGAACCTTTTCTGCGGAAGGGATTCCGTTAGTATTTGCTAATTATCTTACAAAAGCTAATGGGTCTATTTTTACGATTCTTCCTTGGTTTGGATACATGGCTTATGGAGCCTTTATTGCGACTTTATTTTATGGCTATTTATTACGTCCGCAGTTTAAAATTGCAATTGTTACAGGATTTTTTGTGGTTGGTTTTGGGTTAATTTACACCTCTTCTACCCTCCTACACTGGCTTACAACTGTTACGGATATCACACTTTTTTTTGAAGTTGCAAATTATAATTATTTATTTGTCAGACTTGGAAATGTGTTGATTCTTTTTGGGTTGTTTTACGCCTTAGAGTCTTATTTGAAACATCCTGTGATTTTAAAAATTGGGCAAAAAACACTTTCCATTTATGTGATACATTTCATCCTTCTTTATGGAAGCTTTACAGGAATTGGACTGAACAGAATATTCGGAAAAAACCTAGCTCCACTCGAAGCCATTACGGGCGCTCTATGTTTTTTGGTGGTTGTGAGTTTGATTTCAATTTATATTATTAAAGCAAATACACAGGTTTATGATTTTTTTAGACGCAAAGCCTTTAAACTAAAAACTTTTATAAAGTCTCTAAATAACTAAGAACATTGGTTTCTATACGCGTTTGAATATCAGATACATCGGCTTTTACAAAGGGTTCACCAGTAATGTTTTCATAGAGTTCAATGTAGCGCTTACTAACAGATTCTATATAATCATCGCTCATCATTGGAACTGTTTGCCCTTCTAATCCTTGAAAGTTATGAGCAATCAACCACTGCCTCACAAACTCTTTTGAGAGTTGTTTTTGAGGTTCATTATTAGCTTGACGCGTCTCATATCCCTCTGCATAAAAATAGCGCGACGAATCTGGAGTATGAATCTCATCGATTAAAACAATGACCCCTTCTTTGGTTTTACCAAATTCATATTTTGTATCGACTAAAATCAGCCCTCTTGAAGCGGCAATTTCAGAACCTCTTTGAAATAATTTTCGGGTATAATCTTCTAAAACTACATAATCGGCTTCAGAGACAATCCCTCGTTTCAGAATGTCTTCTCTAGAAATATCCTCATCATGATCTCCCATTTCAGCTTTGGTTGCCGGTGTAATAATTGGTGTTGGAAAAGCATCATTTTCTTTCAGACCATCAGGCATTTCAACCCCGCACAATAGGCGGTTTCCTAAAGAATATTCGCGAGCAGCATGACCAGACATATAACCTCTTATGACCATTTCTACTTTAAAAGGCTCACATAAATGTCCCACCGCAACATTAGGATCTGGAGTCGCTATCAGCCAATTTGGAACAATATCAGCAGTAGCTTCCATCATTTTGGTGGCTATTTGATTAAGAATTTGCCCTTTATACGGAATTCCTTTTGGCATCACTACATCAAAAGCAGACAGCCGATCGGTTGCCACCATTACTAAGAGAGAGTCATTTATGGTATAAACTTCTCTTACTTTTCCTTTGTAAAGATTTGATTGTCCTGGAAATTCAAAATTTGTATCGGAAATGGTACGACTCATAAGGTTGTTTTAATCTCTGTTTTCAATATTTTTATAGGCTTCAATTACTTTTTTGACCAACTTATGTCGAATGACATCTTTATCATCTAAAAAGATCATACCCACTCCTTCAATATCCTTTAAAATTAAAAGTGCTTCTTTTAGCCCAGAAATAGTCCGTCGTGGTAAATCTATTTGTCCAGGATCACCAGTTAAAAGAAATTTAGCATCCTTCCCCATACGGGTCAAAAACATTTTCATTTGAGCATGAGTGGTATTTTGACCTTCATCCAAAATAACAAAAGCATGGTCTAAAGTGCGACCTCTCATAAATGCTAAAGGCGCAATTTGAATAGTGCCATTTTCTATATAGTTATCTAATTTTTCGGGTGGAATCATATCTCTTAAAGCATCATATAAAGGCTGCATGTAAGGATCTAATTTTTCTTTTAAATCTCCTGGTAAAAACCCTAAATTCTCTCCTGCTTCCACAGCAGGACGGGTTAAAATAATTCGTTTGACTTCTTTGTTCTTAAGAGCACGAACTGCTAAGGCAACTCCTGTGTAGGTTTTTCCTGTTCCGGCGGGACCAATTGCAAATACCATGTCATTCTTATAAACACTGTCCACCAACTTTCTTTGATTGGCTGTTTGTGCTTTTATCAGACGACCATTGACACCATGAACAATCACTTCTCCACTTTTGGAAGACGAATCATAGTCTGCTTTGGAATTACTTGTAAGAACACGTTCAATCATGTTTTCGTCTAATTTATTGAATTTTTGAAAATGACTTAACAGCATTTTTAGGCGTTTATCAAATTCTGCTAACAAATCTTCATCACCAAAAGCGGTGATCTTTGTGCCTCTAGCTACAATTTTTAGTTTTGGAAAATACCTTTTTAAAAGTTCGATGTTTTTATTTTGAGCACCAAAAAATTCTTTTGGCGTAATATCCACTAATTCAATTATTAATTCATTCAAAAGGTTCTTAGGTTTAGTTGATTTATGTTTTTATACGACACTATAAAAGTACTCACAATTTAGTTTAATTTTTAGGACTGTTAATAAAATTTTAAAATAAAAATTGTGTAGGTTTGTATATCTTAAAAGATCAATTTTTTTCGAACTAAATTAAATTAAACAATACGCTTCTTCAATGGCCATTATCACTTTAACGACCGATTTTGGAACAAAAGATCATTTTGCAGGTGCTGTAAAAGGTGCATTGTTGTCTGAAATTTTAGAGGCTAAAATAGTGGACATCTCACATAACATTTCGCCATTTAGCATTCTAGAAGCAGCCTATGTGATTCAAAATGCTTTTGAAAGTTTTCCTGTGGGAAGTATTCATATTATTGGAGTTGACTCCGAAATAAGTGAAGAAAACAAACACATTGTGGTACAACTTAACGATCATTATTTTATTTGTGCGAATAATGGTATAATGAGTATGATTTGTTCTGAAATCAATCCACAAAAAATTGTAGAAATAAATATTCACAATAAAATATCTACGAGTTTTCCTGTTTTGGATGTCTTTGTAAAAGTCGCTGCTCATATTGCACGCGGCGGAACCTTGGAAGTTATTGGGAAAGTTATTAAAGAAATCAAACCCATTAAAAACATTGTTCCTATTGTCAAAGATGAAGGCAATCAATTGATAGGGAATGTAATTTATATTGATCATTACGGCAACGTAATTACCAACATAAAAAAACGCTTTTTTGAATCGGTTCAAAAAGGTCGACGCTTTGAAATTTCAGCACGAAATCATAAATTCAAGCGGATTTATAACCATTACATTGATATTGTTGATTTTAGCATTGCAGCAGAATTACGTAACGATGAAGGACAAGGCCTTGTTGTTTTTAATTCTTCAGGATATTTAGAAATTGCTGTATATCGGAGTAATCTAGCCACAGTAGGAAGTGCTTCTACCCTATTAGGCTTGGATATGATGGATAGTATTTCGATTAATTTTTTCAAAAATTAAGATGAAAACAGCGAGGTTTAACAATCTCAAAAGCTATCAACCTTATGTTAATAAGTTTCTTTTATTAATCCCCATCAAAAAGATATATTTGTAGAAGCCCTTTTTTTTAAATTTATAACCCAACATTGCAGATGAAATTTATAGTTTCCAGTACGTATTTACTAAAACAACTTCAAGTCTTAGGTGGTGTGATAAACAATTCAAACACCCTCCCTATTTTAGATAACTTCTTATTTGAATTAGAACATTCCAAATTAACAGTTTCTGCGAGTGATTTAGAAACTACTATGGCCTCCACTTTGGAAGTAGAAAGTGATAGTGAAGGAAGTGTTGCCATTCCAGCTAAACTCTTGTTAGAAACGCTAAAAACCTTTCCTGAGCAACCCCTAACATTTGTCATTGAAGATAACAATACAATTGAAATTAGTTCTAATCATGGAAAATATGCCTTGGCTTATGCAAGTGCAGACGAGTTTCCAAAAGCAATTTCTTTAGATAGTCCAAGTACCACAATCCTTGGAGCTGATATATTGGCTACTGCCATTTCAAAAACGATTTTTGCAGCTGGAAATGACGACTTACGCCCCGTAATGAGTGGTGTCTTTTTTCAGTTTTCAACAGAGTCTTTAACTTTTGTAGCAACAGATGCGCATAAATTGGTTAAATATTCTCGAACAGATGTAACTGCCAATGAAACGGCTGAATTTATCATGCCTAAAAAACCTTTGAATTTATTGAAAGGGATTTTATTAGGAAGTGATGAGGATGTAACCATTGAATATAACGATTCTAATGCTAAATTTTCGTTTGAAAATTCAGTATTAATCTGTCGATTAATTGATGGAAAATATCCAAACTATGAAGCCGTGATTCCAAAGGAAAATCCAAATCAATTAACAATCAGTCGCAATCAATTTTTAAATTCGGTAAGACGTGTTTCGATATTCTCAAACAAAACAACCCATCAAATCCGCTTAAAGATTGCAGGAGCAGAACTCAATATTTCTGCTGAAGATGTCGATTATAGCAACAAAGCCGAAGAACGCTTAACGTGTGATTATCAAGGTGATGATATGCAAATTGGATTTAATTCTCGTTTCTTATCTGAAATGTTGAGCAACCTAAATGCCGATGATATTCAACTCGAAATGAGCATGCCAAACCGTGCCGGAATCCTAACACCTATTGATGGACTGGACGAAGGAGAAACAGTCACCATGCTTGTAATGCCAGTGATGCTCAATAGCTAACATCTGGTTTTTCGTAAATTTCAAAATAGCATTCCCTCCAGAATGCTATTTTTTTATTAAATTTATTCAGAAATTCAGTCCTACTTATTGAGAACTTTTAAAAAGTAAATTAACAACCCATACCCTAAAAATGAATTACAGACCTGCATCTTCTAAAGACTTAAATTCATTATCTGAATTGTTTGATGCCTACAGAATGTTTTATCATAAATCAACGGATCTTGAAGGTGCCAAAACTTTTTTGAAAAAACGTATTTCTAACAAGGATTCTGAAATTTTTGTAGCTGAAACTATTGAGAATAAATTAGTAGGATTTGTGCAACTATACCCACTTTTTTCTTCGACTCGCATGAAGAAGTTCTGGCTGCTAAACGATTTGTTTGTGCATCCAGAATTTCGAGGCAAGGGTTTTTCTATTGAATTGATTCAAAAAGCAAAAACTCTTGTAGTGGAAACTAATGCCTGCGGAATGTATTTAGAAACAGATAAAACCAATTTAATTGGAAATAACTTATACCCAAAAACAGGGTTTAAACTCAATTCAACTGCAAATTTTTATGAGTGGAGTAATCCTTAGTGTGTTTTTGAGATTCAAAATGAAGAAACCTATAAAGTGTCGTCAATAAAAACTTGCTACGCATACATTTTTGTACGCAACTCCTTAATCTTAGGATCTTGCATATACTCATCAAAGGTCGTATAACGGTCAATCACGCCCTTTGGAGTTAGCTCAATAACTCTATTTGCTACGGTTTGTGCAAACTCATGATCATGGGTTGTAAATAAAACAGTTCCTTTAAAGTTTTTTAAGGAATTATTAAATGCTGTGATACTTTCCAAATCCAAGTGGTTGGTAGGTTCGTCAAGCATAAGGACATTAGCACGCATCATCATCATGCGAGAGAGCATACACCGCACTTTTTCGCCACCAGACAATACATTGGATTTTTTGAGGGCTTCTTCCCCACTAAAAATCATTTTTCCTAAAAATCCACGAATGTGGACTTCTTCACGTTCTTCTTCAGTTTTTGCCCACTGACGTAACCAATCTACCAAATTCATGGAATTCTTAAAAAAGCTACTGTTGTCCAAAGGCAAGTAAGATTGAGAAGTGGTCACTCCCCATTGGAATGTACCATTTTTAGGATCTAAATTTCCATTCACAATTTCATAAAAAGTGGAAGTTGCTCTAGAATCTTTGGAATACACCACGACCTTATCGCCTTTATTTAAGTTTAAATCGATTTTATCAAAAAGCGTTTCGCCTTCCAATTCGTAAGCTAATTTTTCAACATTCAAAATTTGATCTCCAGCTTCGCGATCGCGTTCAAAAATAATAGCTGGATAACGTCTGCTAGATGGACGAATGTCAGCTACATCTAATTTATCAATCATTTTTTTTCGACTTGTAGCTTGTTTTGACTTTGCTACATTGGCAGAGAAACGACGAATAAATTCTTCTAATTCTTTCTTTTTATCTTCTGATTTTTTGTTTTGTTGCGCACGTTGTTTAGCAGCTAATTGAGAGGATTCATACCAAAAAGTATAGTTCCCCGAAAAGTGGTTAATCTTATTAAAGTCAATATCTGAAATATGCGTACATACGGCATCCAAAAAGTGACGGTCATGTGATACAACAATCACACAGTTGTCGTAATTGGCTAAAAAATGTTCCAACCAAGCAATGGTTTCATAATCCAAATCATTGGTAGGCTCATCCATAATTAACACATCTGGCGATCCAAACAAAGCTTGTGCCAATAAGACCCGTACTTTTTGTTTTCCATCCAAATCTTTCATTAATGTGTAATGATGTTCTTCTTTTATTCCTAAGTTCGAAAGCATAGATGCTGCATCACTGTCGGCGTTCCAACCATTCATCTCTTCAAATTTCACCTGAAGTTCTCCAATACGTTCAGCATTAGCATCTGAATAATCGTTATACAATGCATCAATTTCAGACTTAATTTTGAATAAGGGTTTATTTCCCATAATTACCGTTTCCAAAACCGTATGTTCGTCATAGAGATTATGATTTTGCTCAAGTACCGACATGCGTTTCCCAGGCTCTAAGTGCACATGTCCAGAAGTAGGTTCTTGTACCCCTGCTATGATTTTTAGAAAGGTTGATTTTCCTGCTCCATTGGCACCAATAATTCCATAGCAATTTCCGGAATTGAAAGATGTGTTCACTTCATCAAAAAGAACGCGTTTTCCAAATTGAACCGATAAGTTTGAAACTGATAACATACTTAAAATAATTTTTTGCAAAAGTAAATAAATCAAACCATCCATCAAATTAAACTGACTTGTAATTTAACAACGCCTTAACAAGAACAAATGATTTCATAGCTTACTTTTGATAAATTGAAGATGTTAATTACTCTGTTGATTTAAAAATGAAACAATTACACCTGCTATATGGGTTTTTATTTTTTTTGGGTTGCCAAACAAATCCAAAGGGAAATAATGTTGTATTTGTAGGCGGAAACATTATCAATCCAAGTAATAATTATGTGGTTTTATATGATACGCAGAACAATATAGACACCTTGTATCTTAATGACGATAATCGTTTTTATCATCATTTCTCCAACTTCAAACCTGGGATTCATTCTTTTGTGCATGGCGGAAAATATCAATCTATTCTATTGGAAGCAAATGACAGTATTATGATGCATATCAATACGCATGATTTTGACGAATCTATTGTTTATAACGGGATCGGGGCTAAAAAAAATAATTACCTTATTGATCTTTTGTTAAAATTAGAAAATGAAAACCGTAATACCAATGCGTCATTTGCCCAGTCTCCTGAAGAGTACCATGAGAGTATTGAAACATATATTTCTAAAAACACAAAAGATTTAGAATCCTTTTTAAAAACCAATCCAAATTCTGATCTCTTTAAAAAAGTGGCGTTATCGACTATTAAATACCATTATTTTACACGCAAAGAATTGTATCCATTCCGTCATTTTGGAGTTAATAGCTTTAATAACTTTAAGAAACTCCCTTCTAGTTTTTATGACTTTAGAAAAGAAATTGTTTATAATGATGTTGATCTTAAGGATTTTTATCCTTATTATAATTTTTTATTCCCTCACATCAACAATTTGGCAATTGAGCAATTGACCACAATCAATGAGGAGTTTACGTTGGATAACAATAAATTGGACTATACCATCAGAAAGTTAGAGCTTATCGATAGCTTAGTGACCAATACAATGATTAAAAATAATTTATTAAAATATACCACACGAAATTTTATTGCCAACTCAAAATCCATCGATCAAAGTTACATTTTGTATCAATCTTTTTTAGATAAGAGTACCAATGTAAAGGATAAAAAATACATTAAAGATTTATTTAAAAATGCTCAGGGGTTACAGCCAGGCTATCCATTACCGGCGATAGAAGTCATCAATCATACCAATGAAACTCTAAATATCAATACGATTTTTGAGAACCCAATCGTTATTTATTTTTGGGACAATGCCAGTCGTTATCATTTTGAAAACAGTCATATTAAGGCTAAGACCTTACAAGAACAATTTTCGAATATTGATTTTATTTCAATTAACATCAATTCAATGCACACCTATGCATGGAAAAATATGATTTTCGGAAATCAGTTTAGTATCGATAATGAGTACCGTTTTGCCGACCCTTCCTATGCAAAAAAACGTTTGGCAATCAATTATATCAAAAAAGTGTTGATTGTAGATTCTAAAGGTATTATCTTAAACGTCTCAGCCGACTTATTTGATCCTTACTTTGAATCACTTCTCAAAAAGTATTAATTAAAAAGAGCTGAAGTTTCCTTCAGCTCTTTTGTGTTTATATGAAATTAGTTCTTTAATTTCCTTTCTTATAATCTTCTAAAAATTTAGCCAAACCGCTATCCGTAAGTGGGTGGCGTAACAAGCCTTCAATAGAACTCAAAGGACCCGTCATAACATCAGCACCTATTTTAGCACAATCAATTACATGCATTGTATGTCGAACCGAAGCTGCTAAAATTTCAGTTCCAAATCCGTAATTGTCATATATAACACGAATCTCTGCAATTAGATTTAAACCGTCCGTAGAAATATCATCCAAACGACCAATAAACGGAGATACATAGGTTGCACCTGCTTTGGCTGCTAATAAGGCTTGTCCAGGTGAAAAAACCAAAGTAACATTGGTTCTAATCCCTTTATCACTAAAATATTTACAGGCTTTAATACCGTCTTTTATCATTGGAAGTTTTACTACAATTTGTGGGTGCAAGGCCGCTAAAGCTTCTCCTTCTTTAACCATTCCATCAAAATCTGTTGAAATGACTTCTGCAGACACATCGCCTTCAACAATCTCACAAATGGCCTTATAATGGTTCAAAATGTTTTTGGATCCAGTAATTCCTTCTTTAGCCATTAAGGATGGATTGGTGGTTACGCCATCAAGAACTCCAAGGTCTTGTGCTTCTTTAATTTGATCTAAATTGGCAGTGTCAATAAAAAATTTCATTAGATTTTTTGATTTGAATTAATGATTGCAAAATTAATACATTATTACAGCTTTACAACCTAAACTATAAAATAATTCGGTAGGTTAAATGTTATAAAAACGACTTAAGAGTTTTTCGTACCATAAATCGGGAAGAATGCGCTTTAGAACTATAGAAAATTTTTGTAAAAATGCACCTACTATATAATGAACACGGGGATTTTTAGATCTAATAATTTTATGAATTACTTGTGCCATGAGTAATGGATTTTTTCCAGAATCTACATGGGAATCCATCATACTTAGAGTTGTTTCGTATGAATTTTTGTAAGGTGAATCGTTCAAGACGGGTGCATGATATCGTCCAGCAGCAATGTTGGTCGCAAAATCCCCTGGTGCAATCGTGCTCATCGAAATATTAAAGGTTTTAAGTTCCATACGATAGGACTCTGTAATCAACTCCAAAGCACCTTTACTGGCACTGTAAATACCTCTAAACGGCAATCCCATATAGCCTGCAATCGAAGAAATATTTAAAATTTGCCCCGATTGTTGAGAACGCATTACAGGCAGCACTGCATTGATCATAGTTATAGGACCAAAGAAATTTGTTTCAAAATTACGTTTCATTTCCTCTATTGGAATTTCTTCTAGAGGGCCTGTAATTCCAACGCCAGCATTGTTAATCAAGACATCAATCTGACTGGTTTTTGAAATTAATTCTGAAACACATTCATTAATAGATGTAGTTTGCGTCACATCTAATTTTAGAAGTGGAAACTTTGAATCTGTATAATTTTCAGGAAATCGACTGGTTCCATAAACCCTATAACCTTTGTCAGTTAGAAACTCCCCTATTGATTTTCCAATTCCAGAAGAACCGCCTGTAATTAAAACAACTTTTGACATGGACTTTGAATTATAATGATAAGATAAAGATAGGAAGATTTAAGGAAACCATGGGGTGCAAAAAAAGGCAAGCTACCTACATCACACTGCTACAACCATTTACCTTTGCTGCGTTCCCGCCCTGGAGGATTCAACAGGAGCTAGTTGTGTAGGACTTGCCTCTGCAAAGATACAAAGTTTTAATATTCGTACAATGATTTTTTTAACTGAATATAAATAAATAAATTGCTGAAAAATATAATTGCACTATGTATTCCTACAAACTATTGACCCTCATTGGACTTAGCGTTTTGATTAACGCTTGCGGAACCAACCCCAAATCAAATTTTTCAATCCAAACAAACAGTGTTAAAAATATTATTTCCAACTCTGAAACGCTTTCTATTGAGCTTTTAAATCCAAATAACAGAGATTTTGACTCTATTCAGTTAACTTTAGATGCTAAAAAAATATCGACTTCTGTTGATTTATCAACGATGCCATTAGGAGAAAAAATCATAAAAGCAAAAGTGTTTTATGACAATACATTTGAGGTCACTGTAAAAAAAGTAATTATAGTTAATGCCAAAGCTCCAAAAATATATACCTATGAAATCGTAAACACCTATCCCCACGATATCACGTCTTACACACAAGGTCTCGAATTTTATAAGGGAGCACTTTATGAGAGCACAGGACAATACGGGGAATCTAAACTGAGAAAACTCGACTTTAAAACTGGAACGGTTCTCAAAAACGTTCATTTGAGTTCCGCTTATTTTGGTGAAGGGCTTTCGGTTCTAAATGATAAAATCTATCAACTCACATGGAAAGAAGGTCGTGGATTGGTTTATGATGTCAACAGTTTTGAACAGATAGAAACCTTTAATTATGGACAAAGCAAAGAAGGATGGGGTCTGTGTAATGACGGTCAAAAATTTTATAAATCAGACGGTTCTGAATTCCTTTGGTTATTAAACCCCATCACGCTTGCGGAAGAAGGCTCTTTACAAGCCTATACCAATAAAGGAAAATTAACCAACCTTAATGAATTGGAATGGGTCAATGGAAAAATTTATGCGAATCGCTATCAAAAAAATGGAGTGGCCATTATCAATCCCCAAAATGGAGCTATTGAAGCCGTTATTGATTTTAAAGCTTTGAAAACCAAAGTAACCAAGCACCAAGGACTGGATGTTTTAAATGGAATGGCGTATAATCCACAAACAAATACCTTGTTTGTGACTGGAAAACGTTGGGATAAATTATTTGAAGTTAGAATCATTGAAAATTAATGACAATGTCAATTTCATTAATTTAAATAATCACAACAATATATATTCGATTGAAAAGTTATATTTTTACCAAAACAGTACTCCTATGATCCGTTCGCTTTATTTTGTAATTAGTTTTTTTGTACTCATTTTTTGGAGTTCTTGTCGTCAAGATTTTGAATTTATTCCAAGTACAGGTCAGCTTAGCTTCTCAAAAGACACCGTCTATCTTGATACTGTTTTCTCTAATATAGGCTCTAGTACCTATACTCTCAAAGTCTATAACAACAGTGATGATGATATTTTAATTCCGTCTTTAAAATTAAGCAAAGGACAAACTTCTAAATATCGGATGAATGTAGATGGAATGCTTGGCACTGGAACTTTAGTAGGTAAAGAATTTGAAAATGTAGAACTGTTGGCACAGGACAGCATGTTTGTGTTTATTGAAACAACTATTGACATTCAGCCCTTAGTAACCAATGAGACTCAGTTTTTATACACCGATGCAATTGAATTTGGAACGGGTCCCAATACTCAAAAAGTAGAACTGGTCACTTTAGTAAAAGATGCCGTATTTATCTATCCAAACAAAGATGCGAATGGTGTTATTGAAACGCTTGTTTTTGATGTGGATGGCGATGGTGTCGATGATGAAACCAATGTACAAGGACGTTTTTTAGAAGATTCTGAACTCACACTTACCAACGAAAAACCTTATGTGGTTTACGGATATGCAGCAGTCGCAAGCGGAAAAACACTAGAGATTAATGCTGGAGCTCGAATCCATTTTCATGCCAAATCTGGGCTTCTAATTACCGAAAATGCTTCTTTACACATCAATGGATTACCAAGTTTAGATTCCGAAGAATTGGAAAATGAAGTCATCATTCAGGGCGATCGTTTGGAAC
>ERZ887849.2465-NODE-2465-length-15256-cov-55.309651_pt1 | contig 15256 bp, 11 predicted proteins | sample MGYA00521267_ERZ887849 | MGnify/ENA primary metagenome ERZ887849 (study PRJEB32303, sample SAMEA104408601) | aquatic metagenome | biome: Brackish water; feature: Pelagic; material: water | place: Baltic Sea | collected 2014-06-06T16:11:00 | depth 2,863 m ... | reverse complement strand
CACTTGCAAACTTGCGAAACAATAAATGAATATCATCTTTTCGATCTCTAAGAGGAGGGAGTACTATTTCAACGGTACTTAGCCTGTAATATAGGTCTTCACGAAATTTTTCTTTGTCAATAGCTTCATACATATTTAAGTTGGTTGCAGCTACAATTCTGACATCTGTTTTTAAAACAGCACTAGAACCTACTTTTATAAATTCACCGTTTTCCAGAACTCGTAACAACCGAACTTGGGTGGTGAGTGGAAGTTCCCCAACTTCATCCAAAAATATAGTTCCTCCGTTGGCAACTTCAAAATAACCCGAACGGCTTTGAGTGGCCCCTGTAAAGGCACCTTTTTCATGCCCAAAAAGTTCACTATCAATAGTGCCTTCTGGGATGGCACCACAATTGACAGCAATATATTTTCCGTGTTTTCGATGCGATAGTTGATGTATTATTTTGGGAATACTTTCTTTTCCAACACCACTTTCTCCAGTCACTAAAACCGAAATATCTGTAGGTGCTACCTGGATGGCTTTTTCTATGGCACGATTTAAGCCCGTGTCATTTCCAATAATGCTGAACCGCTGTTTTATAGATTGAACTGTTTCCATAATTAATTATTTTTAGATAAACCAATCGCTTTTCCAATGAGGGTTGCACTTGTACAACTGTTTATTTTAACGTTCACAAAATCTCCTATTTTATAGTGTTCTTTGGGGAATACAACGACTGTATTTTGTGCACTTCTTCCAGACCATTCGGAGGCAGATTTCTTAGATTCTTTTTCTATCAATACTTCTACTGTTTGATTTAGAAACTGCTCAGTTCTATATAAGCTATGCGCACGTTGTAATTCAACAACTTCAGCCAGACGTCTCTTTTTGGTTTCAAAAGGCACATCGTCTTTGAGTTTTCTTTCAGCCATTGTCCCAGGGCGTTCGGAATAGGCATACATATACCCAAAACTATATTTAACATCGTTCATTAAGCTGAGGGTGTCTTGATGGTCTTTTTCCGTTTCGGTTGGGAATCCACAAATCATATCTTGAGAAATTGTGCAATCTGGGAGGAGGGTTTTAATGTTATTAATTAAATCGATATATTCTTCTCGTGTATGTTGACGGTTCATTTCCTTCAAAATTCGGTTGCTTCCGCTTTGAACTGGTAGGTGCACGTGGTTGCAAATATTCGGATGTTTTGCCATCGATCGGATCACATCTAAGGACATGTCTTGAGGATTGGAAGTCGAAAAACGAAAACGCATTTTAGGGTGTGCTTTTGCACAGAAATCCAAAAGCCCTGCAAAATCAACTGCGGTTGCTTTTTGCATGTCTGAAGCCTTTGAAAAGTCTTTTTTAAGTCCACCGCCATACCACAAATAGCTATCTACATTTTGTCCCAAAAGCGTCACTTCTTTAAATCCTTTGTTCCACAAATCACTAATTTCTTCAAGGATGCTTTGAGGGGCTCTACTGCGTTCGCGACCCCTAGTAAAAGGCACCACACAAAAGGTACACATATTATCGCAGCCTCTTGTGATGGATACAAATGCAGTGACGCCATTTGTATTTAGTCTAACAGGAGAAATATCGCCATAAGTTTCATCTTTAGAAAGAATTACATTCACCGCACTTCGTCCTTCATTCACTTCTGAAATGAGATTTGGAAGGTCTTTATAAGCATCAGGTCCAACAACAAGGTCTACTATTTTTTCTTCTTCTAAAAATTTACTTTTAAGGCGTTCTGCCATACAGCCCAAAACGCCGACTTTCATTTTTGGATTGATGCGTTTAACAGCATTGTATTTTTCGAGTCGTTTACGAACAGTTTGCTCTGCCTTATCTCGAATTGAGCAGGTATTTACCAACACAAGATCGGCTTCTTCCAAAACTTGGGTGGTGTTATAGCCTTCTTTTGAAAGGATGGACGCTACAATTTCACTGTCACTAAAATTCATAGCACAACCATAACTCTCAATAAACAATTTTTTTGTGTTTTCAAGTTGAGGTGTAATGGCTAGCTTTGAGCCTTGAACAGTTTCATCAATTAATTTCTCCATAAATTTTCAATATCCATTGAGGGACAATAAGTGTGCAAAGATACAATAATTTTATTTTTTATGACAAAGTGTCATGATTTTAGTATTTTATTTTGATTTGACAAAACAATCTCCTTTATTTGATGGCTTTAAACCTCAACAAATCTTAAAATTATGTATTCAGTTCAAACGTTATTAAACAAAATCCAAACCTCTAAATCAATTGATTTTGGAGAGTTATTTAATGAATCTCTAAGTTTGTACAAAAAAGTATGGGCACAAGGTTTGTTAATGCAATTGTTTTTAATCGTTATCATGCTTCCTTTTTTAATCAGTTTGTACTTGCCGTATTTTTCACTTGCGCTTGATGGCGATTTAAGTCAAAATATTGGCACCGAAGATTTAAGCCGTGCTCTTGTTGAAGAATACGGCACGTCTCTAATATGGATTTATTTGATAATGTTCCTGGTGGGTATCATATCGTCTCTTTTTTACTTGGGATTTTATAGGATTGTAAAAGAAATGGACCATGGAAATTCTTTTGTGATGTCTGATTTCTTTTATTTTTTTAAGGGGCCTGTTCTAGCAAAGGCAATAGGGTTATTGTTAGCTTATACAGGGATTTCTATTTTAGCAGCCTTGCTTTGCTTTTTTCCTTTAATTTATGCAGTAGTTCCTCTAATGTTTATGCTGCCAGTATTTGTTTATAATTCTCATTTGTCAATATCTGAAATTATTAAAGTTGCATTTGCATTAGGGAATAAAAAATGGGGAATTACCTTTCTAATCTTGATATTAAATATTGTTCTAATTTATGTTATTAAGTTTCTAACATGCGGCTTGGGAGCCCTGTTTTTCAGCTGTTTTATATACCTGCCTCAATATATTATTTACAAAAATGTAATAGGATTTGATACGCCTGAATCAACACCTCAAACAATTGTCTAATAAGTTTTTAAGTTAAATTATAACCCCATTAAAAACGACTCTAATTAGCAGTCGTTTTTTGAGTTGAAATAAAAATAAAAGAAAGAAATAAAAAAAATCATCTACATTTGTACTTCTTTTAAAAATAAGATATGGCTAAAAATTTAGTGATTGTTGAGTCTCCTGCTAAGGCAAAAACTATAGAAAAATTTCTAGGAAAAGACTTCAAAGTTGAGTCTAGTTTTGGACACATTGCGGACTTGCCTTCTAAGGAACTTGGAGTGGATGTTGAAGGAGATTTTAAACCCAAATATGAAGTTTCGAGCGACAAAAAAACAGTTGTAAGTAAACTAAAAGCCTTGGCCAAAAAAGCAGAGACTGTTTGGTTGGCAAGTGATGAGGATAGAGAAGGAGAGGCCATTGCATGGCATTTAGCAGAATCCTTAAAACTAGACAAATCAAAAACCAAACGAATTGTCTTTCATGAGATAACCAAATCAGCCATTGAAAAAGCAGTAAAAACCCCACGTGGGATTGATTATAATTTAGTAGATGCCCAACAAGCGCGACGTGTTTTAGATCGAATTGTGGGGTATGAATTGTCTCCAGTCTTATGGCGAAAAGTAAAAGGAGGTCTTTCAGCAGGACGTGTGCAATCAGTTTCTGTTCGATTAATTGTTGAACGTGAACGTGAAATACAACAATTCCAATCGGAAGCTGCTTTTAGAATCGATGCAGAATTTATAACATCAAAAGGACAAGTCTTCAAAGCAAAACTTCCTAAGTCATTTAAAAGTGAAGCTGCTGCAAAAGAATTTTTAGAAAAAAATCGCGGGGCGGATTTTTCAGTATCAAGTCTAGAAAAAAAACCAGCAAAAAAATCACCAGCACCACCATTTACAACCTCTACGCTTCAACAAGAGGCCTCTCGAAAATTATATTTTTCAGTGAGTAAAACAATGAACATGGCCCAGCGACTTTATGAAGCAGGATTAATTACATACATGAGAACCGATAGTGTAAATCTATCACAAGAAGCACGAAATTCAGCGGCTCAAGAAATTTCGTCTTCATACGGAGATACGTACAGCAAGCCTCGAAATTTTAAAGGAAAATCAAAAGGGGCTCAAGAAGCGCATGAGGCAATTCGTCCGACCAATTTTTCAACTCATTCGGTCAATATAGATAGAGACCAAGCACGACTTTATGATCTTATTTGGAAACGCGCCATTGCCTCTCAAATGAGTGATGCACAATTGGAGCGTACCAACGTAAAAATTAGCACACCAAACCATAACGAAACATTCTCTGCCAATGGAGAGGTTATTAAATTTGATGGGTTTTTAAAAGTATATCTTGAGGGAACTGATGAAGAGAATTTAGAACAAGAAGGCATGTTACCAGCAATGATTCTAAACGAAGCATTGCCTAATAATTATATCACGGCTACGGAGCGTTTTTCTAGACCACCATATAGGTTTACAGAAGCATCTTTAGTAAAAAAATTAGAAGAATTAGGAATTGGAAGACCCTCCACTTATGCGCCTACAATTTCAACAATTCAAAATAGAAAGTATGTTGAAAAAGGATCTATCGATGGTACGGAACGCAGTTATTCTTTGTGGACATTAGCTGGTGGGGAGTTAAAAGGAAAAAAACTGACGGAGAAGTTTGGTTCTGATAAAGGAAAGTTAGTGCCAACAGATATTGGAATGATTGTGACTGATTTTTTAGTGAATCATTTTGAAGCTATTTTAGATTATAATTTTACAGCCAAAGTTGAGGCTGATTTTGATTTAATTGCCAGCGGAAAAGAGGATTGGACAAAAATAATGAAATCATTTTATAAAGAGTTTCATCCAAAAGTCGAAGACGTCCGTCAAAATGCCGACCGTGAATCGGGCGAACGTATTTTAGGAACGGACCCAAAATCGGGACGCCAACTAAGTGTGCGTTTAGGTAAATTTGGACCCATAGCTCAAATCGGAAAAGCAGATGAAGAAGAAAAACAAATGTTTGCAAGTGTCCCTCCAAATTTTCAATTATCAGCCATTACATTTGGTGAAGCCTTGGAATTATTTCAGCTTCCTAAGGATTTAGGAACCTATAAAGGCGAAGATTTGATTGTAAATAATGGTCGTTTTGGACCGTATATAAAATATGGAGATAAATTTATATCCATACCTAAAGGTGCGGATCCAATGCGTATTGAAATGGAAGATGCGATTGAATTAATTAAAGAAAAAGAAGCTGCTGATGCTCCAATATATGAGTACGAAGGCTTGCCAGTTCAAAAAGGTAAAGGACGATTTGGGCTGTTTATCAAATGGAATAATATGTTTATTAATGTCAATAAAAAATACGATTGGGACAACCTTTCAGATACCGATATTGAAACCCTAATTAAAGATAAAATCCAAAAGGAAATTGATAAACTGATTCATGATTGGGAAGAAGATGGTATTCGTGTTGAAAAAGCGAGATGGGGTCGGCATAACATCATTCAGGGAAAAACCAAAATTGAACTTCCAAAATCAGTAGATGCCAGTAAACTTACGCTGGAAGAGGTAAAAGAAATTATTTCTAAAAATACGCCCAAGAAAAAAACACGTGCCAAAAAGAAAAAATAATGGATTATAGTTTTCTATCCCCTGTTCAAGACCGGCTTGTAGACGAATTAGAGCTACAGCATAGCCAGACTATAGGAAAAAAACTGAGAGTTCATAGCAGAACATTTGAGCCAAGCTTAGATGGTGTTAAAATGGCTATTGTTGGGGTTTTGGAATCTAGAAATTCTATTAATTATGTTGGTGAAGAATTCCAGTTTACAGAAATTAGAAAAGCATTTTATAAGCTCTTTCCAGGAAATTGGTTGCATGAAATTGCTGATTTGGGCGATATCCAAAGAGGTGAATCCGTAGAAGACACTTATTCCGCATTGATTCAAGTTGTGTCTAGTTTAATCAATGCAAACATCATTCCTATTATTATTGGTGGAAGTCAAGATTTGACCTACGCCAATTATCGCGCATATGATAAAATCAGCTCAATGGTTAACATCGTTAATGTTGATAAAAGTTTTGATTTAGGAGATTCTAGTAAGCCGATTAATAATAATAGTTATCTCGGAAAAATTATTTTAGAACAGCCCTATAATTTATTTAACTATACGGCATTAGGGTTTCAAACGTATTTTAACTCTCAAGAAGAGATCGATTTAATGGAAAAACTTTACTTTGAATCCTATCGATTGGGAGCAATTACTGAATCTATTAGCATTGTAGAACCCGTGTTTAGAGATGCAGATATTGTGACCTTGGATCTTAATTCAGTTAAATCTTCCGAAGTAAGTCTTAAACAAAAATACTCACCAAATGGTTTTAATGGTCGTGAAATTTGTGCCATTTCAAGATATGCAGGAATTAGTAATAAAGTCACCTCTTTTGGGATTTATGAGTACAATCCTTCACAAGATGACGAAGCAACAGCAATGCTTGTTGCTCAGCTTATCTGGTACTTTATAGAAGGTGTGAACTGTAGAATTAAAGACGATGACTTTAGTGATTTTAATAGTTATCTGAAATTTACAGTTCTTGTAGATTCTGAAGAATTGGTATTTTTTAAGAGTAAAAAAACAGGTAGATGGTGGATTGAAATTCCTTTTTTAGAATATTTAAATACTAAATCGAAACAACATCCGTTATTAGCCTGTACACACGAAGATTATGTGAGTGCTACGAAGGGAGTAATTCCTGAACGATGGTATAAAGCGTATAAAAAAAATTAAATTTTAAGGCATTAAATTGTTTGTATTTTACTTCATTAGATTCAACTAAAAAAAAGTTGTTTTTTAAGAAATATATGGATAAGTTTACAGCCTGAAGTTTTTGGGAGCTTATACCCTGAAATTAATTACTTATGAAAAAAATTGTATTAATAACACTTGTTTTAGCTTTTATAACCAGTTGCAGCTCAAAAGATAAAGGAGAATTGGTTGGTGTAAAAGGCAAAAAATGGCATCCAGAAAAGCCCTATGGAATGACTTTGATTCCTGGTGGCGCCTTTGTAATGGGGAAATCTGATGACGACATGGTTGGAATTCAAGATGCCCCTACCAAAACAGTGTCTGTACGCTCATTTTATATGGACGAAACGGAAATCACAAACAGTGAATACCGACAATTTGTTTTTTGGGTACGAGATTCAATTTTAAGACATAATCTTGCTGAAATGGCAGACTTAGAAGGTAAAACTCCTGACGATGAGGGCATAGGCGAATACGCATATTTATCTTCAGAAGAAGAAGATTTAACTCCCTACGAAAAATATATGATGGATACTTACGGAGATGAACAACGTAAGATTAACAATGACATAGATCTCATTTTTGAAACTGACGAATATCCAGATGAATTGTATGCTGAAGTTATGGATAATATGTACTTGCCATTAGAAGAATCTTATAATGGTCAGCGAACTTGGGATGTGAGTCAATTTGTATTTGAATATACTTACATGGACATCCAAAAAGCTTTAAAAGACCGTAATCTTTCCCGTTCTGATGTCATCAGAAAAGAAGCAGTCAAAGTGTATCCAGATACCACTGTTTGGATCCGAGACTTTGAGTATTCGTATAATGAACCAATGCACAATGACTATTTTTGGCACCAAGCTTATGGAGACTACCCCGTAGTTGGTGTAAGCTGGAAACAAGCAAAAGCCTTTTGTCAATGGCGTACTTTATACAAAAACATCTACAAAAAAGAAAAAGGACAACAATTTGTAAATTCATTTCGTTTGCCATCAGAAGCTGAATGGGAATACGCTGCTCGTGGTGGACTTGCAGGAGCTACCTTCCCATGGGGAGGACCTTATGCCAAAAATGACCGTGGTTGTTTTATGGCAAACTTTAAACCTCTAAGAGGAAATTACTCAGCTGATCAAGCATTATACACTGTGGAGGCTGATTCCTACGAGCCTAATGACTATAACCTATACAACATGGCTGGTAATGTCGCCGAATGGACGATGTCATCTTACCATTCATCATCTTACGAATTTTCATCTTCTATAAATCCAAATGTAGATAACGAAGATTACAACCGTAAAGTCGTACGTGGAGGTTCTTGGAAAGATGTTGCTTACTACTTACAAGTAAGCTCACGTGATTATGAAGTGGATACAATCCAAAGAAGTTATATAGGGTTTAGAACGGTCCAAGATTATATAGGTACGGATGTAACAGCAAATCAAGCAACTAATTAAAAACATCAATAAAAAAATTAACCAAAAAAAATTTTAACATTAAAAACATTAATTATGGCATTTAAAATAAACAAAAAAGTAATGAATATGGCTTATGGCCTTGGGGCAGCAGTCGTTATTATTGGTGCATTAATGAAAATTATTCACAAGGATTTAGGTCCCCTAACAGGAAGTATGTTACTTACTATTGGTCTTGTGACAGAAGCCTTAATCTTTGCACTCTCTGCGTTTGATACTCCCGAAGAAGAACTCGATTGGACCCTAGCCTACCCAGAATTGGCTGGTGGTAAAGCAAAAGCAAAAGCCAAAAAAGAAGAAAATCCAGAGGGGATACTTACAAAACAATTAGATAACTTATTAAAAGAAGCCAAAATTGATGGAGCCTTAGTCTCAAGCTTAGGCGAAAGTATCAGGAATTTAAATTCTACTGCTTCTGAAATGGGTGGATCTCATGGGGCTACTCAAAAATACAGCGAAGAAATGGCAAAAGCGGCTGCTCAAATGGAATCTATTAACAGTCTCTACAAAGCACAACTCGAAAGTGCAAGTCGTCATGCTGAAATAAACCAAGAATCTATTGAGAACGCAACGAAACTCAAAGAACAAATGGAATCTTTAGCGTCTAACTTATCTTCTTTAAATGGAGTGTATGGTGGAATGCTTTCTGCAATGAACAAAAATTAATTAGTTTTTTAACTACAAAAATTTATTTATTAATTAAAAAAAAACTAATTAACAATGGGAGGAGCAAAAGAAAGTCCAAGGCAAAAAATGATTAATTTGATGTACTTAGTATTTATAGCAATGCTAGCATTAAATATGTCCAAAGAGGTGTTAACTGCTTTTGGAATGATATCAGAGCAAGTAACAGAAAATAATATTTCTTTACAAGAACGTATCATTACATTCGAAACATCTATTGAAACCAACTACCAACAAGAAGGTAAGATTTGGGAAGAAAAAAAGATCGCTAAAGATCAGGTGCACGAAATTACGAACAACTTTCTAAGCTATCTTGATGAACTTCAACAAACCCCACCTCAAAAAAAGGTAAAAGGATTAAAAGATTCTATTAATGATTACGAGGTCATGGACAAACCAGATTACTTCGATAATAAATTTTTTATTGGAAGTCAAGGCGTCTTAAAACCTGAAGGTCAAGAATTTCTTGATAAAATTATAGAATTTAAAACTGAATTTATTGCAGTAGTAGATTCGTTGAATGTTGGAAAAAGTGACGAAAATTACGTCAACATTATCAAAGAAGTAAACGAATTGTTCGATGTAGAATCTGAAGTCATCAATAGATCAGGAGTCAAAACATCATGGATTGAATATAACTATTTTGGTTTTCCAGAAGTTGCATCCAACACAAAACTTACAGTTATGAAAGCCAATGTTCTAGGTTTTCAAGCAGAAATATTATCTGCAATGATTGGTGGTCAATATAAAATTAATGCAACACTTGCAAACTTTGATGCCTATGTGGTTTCAGATAAAGCCGCTTATTTTCCTGGATCTAAATTCTCAGGCAAAATAGTTTTAGGTAAAAAATCTGAAAACCTCCAACCAAAAGCAATTACAATCAATGATACTGAAATAGATCCAATAGAATCTTTAAACTCAGAAGGAGAAATTGTACTTGATTTTCCAGTTGGATCTGTTGGAACCAGAGATATTACAGGAACGATTACTTTTGTAGAAGGGGATGGTGAACCAATTGAAATTCCTGTGATTTCTAATTACGAAGTGATTTCAAAACCAAATACCGCTTCTGTTCAGGTGATGGGTAGAAATACACTATTCAGAAACTTTGATAACCTTGTGAAAGTTTCGGTACCAGGAGTTCCTGCAAATTTGGTCACAGCTACAGGACCTGGAGTCACTAGCAAAGGAGATGGTTTGTACACGATTAAACCTCAAAAGGGACAAGAACTCGTATTAAATATCACAGCTGAACTTCCTGATGAGTCCACGTTTACAGGGTCTGAAACGTTTCAAATCAGAAGAGCACCAGTACCAAATATTTTATTTAACGGAAAAGAAGGTGGAGCAATGTCAAGAAGCTCTATGGTCAGTGGATCCATGAGTGCTATTTACGACCCAGCTTATGGTTTAGAATCGACCGTTACAGTTCGATCATTTACTGTTAAAATTGGACCAAAATCCTTTGAATGTACGGGCAATGCTCTAAGTGCAAAAGCAAAGGCATACTTGAAAAAAGCACCAAAAGGATTTGATGTTAGTTTCAAGAAAATTAATTATGCAGGAATTACTGCAGGTCAAAAACAATCCGGCCCCTCAATAACCATAAATTAAATTAAACATGAGAACATCTGTTTTTTTATTAGTATTATTTTTGAATGTATCTTTTGGGTTTTCTCAGGCGAACCTTTTGAATACGAAATCATCTTACGAACTTGAAACGGTTTCTAAGCTTGAAGAAGATATGGAATCTCAGCCTTTGGACTACGGAAAAGTGAGTGATGAGGATATTATATTTTCTTTTACAACATGGGAAGTAATCGACTTAAACGAACGTGTTAACTTTCCATTTCTATATCCAACTGATGAGAGTATAGTAACTGAGGACAGAAAACCCTTAATTCGCTACCTTATTGACGGAATAAAGAATTTTGAATTTCCGTCCTATTTTAATGACACTTTCACGGAAGAAATTTCAGATGAAGAATTTGACAACATCCAAGTTTATAAAGTTTTAAAACCAGGGGTTGATGCCGATGGCATTACTGAAGGGAAAGAACACTTTGATATTGCGGGTTCATGGCGTGCACATTTAGAATCGCTTGGTTACGAATTTCCTGAAGAAGAATGGGTGACATACGACCCATCCTCTTCGGAATTCTTAGAATTAGAAGATAATACTAAGGTAGATAGTTACCAGAGAAAATGGAATGCTGCTGCGGCTTCTGTCATGCCTGATACCGACTTTAATTCAGCTGAATTTGAGAATGCTGATGTAAGAAAATACATTATTAAAGGCGTTTGGTATTTTGATAGAATTGCAACAGAACTTAAATATAGACCCATTGCTATTGGACCTGTCGCATTGAGTGCTGAAGATAAATTTCAACAAACCAATAATGATACTGGATCATCAGACGATTCTGGTGATGATGGTGGTTTTGGAGCTTTCTTTGACGACGAACCAGGAGAAGAAGCAGTTGCAGAAGAAGAAGTTTTGGAAGATGATTCTGATGCGGATAGCTTTGCAGCAACAACCAATGAATCAGCGGTAGATTCTGAAAAAGAATATACACCTATGTTTTGGGTTTTTTATCCAGACGTCAGAGAAGTTCTTAGCAAGGCCTATTCCTTTAACCAAAAAAACATGTCAAAACCATTTTCTTTTGATCGTTTAATTAACTCAAGACGTTTCTCTGGAACGATATTCAAAGAAGCAAATGTTTACCAAGATAGAGATATTAGAGATTACATCAGTAAAAATGCACTGATGCAACTCTTAGAGTCAGATCGTATCAAAGAAAAAATCAGAAACAGAGAACAAGACATGTGGAGTTATTAATAGATTCTCTTAACACCATAACAAAACGCTTATCATTACGATAAGCGTTTTGTATTTTAATACCTTTGTGAAATGAACTATGATTACATTCTTGTAGGGTCGGGTTTGGCAAGTATTATGTTTGCAGAGCAATTAAGGCTTCACAACAAATCATTTATTGTGATTAGCAACCGCTCCCAACAAGCCTCTGTAGTTGCTAGTGGATTGTACAACCCCGTTGTTTTAAAGCGTTTCACAGCGACTTGGAACGCCGCTACTCACTTAGAAACTGCCATTCCGAAATACGCCGAATTAGAACAACTTTTAGGTCTTAAACTCGACTATGTGCTTCCAATTCATCGCGTATTTAATTCGGTTAAAGAACAAAATAATTGGTTTTTAGCTTGTGATAAACCTGCACTGACAAAATTCTTAAATCCAAAATTACTCCCCAATTCAAACCCGTCAATTAAAGCCCCTTTTGGTTTGGGTGAAGTGAATTATACTGGACGCATCGATACCCAAACGCTTATAGAAGCCTATCGCAATTTTCTAATCTATTCAAGTCAATTTTTAGAAGAAACATTTGACTATAAAGATTTAATCGAACATTCAGAGGGGATAGAATACCACACTTTAAAATCTCAGCGTATCGTATTTACCGAGGGCTTTGGGATTCACAAAAATCCATTCTTTAAAGACTTACCTATAGAAGGCACCAAAGGAGAACTCATTACAATTCATGCACCTGCTCTCAAATTAGAGTCCATCTTGAAATCAAGTATCTTTATTATACCCATGGGGGAGGATCGTTATCTTGTAGGCTCCACTTACGAATGGACTGATAAAACCAATACGCCCACTCCAGAAGCTAAATCCGAACTCTTAGAAAAATTGGAACGTTTGATTAGTTGCGAGTTTGAAGTGATTGATCAACGTGCAGGCATCCGTCCAACAGTGGTCGATCGCCGTCCGTTAGTAGGACAGCATCCCAGTCATCATAGTATGTATGTCTTAAATGGTTTGGGAACTCGTGGGGTTTTGGTCGCACCAGCGATGGCAGAAGCCCTTTATAATTCTATTGAAAAAGGCATTTCTCTTCCAAAAGAAATCGATATCAATCGCTTTGAATAGTTATTTTTTCTTAGCCAACTCCGCATCGTAACTCATAAAAAGATTGATCCATATATTTCTAGAAAGCCGCATGATAATGGGCATAAATCCAATAAGCGTACAAACAATAGCTATAAATGAAAAGACTAAAGAGCGCTCAAAAACAATGAATGTTAGGATGAAAGCTGCTACCGCAAATCCAATTCCAACACCGTAACTCACATACATAGAGCCGTAAAAAAAGGACGGTTCTATTTTGTATTTAGTTTGACAGTGTGCACAACGTTCGTGCATTTCTAAGGTCTGTGAAAGCTGATATGCATTGCGGTTTTTGTACATTAATTTATGATGACATTTTGGACACTTCCCTGTTAAAATACTATACAGTTTATTTCCTTTTTTTAATATCATAATTTCCTATTTTTGCAACTTATTACTATTGAGCTAAACTATTTATAATTATTCCTTTTTACAATTTTTAAATGTTAAACATCCATAAGTTATCCATATCCTTTCAAGGCGATTATTTGTTTGAAAATATTTCCTTTCGTTTGCGGGGTGGCGATCGTGTGGGATTGATTGGAAAAAATGGTGCCGGAAAATCAACACTTCTAAAACTACTTTCTGGAGAATTAGAATATACAGAAGGTCAAGTAGCTCAAGAAAAAAAGGACCTTAAAATTGGCTTTTTAAAACAAGACATCGATTTTGTTTTAGGGCGTACCATCCTAGAAGAAGCCTACCAAGCCTTTGTTGAAATTAAAGCCTTAGAGCTTAAGCTCGAAGAGATCAATACCCAACTTGCCGAACGCACGGATTATGAAAGCCAAGGTTACCACGATTTAATGGTTGGATTGAATGAAGTTCAAGAACAATATGAAATTTTAGGAGGATACAATTATCAAGGTGAAACCGAGAAAATATTAACAGGGTTAGGATTTAAACGCGAAGATTTTAATAAGCTAACGGATACGTTTTCGGGAGGATGGCGTATGCGAATAGAATTGGCAAAACTCTTGCTTCAATCCAACGATATTCTGTTATTGGATGAGCCAACAAACCACCTAGATATTGAATCGATAATCTGGTTAGAACAGTTTTTAAATAATTATTCCGGAGCGGTTGTGATTGTGTCGCACGATAAAATGTTTTTGGATAATGTAACCAATCGAACCATTGAAATTGTATTGGGGAAAATCTATGATTACCCAAAAGCCTATACAAAATACCTTGTCCTTCGGGATGAACAAAAATCTCTGCAGTTAGCCTCTCAAAAAAATCAACAAAAACAAATTGAGCAAACGGAGAAACTCATCGAGAAATTTAGAGCCAAAGCTTCCAAAGCTACCATGGCGCAATCGTTGATTAAAAAGCTTGATAAGATTGAACGTATTGAAGTGGATGAAGACGATAATAGTGTAATGACTCTTAAATTCCCTACTTCTATAACACCAGGGAAAATTGTGGTAGAAGCCACTCAGATTTCTAAAGCTTATGGCGATTTGAAAGTCCTTCAGGATATTGATTTAATGGTCGATCGTGGGAGTAAAATTGCTTTTGTAGGTCAAAATGGACAAGGAAAATCAACGCTTGCCAAAATTATAGTAGGCGATTTAGATGCAAAAGGCGAGGTGAAGCTAGGGCACAATGTTCAGATTGGATATTTTGCTCAAAATCAAGCGGAATATTTAGATGGAAACAAAACCGTTTTAGATACCATGATCGATGCGGCGAATGAAACCAACCGATCCAAAGTTCGTGATATTTTAGGGTCCTTTTTGTTTAGAGGCGATGCGGCCGAAAAATATGTCAGAGTTCTTTCTGGAGGCGAACGAAACCGTTTGGCACTGGCAAAATTATTACTTCAACCGTTGAATGTGCTCATTATGGATGAGCCTACCAATCACTTGGATATTAAATCTAAAAACGTCCTAAAAACCGCACTTCAGCAATTTGAAGGCACGCTTATTTTGGTCTCTCACGACAGGGATTTTTTACAAGGATTGACCTCGACTGTTTATGAATTTAAAGATCAAAAACTCAAACAATATTTAGGAGATATTGATTTTTACTTAGAACAACGGCAGGTTGAAAACCTTCGAGAAGTTGAAAAACGAACTCAAATCAAAACGCCTCAAAAAACAACCACTTCAAAGCAATCGTATGATGAGCAAAAGCAGCTCAAATCGCTTCATAACCGGCTGAGTAGGACCGAAGCTTCTATTGCTAATTTGGAGAAAGATATCAAAGCAGTTGATTTAGAGATGGAACTCAATTACGATCAAACGGTGACGAAACCTGGTTTTTTTGAGAGCTACCAAGCCAAAAAAGATCAGCTCGACCAACTTATGTCCGATTGGGAGGAAATCACAGAATCTATTGAAACGCTAATGTAAT
>ERZ887849.2464-NODE-2464-length-15258-cov-168.280997_pt1 | contig 15258 bp, 14 predicted proteins | sample MGYA00521267_ERZ887849 | MGnify/ENA primary metagenome ERZ887849 (study PRJEB32303, sample SAMEA104408601) | aquatic metagenome | biome: Brackish water; feature: Pelagic; material: water | place: Baltic Sea | collected 2014-06-06T16:11:00 | depth 2,863 m ... | reverse complement strand
GCCTATCCCGCAATGAAGTTGTACCTCGAAGCTTTTAAAGCTTTGCCTCAAGTGGGGGCCTATGAGCAGTCTAAATCTTAAACACTCAAGGAGGTTAGCACACTTGTCCTTTTTGAAGTGTGTAGACCCTTTATCCACAAGCGCTTTGATCTTTGGAATATTTGGGTGAGCCATTAAGTTGGAAATATAACTATAATGGCAACCGCCACTTTAACGACAGGATGAATGCAATGTGGGAAGAACGTTTTGCGCAAGAAGGATATCTGTTTGGAACTGAACCAGTCCCGTTTCTACTCAAGCATGACAAACATTTTGCAAAGGGTCAGTCGGTTTTGTCGATTGCTGAGGGCGAAGGCCGCAATGGAGTGCATTTGGCTAAAAAGGGCCTGAGTGTGACAGGTGTTGAATTTGCCCCCTCGGCAGTTGCCAAGGCAAACAAACTGGCCACTCTGAATAAAGTGGATGTCGCCTTTGTCCAATCAGACTTGTTCGAATGGAGCTGGCCGTACAATGCCTTTGATATCACCCTCGGTTTGTTTTTTCAGTTTGTTGGCCCTGTTGAACGCGATATTCTTTGGCAGAAAATGCTGGATGCAACCAGCCCTGGTGGGCTGATCGCAATCCATGGCTATACGCCCAAACAGCTGGAATTTGGAACAGGTGGTCCGCCACATGTGGAAAACATGTACACAAAAGAAAGTTTTGAAGCAGTCTTTCATGATTGCGAAATGCTGGTCTGTGAGGAATATGAGGCCGAGCAGAGGTCTGGGTCTGCACATGTCGGGATGTCCGCGTTGATTGACTTCATAGCACGCAAGCCTATTTAGGCAGCCATTTTTCAAGCTATTTGATAGCTGTGTTTTTAAGCCATCCCCCTCACAGCCACTATATGGCCCGCTAAAGGCGCAACAGGGGCTGGGTGTGGGGTTAGGTTGGACGTGTGGGGCTGCAGGAACGCCACTTCTATTCACGCATCAATTTCAAGCTAAACCGTGCTGCTGCTCTCGCCGAGTGGCGTCAATTATTGAGCGCATAGATTCAGGCTGCGCTAGCAATCCGATGCGAGTTCTCATTTGTCTGACAGCACTGATTAATCACCAACTGCCGGAATTTGGCATGGATGCCCACGGTTCGGCTATGGCTTTTGGTCCGCCTTCTTGCAACAATTCAATTGAAATGCCGTCGGGTGAGCGAACAAAGGCCATGTTGCCATCACGGGGCGGCCTGTTGATGGTAACGCCCGCATCCATCAGGCGTTGGCACAGCTCATAGATCTCGTCAACGCGGTATGCCAGATGGCCAAAACTGCGGCCAGTTTCGTATTCCTCCGGGTCCCAGTTGTGGGTAAGCTCCAGCGCTGGTGAACGGGTTTCCTCATAATGTGCGCGGTCTGACGGTGTGGACAGAAAATAAATGGTGAAGCGCCCCTTTTTATTTTCGATTGTTTTGGCCACTTCCAGTCCCAGAAGCTCGCAATAAAAATGCAGCGAAGCGTCGACGTCGGAAATTCTAACCATGGTGTGTAAATATCGCATTTTGATCCACTTTCTGTTGGTATGAGTTGATGATAGAGGATGCGTCGCGATCTAAAATAATGTGTAAATCAGGGTGGTTTCGCAACAGGCTGGCGGGGCAATCAGGGGTAGGTCGGGTTGATAATGCTTTGGCCATTATTTTTGACTTCTGATCGGATGTGGCCAGCATAATGATGCGCTGCGATGCCATGATCTCGGCAACGCCAAGTGTCAGTCCGACGCTGTTAGCAGGATACCCGCCAAGGGCAATTGTTGACTCCGCCAAAGACACAATGCGGCAGATGCTATCTTGGGTGCTGGGGGGCTCGTTGAAACCAATATGACCGTTCACGCCGATGCCCAAAAGCTGGATATCCACCCCGCCCAGTGCAGCAATTTTATCCAAGTGATTGGCCACCGTTTTATCTGGATCATCAAAACTAGCAGGAAGGCCGATAAAGCTGGCATATCTACCGTTTAGCTGGCCAAGAAATTGCTGCTGGATGTCAGTATTAAAAATTCCGGCTTTCGAATGGTTATCCCCGATCCCGCCCAGCACCACCATCTCGTCAAGCTGGATAAAATGACAAGCGTTGAACATTCCGGGCTGGCGCGCCTCCCTATCGACTAGTTTTTTATAAACGCCGGTCATGGTGTTGCCGGTTGCAAGGCCAATAACCGGTGCCGAATTATTTTCAGCATAGAAAATAATAGCCGCCGCAGTGGCCGCCTCGGCGCTGTCGCGTTTGTCATAAATATCTATATTAAACCTATTCTTCATAACGACCTAAACCTTTTTCTATTTACTTATTTTTTGGGAAGCGGTGGAGCGCCTTTTTTCCAACACGGCCAAGCCGATCAGGCTGGCAAGAATACAAAATGCGCAGATGACCGTATTTTTGCTTGGCAATTCATCGAAAAAGAAATAGCCGATGGCGGTGACGGGAATGATGTGGAAGTAAAACATCGGAGCCAGAAATGATGCCTCGGAATTACGAAATGCGCGGATGAAAAATAGCTGGGCGCTGGTTGCTAATAGCCCGGTCATAATCATCAATATCCAGGCTTCGACGCTTGGGGGTTTCCAAAAATACAGCGCAAATGGGCATGATGTGATGGCGACGCCGATTGAATAACAGCCCATCAGCGGCAAGTCGCGCATCGTTTTTGATAAATGTTTTTGCAAGATAGTCGCGGCGCTACCGCAAAACATTCCCGCAACCGCCAGCAATGCCACCAGTTGCAGAAAGCTGCTTTCGGGACTGAATATTAGCCAAATGGCGGCGAAACCTGCCGCAATCACCCCCCAGCGATACCAGCTTTGCTGTTCGCCAAGGAAACACCATGCAATTACAGATACCACTGCCGGGCGCAGGTATCCGATGGTGCTGACCTGTGCCAATTGGATTTGTGAAATCGTGAAAAAGTTGATCGTAATTGCCAAGGTGGTGAATCCCACGCGCAGCGCATTCAGCCCTAAATCTTGGTTCATTTCGGATAGCCGTTTTTGCGTGATAAATAGGGGCAGCAGAATGATGCTGCTGGCAAGGCAACGGATAAACACGATCTGAATTGCTGGAAAATCACCCACGATAATTTTGACAATCAGGATGTGGAGGAGCATGAATACCTCGTTAAAAACGAGATACCGCACTCCGCCAAGATTATCGTTTTTCATTTGCACGCTTAATGTCGGGCGACTTGTAACAGATTGGTGAAAATGCGAAACGCTCCGGGTACAAGCTGGTCCATCTGATAAAACAGGTTCAAGGCACAGTGGACGTGCGAACCATCGCCTACGGGTGCATGGGCAAGGCTGCCATATAGCGGGTCTTCACCAGCGTCGGACATCGCCAAAATTGGGGTGTATTCATCCCCCCATTCGGATGCGAAATAGAGGCCGCGTTCCTTTTCCCAACCGTCGAAATCTGCCAAAGTGATCTGGTTAGGCCCGGCCATTAACTCATGGTCCGGCACCAGAATTTTTACTGGCGCGTCGGCCTCCGTCACCCGCCATCTGATAGAAGGGCTGCCCGGCATCAGATCATAAGGCGCACTTTGCCCCGAAATCCAGTTATCCTGCGGACGGTGATACTGGCTGACATAACGCCCGCCTGCCTGCATCCATCCTTTAAGGCGGTCCATAGCCTGATTAATGGGGCGTGTACCGCCAGCAAAAACACCACTAACAATGACGTCAAATCCATCTAGATTACCTGATAAAAGGGCGTCATCATCCAGCTGAGTCACGCTTGCACCCAACTGTTCGGTCCAGAACCACGCGCGGTCAACGCCGCCATCAATCCAGCCAACCCGAATGCCGTGAAGAGAGGCAGTATCGACGGCAACAATGTCGGTCTTGCAGGGCTGAAAAAGAGTTTGTGTGCGGATATGCGGATAGGCAAGGGTCTGGGATGATAGCAAAGGCACACCGCCAGCCTGCGCAGCCAGACTGTAGCGGCCTTGGCGCAGATTATCAGCCAGTGCCACATCAAAGGTGAAAGAGGCGCCTTTTTGCAAAGTGTTGGCAGTATTCACTATTAAAGCATCGGCAGAATTTGGTGCTGCGTTCAGGGTAATTTCGTCTGTGGTAAGAGAAACCCCCGCGGCGGCATCTTGCATAACCGCCAGTTGCAGCGACAGGTTTTCAGGCTTGTTCAGAATGACCAATTGCTTGGCCGGATTAATCGCAGCGGTCAGGGGCGGCGTACTGCCAAGCGGTTGATCTGGCATTAATGTACGCCGGAACTTTGTTCCGCGCACGGTGAATTCCACTTGCGCGTGCAGCGTTGATGGCCGCACCGAAACGCCGTGCCAACCCGTCATCACAGGTGTCGGTGTGTCGCCAGTAAAGCTGAATTCAGAGGAAAGGCTCCGGCGTTTGCCATCCTCCGTACCAGCAACAAAACCAGACGCATCAATGGCTCCTAGCGGATCCTGCCAACTGGCATTATTTATTTCCAGACCGGCCTTTTCGGCCTGATGCCAACTGATACGCGCAGTTGTGGCGGCGCCAATTACCGGTATTTCAGGGGTCACACCGAAGGATATCTGCATCTGGCAGGCTTCGCTCATGGCCATCGCGCTTTGTGTCTTTTTCAACTGGATGCGGTGGCGATGAGGTTGGGTAACTTCGCCCTCCATCACATCAAGACAGGTCTGCAATTCACACAAAGCCGGGATGACGCTGGCGATATCTGGAAACGCCGCCAGTGCCTCTGCTGCCAATTCGGATGCCTTTAGGGCCGCCTTTTTGCCAGGCTCTCCGCTACAAAATTCAGCCATCTCTGCCAGCGTTGTTGGTAGATTTTCAGTCAACTTATCCGCAAACGGGGTGTTTGATGCGGTCTTTAGCTGGTGCAATTGCACTGGCCAGTTTTCTTCGTCCAGCAGGCGTCCCATGCCTTGGGTGGCGTGACTGGCCCGTGACCATTCGCCGATTTGTGCGTATGTGCCGCCGTAAACTGCATCAAATTCGCCGGTATCAACTTGGTGCGTTGCGTTGGGTGGGGGGACTTCATCATCATAGGATCCGCCGCCGCCGCCCCATGCCGGAAGATACAGCGCATTGGTCTGCCAGCTTCCCAAATTCAGGTCAGGGTAAACGCTGTCGTCGGCGGCTAAATCGAACGCAGAAAGGGTCACTTGGGTCACGGCTCGGTGATGTCCGTGCTGGCCTGGAACGTCCAGAAATGTCGGGAGCAGAATATCCGGCTTGAACATTCTGACAATCTTGATCATTTGGCGAAGCGAATGTGCCTCGCCCCAATAACCGAAAGTCTGCTTGTCGGATTTTGAAAAGCCAAAATCCCTGATTGGGTCATCGTCAGTTTCGGCTAACCATGCAAGATCAGCGCGGATCAACGCCATCGCTGCGATCAGCTCTTCAGTGCGAAGATAGCCCAGCGCATCGCCGCGTTCCGGGCCCAAAGCATTCTGCCCGCCTTGGCCGCGCACCGCATTCACATAGACAATATGAGCGCCTTGCCCCAGTGAAAGCGCAGCCAGCAACCGCGTGGTTTCGTCATCGGGGTGGGCACCGGTCTGCATAAAGCACAATGTAGATTGCAGAGATTTCAGCCAGCTATATAGCTCACGGATCGGGTTGCGCGTTTCTTGATTAATGATAAAGGACTTTTTCACGCGTCACTCACTTTTCTGGTTCGCTTGAGGGTGAATTGATAATTGGTGCGGTCAGCGGAAAAAATATTGATGGAAACCTCGATCGCTTTTTTGGCTGAATTGCGATAGCGCCGGATCATCTCCAGCCCCAGCGCGCCCTTGGGCAATCCCATTTCCTCGGCAATCTCGTCTGGAATAATAAGCGGGATAAGTTCTTGATGAATGTCGGAGATCGTAACGCCGTGCCGCTCTTCGATCAGGTCACAGATAAACCCGTCATAGGTGCCAATCTCATCGGCGATGTCACGATATTTGCTGTCCACATAGACATTGCCCCAGACAACAATCTTGCGGGTGTCCTTGTCGCAACGGTGCTGCTGGATGTGCATCCATTCCTTGCCAGGCTGGTTGTCCAGTTTGGCGGCCAGTGGCGCATTGGCGCTCATCATGCTTATCCTGCGAACGACCCTTTCGGCGCCGCGCCCATACAGCAAATCATCTGCCGGACGGGTGGTGTATTGAAGATTTGGGGTGGGTTTTAACGATAATAACCTCGTGCCATCACCGCGCCGCCGGTCAATAAGGCCGATTCGCTCGAGCTGCTCCAACGCCCGGCGCACCGTTGGACGGCTAACCCCATAAGACTTGGCAAGGGTGTCCTCGGACGGCAGATAATCCCCGACCGCGAACTCCCCGTCGGAGATCCGCTGATTTAAAGCGCCATATAAAACGGCGTATCTGGGTTCTGTAGTCATCGTTAAATCAATTCAAAAAGCAGCCGGTCAGACTGGTGAAGGGGGATAGAAGGCCATGTTTAGGCGGGTCATTATACATTTTTTAGTTCCGTGATCATACATTTCATTTGACAAGCTTTGACGCTATCACATAGGTGTCTAATATTACCAGTTGTAATTACCTTTAAATGACAGAAAACGCAACGGAGAGTAAAATGAAAAAGTTGTTTAAGTCAGCGCTTGCCGCAACAATTGCCGGTACAGCGTTTCTGTGGGCCGGTATGGCGTCTGCAGTTGAAATCGAATACTGGCAGTACACATACCAAAGCCGCGTGGATGCGATTGACAAGCTGATTGCGAATTTTGAAGCGGCCAACCCGGATATCACCGTCAAGCAGACACATTTCCCATATGCTGATTACCGCAAGAAAGTGGCGATTGCTGTATCTGCGGGCGACGGTCCAGATGTCGTGCAGTTGTTTTATGGATGGTTGAACGATTACCGTGATTCAGGGCTGATTCAGCCGCTAGACAAGTCGGTTTTCTCTCATTCAGAGATTGAAAAGAACTTCTTCCCGATGGTTTCGTCAATGGAATCTGATGGCGAATATTGGGGATTGCCCACGGCTGTGCGATCGCTGGCACTGTTCTACAACACAGATTTGCTTGCAGAAGCCGGTCTTTCAGGTCCGCCAAAAACATTGGACGAGATGGTTGAATATGCAGCAAAGCTGACCAAAAAAGATGCTGATGGCAACTATCTGAATATTGGCTATGCGATTGATACGGACGGGCAGGATCACCATTGGTGGCGTGAAGTTCTGACACGCCTTTACGGCGGTCAGCCTTATTCTGATGATGGCACAAAAGTCGCCTATAATTCAGATGCAGGTGCAAAAGCGCTGGCCTTTCTTACGGACATGGAAACAACGCATAAAGTTGGTTCAAACGGCTTTATGAATCGCGGTCAGGACGCCTTCAAAGCCGGCAATGCCGGCATGATTATTGACGGATCCTTCCGTATTTCCAGCTTCGAAAAGCAGGACGGGCTGAACTTTGCGATTGCAGAATTGCCGGGTCATAACGGGGCGCGCTACAACTTTTCCTCCTACTGGGTCAACGGCATTAGCTCCAAGGCCAAAGGCGAGAAACTGGCTGCTGCTAACAAGTTCATGCAGTACCTGACCTCTGACGAGGCGATGCAGGTCTGGCTGGACATAGTCGGCGAATTGCCAGCCAAGCCGTCGGTTGCACTGGTTGATGCGAACACATCACACCCGATGTATGGGCCGTTCATTCGTGGACTTTCCTATGCGACTGCAACCAACTTTATTTCAGAAAAGCCACAGCGTCAGGCGCTTATCGATGCCTATGACATGGTGGTTCTGAAAGGCATGACACCAGCAGAAGCCCTTGCAGAAGTTGCCGAAGACGAGCAGCAAGTGCTTGATGAATTCTACGATAACTAAGCCGGTACGCTAGTTGAATTGGCGTAAAAAGTGGGCAACACCAATTGGTAAATTCAGTGCGGTGTTGTCCATTTATTTAAGGCCTTCTCTGTTTCGCCCACACTTTCACATTCGAATTTCGGAATTCCTGAATATTTGAATTTCAGAATTTTGGCTTGAGAATTTTCGCGTTCCTCTCTTTATAGGTGTTATCTGGCTCATGTTTTTGGCATTCTGGAATAGGCTGACGATCAATCAGAAACTGGCTGTCACTGCATGGCTATTTTTGTTGGTTCCGATTGTGTTTTATACGACGATCAGGTTCTATCCGACCTTTGAGGCATTTTATGTATCGACCCTGAAATGGAACTTGCTGGGCGCCAAAAAATTCATTGGTCTTCGCAACTACGAGAAGATTTTGGGCGATGAGGATTTCTGGCTGGTTCTGTGGAATACCGTTAAATACGCGGCTATCGGCGTTCCCATCAGTCTGGTTGTGGCGTTTTTCATTTCCTACTGGCTGAACGAAATTACCTTCGGACATGACTGGATCAGGGCGCTGTATTTCATTCCGTTTTTGACCACTTCGGTGGCAATGGCGTGGGTATGGCGATGGTTTTATCAACCGATGCCGATTGGGTATTTCAACATCATGCTGTCATGGGTGGGCATCCCGCAGCAGCCGTTTCTAAAATCGATTGAACAAGCGCTGTACGCGATTATGGCCCCGGCTGTCTGGGCTGGTCTTGGCTTTCAGATCGTGATTTTCATTGCTGGTATCCGGGCCATTCCGAAAAGTTATTTTGAGGCGGCGGAGATTGATGGGGCCAGCCGTTGGCAAATCCTGCGTGAAATAACCCTTCCATCGCTCAAGCCAACGGTGATTTTCCTGACGATTGTTTCGACGATCGGATTTTTACGGATTTTCGATCAGGTCTACACCATGAGTGCGGATGGCGCCGGCGGTCCGTTGAACGCTACCAAGCCGCTTGTGCTGATGATTTATGAATATGCATTTGATGAATTCAAGCTTGGGTATGCGTCTGCGCTGACCGTAATCCTGTTCCTAATCTTGCTGACAGTAAGCGGATTGCAACTCTGGCTTATGCGGAAAAAATGATGACTGATAATACGGCTATAATCCAGCGGCTAGAACGCATGAGACCGGGACGTATCGTTCTTTGGACGCTATTGTTTCTTGGCGGAATTGTCATGATAACGCCGATTGTTTTCATGGCCTCTACCTCCTTCAAAACGGGCCAGGAAATCTATTCGCTCAGCATTATCCCGGATCAACCAAGTCTCGAAAACTATATCTACATACTGAATGAATCGAAATTTCTGCGGTGGATGCTGAACTCGCTCTGGGTGGCCACTTTCAGTACGGTATCAGTGCTGTTTTTCGATTCGTTGGTTGGCTATACGCTTGCCAAGTTTGAATTTCGGGGGCGTCAATTCGTCTTCATTGCGATCCTCAGCACGTTGATGATTCCGACCGAAATGCTGATTATTCCGTGGTATATGATGTCCCGCACATTCGGTTGGATTGATACATATTGGGGGATAGCCTTTCCCGGTTTAATGACGGGGTTTGGCACGTTTTTGATGCGGCAATTTTTCATGAATTTGCCCGACGAGATGATTGATGCTGCGCGCATTGATGGCTGGTCCGAATTTGCTATTTGGTGGCGCATAGCCATGCCGTTAGTGGTGCCTGCGTTGTCAGCCTTGGCTATTTTTCATTTTCTGGGGAACTGGACGGCGTTCATTTGGCCGTTGATTGTCAGTAACGATCCTGATATCTACACCATCCCGGTTGGGCTTGCATCTTTCAACGGAGAGTTTCAGCAGGATTGGGAAATCGTAATGACCGCGTCGTGTCTAGCGACAATTCCAACATTGTTGGTGTTTCTACTTTTACAAAAATTCATCATTCGCGGCGTCATGCTTGCCGGATTAAAAGGGTAGCCGTATGGATCAGAACTTTGATAAGTTTCCTGCCGAGGTTTACGCGCGGTCCGTGCTTGCGCCGGACCTTGACATCTATCGCACATTTTTCTCGGATGCGTTGCATGATATCAACGTTGCGCACGGAATTATGCTTGCGAAACAGGGGCTATTATCTGCCAGTGAATGCGCTGACATTCTGGCCGCTCTGGATGAAATTCACCGCACTAAGCCGTGGGCAAATGTACCGTTTGATGGCAGCTTTGAAGATCTGTTTTTCCTCGTAGAGCAGGAATTAGGCACGATTGTTGGCGCCGAGGTTGCGGGTAAATTACATACCGGCAGGTCGCGCAATGACATTGAACACACGATGTTTCGGATGGAGCTTCGTCTGCGGCTATTGAATATGCTGGATGAATTTTCCGCGCTGGCAGAAAAGCTGATCCGCCGGGCTGAAAAAGGTAAGGACGAGGTGGTCCTGCTATACACGCACGGACAGCCGGCCCAGCCATCGGTTCTTGGGCATTATCTGGGTGCGGCGATTGAATTTGTTTTGCGCGACATGCGGCGTATCCTCAGCGCGCTGGGCGATATAGATTTGTGTCCGATGGGGGCTGCCGCCATTACAACGTCTGGATTTCCGTTGGATAGGGCCGAGATTGCTCGGCTGCTGGGCTTTTCCGATATTGTTGAAAATTCCTATGGGGCCATTGCCGGTGTCGACCATATCACCAGTTGCTACAGTTCGATCAGGCTGGGCTGTCTGCATCTTGGGCGCCTTGTGCAGGATTTGGTGACATGGACCGGTTTTGAGGTTCGCCAGATTGATGTTCCTGATGGATTTGTGCAGATATCGTCGATCATGCCGCAAAAGCGTAATCCGGTGCCGCTGGAGCATCTGCGTTTAAAGCTGTCGCTGGCGGCGGGCGGTGCGGAACAGATTGTGCAGACGATGCATAACACACCCTTTGCCGACATGAATGATTCCGAGCGCGAAACACAGGCTGCCGGTTTTGCCGTATTTGACAGGCTATCGCACGCGCTGCCTTTGCTTGGCGACTTCATCACTGCGATGGAGATCAACAGGGAGTCCGTCCAACGCCGGATCCAGCTTTCGATGGCAACGATTACCGAACTGGCCGACACGCTGGTCCGCGAAGAGGGCATCAGTTTTCGGGCGGCGCACGGGGTTGCGCACGCGCTATCAAAAAGCTCACTTGCCCAAGGGGTTCCCCTAGATCAGGTTGATTATCAGGATTTTGCAAATGCGTTTGAAACGGCGATTGGCAAACTTCCTACACTATCAAAAGACAAGCTGAAACAGGCGACAAGCGCTGCCTATTTTATTGAGATTCGTGATTTGCCCGGCGGACCGGGGGCAAAACCAATGGCTGCTTCTCTGGCTGGATACAGCGTGACATTGCAGACCTTGCAGAATGAGATCGAACGCCTTCGCTTGCAGATAGACAGGGCGAATGTTGATCGCACTGAACAGGCGCGCAAGCTGGCGGGCGGGAAGGAATAATCATGGCCGAGGTAAAAATTACCAAGCTGACCAAAAAGTTTGGAAATACAGTTGTGGTGCAGGATTTTGATCTGACCATCAAGAACAGTGAATTTGTGGTTTTCGTTGGGCCGTCAGGATGCGGTAAATCTACCACATTGCGTATGGTCGCGGGGCTGGAGGAAATCACCTCCGGCGATATCGTAATCGATGGCAAGCTGGTCAATAACGTCCACCCCAAAAGCCGTGATATTGCGATGGTGTTCCAGAGTTACGCGCTGTATCCTCATATGAACGTCTTTGATAATATCTCGTTTGGGTTGCGGGCTCAAAAGCTTGGCAAGCCGGAGATCGAGAAACGCACCAATGAGGCGGCGGCTATTCTGGGCCTTGAGGAGTTGCTGGCGCGGCGGCCGGGCGAGCTGTCGGGCGGGCAAAAACAGCGCGTTGCCATGGGCCGCGCCATCGTGCGCAAGCCAAAAGTGTTTTTGTTTGACGAGCCGTTATCGAACCTTGATGCCAAGTTGCGCCACAAAATGCGCGCCGAAATGAAGCTGCTGCATCAACAGGTGCAAACGACCACGATTTATGTGACGCATGATCAGGTTGAGGCAATGACGCTGGCCGACAGGATTGTGATTATGTGTAACGGGCGGATTGAGCAGGTCGGCACGCCGGATGAAGTTTATAAAACCCCAAAAACTCAATTTGTGGCTGGGTTTATTGGCTCGCCAGCGATGAATTTTGTGACCGGCATAGTCGAGGCTGCTGGACGCGGGACGGCGCTGAAAACGGATGATGGGTCTGTTATTGCGATGCCGAAATGTCTGGCCAAGGTGGGCAAGCGTGTGACGGTCGGTTTCCGGCCTGAACATATGCAACTGGCCAGCACTACAACCAAGCCGAAATCGGCTATTTCAGTGTCCGTCACCCCTTCGGTAATCGAACCAATGGGGCATGAAACGATCGTTACTTGCAATGCACCTTTTGGCGAGATAACCAGTAGAATTACCGAAGAAGTAAAGCTGCGCGTGGGCCGGGAATTGCAGTTTCATGTGGCGTCCGACAAGCTGCATTTCTTTGACGATAAAACTGGTAAACGTATGGAATAAAATGGGAAATATCATATGACGGCAAATACCGTATAATCATATGTATAATTAGGGCTAGTAGCCGCCGCCCTGACAGCTGGATAGCCACAGGCTGGCAACTGAAATGGCTGGAATAATCAGCCATAATTTACCAAGCCGCAATTTTATACCTCTCTCAGGGTGCGCGGTAAATTTCCGGCCGGATGCCTGATTATTTGTCTGATTAGGGAAAAGGCTGGGTTTTTGGGCATCATCCACAGCAAAGATATCGACCACGCCGATTGTATCTATCTAGTCATTTAGGGACATTGCTTCGGTCATATCCCGAGAAGCAAATACTTTGACGTCCATGATGTGATGCCTCGCTTTCTTCACCATTACAGACAGAATGTCGCACCCATTATGGTTGAGCCAATTTTTTTTTTGCAAAAAACTTTTCCCAGAGAAAGTGGCTAGAGACTAAAGTCGACATCTTCAAAGGTCGATGAGATTGGACTCTTCGAACTTGCAGACAAAGGACGGCATTGAGGTTTATGATCATACTTTGCTCACCCTAGCAGAAGCTAATACAGTATTTTTGGAGAGAGGGTATTATAAATCTGCCAAAAATATTCCTAGAGCGGCCGTGAACTAGTTCAGGAATATGTTCAGCATGACCTTGAAATAGGCAAACATTTTATCACCCGTCCCTCCTTGGGAACTCTCCTAAAACAACATTCTTGATATATTTCTCTGCACAGCTAGTTGTTTTCGACGCTTGACCACACTTTCTAAATTTCTGGTTGGCAAATCTTCTGCTCTTAGCTCCTCGATAGTTTCACCATCCACAACTTCATTTACTCTAATACCTGCTATATCGGTTAACCCACTGTCTTGCGCAGTTGGGTTCTGCTGCTTTGCATCCAAAACAAGCAAATGCTCGTGTGGCGTTCTTTACACAGGCTTCGTAGCCATAGGATATCTAGCCAAACTCTGCGTTCTCTTGCGCGCCACTTTTTGAACTTGACGCTCCAACACACGCCGAATCTGCCTCCTTGAAACAGGCAGTTTGTTCTCCAATGGTACGGACACTGTTAGCGTGTTTTGTTCTTGTGAAACACTGTGTTTAACCGACACACGTCTGATGGGTGGTTCAGCAAACAATTCAGCAGGTTCAGTCCACCAAGCTCAAAAATCTCCTTTGTGAACATTACCGAAGTCAGCGCAGAGTTCAGCATACTTGCCATTTCCTAAACTTTCACAGGTTTTTCTGAAGCCATCGTGGTGGCGCAGGGGCACTGTCAGAGAAAACTACTTGAGATCGGATGAGCGACTTTATAGCGTTTTCTAATGATAAAACATTCTCCATTTCTCTACTTTAAAACCAGCCCTAAAGTCATCCGACTTGCAGTCTCAGCAACGCCGAGCGCGGCCGTTAGTTCGTTAAGGAGAATCAATTTGTTCGCCCAATGTGTCGCGCGAGCAATCGCTATACCTTGATGTTGACCACCAGACATTACGCGGCGCCTTCCCAATCAGGTGCGCGGAGTTCAGGAAGTGAAATATCAACACCAGCCAAGCCGTCAGCAAAGAGCGTATGATGCAAATGAGACAGCCCAAGAGCCGCGCCACCAATCAAGGCGGCATGTTTACCAAGTTTACTTGTTTCGATGCGTAGAGGGCGCGGAAAACATAATGCTAGGGCCGTTTGTATTTCCATAAGCAGCTCTGATCGATGCCCAATTGAACCGCCAAGCACAACGATATCTGGGTCCGTAATGGCAGCAAGCGTGGCAATGCCACGCGCAACAAGCCGCGCAGTATCGCGCAACACTTGTTTCGCATTTTCATCACCTTCATTCGCCTTGTTGAAGATTTCTGGAACGCCCAGACTTTTGCCAGACAAGGCCATATATCGTGTTTTCAGTGCAATTGATCCCGCTTCGCGCTCGAACGCGCCAACCCGAAGTGACTCAGGATCAAACGGGTCCGCGCCAAACGCCATGTAGCCCAATTCGCCGGCAGCTCCAGCAGCACCCTTAATTAATTGGCCATTCAGAATTAGACCTGCACCGATCCCAGTTCCCAGTGCGATAAAGGCTAGATTATCGCAATCAATCCCGGATCCAGCCCACTGTTCGCCAAGGGCTGCGAGATTTACATCATTTTCAAGAACAACATCACAGCCAAGCTCAACGCTTACACTGGAGTGGAAATCAATCGTGTCGATGCCCGGAATATTAGGCGCCATTTGCACCGATCCATCGCCAGGGTCGGGTACACCCGGCACACCGATTACAGCAAAGCGCACACTATCTTTTGCAACACTAGCTTTCCGTGCCGCAGCAGCACAAAGGCGTCCTATCTGCGTAATGATGCTTGCTCCACCGAAGGAGTCTGTCGGCTCAACACTTTCCGCGACGACACGGCAATTGAGATCAACAATTGCTGCACGCAACTTTGTGCCACCAAGATCAACACTATAGATATAGGCCGCATCTGGAACGATTTCATAGGTAACAGCGGTGCGTCCGACATGTCCTTTGGTGCGGCCCGTCTCTTGGACCCAGCCCTCATCTTGCAAAATGTGTACGATCTCGGACACGACTTGCTTTGACAGACCTGTCTGCTTTGCCACGCTTGCACGCGAGATTGGACCCTCTTTAATCACAGCCTGCATCACCGCACTACGCGAGAGCTTACGTGAGATGTGTTTTGATCCGATCATGACTCATCCTTTAATTCGTTCCATGAACGTACTAATTTAATGAGCAAACAGTCAAGCACTATTTAAAAGATATTATTAGACAAACTTGACGTCCCTTTGGTTGGTGTTGTCAGACAAACTTGAACACCCGTAAAAGGCACATCAAGTCAATCATCATGCGGCACAGAAATTGAACCACTCCGTGAGGGTTC
>ERZ887849.2460-NODE-2460-length-15287-cov-9.515888_pt1 | contig 15287 bp, 14 predicted proteins | sample MGYA00521267_ERZ887849 | MGnify/ENA primary metagenome ERZ887849 (study PRJEB32303, sample SAMEA104408601) | aquatic metagenome | biome: Brackish water; feature: Pelagic; material: water | place: Baltic Sea | collected 2014-06-06T16:11:00 | depth 2,863 m ... | reverse complement strand
AATTTCTTGATTTTTTGAAAGCCCGTCACCAAGAATTTGGGCAAATAGCTGGAGTGAAATACGCTGAAGGTTTCGTTGCTCAAAGGCACATTGGGGTAAAGGATTTAACCAGTCTATTCTAATTTTAATAGCGGTATTCCAAGACCTAGAATTCTAGGCATTACTTTAACAAAGCATGGAAGAAACACCAAAATCAAAACGAGCAAGTAAGAAGCAAATTCAATCTGCCCAAGATTTATTGAAGTACATTAAGCCTTACAAAGGCTATTTTATTTTAGGACTAATTTTCCTCGCCTTATCGAGCTTAATTTTTATGGTGGTACCTGCTGCTGTAGGACAAATGCTAAAGGCTGCAAAAGGGGATACCTTAATCCCTTATCTCAACATCCACATGAACATTTTTCAGTATGGTTGGTTGTTTTTAGCCATTCTATTATCTCAAGGAATACTTTCGTATTTGAGAGTGAATGTTTTTGCTGTCGTAACCGAGAATAGTTTAGCTCAAATCCGAATGGATTTATACAACAAATTACTCTCGCAAAATATGGCATTTTTCGAGAAGAATAGAGTGGGAGATTTAGTGAGTCGCTTGTCAACTGATGTTGAAAAATTACAAACAGCTTTCTCTATTACTCTACCTGAATTTCTTCGTCAAATAATTGTATTTGTTGTTGGCGTAATTCTCCTTCTTTTATACTCAGTTAAGCTAACTTTAGTGATGCTAGCGGTTTTTCCTGTAGTAATTATTTTAGCTATTATTTTTGGCAAATACATTAAAAGATTATCAAAAGAGCGACAAGAATATTTAGCTCAAACGAATGTAATTGTCGACGAGACATTTCAATCTTTCCAATCAGTTAAAGCCTTTGTAAATGAGCGCTTTGAGTTAAATCGTTACAGTGCTAAAATGATGGAGTTGGTGGAAATTGCTTTGAAATATGCAAGGGCAAAAGGCATATTCTTTACCTTCATAATTACGGGGCTTTTCGGTGCATTATTCTTCATCTTATGGATGGGTGGAATTCAAGTATACGAAGGTAGTATCGAAGTGGAAGAGCTTACGGCATTTATATTTTATGCGATGGTAATTGGAGGCTCAATTGCCGGTTTAGGCAATCAATATACGGAACTCTTAGGAGCCTTAGGCGCAACGGAAAGAGTTAAAGAAATATTAGACGAAGATCAAGAGCTTCGTATAGAAGAAGGTGAGGTAAATCCAATTTTATTTGACTCGGAAATTAGATATGAGGATGTTGTTTTTTCATACCCAACACGATCAGATATAGAAGTCTTACACAAAATTAGTTTTACTGTAAAAAAAGGACAGAAAGTTGCCTTAGTTGGAAGCAGTGGTTCGGGTAAATCAACTATTGTAAAACTGCTAAGCAGGTTCTATGATTTAGAGCAAGGAAAGATACTTGTAGACAATAAGAATATTCAAGATTTAGAAGTAAGGTCAATCCGAAAAATTATCGGTATTGTACCACAAGAAGTTATCCTTTTTGGCGGGAGTATTTTAGAGAATATTAGATACGGAAAATTGGATGCTAGTCTGGAAGAAGTAAAGGCCGCTGCTAAACAAGCAAATGCTTTAGATTTTATCGAAGGCTTCCCTGAACAGTTTAATACCCTTGTAGGTGAACGTGGAGTTCAGCTTTCGGGTGGACAAAAACAACGAGTAGCTATAGCTAGAGCAATCTTGAAAAACCCTGCGATACTAATCTTAGATGAAGCAACAAGCTCTTTAGATGCGGAGTCTGAAAAACAAGTACAAGATGCATTAGAAAACTTAATGAAAAATAGAACCACATTTATTATCGCGCATCGATTGAGTACGGTGAGAAGTGCAGACGAAATTTTAGTATTGAATCAAGGAAATATTGTTGAAAGAGGTACACACAGCCGCTTATTGAAGGATGAAGAAGGCTTTTATGCAAAGTTGCTCAAACTTCAAATAGAAGAGCGGTAAGAAGCTAGGAGTAATATTTATTTTTTCTGGGTTTCTCATTGATGGATTGTAAAAATACCCCACTTAACGAACTTAGCATCCCAATTATTCCTCCAAGTCCAGCCGTTACCAAAAGCAGCAACCAAGGATTATGAAGAGGCAGTAACTCACTCATCCGATTAAGCATGATAAAGTCATTTTGAAAACTTTTGATTAGCGCAAAGGTGCCCCACACTAGAAATACAGACACAAATCCAATTAAAGCGGCCTCTGGGCCCTTATCTAGGAAGGCTAGCCCTATTACGAAGCACACAATAGCAATGGTCCACCAGGGGAGGAATAATGAAGCTATCGCTCCAAACACAATCATTAATATTAAAGCAAATACAGCTTTCATCCTAAGGTCTTTTTAAAGTTACAGATTGGTAGTTACTATTTTGATAGGTACTAGGGGTTGTTGAGTTAACTAATTCATGATAATCGCCAGTAGCCCATTCACTTAACATGTTGTCATAGAACTTACTTCCAGGGTTTCCACTTTGTCCGCCAGGATAAACACCATAACCTTTTATCTTTCCACCATCAAAGTCTAATATCATTCTCCAGCTAGGTCCGTGAAATTTTCCACTGGCATTGACAATCTTATAATTTCCTCCAATGTCTAAATTTGTAGAGAAAGCTGGTATCATAGCTAAATGCTCAATCAATGTGTTTTTGTACTTACCCCATTCTACTTGGTCTAGAGTATCTACATCTTCCAGCATATCTGAAAAGGCAAAATTTATAAGTACATCAGTAGTTTCAACTACTTTGGTTTCTTCCATATCAATGAATCGATGCTCAATGCTGTCAGCCAATAGGCGATACGTTTGATATTCATTTGGAGCCTTCCAGCCATCTTTCCATTTGTATGGATCCCAACCACCTGGAACCTCAGTCTCTACAAACTCATCCCAAAGCGAGGTGTAATAGCTTTCACTAAACAACTGAAAATAAGTAGCTTCTTTGGAATCCACATCATTGACGTAATCCCATAAACTTAAAGCGTCGAGCACTTCTTTCCCTTTTTCATCTAAAGAACTTCGATCTACATAACTTAACAATAAAGGCAAAGCTTCTTCAGCCATCAGATTGTATTCATTAAACTGCAAAGCCTTAAAATCGTCTTTGCTTACTTTATGCATAGCTCGCAGTTCCTTATTGATAACTCGGTTTCTATAGTATTCAAATACCCCATTCGTAAAGTAAGGGTAGGTGCTGTCAGCCACATGTTGATTGGCACTATAAACATATTCTCTATCTGGATTATGCATCATTGGAATTTCATCGAAAGGAATGAATTCGCTCCATGCCTCTTTTTGTGAACCATCCATATAGAAAACGCCTTGATCTTTTTCTAAGATTGGGAACTTCCCTTGTTGACGTAAAGCAATATCTCCATCTACGCAGGCGAAAACAAAATTTTGTGCCGGACATTCATAATACCTCAAAGCATCTAAATAGTCTTCGAAATTTTCGGCTCTATTGAGTAAATAAAAAGTCATGTATTCTTGACCCGCTTGATGAGCCATCCATTGTAATGCAAAATTCTTGGGTCCATCTTGCGTAGGGAATTCTTCATAAACTACTGGTCCTAAATGAGTGTGAATGATAGTGTCAAACATGGAATCGCAGCCCTTCACTTTTATCTCTTCATAAACTTTAGTGGTGGCTCGCCATCCTTCTTCCCATTTATAAAAATCCTTGGTAACATCTTTAAATTCTATACTGTACCAATCTTTCACATCTCGTCCTGCATTAGTTACTCCCCAACCGATATAGTCATTAAAGCCAATGATTATACCTGGAGCTCCAGGGAAAACAACTCCATAAGTGTTTAAATCTGGAGTGTTCAAATGCATTTCTACCCAAACCGATGGGAAGGACAATTTTAAGTGTGGGTCATTGGCCAACAGGGGATAAGCTGAAACGGTTTTCTCACCGGAAACCGCCCAATTGTTACTTCCAATTTGTACATCACTCTTTTCATAAAGGGAGCCTAAGTTTTGCAAGTTTTCAGCGTTCACTGGTAGGTCAGTAATGTTTAAGGTCGTATACTCTTCAGAATAAGCCTGCCATCCTGCTGGAGGAGTTGGAAAAATAGGTTCTAATTGGTCAGAATAATCATTAAACAAAGAATCGAATAAAGATTCACCATACTTAATGGCAAAATTGCTATTCTCTATATCGTATTCAGTAGAAGTTAAGACATTGCTCATGTTCATCAAAAGCAAAGCAGTCTTGTAAGAGCTCCAAGGTTCTGGTTGATAGCCCATCAACTGATATTCTATAGGCAAGTCGTTCTTCTTCAAACTATTCATATAGGCATTAACTCCTGCAGTGAATTGCCCCATTAAATTCTTCGAAAATGGATCCGCCTCAATAACTTTTAACTTATTCTCAGCACCCATTTTTAAACCAATGCGACGTTGTTGTTTGTCGAAATTGATAAACTTATTATCCTCACCCGCACCCAATAATTCTGCTATTCGTCCTTCAGCGGCAAGTACCTGAAATTCCATTTGCCATAAACGTAAACTGGCGACTATATAACCTTGAGCAAAGTATAAGTCATTTTCATTTTTTGCGAAAATGTGAGGGATTCTTCGTTCATCAAAATAGATTTCAACCGACTCCTCTAATTGCTCCGCAAATATTTCATCTGCCAGATGTAAAGTGTTGGTATTTTCTCCTAAATTGTAGAAGCCTGAAAAAGGATTAAGTAGTTTGCCAAATGCTGGCTTCCCTCCAATTCGGATATTTAAAGCAACAACTAGACAGATTGTCAGCAAAAAGACCACGATAAATCGAAAAATATTCAAGGGTAAGGTTTTTGTATATGAAGAATAAGCAATGGCTAATATAAGCGCAAATATCAAGAATTTAAAAGAACGCGAATCATTTTATTTCAAACTAAAATTGGCCGCACTAATTGTGTTTACTTGGTTTGTCGTTGAGCTTTTAGATAGTATGTTCAAACTAGGCTTAGAGAATTTTGGCTTGAAACCGAAATCCGTCGAAGGGCTTATTGGCATTCTTACCTTCCCGTTTCTTCACGGTGATTGGAATCACTTGTTGTCTAACGGCTCAAGTGCACTCATTTTATTCACAGGTTTGTTTGTCTTTCATGCTAAACGAGGATTGATTTATCTCTTGATTTTATATCTTGGTTCTGGAATCTTATTGTGGTTTATTGGCCAGTCCGGTACTAACCATATAGGTGCTAGCGGATTAATTTATGCCGTGGCTTTCTTTCTATTTGTCGCAAGTGTGCGAGAAGGCAACAGAAATTCCATGGCCTTAACCTTCTTTATCATCTTGATGTATGGAAGTATGATTTGGGGGCTTACTCCATTTACAGTTAAAGCCAATGTGAGTTGGGAAGGTCACCTATCGGGTGCTATAATAGGCGTAATTTTAGCGCTGTATGTCTATAAAGATTACGTGAAACCTCAAGAACTATTTGTGGAAGATGAACGCCCATTCTTTGAGCGACACCCTCTTGATATCTAACTGTTCAATTTCTTTTTCCAATTAAAGAACCCTAAATAAAGTAGGGACAAGATGGCCAATGAGCCCCAATAGAATAATTCTGTGGTCCAAGCAATCGTTAGATTTACATCGAGGATGTAAAATATAATGTAGACGAATATCAAATAGACTAAAATGGTAATCGTTTCAACAATCAAGCTGTGTAGGCTTGCTCCAATACTTGCTATGCAGTTGAATAAAATGGTTGAGAAGCCATAAAGCCAAAGCGCAACCAAGGCGATGTACATGGGGCCAATTGAATTAGCTACTAAGCCTTTCTCTGAAATCAAGCCTAAAAGCACTTTAGGGAATATAAAAGTTGGTAAAGTGAAGAGGAAAATCAAAATACTACTAATCAATATGATTCGTTTTAGCGTCGGGATGATTTCATCAAATTTTTTCTGTCCAACTAAATTACCAATAACCGTATTGGTACTTGATGCTAGGGCATAGGTAGGTATTCCAAGTAAGGTATAGATTTGCTTAACATTATTAGATATAGCTAATTCGGCTTTACCCATTTTCTCAATCAAGGTAAAAAACACCACCCAAGCAGCTAAACCTATTAAGGTTTGAACAACTAAGGGGAATGACAAGTTGGTTATCTTGTAAATGATGTCTTTGGTAATCTTCTGAAAGTAAAACAAATGATTCTTTTCACGCAATTTCAGCACCCCTAATCCAATAATCATTATAGCTGTTGATAGAACTTCAGCTAGGTTACTGGCATAAGCTGCTCCTTTTATTCCTAATGCGGGAAAACCAAAATGTCCAAATATTAACACCCAGTTCATGAAAATATTAGTAACGGACATGGTGATAATTGCAACTGCTAGAATTTTCGTGCGACCAATCCCAGAATAAAAGGCAATCATTGCACTACCTAAGAAACTAGCAAAGAAGCCCCATTTTCGAATATTTAAGAAGGCATATGAAGCTTCAATAACTTCAGGGTCTTGAAGGATAGCTTCAAGAATAGCTCTTCCCCAAAAGAACAGTATCAACCAAAGTAAAGTGGCTACTCCCATCAAGACCACAAGCATATTGTCTAAGATTAGACCAATAGCTTTGTGTTTTTTTTGCCCATCTTTTTGAGCAATAAGTATTTGAGCACCACGGGTATAACTAAAGCCCGCCATGAAAAAGAATAGGTAAAGTAAGGAGATGTATCCAATTGCTGCTTGTTCAGTTACCCCAATTTCTCGCATGAAACCGATGTCGGTTACCGCAATTAATGTAAAGAAAAAATTACTCACCATTAATGGAAAAGCAATTTTCAAAATACTCTTGTAACTGTAGCTTAAATTCTTCATGAATCGAATAGGCTGCAAAGAAAGTAAAAGTATTTCGCCTAAGTCTAAAATTGAAGTCCAAATTTTGCGCTTTACCCTTTTTTAACGACTACTTATCAAAGCAAATCCTACGAATTGTAAAAAAATGAATGTACTTTGACTGAAATATTCTTAAAATGTTTTTATTTTGTGGCTAAATATTAAACATAAGATCAAATCATATGAAATTAGGAAAAGTCGTTGTTGCTGTCGCTCTTTGGGTAATTGTTGCAGGTTTAGGGTTTTGGCTCTATAAAATTATTCAAGATCCAGTTCAGTTTGAAAAGGATTATAATACAAGGTATGAAATGACCACAGAGCGTATGGAAGATATCCGTGTAGCTCAAGGGTATTATTTGAAATCAAAAGGGCAATACGCTGGAAATTTTGATGACTTAATTGCAAGTATCAAAAATGATTTAATTACTGAAATAGTAGTTAATGGTAATGCAGATGACACCTCTATTGTTACTACTTACGATACCTTGAAATACTACATCAAGGATCAAATTGAATTCCAAGCCACGAACAGTATAGATTCTCTTCGAAGAGTACCGTTGGTAGGTGAAGATTTTGACATGCAAGCAGATATATTGAAATTGCAAAGAGTGAAAGTTCCAGTTTATGAAGTAGTCGCGCCCAAAGCGAAGTATCTGAAAAACTTGGACGAAGAATATTGGTCAATTAAAGACGATCTAGTTATGGGGTCAGTAATTGACGCTACAGATAAAGGAAATTGGGAGTAAATAGAAGATATTGATTTTTACAAATCCATCCCAAAGTAGGGAAAGTACATTATTAGTAGAATGGGGCAAACATAGTTTGTCCTTTTCTGTTTTTCACGAGCAAGATAATCGGGTGTTACATGCAGAGGTCCTTGACCTTGAAAAGGAGTTAAATGATTATGCTATTCAAGATTTCGAGAAGCTGTTTAAAGCGCTTGATATCTTTGCCTTCTCCTTTGAACGTTTAATCTGTTTAATCGATACCACGCTTTCCACCTTAGTGCCTGCGCCTGAGTTTGATGCAACAAATAATGAAGCACTACTCAATTTTGTTCACGATATACCATCGGGTAATTTTCTCTATTTAGATGAAGAGGTGTTGTCGAGCGATTATAACTTGGTTTACGCATTTCCTAGTGCCTTGAAAGAAGCTATGGAGAAGCATTTTGTGAATCCTGAGTTTTCGATTAGTCAAATGGCCCTGTTGAATTATTTCGCCAAACTAAGCCAGTTAGACGAGCTCTTTACTATTCACTTAAACGATAGTGAGCTTTCTATTTATTATTACAAAGAGAATAAGCTTTTGTTTTTTAATGCATTTAGCTATATCAGTGCAGAAGATATTGTTTACCACGTCTTAAATGTGTTAAACTCTCTAGGTTTAGATAACGAAAGATGTCTAGTCTATTACAGTGGTCTCTTGCCAGAAGATGCTGAAAACATCAATTTACTGAAGCAATATGTGAAATTTTTGAAGCCGCTTGAACGGACAAATAGAATCAATTATGCCTCAGCAGTGGAAGCTATGCCTACTCATTATTTTATTCAACATTACGCTAGTTTTTTATGAGAATTATTGCAGGTAAACACGGTGGACGCGTGCTAAGAGTGCCCGAATTTTCACCGACAAGACCAACAACAAACATTGCCAAAGAAGCCTTGTTTAATATGCTAGAGAATTATTATAATTTCGACAATATCCGCTTCTTGGATTTGTTTGGGGGAACGGGTCAATTGTCTTATGAAATTGCTTCTCGAGGATGTACCGATATTACTATTGTAGAGCAATTTCCTAAGTGTGTGAAGTTTATTGAAAAAACGAAGCTCCTTTTAGATATTGAAGGAATGAAAGTTATGCCAATGGACATCTTCAAATTTATGAAGCATAGTAGAGAAAAGTTCGACCTCATTTTTGCAGGGCCTCCTTATCCTTTACCCACCTTGCCAGATATCCCGGATTTAATTTTTGAATATGACTTAGTGGAAGGCGAAGGCTGGTTTATAATGGAGCACAACCCTCAGCATAATTTTAAAAAACACCCGCATTACCTGAAGCAGAAAAAGTATGGTCAAACTATATTTAGTATCTTTACAAATGCAGGTAAAAACTAAAACCCATGTCGAAAATTGCTGTTTTTCCAGGATCCTTTGATCCCATTACTGTAGGACACCTAGATATCGTAAAAAGAGCCTTGCCGCTTTTTGATAAAATCATTATTGCTATTGGAGTCAATACACAAAAGAAATATCTCTATTCCTTGGCAACTAGGTTACAATGGTTGAAAGATGTTTTTGGTGATGATCCCAAAGTGGAGATTACAAGCTATGAAGGCTTGACAATCAACTTTTGTAAAGAAAAGAAGGCAGATTACATTGTAAGAGGAATTCGCTCATCAGCGGATTTTGAATACGAAAAAACCATCGCACATTTAAATAATGCCATGGAAGAGACTTTGGAAACTATCTTAATCTTATCTAAGCCAGAACTGAGTTCTATTTCATCTACTATTGTAAGAGAGATTATCAAAGGGAAAGGAGATGTAAGCAAATTTGTTCCTGCTTGCGTTCAGCAAAGTATTCAAAATTCTAAGTAATGCGACAGCTTGGATTAGTTCTTCTAATACTACTTGGACTTGTAGCTTGTGAGCAAGAGAAAACTTTTTCTGATATAGAAGGCAACTTCGCTGTAGACTTCGCTGCGGAACCTGTTATCACGGTAGATTCTTTCGATACTGAGCTTGGAGAAGTGGTCTTACATTCTTACATGCACGAATTCTCACAGACAGAAGCGCAAATGCTTACCTATTCTGATTATCCTGTAAGCTCGCAATACATCAAAGACCCTTATAACTTCATTGATGGAGCCAAAGAAGGCGCATTGAGGAGTTTGGGGATTACAGAGATTTTAAAAGATGAGCAAATAGAACTTAAAGGGGTGCCCGGCGTGGATGTGATAGGGCATAATGGTGAAGATTTACATATTCATTATAAGCTTTTCTTAAACAATAACAGACTGTATCAAATTGGATTCCTCAAAGAGGGAGAGCTAGAGGAAACGGCTGCAGAGTTGGAATTTATGGAAAGTTTTGTATTTTTAGACTTATAGATGCGAACAAATCGTAATAAACAATAGTTAAGTGTACAAGTTGGGTTTCTCAACGTTAAAAAAAGAAGTAATTTTGCATTATGCAAGAAGGGAAAAAAATATCCGGATTCTCAAAACTGAGTAAGACTCAAAAAATTCAGTGGTTAGCTCAAAACTTTTTGTATTCAAATCCAATTGAAGTAGTAAAAGATTTTGCTAGCTTCTGGCATGACAATGTGGAAGATCAAAAGGTGTTTGAAGGCTTTAGTGAGAACACGGTATCTAATTTTCACATGCCCTTCGGTATTGCTCCAAACTTCCTAGTGAATGGAAAAGATTATGCCGTACCAATGGTAACGGAAGAAAGTTCTGTCGTTGCCGCTTGTGCAAATGCAGCTAAGTTTTGGTATGAAAAAGGTGGTTTCAAAGCAGAAGTGCTGAACTCTGTGAAATTAGGCCATGTACATTTTACTTATCAGGGAGATGCAGAAAAACTGAAGGATTTCTTTCCTCAGTTAAAATCAAAGTTGATTGAAGGCGTAAAACATATTACGCATAACATGGATAATAGGGGTGGAGGAGTTTCTAATGTAGAACTTCTAGACCTAAGCGATAAAGAAGACAAGTTATTTCAGCTGAAGTGCAGCTTTGAAACGGTAGATTCAATGGGGGCTAATTTTATTAACTCATGTTTAGAAGCTTTTGCTGAAATACTGCTTGAGGAAATTCAATTATCACCACTTTTTAGCTTAAAGGAAAAAGACATAACGATTATCATGTCGATACTTTCTAATTTCACACCTGATTGTGTAGTGAGAGCGGAAGTAAGTTGTGCAATTGACCAATTGGGTTATTTCAATGATGGAGCCATGAAGCCAGAGGAGTTTGCTGAAAAGTTTGCTACGGCGGTGCGTATTGCAGAAATTGATCCTTATAGAGCTACAACCCATAATAAAGGTATCATGAATGGTATTGATTCTGTTGTGATTGCAACGGGAAATGATTTCCGTGCCGTTGAAGCTTGCGCGCATACATATGCAGCCAAAGATGGACAATACAAGAGTTTAACGCACTGTTCTATAGAGAACAATATCTTCAGATTTTATATTGAAGTACCCTTAGCTTTAGGCACTGTGGGAGGCCTTACAGGCTTGCATCCCTTAGCAAAGACCTCTATGGAATTGATGGGTAATCCAAAAGCTCATGAACTCATGCAGATCGTTGCAGTTGTTGGATTAGCTCAAAATTTTGCAGCATTGAAGTCTTTAACTACCACCGGTATTCAAGCGGGTCATATGAAGATGCACTTGAATAATATCTTAAGTCACTTCGCAGCAACAGAAGAAGAAATTGAAGTAGCCTTAGTGTACTTCAAAGACCGTGTGGTTTCTTTCAGCGCTGTTAGAGAATATTTACAACTTTTACGAACCGTTTAAATTTTTAGCATGGATGCTCAACGCTACTACGCTCATGGTAAACTGATGTTGACTGGAGAGTATGCAGTACTAGATGGAGCGAAGGCCTTAGCGATACCTACAAGATTCGGCCAATCTCTTGAAGTTTCCGATCTATATGATACTTCTTATCAAATTGAATGGCGCGGTTTCACCAGCCAAAATGAATTATGGCTAAGAGCAGATTTACCGCATAACGACTTGCAACAAGAAGAAGTAGTTCGATTGCAGCAAATTTTAAAAGCAGTAGACGATTTAAACCCTTCTATATTTTACGAAAAGAATTTAGCCTTTAAAACAGTGCTAGAGTTTCCTCAAAATTGGGGATTAGGTAGTAGCAGTACATTGATTAGTTTATTGGCTCAGTGGGCTAGTATTGACCCTTTTCAATTGTTAGAAAAAACATTTGGGGGAAGTGCATATGATATTGCTTGCGCAACGGCTAGTGGTCCTATTAGGTATGACCGGCAAGAAGTGGTAATGCATGTGGAGTCTGTAGAGCTTTCTAAAACATGGACGAATAATGCATACTTCATCTTCTTGAATCAAAAACAAAATTCAAGAGAGGCGATACAACATTATAAAAGTTTGAAGAATACCAGCGAAGTCGTAAGTACGATTAATGTCTTCAGCGAAGCCTTGCAAGAAAGTACCGATGTACAAACTAGTATAGATACTATAATTGAGCACGAAAAGGTGATGAGTAAGGTCTTGAAAATGGAAAGTATTAATACGGAACGTTTCAATGATTTCAATGGCGCTTGCAAGTCCTTAGGGGCGTGGGGCGGCGATTTCATTATGGCGATTACTAAAGAAGACGATAAATACGTGAAAGATTATTTTGCCAAGAAAGGTTTAAACACCATTTTTGCATTTGAAGAAATGATATGGATATAGAACACAATTATAAGCCCATTAATGTGGCAGATGCTATTCATTTATATGAAGGAGAGGTAGCTTGGAGAAGTCCCTCAAACATAGCCTTAGTGAAGTATTGGGGCAAGTACGGTAGACAATTACCAAGTAACCCTTCGGTAAGTTTTACCCTGAAAAATGCACATACTAATATGCGCATGAGCTATAAGCCTGGAAATGGGCAAGTGGTTTTATTCTTTGAAAAGGAACGCAACACTGCCTTTGAAGCGCGTATTGCTAAGTTCATCAAATCAATAGAAGATATCTATCCGTTCCTTCAAGGATTGGATTTAGAAATTCATTCAGACAATTCATTTCCTCACTCAGCGGGAATAGCCTCCTCTGCTTCGGCAATGTCAGCTTTAGCTTTATGCTTATGTTCTATCGAACAAAAGGCATTTAACACCTTAACAGATAAAGACGAGTTCTTAGAGAAAGCTTCATACTTATCTCGCTTAGCGAGTGGTTCAGCTTGCCGATCAGTTTATCCTAAGTTAGGTCAATGGGGAATTCATGAAGGAATTCAAGGAAGTACTAATAATTTTGCTATTGATGTAAGTGATCGAGTTGATCCTATCTTTCATACCTTCAAAAATTCTATATTAATTGCTTCGGCAAAAGAGAAATCAGTCAGTAGTTCAGCAGGGCATCAATTGATGGAAGATAACCCTTATGCCGCTGTTCGTTTTCAGCAAGCCAATGACAACTTAGTCAAACTCATGCAAGCCATGAAGGAAGGAGATTTAGATACTTTTATGTTAATTGTAGAGGAAGAAGCTTTAACGCTTCACGCCTTAATGATGACATCTACACCCAGCTATGTGCTAATGAAGCCAGGCAGTTTAGTATTGATAGAAAAGATAAGAGCTTTTAGAGCGGAAACAGGCTTGCCTGTATGCTTTACTTTAGATGCAGGTCCAAACTTACACGTCTTATATCCCGAACATATAACCACTCAAGTACAATCCTTCATCAAAGAAGAATGTCAAGCCTTCTGCGAAAATGGCTTAATCATCGAAGATGAAGTAGGCGAGGGGGCGATTGCGATATAAGCTCACTCATACATCATCCAACACCATCCCGACCATTGCGAGAAAGCTGAAGCAGGAGGCTTACGCTTCCAATTCGGTGCCCTGCCTACCGGCAGGCAGGCGGTCAACTTACTTAACACTCTCCATAATTAGTTGAGCAATACGTGAGTTGTCCTTAGTGTTTTGGACATGCTTAGAATTGGATAACAATAAGGTATGCTTGAGGGAGGGGAAAATCTTCTTTGCCCGTTTTATCATTTTAGCGCCTGGGAAAATAATGTTATCGTCAGCTCCAATCAAGGTTATTGGTGTAGTGGTTTATGATTTCTGTTACCTCAAAAGTCCCAATTAAAAATAACCCTCACAATACCAATATTTGTGCATAATCAGCTTCTAGCCGATCTAAATCAGCTTATTTTACTCATCTAAACTAGAAACTCAGCACTCAGCACTTAACACAATCAATCCTATTTTTAAAAGCTACCTTTGCACTTTATAAAAAATGCCGTTTTCCCATGAGTACAGAAATTAAACTAAATAGACCCACACCCATTACCCCAGATAAAGAATTAGAGGTGTTTAATAAGTATTCAGATTCTAAAGAGACCATCAAACTTTTAGAAGCAGGTACTTCTGTTTTAGTTAATGGTTTTTATAGTAATGGAATGACGCTCATCAGAGAGATACAAACGCATTTGAGAAAAACTATGCCGATTAAGTCTTTTCAGGAACAACGTGATTTTCGGTCGGCTTATAGAAAACTGTCTAGTTTGGTTTTAATAGAAGTCAATAATCACAAGCTGAATGTTAAGAAAGCGCCTTCGATAGGGTGGCTAAATAAACTATACCCTGAAAAAGAACCCTTCTTATTGCCTTTTCCACAAGTTCAAGGAATGAATAGTTCTTGGCAGTGGTATCAGAATGGAATATTGATTCCGGTGTTAAGAAATAAAATACATCCATTTTATGGGACGTATTTCCCAACTCGTTTTGACCATTTAATTCTTTTTGATAATTGGTTGAAACGCTATGAAGGTCCTAAGAAGTCTGCTATAGATATTGGAATTGGGAGCGGAGTACTTTCCTTTCAATTAGTTAAGCATGGTTTCCAGAAAGTTTTTGGAACGGATACGAATCCCAATGCGATTGTAGGACTCAAAGAGTTTATGGGGGAGACCAAGTTGTCTCGAAAGGTCGATTTAGCTCACGCACCTTTATTTGGCTCATTCGAAAAGGAAACGGAATTGATCGTTTTTAATCCACCTTGGTTGCCTGCAACGGATGAAATGGATTTGAACGATGAAGCGATTTACTACAAAGACAAACTCTTTCCTGAGTTCTTTGCAGAAGCCAAGAAACACTTGTCGCCTGATGGAAAAGTAGTTATTATCTTTTCTAACCTTGCTCAAATCACTGAGGTAAGTAAAAGTCATCCTATTCAAGAGGAAATAGACAAAGGTGGGAGATTTAAATTGGATAAATGCTTGACCAGACCGGTTAAGGCAGCTTCAGATAAAACTAAGCGCGACCAGCACTGGCGTTCTTCTGAAGAAGTGGAACTATGGATTTTGACGCATAAGTAGGAATTTTAACATACCTTTCTTTTCATACCATCCATAAGGACCGTTTTTGGATAAAATCATCCAGACTGCAATGGCGTTTGTTCCAGAACGACTTCCTATTAGGGTAAAGTCTCCTCCTTCCACATAACTAGCCTCTTTGGTATTGGCATATTTGATAAAGCCTTTTCTTATTAGAAAGATGCCTACTCATTCCTTTGGGTACAAGAATTGGGTCTTACGATAAGTTTTCAAAATAGTATAAATTTTCTTGAATGATAAAATATAATGTTTTACTTTTGCAATCCTTTTTAGCCGAGGTAGCTCAGGTGGTTAGAGCGCAGGATTCATAACCCTGAGGTCGGCGGTTCAATTCCGCCTCTCGGTAC
>ERZ887849.2449-NODE-2449-length-15332-cov-8.421091_pt1 | contig 15332 bp, 12 predicted proteins | sample MGYA00521267_ERZ887849 | MGnify/ENA primary metagenome ERZ887849 (study PRJEB32303, sample SAMEA104408601) | aquatic metagenome | biome: Brackish water; feature: Pelagic; material: water | place: Baltic Sea | collected 2014-06-06T16:11:00 | depth 2,863 m ... | reverse complement strand
TCGACATAGTAGTTACCTTTACCGTTGTGACGACTTAACTCAGTTGAAGCCCCGCCACAGTTTAATCAAGTGGGGCCAGTAGCACTGTGAATCTTACTCTAGCCGCTACGGCGCCTAGTCTGCCCTTCCTCAATAGAGTGTGCTGAGTCTAAGCACAGATTCATAGCGAATTTTCTTGAGATCTTCGCCGCGCAAAATAGCAAAAGGAAAAAAACTTTCTGGTAGACCGATAGAAATGCTAACTTCATATTCAGAGTATTGCTTAGGGCGACGTGGCGGTCGGCAGGAAAGCATGGCGGGTATTGGAGCAGAATGTGACGGTTTGTAGTATTTTGAGCAGAACATGAGTCACCTGAGTTTAATAACCAAACTAGTCGTTGTGATATTGCTGGGTGTTGGTTCCGTTTTGATGGTCGGCGGTACCCAGTTGGTCTTGCTTGGCGGCTCTCCTTACTACGTTGCAAGTGGTGTTGCCTTACTCATCAGCAGTTGGTGGACTTGGCAAGGTCGGACGGCCGGCTATTGGCTTTACTGTTGCTTTGCTGCGGTGACGCTTATCTGGGCGATTGCGGAAAGTGGTTTTGACCTATGGGCACTGCTCCCGCGCCTTACGGTACCGATGGCGTTGTTATTGGGGTTCCTGTTAACCCCGGTGCGAAGGGATCTGCAAATCAAGCCAGTGGGATTTTGGGTGTCGCCCATCATCTTGTCGACTTATCTATTGAGCCTGATAACAGGGGTGGCCAACGCCCAGTTTACGCCGCAGCCTGGTCTTGGTTTGACGCTAAGTAGTGAAGGCAAGCCACCGCAGTGGACCCACTATGGGGCGTCTGCTGATGGCGATAGCTATAGCGCTGCAGATCAAATTAACCGCACCAATGTCGACCAACTTGAGCCCGCGTGGACCTTTCATACAGAGGAAGATGCAGCGACTCAGATTACTTTTCAATCCACACCCATCGAGATCGAAGGGGATTTGTTTTTTTGCTCACCCAGTAACAGGGTCTTCAGTATCGACGGCGATACGGGGGCAGAGAACTGGTCTTTTGATCCACAGGTAAATCGCGAAAAAATTCCCTTCTTCGTTTGTCGAGGCGTATCGCATCATCGCTCACAACGCGCTGATTCAGTCTGCGCGAGCCGGCTGCTGATGGGAACTGTTGATGATCGGCTGCTGGCATTAGATAGCAAAACAGGCACTCCATGTCCCGACTTTGGTGTTGATGGCGAAGTCGATCTAACAACCGGGCTCGGCACGGTCATGCCGGGACACCACTATGTGAGCTCGCCGCCGGCAATTATCGGCGACATCGCGGTGGTCGGCTCCTTCATTATGGATAACCAATCCACCCAACAGCCTCCGGGAGTGGTTCGTGCCTACAACGTGCACACGGGTGAGCTGGTATGGGCGTGGGATGTGCTACATGAGACTGCCCACGCGCGGCTAAAAGAGGGAGAGTCTTATCCTCTTAACACCGCAAATGTGTGGTCGGTGATCAGCGCCGATGAGGCGCTTGGCCTTGTTTATTTGCCCACCGGTAATGTCCCGCCCGATTTTTTTGGTGGGTTTAGGTCTGCTGAACAAGATCGCTACCCCGGCTCAATCGTGGCGCTAGACGCTGCGACAGGAAATGTCCGCTGGAGCTTTCAAACTGTGCACCACGACATTTGGGACTATGACATCGGTGCGCAACCGGTCTTGTTGGATTTTCCATTGGAAGAGGGCACTTCCGCTCCCGCCTTGATCACTGCAACCAAATGGGGCGACGTTTTCGTGCTTGATCGCCGCACTGGCGAGCCCCTGACGGAGGTCATTGAGAAACCAGTGCCTCAAAACCCAGTGGAAGGCGAATTCTTATCGCCCACCCAGCCATTCTCTGTAGGTTTTCCGAGCTTTGCGCCGGCAGATTTGAGCGAAGAGAAAATGTGGGGCAGTAGCGTGTTCGATCAGTTGTGGTGCCGCATAGCATTCAAGAAAAGGCGATATGAAGGCCTTTTCACACCGCAGAGCCTCCAGGGAACCATTCAAAACCCGGGTAATTTTGGGGCCGTTGATTGGGGCAGCGTGTCCATTGATAGCGAGCGAAACTTAATGCTGGTGAACAGCACCGGGATGCCATTTTTACAAGTACTCTACACCAGAGAGCAGGCCGACGAGCTTGGATTCAGCCTGTGGGGAAGCGATTTAGATGACGCTGCTGACGACGAAAATTCAGGTGGCATGGTCAGTGCCGCCGCCGACGTCGAAGGCGCGGCGTATCCGTTGAAGGGCACGCCGTACGGCATTACTAGTAATCCTTTTTTATCGCCCCTTGGATTTCCCTGTCATCAACCGCCTTGGGGGGAATTGACGGCGGTAGACCTCACCACGCGCTCGGTGCTTTGGAAGCGGTCGATCGGCACCACTGATGGCCATGCGCCTTTTGGGCTGGCGTTTCCGACCGGTGTATTCAATCTTGGTGGCACAGCGGTGACCCGCGGCGGGCTGACGTTCGTCAGTGGCACCATTGATAATTTTTTGCGCGCATTTGATACCGAAACTGGCGCTGAATTGTGGCGGGGCAGGTTACCCGCCGGCGGGCAGGCGGGCCCGATGACCTATGTTTCACCTAAAACCGGCAAGCAGTATGTGGTGATTCCCGCCGGAGGGCACGTCTCGATGCAAACTGATCTCGGCGATGCAGTGGTAGCCTTTGCGTTACCGGAGAACTAGATTCCTGCAATCGTTTGGCTGTATTTAAGCACGTATTAACGGCTCCCCCTCTCTCCGGTTGCGGCATCCGTTGCAACCGGCTTGAAGACTCCTCAGCACGAATCACGCAACATCTGTTGCGTCCTTTCGCAACAGATGTTGCGAAATGACGTGCCTCATTGATGTGTCTGCATCGCTACGTTACTCACGCCCACGTTTTAAAAGCGTTTCACGGGAGTAGAACTAAGAAAAAGTTGGCACGCTAATTGCTCACTGCATGTAGAGGCAACTTTGCGAGAAAGGCGCTAACCAAAGTTGATAAGGGTATTTCGGGCGCCAACCGAGACAGGAGTTTGGTCTAGCGATCTTTGGAGCGCTTGGCATCAGTTTAACAATATGGGAAATTTGAGTACTGACAATGTCATCATTGTTTTAGTTAAAGGCTAAGTGCATGAGCAGTTTTCAGCGCTTTTTGCCTACTGAAAACAGGACGTCCACAGTGGGCGAACTTTATGGACTGCTCTAAGAAGGTGAATGCCAAAATGAAATTCGATAACAGTAATAAAGAAATAATAAATACGATGGTCGTGAGTGCGCTTTTGCTCTCGCCGTTCACTGTTGCTCAGGAGTCGGGCGCCAATAGTGGGTTAGAAGAGGTCATTGTGACCGCTCAGAAAAGGTCAGAGTCGCTGCAAGATGTTCCGATTTCGATTTCCGCTTTATCGGGCGATCAAATGGATCGAATGCATGCGACGACACTGGAGTCCCTGCAAGGCTATATCCCGAATCTGCAGGTGCACTCGTTTGCCAACGTATCTCATGGTTCAGCCTTCAATATTCGAGGTATGGGGGTCATTGAGCCAGATCCTAATGGCGGGACCACAGTCGTGATTGTTGAGGATGGTGTTCCGCAATTTTTTAATATGACCTCATTTCTAGATACGTTTGACATCGAGCGGGTTGAGGTTTTGCGCGGACCACAGGGCACACTGTTTGGTGCCAATGCCACGGGCGGTGTGGTGCAGGTCGTGAACACCGCACCTAGTGGAGAGTTTGGCGCAAAAGTTGATATCGGGATTGGCAACTATGACCTTACGGAGATCAAGGCGGCGGTTGATTTCCCCATTACCGATCAGCTATCGGCAAGAATTACTGGAACCAGCGAAGACCGTGAGGGTTACGTCACCAATATTGTTGACGGCTCCTCGATGGGCTCGCGCGATCGCTCTGGCTTAAGAGGCCAGTTACTCTTTGAGAACGACTCTGGCTTTACCGCTCGATTGATTGCGTCAGTGGTGCGACATCGCGACGGGGTTCAAGATACCGTGAGTGGTAGCTTGCCGGGCGAGATCACCTATGTCGCCGCGGGCACTGTTTTCCCCTCAGAGGGTCAGCCGAACTCGGCTTTCGCACCCATGTACCAGCAGCCTTGTGTACAAGCCAATGTTCGCTGTCGCGCACCGGACAAATACTTGTCAGCAAATAGTGACGTGACGGGTGTGTCAGATATGGACACTCATGCGGCAACCCTGCATATGAGTTGGGATACTGGACTCGGTGAAGTCACTTCGATCACCGGTTTTAAAGACTTTGAGCTCCACGACCTCAACGATCAGGATTTCACGCCTGCCTTTATCGATGATACCGAGCGACTCACTTCCGGAGACCAGTTTTCTCAGGAACTGAGACTGAATATGGATCTATCGGATCGCCTCACAGTCATGGTGGGCGGTTTTTATGCCGACTATAGCTACGATCACTTTCAGGATTTTCGTATCGGATGGGTGCCCGGATTTCGACAGTTGACCGAGTATGGCGGCAGTACGGAAACCTACTCTCTTTTTGCCCAATCTTACTTCGATATTAGCGACCGGTTGCGGTTGCAGTTAGGGCTTCGCTACACATCGGAAGAGCAGGATTTTTATACCACTGTCTCAAACTTTTTTGGCACGCGCGGGATAGCCGAAGATCTGCAGGGCGAGGGTGCTAATCAAACGCCTGGTGAGTATGAAGTGTTCCTCGGTGATGTGCCGGTGACCAAAGGTGAGTCCTGGAGTAACGTAGGTGGCAAGCTGGGGCTGGATTTCCAAATGAATGAGGACATGATGGTCTATGGCTATTATGCCCGAGGCTTCAAATCGGGCGGCTTTGTGGGCCGTATTGTCATTCCGGAAGACTCAGGTCCCTTCGATGAAGAGTATGTGGATACCTATGAGATCGGCATAAAAACAGAGTTGCTCGACCGCACTTTACGGCTTAATGCGGCGGCATTCTTCAACCAATATGACGACATGCAGCTGGCTAATATCTACTTCACTGAAGATGCCTTCGGTAACACCGTCAACGGCAACACAATTCTTAATGCGGCCAATGCGGAAACATCTGGTCTGGAGGTGGATCTTCTGTGGATGCCGACTAACAGCCTTCGAATTAACGCGTCACTGGGGCTGCTCAACGCTGAATATAAAGACTTTGTCTACGGTGCGGATAACCTCGATCTCGCAGGTCAGACGCTGCAAAACTCGCCTGAAACAACTGCTAATTTAGGTTTGGAATACACCGCTCAGATCCAGAGTTTAGAGCTGCGATCGTCAATCCAATACAAATATGTATCGAAGAAGTGGGATGGCAACATTGTGAACTCGCCCAGATCGGAGGTGCAGCCAACGAACCTTGTTGATGTCAATATTGATCTGTCCGATCCGAATTCGAACTGGTCTTTAGGTATTTGGGCGATGAATCTTATGGATGAGCGCTACATATCTAACAGCTTCGTCGCGGCAGGTGTCGTGGGGCTGGTGGACTACCAGCCGCCGCGGACCTACGGCATGACCTTGAGCCTCAGTTTCTGATCAAAGGGTATGTTCGGCGGCAACACATTCTTATGTTGACCCGGGTAACTGGGTCATCTGGATGTTCTCCGCTCCCGTTCGAGATAAGGCAACAGGTGGGAGCCAATCGGCTCACCACCAGCTGGTTGCTACCTAGATCAGCGTGAGCGCCATCTGCATGGGCCTTTAGGAGTGCTCCACGTCTGGCAAGGTCCATAAAAACGCAAAAAGCCCGACAGTGGTATGGGTATCGGTGAGTAGTGAATGAGTCACATGACGTTAACGAATAGGTGACCCGAACAGTTGACCCAATGATGTAACGTCCGGTGCAAAGTCTTCAGCTCAGCTAACAGGATGGGATACGAAAAAATGGATCCAGCGATACATGAATTGTTAGATAAAAAAGCCTGTGAAGAGGTGCTGATGCGGTATAGCCGCACCTTGGACTGGTTGGACTATCCTGGCCAAAGCTCCTGTTTCTGGCCAGACGCGGATATCGATTACGGCTTTCTTAAATCGGACCCCGCCGGCTGGTTGGATAAGCTTAAGGATATCGAATCTGGGAGCGCGCGGCGTTGGCATATGACCGCCAATAGCTTAATCAAAATTGATGGCGGTAATGCTTTTGCTGAAAGCTACACGCTGGCGGTGGGGACCAGCGAAGAAAATGGCCAGCTCATTAATACCTTGTTCGGCGGTCGTTTCTTGGATGATTTTGAAAAGAGGGGGCAAGAGTGGCGAATTAGTAAGCGCATCTACTTGTGTGATTGGAGCTGTCAGGCGCCAGATCAAAATCACGTTCTCATTAGCGAAGAAAATCCGCTGAACACGTTGGGTCCGTTAGCGCCTGGCCACGCCAGTTACCGGCCCATGTAATTATCGATAGCTGAGAATTCATCATGAATCCAACACCAGAACAAAAACAATGGATGTACCGGCATATGTTGGTTAGCCGTCTTTTTGAGGAGACCATAGAAAAGATTTATCTAGAGGGTAAGACACCCGTTTTCAATATGGCCAACGGCCCCATTCCGGGCGAAATGCATTTGTCTAATGGGCAGGAGCCTTGCGCAGTCGGAGTATGCGCTCATTTGAACAAAGAAGATGTGGTGACAGCGACTCACCGACCTCATCACCAAGCAATTGCTAAAGGTGTTGATCTGAAAAGAATGGCCGCAGAAATTTTTGGAAAAGAGACGGGATTGAGTGGAGGCCGTGGTGGCCACATGCATCTTTTCGACGCTGACGTTAATTTCTCTTGTTCGGGCATCGTGGGGCAGGGATTGGGCCCAGCGGTGGGAGCTGCTCTGTCTCGTAAAATGCAGAATAAAGCAGGGGTCGCCGTAAGCTTTTTTGGCGAAGGCGCCGCGAATCAGGGTGCCTTCCATGAGTCACTCAATCTTGCTGCGGTTTGGAAGTTGCCAGTCATTTTTGTCATTGAAGATAATGCTTGGGGAATATCCGTTGCGAAGGAGACGGCCACTGCTGTTGACCGCAATGCGGTGCGCGCCGCCGCCTACGATATGCCTGGAGTGTATGTCCCGGGCAATGACCCCGACGCAATTTTTGTAGCGGCGGGTGAAGCCATTAGCAGAGCGCGTGCCGGCGAGGGTCCGAGTTTGCTGGATATCGAAACGTATCGTCTGGCGGGGCACTTCATGGGAGATGCAGAAGCCTATCGACCGGAAGGTGAAAAAGAAGATTTGCTCCGTAAGGACCCCATTCTAGTTTACGAAAAAGCGCTATTAGCATCTGGTGATCTATCTGAGTCGGACAACTCAGACCTCAAGGAGCACGCCAAGCGTGAAGTGGATGAGGCGATTCAATTCGCCAGAGAGAGTCAGTTCGCTAGCCCCGCATCAGCACTGGATCACGTTTTTGCTTGAGCCATGTTTTGGCAGTGTTGATCAATTACTGGAAGCAAAAAAATGCCTACAAAAGACAGAAAGCTAACCGTAGCGCGCGCGATGGCAGAGGCCATATCTCAGGAAATGCGCCTTGATGAACGCGTATTTGTGATGGGAGAGGATGTTGGGCCATTAGGTGGTGTTTTCGGCAATACGCGTGGTCTATTTGAAGAGTTTGGCGCTGAACGGGTGCGTGATACGCCCATATCGGAGACTGCATTTATGGGTGCTGCGGTAGGTGCCGCAGCTGATGGCATGCGGCCGATAGTTGAGCTGATGTTTGTCGATTTCTTCGGTGTGTGTTTTGACGCTATTTATAACTTGATGGCGAAAAATACCTACTTTTCGGGAGGGAATGTGAATGTGCCAGCCGTGATCATGACTTCGACCGGAGGCGGCTACAGCGATGGTGGGCAGCATTCTCAATGCCTATATGGCACATTTGCGCACCTACCGGGCATGAAAGTCGTCGTTCCCAGTAATGCTTTTGATGCCAAAGGCATGATGACAGCGGCTATCCGTGATGACAGCCCGGTAATCTATATGTTCCATAAAGGCTTGCAGGGAATGGGATGGCTAGGCACTGAAGCCGGTGCAACGGTGAATGTCCCGGAAGAAGAGTACACGGTGAACATTGGTAAAGCGGCGACCGTCAGTGAGGGAGAGGACGTCACGATCGTTAGTCTGGGTATGGGGGTGCATCATTCACTCCGCGCTGCCGCACTGCTGTATGAGCAGGGTGTCTCGGCAGACGTGATAGATCTGCGAACCCTGGTGCCGCTCGACCGTGATCATATTTTTAATTCTGTCAAGAAAACCGGGCGCTTAGTCGTAGTAGATGAAGATTATCAGAGCTACGGGGTGAGCGGCGAAATCATCGCCTCCGTGGTTGAGCGGGATATATCGATATTACGCGCTCCACCCCAACGTGTTGCCTATCCGGACATACCCATTCCTTTTGCGCATCATATGGAACAGTGGGCTCTGCCCAATGCAGAGAAAATAGTGCGCGCTTGTCTAAGAGCGACATCAAACTGATGTCTAGCGCTGTTCACCAGGTAACCATCCCCATTGACCTTTGGGAAGAGGAAGTTGAAGCTGTCATAACAACGTGGTTTGTCAGCGACGCGGCGGAGGTAGATAAGGGTGATCTGCTTGCTGAGATCATGGCGGAGAAAATTCAGTTTGAAATTGTAGCTCCGGCGACTGGAACCTTGGTTATTGTGAAGCACCAAGACCAGCTGATTGATAAAGGCGATGTCATAGCAACGATAACGGGCGCTCCCGATTAAAGTCGTTTTTCAAGAGAGGCAGCAAAAGATGAAAACTAAAACCTCAGTTACTGCAATGTTATCCGCTGTGCTTGCGTTTTCAGCGGGGGACCTCTTCGCTGAGTGCCCGATCAGTGAGACCAATCCTGAGCAACAGCTCCATGTCACTGGACGGATCCATTTCAATATTAATGTCAGTGACTTTGACGAAGCTAAGCAGTTTTATCGGACGCTGGGATTTTTGGATCAGGTTGGTCCGTTCCCCGAAACCAATTCCATTGAGGTCAGCAACGGTGTCGGGATTGACGACCTATACAAAATAAGAGCCGAGCTGATCTATTTGGGTAAGCTGCCTGATGGTCCGGTAGATTTGACAGTTCCGACGGGCCGATTTATCGATATTATCGAGTGGTTGGAGCCAACCAGATCCGAGCCTCCCTATGCAGATATCAACCATCTCGGGATCAGCTATTTTTCTTTATTTGACGACGATATTATTGCTCTCGGTGAGCAGCTAGAGGAAGCAGGTGGGACGGATCTGACCGGGCCCGTGCGGCTTTCAAACGGCGCGCAGCAATCTATGATCAAAGATCCTGACGGCACCTATATTGCTCTGCACCAGTCATCAGGTAAGAGCGCTGAAGTCGATTACCTAAACATCAACGTCACTGATCTGGCGTGTTCAAAAAAGTTCTATGCTATGTTGGGACTGGAAGCAGAAGAAAGTAGTGCTGTGGCAGACAGTAATCTACTTTACGAGGCTTTAGGGATAGATGCTGATATAGATAGGACCGGAGTCATGTTAAACCACCGTGTTGATGGTTCTAAAATCCGATTAAGCGAGTGGACAAAACCAGTTTCCCTTGGGCCACCGTATCCAGCCCCGATTAACCATTTGGGATTGCAGCGGATCAACTGGGGTACAACTGATTTGGAGGCAGATATTGCATTGCTCAAAAGTCGTGGTGTGAAGTTCTTGTCGGATATTGCGCCTTGTTGTGAAGGAGATGCCTCAACATTCGGTTTTATTATTTTTGAGGACCCAGATGGCATTTATAACCAGCTAATGGGTTCGATCACACCTCCCGCGATAGCACGCGCTGAGTCCAGCAAGCGATGAATCAGGTCAAAATGCAATGGTTGGCATACCTGAAGATGCAAAGCGATGCCCAGTAACACCGGCCCATCAATCCCCACGGCAGGTCGAGCGCTGCGTCTTCTTCGAGAACATCAGTACGTGATGGGTTGTTAACCGTGGATGGAAACCTGCACAAGCAGCATATTGTTAGGGTCACTCGTAATGTTCATGCTGCTAGCGCTGATGGAATAGCCGACGAAGTCATTAGGCAGTCTTGGATGCGTTGCGATAGGGAATTCGGACTCGATCCGGGCAAGCCGCCCAGCGCATATGTGCTCGATTCCTCAGCAATAAAAGAACATCAGGGTCAGGTTGAGGGGTTTTTGCAGGTCGCGCGAACAGGCATGGAAGCCTTTTATAAACAAATTTCTAGTCTCAATTACGTCATGCTGCTCACTGATGGCGAGGGTGTTACGGTCGATTACATCGGTGATAGAAAGTACGACCGGGAGGCAAAACAAGCGGGACTTTACTTGGGTACTTCGTGGAAAGAGCGGTATGCGGGTACTAACGCGGTCGGCACCTGCTTAAGCACTGGGAAAGCGATTATTTGCCATAAAACGGACCATTTCTATGCCGCCAACATTGATCTGACCTGTACCGCCGCTCCCATTTTTGCGCCTGATGGCAATTTGCTAGCTATTCTGGATGTCTCGTCTATGAGCTCGCCGTTAGCAAAGGAGAGTCAGTTTCTCGCGCTTCAACTCGTCATGATGCATGCCAAGATGATTGAAAGTGCGAATTTCCTGAACCACTTTAGTAGTCATTGGATTTTGCGCTACGCCAAAACGCCCGTTTTTGTTGACGTGAATAAAGAGAATTTGATTGCCATTGATGGTGACGGGATGATTCTTGGTGCGACACAGGCGGCCGTAAACGAGCTAAACGGCGGTTGTTCCGTTAAAGACGTCATTGGCAGTTCGATTAGCGATTATTTTGAAACCTCGATTGATGACTTGTTATCTGTGGCGTCTGGCCCAGTCAATTTGATCAACAATACGATAACGGTAAGGGGAGCCGGAGAGTTGTTCTATATGGACATTACGCCACCTACTGGAAAATCCGTTTCAAAACCGAGAGCGGGCTTTCTTTCCGGGCATCGTAATGCGTTTGATCGGATCGCTGGTGAGGAGCCGCTTATGCAGGCCTCCATTACCAAAGCCAAGCGTTTCGCTGATCAAAACTTAAATATAATCATCAGTGGTGAGACAGGTACAGGCAAGGAGTTGATGGCGCGGGCTATTCACAATAGTAGCGTTCGGAGTATCAAGCCGTTTGTAGCCATTAATTGTGCGGCAATTCCCGAGTCATTGATTGAAAGTGAGCTCTTTGGCTACGAGCAAGGCGCTTTTACGGGCGGCAGGAAACAAGGTAAAAAGGGCTTAATCATGCAGTCCGATGGAGGCACTCTTTTTCTGGATGAAATCAGCGATATGCCTTTGAACTTGCAATCGAGATTATTGCGAGTGCTTGCTGAGAGAGAGGTTTTAGCGCTCGGCTCGGATAAGCCAAAAAGGGCAGATCTGCATGTCATTTCAGCGAGCCACAAAGATTTGAGAGTGTTGATAGCGCGAGGCGGTTTTCGAGAGGATCTGTATTATCGTCTTAATGGCGCTACGCTGGAGCTACCTGCTTTGCGGCATCGTCAGGATATTTCCTTTGTTGTCGCGAACATCGTGGCGGAAGAGTCGAAATTACGCAGGACACACTTTCAGGTATCGACTGAGGTTGAGGAAATTTTTGAGCGTTATCCGTGGCCTGGAAATTGTCGGCAGTTGCGGAATGTGTTGCAGTTTGCGATGGCTTTGACCGATGACGGGGTCATTAAAGCAAATGATTTGCCAGATGAAATAAGGTCCGAGGTGCGGAGTAACGAGTTATCTCCATCTGCGGCAATGACGGGGGTTGATGACTCGCTGCAAAAAGAGGCGTTGGGGAACGAATACCCAATGAAGGCCAAGAGTCTTATCGCACTCCTGCAGAAACATAAGTGGAACATTACGGATGTCGCACTGGAACTGAATCTCGCGCGATCGACCGTTTATCGAAGAATGAAAAAGTACGCCATCGTCGCACCGAATGATCGCTAGCCGCGATATGCCCCCCTCCGCTTTTTCGGCGTCTTATCATGCGGATCCAGTCATTGAGCTGAAACAGGATGACGACAACCTTTTCAGCCTGAGGGCAGGGCATGCCGTTCCGAACCTCCGGCTTTGGATCGCGACGCCATCGGTCATTGTGAGCAAAAGAGAATCCGAATTGCCGCATTTTGAGATGGCCGCGAGCACACTTCAGGCGAGAGGTTGGCCAATTTTCATTCGCAGCACGGGCGGCACCATTTGTCCTCTAGGCCCCGGGGTACTGAATCTCTCGTATGTGAATAGATTTAAGTTCACAGACAGATTTTCTGCAGACGCTTCTTACTCATGGTTTTGCGGCAAATTGCTTCAATCTATTTCTGATTTTGGAGCAGTGGGCAAGATAGGGTCTGTGCCCGATTGTTATTGTGATGGCAGGTACAACATCGTCGTGTCAGGTAAAAAATTGATTGGCACATCCCAGCGTTGTGTGCCGATGTCGAAGGATTACAAGGACGTCGCATTATTAATGCACGCCACCATTTTAGTCAGTGCAAATAAACAGCGCCTTTGTAATGTCGTCAACAGCTTTAATGCACTTACGGAGCAAGAGGCGGTGGTGTCAGAAAATGCTCTGATCAATCTGATAGAGATTTATTCATTGGGCGGTAAAAAGGATATAAAAGATAGGCTTATCGGTAACCTGACAGAAGCGTTTCAACCAGGCGCGAACAGATCGGAATATCCGGTAAGTCATTGTTAATTCAGTAGATAAATTAGGGGAAGTTACATGAACAGCACAGTCCATTGGTTGTTGGAGGTCTCGGTCAATGAAGGTCAGTTAGACGCTTTTATAGCGCTGATGAGTGAAATGGTAGCGGCAACTCAAAATGAGCCCGATACTCTGATTTATGAGTGGTACTTCGATGAAGAAAAGCGGATCTGCCAGATCAATGAGCGTTATCGAGATTCGGCGGCTACGATGGTTCATTTGCAGTCATTTGGTGGTTTTGCTGAGCGTTTCATGGCTGCAGTGACGCCGGTCAACTTTATCGTTATGGGTGATCCTGACATGGCCGTTCGTGAGGGGTTGGCGGGCTTGAATCCAATGTATCTCTCTCAGGAAGCTGGGTTCTCTAGATAAACGTTGTGATTGCAGACGCTGAGGCTGGGTAGGCACTTATTGCCACTCCACTAGGGTCCGCTTGGCGACTTGCAATGTTCCAACCTAAGTCAAGCTGAAGCATCCTACCTAGGCGCTAAAGCGTCCTTGTTACTCGGTCCTCCCGTCTGCCCTATACTTCATTAATGTCTGTTAATCACTCTCTGCTTAGCTCTGTGCGACTCGACGCGTTAACCTTAAAAAATCGCGTAGTAATGGCCCCGATGACCCGTGAGTGCTGCGCCGATGGGTTGCCCGATGAAAGTAACCAGGATTACTACGCGCTGCGGGCAAAGGGCGGTACCGGGTTGATTATTACTGAGGGTTGCTCGGTCAACGCCGATGGAGGTTTTGGTAATAGCGTGCCGCGGCTTTATGGAGAAGGGGTAGAGCTTGCATGGCGGCCGCTTGTGAATGCCGTCCATATTAGTGGCGCCAAAATTTTCGCACAGCTTTGGCATGTAGGCGCTTTCTCGCCGTCACTAATTGGCATGCATGATTCCGTTGATGATGTGGTGCGACGACTTAGTCCGTCTGGGTTAGCGGGGCCAGAGCAATCATTTGGGGCAGTAATGTCGCCAGCAGACATCGAGCGCACCATCTCAGATTTTGCCGCCGCAGCTGCTGTGGCACATAGATGTGGTTTCGATGGAATCGAAATTCATGCGGCTCATGGTTACCTCCCTGATCAGTTTTTCTGGCACGCAACAAATCTGCGCAGTGATCGCTACGGCGGGAGCTTGTCTGATCGCGCAGCTTTTACCGCTGATATTATTCGAGCATGTCGGCTGGCAACCAGCGAGGGCTTTGCAATTTCGGTACGAATTTCGCAATGGAAGCAGCTTGATTACGAGGCTCAGGTAGCAACCACCGCGAATGAGCTGGAGACTTGGTTAAAGCCGATGGTAGATGCGGGTGCCAACATTTTCCATGCATCCACACGCAAATTCTGGCAGCCGGCTTTCACCGAGAGCGATCTGAGTTTTTCTGGTTGGGTGCGCAAGCTTTCTGGCAAACCTACTATTGCTGTAGGCTCAGTCACGCTGGGTAACGACTTTAAATCGGCGGAAGGAAAAACAGCGGCCAGTGCAGCACCAGAGCAACTTGAACTCATTGACGCCTGCTTGAACCGAGGGGATTTTGACCTCTTGGCAATTGGTCGCGCTTTGCTGGCAAACCCAGACTGGGTGACGCTGGTCGCAGACGGCCGTGCGGCTGAGCTTCGTCCATTCACCAAAAACCTACTCGATCAATTAGTCTGATCGATCCCTCAAGGGGCCAGCCGTTTCACCCAGTTCCACTCCGTACCTTCGAAGCCATTAACAAGACTTGCCTCCACCCGTCGATGGCTGATCAACCAGCCCCCATCAGCCATTTCGAGTTGGTCTATGTAACGCAGACAGACCAGTTCCTGAGTACCGTCTTGCAATTCATGCCAGGTAATCTGGTAGGTTGTGGTGTTTGCCCTACTTCCTCTCAGGTCAATCAGTATCTGCCCGATTTGATGGTGTGTTCGGCGGAACACCTTTTGGCCACTGGCAATGCGTGCAGCAATGTTGTCCCTGCCCTTAACGGCGCCGCCGCGTCCCGCGCCATAGTCGGCTACGGCGTTATTCCTGAAGCAGGCTGCAACACCTGCGATGTCATACTCATCTAGGCAACGACAGTAAGTGGCTAAAAGCTGTCTGATGCGTTCATGATTTCGTAGCTCTTCGATCGCCTCGATCAGTGTGGCGGTCGTATTTTCCGTTTCCATAACTTGCTCTCGGAGAGAATATGGTGGCATAACTTAGCCGAAATTCAGCCATTTTGTGAGTTGAATTTAAAAGCTGCATATGGCGATGGCGGGGCTTCCTTCATAAGTCCGCTGTGAGGCGGATCTCACGGAAAAATGTATTACTGTTGTGCGACGTTAGTGAAGTTGCCTGCCCCGGGTGTTCAGTATGACAACCGAATCAGAACCAGCAGCGTAATGACGCTAAGGGGCGGGCTGCGAACAGCGGCAAAGCCGACCGAGTGTGGCCGCAAATAGCGTGATGGAGACGGTATGTCTGATGACACCTACGAGCACTTTCACGCTTTTTACGGTGAAGCGGCTGAAGGCAATCCCTGTGGTCTGCGCGCACTGTCGACCGCACTGCCCGATCAATTACCGGCAGGGCCAACCACCCGCTGCCTGACCCGGGATCTGGGAGAGGGGCGAGCCGAAGTCAGGTGCTTCTCTGATCAGGGAAGGCCGATCGAGTGCTGTGG
>ERZ887849.2444-NODE-2444-length-15340-cov-60.282107_pt1 | contig 15340 bp, 15 predicted proteins | sample MGYA00521267_ERZ887849 | MGnify/ENA primary metagenome ERZ887849 (study PRJEB32303, sample SAMEA104408601) | aquatic metagenome | biome: Brackish water; feature: Pelagic; material: water | place: Baltic Sea | collected 2014-06-06T16:11:00 | depth 2,863 m ... | reverse complement strand
AGCACGGCACTCAACGCCTGCCATACTCACCACGTGCCATACTCACCACGTGCCACACTCACCACGTGCCACACTCACCACGTGCCACACTCACCACGTGCCACACTCACCATGTGCCAGCCACGCTTGTAACGTCAAACGTCGCACACCATGGCTGCATGTCGCATTGCCAAAACAGGATCGTCCCAGGTTGGAATGAATTCCTGAGCGACAAACAGATCGTATCCCGTCTTTAGAATGGCTTCCATAATCGGCGGATAGTTGATCTCCTGAGTTTCATCCAGTTCTTTACGACCTGGATTTCCAGCCGTGTGATAGTGACCAATCAACGGGTGGTACGTCTGAATACGGCGGATGACGTCGCCGTTCATGATCTGCACGTGATAGATATCAAACAGCAACTTGAATCGTTCCGAATCCATCCGTTTCACGAGTTCGATGCAGTGATCAACATCGTCACCATAATAGCCCGGATGGCCCTTCATCGGATGCGTGTTGTCTCGCGAATTCAGATGTTCCAAAACCAGAGTGATCTGTTTCTGTTCGGCGTAGTCAATCACCTGCTTCCAGCAATCAATACAGTTTTGATCGGCTGTGGCTGCGGACATCCCCGCCACAGACATTCCAGTGAAGGTGATCACACTGGGAGCACCAAATTCAACGGCTGTATCAATTGACGACTTCAACCTGGCAATACATTCTGCATGGTTAGCGGTATCGACCGGCCCTTTGCCAAATCCGTGACTGCTGACCAGTGAAATTTTCAATCCCCGTTTGATGGCTTCCGGATAGAATTTCGGATCGATGCCTTCTATCGCTTCCAGACCAATGTCTGCACAATGACCAATCAGTTCCGGAATGGGCATCGGTTTAAAGCACCAGCCCATCACAGACTGCCGAATGCGTTTGTTGCGAATTTTAAAATCAGCTGGCGTGTTTTCTCGACGTGCCTGAGCAATCGCTGTCGCACCAACGGACGAACCACCAGCAACCATTCCAGCCGCGGCAGCGGTCGACAGAAGTTTGCGTCTTGAAATGGATTTACCTGAGCTCATTCGTCTGAATCCCTGACAAGGGCTTCGCCCTTGATTCGGTGGCGTAGCACGTGGAAGAAGTTGGAAAGCGTCGATCGCCGAGCCGCTCCGTTGTCGCTACGACGGCATGCCACAGTATACCCACGATTCTTAACCGGACAACGCCACGGCTTGATCAGCCGCAGGGCGTTAGGCCCGGATTTTCCGGTGGCCCTTCAGGAAAGCTTCAAGCGGCAGATTCGCCTGCGTCCAGTCGTTGCAAAAACGTCTTATCAAAACCTCTGATCCAGAACTTGACACCCTTTTCGTGTTTGCTGATTGCCAGTCCCAGACTGCCAAGTGCCAGCAACACAATCGAAGCCACGATAAGTAAGATTCCCACAATCACAACGGGAGCGAACTCAACCACCAAACCACCAAACCACCAACAAGCACGATAATTCCCGCTACGATGCCCAGGCCGCCAAACAGCTTTCGTTTCTTGATCCGTGCAGAAACTTCCTGACTAACAAAGTACGTCACTTCGCATTTCTTCTGAAACAACATGGCAAGCAACACGCCGCCCACCAAAAATGCCCACGGCGGCGAATGCGAAAGAGTAACGGTGACGGGATTAAGCTGACTGGTGCTGCCCGACTTGATACAGATTGCCGGCAAGGTTGCTCCTGAAGTTACCACAAGCTCTTTGCCGTCTCGCGTGTAGTCAGACTCAACGTCGTCATACGAATCCGACTGGCCGTTTTCCTGCCACGCATCGCCGGCTGCAAATGGATTGGCATGCTGCTTTTTGGCTGCCGTTTTCTGTTTGCTCGGATCGTCAAATTCTTCTGCGTACCAGTTGCCCATGCCCCCCTCGCGCATTCTCGATGTGCAGACTTTGTCCGGCAGGAACAGGATTGTCAATCGAATACAGGCAATTAAAAACTGGCCGTGCTCACATCTATTTAAATTCCGAGCCCCGTCAACTGCACGCTGAAGCTGCCGCCCGTTTACCTTCGCTTATGGTTCGCTATGGCGAAGGTGAGACATATCTTTCCAGCCCATCAGTTTAATTCTGGTAAGTTCAACCTCATTGCCTCGTGGCGCACGGAAACCAAGCCTGCCACTTCGCCTCACAACATGCAGAAGGACTTCGTCACCGATTTTGTATTTCTTTAGCCGTTCAACAAGGTCATCAAAGTCCAGCAGCCTTCGCGGATCGTCTTCCAGATAGGTATCCAGCGGAGCAGTGCCCCAGGGAATAATGACAGGTTGTTCCTGAGGTTCTACTTCTTCGTCCTGCCCGGAATCACCGTCCTGCTTTGCCGGAACCTGCTTTGGGGGGCGAGCTGGTGCGGGTTCCATCGCCAGTAACAGATCGTCGGCATGTAAGCCGCCTTTCTCAGCCGTGCCTCCGGGAGTAACCTGCGAAATTAAAACACCGCCGAAGTTCATCCGGCCATCATTCACGATGCCCAATGCAACCGGACTTCGTTCTGCAATTCTGGCATGACCAACAAATTCAGCGATCTGTTCAACGTCGGCTGCGGAAAGCGAATTGCCATCCACAAGATACACCGTCAACACTCCGTTACTGGCCTTCATTAAAGATGCCAGTCGAGCAAAAACTCGCAAACCCTGCTCGCCGCCCTTCCAGTCATCGGTAAAGAACACCTGAGCACTCATTAGTGTGCGGGGCGCCACACCCAAAAACATGTTGCTCACCCCTGGCGTTTCCCCAACCAACGCACCAAAGTCTCGAAGCTGCTGTTGCACAACACTTAGTCGCTTTTGCGAATGTTCCAGAAGACTGGCTTCTGCGCTGTCTGCCACCAGAAGTCGTTCCGCGGTTGCAAGTTGTTCCAGGCTTTCGGAGACAGCCAAAAGGTCTTTGTCTTGACCAACTGAATAGCGGTTATCCAGTTCTGCCATAATGCGAATGATCACTTCCGCGCTGGCTTGCTTGCCCGCCAGTTGGCAAACATATTGAAACTGATCAATTGGCAAAGCCTTCAAATTCTTCGAAGCGTCCGCTCGCGATTCAAACGACTTTGAACCAAGCTGCGCCAATAGATCACGAATTAATGCCTGCTGCTCAGCAGAAGGTTCAACAACAGGGCCAGCACTGCTGAACGTGGCGGAATCACTGGACGCCGCAGCTTCCGAATCGTCCTGAGCAGCCACTGACTGAGTCAGCGATATCACGACACAGAAGGCGACAGCCCCCATAAGGAAGGCACAGAAACCTGATTGTGAGCTTGTTCTTTTCATGGCCTGATTGTCCGTTCCCACGCTGAAAATTGCAATGTCAGCCATCGCGAACAGAACACCAGAATTCCGCACGGGATTGCCCCCATTTCAGCTGTATCCGTCTCTAAACTGATTAAGTCGCAGTCATCGATGGTTGCGGAGAAAAGTGTGGCCGAGGTTGGAGCGAGGTACGAGCAAAACCCCGCGGTTTCCTTCACAAGCTCAGTCCAACCACGGCCACCCATTTCCAACAATCTCCGATCAGCCACAATCGGCGAACGCACCCAGTGATTTAGCTGGACAGCACCATGTCTGAATGAGCCGCAGGGCATTAGCCTCGTTTTTTTTCGTGATCCGCACTAACCGGGGCTAATGCCCTGCGGCTCATGTGGCTTACAGAAAAGCTGACGTTTTATCATACCTGGCGCTGTCCAGTTAGACTTCAAGCAGCGAACTTGTTGATGTTGAGTCAAGTTTTCTGAGCGACGTAGTCGCGTTTCCGAGCGGCAGCTCGAATGGTCTGAGGCACGGCCTCGTTAGAGTCTTACTCAAATGATGCACGCACGGTGCGCATATTGGTTTTAGCGACAACGGAGCGACTCCGCGGTTCGAACGCTCCACGTCTTTTTGCTTGCCACGCCACTGGGTCAAGGGCGAAGCCCTTGTTAGGCACGCAAATTTACGTTTACGGTTCGGGGGATATTCTTTAACCTTCGTGCCTGACGGAACTTGCAGTTGTCGCCGCTATCAGGCTGGCCGAGTTTCACCATCCAGCAAATTGTACCAGGAGCTATCCGTTGTCCAGTGTTTTCACCTTAATCGACGACAAGCACGTCCCGCTGGCTCGTATCGTCTGGATTTCGGACGTACCGCACTTCTGCGGTCGAGAAGAATGCGAAGTGGAAGGACTTTACGAAGTTCGAATTGAAGCAGACGAATCCATGTTCGCCACTCGAGCAGATCGCGATACAGCATTGGCCGCACTTGAAGGCTGGTTTGAACGATAATACTCAGGTGACAGACAGAAGCGAACGTTCCATTCGGCGACTGTTCGCAATTGTATTCGCAGGCCCGGAAAACGTGTTCTCCTTCGTCACGCAGAAGCCCAGTCGCTCGTACAGTTTCTGCCCGCGCGGATTGTCCGCGGATACATCCAAAGTCATGCTGGTGCGACCTTTCAGCACCGCGACTTTCTGCTGATCGTCCAGCATAGCCGTTCCAATTCCAAGCCCTTGATGTAGAGGACTCACGGCGAAATTCGCAACGTAGTGAGTTGCCCACGCCGGTCGCGGCATCAGCGCGCTAAGTTGAAGCGAATGATGAACGACTTGAGCATGCGACCACAACGAATAGCGGCGAAAAATCTGGCCCGTTGTTCCCAATGTCAGTCGGAAATATTCTCGCCCACTATAGCCTGCCACAATTCCAACAACCTGCTGATCCAGCACGGCCACGGTATGATTACTCCACCCAAAAATACCGCCGCCGTTCTTGAACGCAAACGCCAGAAAATCACCAGCACTGCATTTGCCTGTGGTGAACGCGTACTCAAATGCTTCCACACCAGCACTGTAAATCAACGGCACTGCTGCATCGACATCGCTGATGGCAGCCGGTCGGAACATCAACGTCATTGGCGATTCATTTCAGAAAACGAGCAAACAGTCTGCCGACAGTTTAGGACAATCTGAAGATTGAATCGATACCACGTCAATTAGATCACTTTCGCTGCACAGTGCCATGTCTGTATAAGCCGCAGGGCGTTAGCCTCGGTTTTTCCGGTGATCCGCACTAACCGGGGCCAACACCCTGCGGCTGATCCGACTGGGGCTTGTTCCCGACTAAATCGACAGCCTCTTTAACTGGTGGTAAAAGGGATTGCCGAGCTGTTCGCAGCAGGCTTTAGCCGGACTTCAATCACGGCTTCAGCCGCTGGGCTTGATGGCTGAAGCCGCCGACAATGTCGACTTCTGCCATCCATTCAGTCATACGAGACGCACTGCCTACCCGAAACGCCCTTACAATCAGCGGCCGCGACTCTCTCGCACTTCTTCCCATTCTTCGGGAGAGTACATCACTTCTCTGGCATTCGCCCCGTTGTGTTCGCCCACAATGCCGTCTTCTGCCATCCAGTCGATCATTCGAGAAGCTCGGCCATAGCCAATGCCCAGACAACGCTGCAACAAAGAACAGCTGCCTCGGCCTTCTCGCACAACAACATCAATGGCATCTTCGTACAAGTCGTCTGCCTGGCGAGGCCCCGAATCTTCGTTCTTTTCACCGCTGGCCGCAGCCGCACTTCTGGCCACTACACGCTGCAGTTCGTCGCTGTATTCGGGTTCTACGTCGCTGAAGAAGTCGATCACTTCATTGATCTCTTCATCACTGACGTACGTCCCCTGAGCACGCGTCAGGGTGCTTGTTCCGGGAGCCAGATACAACATGTCACCGCAACCCAGCAACCGTTCAGCTCCGCCTTCGTCAAGAACAACACGGCTGTCCATTTTGCTGGCCACCTGGAACGATACTCGAGCCGGAAGGTTGGACTTGATCAATCCCGTGATCACGTCCACCGTTGGTTTTTGAGTTGCCAGAACCAGATGAATTCCCACCGCTCGCGATTTCTGAGCCAACCGAATAATGTGAGCTTCTACATCCTTGCCGCTGGTCATCATCAGGTCTGCCATTTCGTCGGCGATGATGACGATGTACGGCATTTTATGAGGCAGATTTTTCGCTTCTTCATCCAGTTCGCTAAGTCCCAGTTTGGACATCACAGCGGGACGCCCCAGCTTGTTGTAACTTTCCAGATGTCGAACTCCAACCCGCGACAGCAGGTCGTAGCGCTCTTCCATTTTATCAACGGCCCATGCCAGCACAGCTTCGGCCTTCTTCATGTCCGTAATGACGGGGTGCATCAAGTGAGGCAGATTTTTGTAAGGACTGAGCTCAACCATTTTGGGGTCGATCATCAGCATCTTGACATCGTCGGGAGTTCGCGTCATCAAAATGGACAGAATCAACGTGTTCAAACACACGCTTTTCCCGGTTCCCGTTCGTCCTGCAATTAACAGGTGAGGCATCTTGGCAAGATCAACCGCCAACGCTCGACCGCTCACATCCTTGCCAAAGAACAGAGGAATCTTCAAGTCATCCAGCTTTGATCCTGTTGCCAGAATCAGTTCCTTCAGACGAACAGTCACCTGTTTTTCGTTCGGCACTTCCACGCCGACGGTATTCTTACCCGGAATCGGCGCGACAACTCGCACCGACGGAACTCGCAACGCGATGGCAAGGTCGTCTTCCAATGCCGTTACTTTGTTCAGACGCAAACCTGGTTCAAGATCCAGTTCGAACTGAGTCACCGCAGGTCCGGTGTCCACTTCCGATACGCGGATGTTCAGACCAAACTGGCCAAACGTTTTTTCCAGTGTCGCAGCGGCGATGCGAGCCTTCTTGGCCAGCAATTCGTAAGGAAACTCTTCCGGTTCTTCCAGTACGTTCAAATCTGGAAGGTTGTATTCACGACGAACGTATTCTTCGTTGCCCTCGTCACCACGATGCACGGTCAGTTCGGCTGGCGGATTAACCCGCAGCTTGCGTGCGCCGCCCTTAACTTCGGCGGCAACCGTCTCTTCTTCGTCATCCCAGACATCATCGTCGGTCACGTCGTCTGCATCTTCAACTTCATTGTTGATGACTCGCACAGGTGCAATCGGCGTATTAATCGACAGAGTCCGAGGAGCTTCCTCTTCGACACTTTCATTTGCCACTTCAACCGGGCGAACGCGTGGCTTGGGCTTCAACACAGACACCAGCGACAGCATGCTGGAACCAACTGCCAACGGCAGACTGGCAACCTTAATACCAGGCGTTGTGACCAGCCACAAGGGAGACAGCATCCAGCCCGAAAGAAAGCCGCATGCCAGCAAAATCACCACACCCACAGGTGAAAACGCACTGCGAAGTCCAATTCCCGTCCACGCACCCAGCACTCCACCGCTTCCGTAGGTTGAACCGGAATTCAAATCGGGCATCAGAATCTGCATGGCGGCACAGCTGGAAACGACCAGCAGCATTGTTCCACCAACAGCCAACCAGTTGCGTTTGGGGATCTCACGCGAAAACAGACTGACATCCCACGCGATCATTGCGGCCATCATCATCCAAACGCCGGCACCCATTAATTGCTTGCCATAAAAAGCAATGCTGGCACCTGTTGAACCGCAGATATTGATGGGAGTTCGACGAGAAGGGAAAACCAGGTCCGATGGAGGATCTGCCGGATCGTAGCTCAGAAAACTTAAACCAACGAACACAACCAGGGCCAGTAAGCCCAGGGCGAGTACATCGTTTCTGAATCGTTCGCGGTCGAACATTCGAAAGTTCTCTGGTTAGTAAAGTGAAAAAGACAAATCCACAATGGCCGATTGAACGGGCCATTGGACTCAGCGCGTAAAACGATCCTCAACGAACGCGCGTCGTTTTTGTTTTTGATGATTGGTTAAAGGAAATTTTGTGATGCTCTGGCGGGATGATGGTTCGGCAGGCCGATGCCAATCACTGTTTGAGCAGAATCATTTTTATGAACTGAGTTGTCGCCGCCAACAGAAGTACGTTGACGAAGAACTTCGCAGTAAGCTGGTCATGCTTCAGGCAGTCGCGTTGAATCATGAAGCTTGTCGTTCTCAAGTTCACAACAAAGAATATCACTCCAACATGAGTCGGGAGATCCAAATTGGATGATCGCCGTTCAATGCAGCGACACGGAAGCCAAAAATGACAGCTGTGCAAGTCAGCTAAGAGGGCCACTCATACGGGCTTCGACGATTATTCTGGCAGATTCACATGGCACCGGAGTGCTTGACGCAATTTCAGTTTGATGCCAGGGTAGATCCTTGACAGAAACCTGGCCATCAAGTGGCAACTGCTGACCACTTCGCCAACAGGCATCGCACAATCAGAACGCTCGACAATAAACAACTGCTCGCTGCAATCGTTAGACGTACCTTCTGACGAACACCTGAGGCTTTGAGTTCGCCTCTCGGAGACAGTGGTGGGGCGCGTTCAGCCGAAACTCACAAACCTTTGTTCACTAAGCCCGGATTGCTGTTCTGACGGGCGTTCAGCAGTGATGCTATCTGCACACCGCTGGCAAAATCAGACTTCTGTGCGGCAGCGAGTCAGTGCATTCTTTAAAGTTCTCAGCCCGTCGGTTGAGATCTTTGTTCCTGTCAGGCACAAAGATTCCAGGTTCTTCAGTTTTTTAAGCTTCGGCAGCGACTTGTCGGTGATTTGGCAATTTCGCAGGCTTAGATTCGTCAGTTCTTTGAATTCCGAAATTGCGGCCATTCCCTTGTCGGTAATTTCCGTTTCGTTGAATTCCAGCCACTGCAGATCGACCATTTTCTCAAGATGAGCAAGACAGTCGTCGGTAACCTTGGTGGCTCTCAGCCACAAGCGGCATAAGTACTTCAGGGTCTTGATGTGCTTGATGCCTTCGTCCGTGATGCCCGTGTCACGAAGCAACAGCACTTCCATCTTCTTCAGCTTCTTGACGTGCTTCATCCCCTCATCGGTGATCGAAGTACCCGTCAGCCCCAGAGTGTGCAGATTTGAGAGCTCCGAAATGTGTTCCAGACCAACGTCTCCTATGGACGTGTTGGCCAGATATAATTCGGTGAGACTCGAAATCTTCTTGATGTGAGCAAGGCCAGCATCCGTCACTTTACCCTTTGACAACACCAATACTTCCAAAGTATCAATGCCGCTAAGGTGAGCCAAGCCAGCGTCGGTAACCATGGTACCGGTAAGCGTCAGGTGGCGAAGATTCTTCATCTTCTTCAGCTCAACCATGCCCGCATCGGTGATCTTGGTGCCGTTAAGGTTCAGCTCCCGCAAATCCTCCATATCCTGCAGATATGCCATTTGATCGTCACCGAATTTTGTTCCGGTGAATGAGGCCTTTGTAATTCGGCCTCCGAAACCTGTCGCCAGAGAAGCTCCGGCGTCTTTTAGTGCTGACTTCGCAATATCCGCCTTGGAAAGCTCAGATCCCGTTTCTTCGCTCATGTCGCAGGTCCCGGTACAGAAATATCAAGGATTTTCTGTAGTTTACGCGATTTGCGGGCAAGTCTCAAACGGGTCGGGGTTTTGACTTGGAATTCGACAATGTCTGAGCTCAATTCGCAGTATTTTCGAGTCAATCGCCCCGATTTTCCTCAAAAAACGCTCACGAACGCAGTTTCGCCTGCTCCGGCCACGCCGCTTCGCCTTCATGAAGTACCGCCAAACGTCAATCTTTGGGCAGGCCACTGACAGGTTCCAGCATTTGACTGGCCAACAGCAATGTTTCCTGAACCTGAAGGTCGTGAGCCGTACCGTATTCATGATCTTCCTGTTTGCTGATGACTTTCGCCAAATGCAACAGATCTCCGTCGTAGCGTCCAGCGGACTGCGGAAGTTCCACCTGCTGAATTCCCCTGACAAAACCTCCGGTTGCCTGCTCCAGCGTCAATTGCAAAGACGCGGGTTCGAGGGGTTGAATAGCAATCGTGCCCTTTGTGCCGCAAACCACAAACTGCCGACGCCGCTGCCCCTGAACTTCGCAGACGGAACTTCTAACGGTTGCAACGGCCCGGGAATATTGCAGCACCGCCAGACAATTATCCATTAACAAATCGTGTTCCGGCCGGCTATTGGAATTGAATGCCGAAACCGACTCGGGTGGCCCCAACAAACGAACCACAGAATCAATCAGGTGACACCCAAGTTCAAACATCGCTCCGCCCGGATACTGAGCCAACAGACGGCGTTCTGCATCACCAACCTTCTTGCTCATTTCGCAATGCACACTGAATATGTCTCCCAGCCAGCCTTCCTTTGCTGCATTTAACATAAATCGAAAGGCCGCATTGCCTCGAAACATGTATCCCATTTGAATGGCCAGTTGCTGCCGGTCTGCGGCTTCGCAAATGCGTCGAAAATGAGGCAGCGATGTTCCGGCCGGCTTATCCAGATGAATGTGCTTTCCCGCCGCGATGCATGCTTCGGCCGTCACCAGCAGGTTGTCGATGTCTGTTTCCACAAGCACAAGCTGCAAACCGGGAACATTCAACAACTGCTCCTGCGTCATCCACTTCAGGCCATCATAGGCAGCTGCCGTGGCAACTTTTTGACGCTGTGCGGCATCCGGTTCTACAACTCCAACCACGTCAAACACATCCGAGTACTTGCGAACGGTCTCCATTTTACCGGCCGCATGAGCGTGCCTGGTACCGATTTGCCCAACCTTGATTCGATTGTTGCCTGACATCGCCGCAAACGAAGAATGCGTCATCAATGCAGTGCCAGCCGCTGCAGCAAGAAATGAACGTCGGTTGGGCTGCTTCATAATATGAGATCCTCTTTAGATGCAGTGGCTGTTGTGAAGCCGTTTAAGCAACGAACGGCCACTGGTTAGATTTCTTATTGCCGCAAACAGTTCACATTAAGTCACGTTTTCAGAGCGACAACGGAGCGTTTCCGAGCGGCAGCTCGAATGGTCTGAGGCACCGCCTTGTCAGATCTGGGGTGCCGATCAATAGCAGACTACTTAGCTTCTACGTGAAACGCCTGAAACACGATTGTCTCGTAAGCACTTTTCTTTCCAGCCTCGTACAAGCATCCAGCTTTCTGCTCCGACAAACTTACAAGGCACGAATACGCACTGGGGCCGGCGTGCAATAGTTTCGACTTTGGCCAATCGGCACCGTCGTTAAAGCTGAACTTCACAGTTAAGTCAACTCGCGATTTCGCGTTGGCCGGATTACTAAACAGCAACAGGCCCGGCTTATCACCGGATGGCCAGCGGTGTCGAATCACGCTTCCCTGACAAACAGGTTCCAGCAGTTCTGCCACATCGACCGGTTCACTGAACGTTAAGCCGCCATCGGTGCTGACTGCGTGAGTTCTGCGAGCGCGTCCGAAATAGGATCGAGAATTCATCACCAAAGTTCCCTTGCCATCAGCAACTTCAAATATCTGGCATTCGTTACTGTGAGGGCGAATAGTGCCACCCATTTTCCATGTAACGCCGTGATCTTCGCTATAAACTGCATGAGCACCATAGCCGAACGGACCTTTTCTAACGTTACCTTCCGGATCGTCATAGCTGTGGTCGCACGGAATAACCAGCCGCCCTTTGTAAGAGCCCGCTTTAATCTGAATGCCAACGCCCGGGCCTGTCGCGTACCAACCCCACTCTGGATCTTTCGTTGAAGCGGTGATGTCTTTGGCTTCAGACCAGGTGGCTCCATTGTCCGTGCTGGACATCACCCAGACAGTGCGAGTCGACTTTGCTCGCTTGTGGATAATGTCCGATTCATGATCGCTGCCCAGATTCTTCGTCAGCAGCAGCCAGATCGTTCCCGTGGATTCGTCCAGCACAGGACACGGATTACCGCAGGTGTTGGCGCCGTCGTCCCAAACCACGGTTTGAGGCCCCCAGGTTGCGCCCTGGTTGTCAGACCGCTTCATCACGAGGTCAATATTGCCAGCATCGCCGAGTCCATTTTTGCGAGCTTCACAAAATGCCAGCAAGCCACCGTCAGCCGCTTTGATAACGGAAGGAATACGGTACGAATGATAGTCGCCTTCTCCCGCCGTCCACACGGCCACTTTGGCTTCATCGGCAACGGCGTGTACAGTCAGCAGGTTTAGCAGGCAGGTTAAAACACAGGAATGGAGCAGTTTCACCAGCAATTGCCTTTCAACGAAAAATTAGTTCGTTACAGGGTTGCGAATACAGGCGAATGCGTCAATCGTTACCACAAACTTCGCACAATTTCACGTTGAGTGCGAATGACGCCAAACGATGGATTGCCGATGGATACAGAACTGGGCCGCAACCTTATTCTTTGGACCGTGCGTATCTGCGTGGCGTTGTACGCGACTGCCGTTTGGCGTCACTTGTTTTACTCATCGCCTGAAAATCCTTCGACAAAAACAGCCGACCTGTGGTACGTGCGTGCCTGGAGCCTTTCATGGTTGCTTTGTGTGATTCACGTATTGTGCGCCTATCATTTCGAACACCACTGGAACCAATCGGCGGCTCTGCAACACACTGCCGACATGACCAATCGCGTGGTCGGAATCAACTGGCCCGGCGGCTTATACGTGAATTACATATTCCTGACGTACTGGGGCTTCGACGTTTTTCGACGACTGAAATCCGGCGGCAGCTCATCCCTGGCGATGCACATCATCGCCGCCTTCATGATGTTCAACGCCACCGTGGTTTTCGGCCCCCAATGGTGGTTCGTTCCGACAATCGCGTTCGGAATTGCGATGCTGATAAAATACTTCAGACGCAATCCTTAACATATCGCCTTACAACGTTCTTAACGATTTGAATTTTCCCGGTCCGCCATTTTGCATAGCGTGAAAGTTCACACACGCGACACAATCTGCCAGCAATCAGCTATCATTCACTGTTACGTACGAATCACAAACCCTTTATTCAGCCAGGTTAAAATCACGTGGAATCACAGTTTCCTGAACAAATGCTTCAACGACTGGAACGCAACGGAGTCGTCTCCGTTTTAATTCTGGAAAATGCCAACCACGCCGTTCCGCTGGCGAAAGCTCTTCTGGCGGGCGGCATTGACGCCATGGAATTAACTCTACGAACCGCCGCCGCCATTGACGCCTTAAAGCTGATTCGCCAGCACGTGCCTGACATGCTGGCGGGCATTGGAACAGTTCTTAACGAAGCTCAGGTTGACGAAGTGATGGCCGCCGGAGCTCACTTTGCGGTATCGCCAGGACTCAATCCTGATGTCGTCGAACGTGCTCAGGAAATCGGACTTCCGTTTGCTCCAGGAGTTATGACGCCGTCTGAAATTGAAGTCGGCCTGGAACTGGGATGTCGAGAAATGAAGTTCTTCCCGGCAGTTCCATCCGGTGGGCTGGCGATGCTGGACAGCATTCGAGCCCCGTATGCTCATTTAGGAGCTCGCTTTATCCCACTGGGTGGCATCAACGAAGCCAACATGGAAACCTGGTTGAAGAATCCCGCCGTGTTTGCCTTGGGCGGTTCCTGGTTAACTCCCCAGGACGTGATTAAAGCTGAAAACTGGGCAGAAGTGACTCGGCGAGCACAAGTGGCTCGCAAAATTGCCGATTCCGTGCGAGCCTAACAAGGGCTTCGCCCTTGACCCGGTGGCGTGGTTGGCTGGAAGACATGGAACGCTCGAATCGCCGAGCCGCTCCGTTGTCGCTACGAACAACATGCGCGCACCGTGCGCGCATCATTTTGAATAAGGCTCTAATGCGGCGTCACCGCAAAAGAATCACACTGGCAGTCCTGGATCCTGTTAAAGTTCCTCCCGGCGCAGAATCTTTAACGCGATCCACTACCGGAACATTGAGCTGCGACAGAACACCAGCCCTGAGCTTCCTTCACAAACTCAGCCAAACTCAGAAAGCAACATCATGCGTTTCCATAAATCCTCGTTGAATATTCTGCTGTTTACGTTGTCTGCATTCGTGCTTGCCGGTTGTGGTGAATCAGCCAACAACAACGCAGGGGCCGATGGTCGAAAATTCAGCTCCGACGCCATCAGCGACTTACGACCAGGTGGCCCCAAGCCGCCGGCCGCCAAACCGAAAACAACGGACCAGATCGGCGAATTCAACCCGGACGACGGCAAGCAGGTGGTCGATTCCAAAGTCCAGATTTCCAACCCTATCACGGGAGCTCTGGAAGCTTACCAGCCGCTGAAAGAGCAGGTTGCCGGATTAGGAATCGATCACGCCTTGAATCTGTTTAACGCAACAGAAGGCAGATTCCCCAAAGACCATGATGAATTCATGAGCCGCATCATCAAAGAAAACCACATTCGCCTGCCGGTGCTGGGAACAGGCAAGTCATACGAATACGACGTTGCCAATCACAAACTGGTAATCGTGATGGACCAGCCCGCAAATCCATAGGCGAGGCAAGCGCAGCGGCAGGTAAATCAGGCTGGTAAGCCCCAGACGATAGACGATTCACCTCACCCAAGACACGCCATCAATCCAGACGCGACAAAAACGTGCCATCCACCTGAATTAACCAGGCAGCACGCCGTTGTGGTAGACATCCTGAACGTCGTCGCAGTCGTTCAGCATGTTCATGAATTTTTCGAACATCGGCACATCGTCAGCGCTGATTTCTTTGTTGTCGACCGGCAGGAAAGTGATTTCCTGAGTCTCCAGCTCGACTGCAGGAAACGCTTCCAGCAAAGCTGTCTTTGCTTTGTAGAATTCGTTGGATGGAGCATACAGCGTCACAAATTCGCCATCCTGTTCAACGTCGTCGACGTCAACGTCGGCTTCCAGCATGGCTTCCAGAACTTGGTCCGGATCGTCGCCCTTAAACGACAGCACAGCAAGATGCTCAAACAGATGAGCCACCGAACCGGCAGCTCCCAGTTTTGCTCCAGTCTTGGTGAAGCAGTTGCGAACGTCCGTGATCGTGCGATTGTTGTTGTCTGTCAAACAGTCCACAATCACTGAGCAACCGCCGGGACCATAACCTTCATAGCAAACAGAAGTAAAATCTTCGCCGCCAGTGCCCGCCGCTTTTTCAATCGCCTTTTCAATAACGTGACTGGGAACCTGTTCCTTCTTCGCTTTTTCAATCAGGTTGCGCAAAGCCGGATTGTTTTCCGGATCAGCCACGCCGTTTTTGGCAACGACGTACAGCTGCTTGCCGTACTTGGCGTACAGCTTGGATTTTTGTCCGGCCGTCTTAAAAATTGAGGCCTTGCGGTTTTCGAAACTTCTTCCCATGGCGATTTCACTTGTGTTGTTACAACTGGCAGAACGCAACTTGTGACGTTCGTCTGCAACAAATCTTAGCAAAAACGAAAGAAACTGCCTCTAACCGCACCCGGAATTGGCCCCAATACCGCGTGAAATCAGCATAACCAATCGGTTGAATGGCCATGCAGGGCAATCCGAGGCAAAACTGCAGCGGCTCGGCGATTCAAACGTCCTTCGTCTTCCAGCAAACCACGCCACCGGGTCAAGGGCGAAGCTCCTGGTCGTAGCGA
>ERZ887849.2435-NODE-2435-length-15387-cov-4.538351_pt1 | contig 15387 bp, 16 predicted proteins | sample MGYA00521267_ERZ887849 | MGnify/ENA primary metagenome ERZ887849 (study PRJEB32303, sample SAMEA104408601) | aquatic metagenome | biome: Brackish water; feature: Pelagic; material: water | place: Baltic Sea | collected 2014-06-06T16:11:00 | depth 2,863 m ... | reverse complement strand
CGCCGTTCGCGGACCATTGCGTTCCGGAACTCGTCCCAGTCGGGATGGTCCTTGCCGGCGACTGCGCGAAAGGCGTCGACCAGCGTGTCCATTGCGGGCCCGTGCGTCTCCGTCGCGATCGGGCTGACAACAGCAGTTCCATCAAAACTGAGATAGCTGCCCTCGTGCGACACGTGGTAGACGACGCGCGGGTCCCGTTCGACGTTGTAGACCTTGGCTCGATCAGGCAGCACCGAAAAGACGATCTTGTCGCCGTCGAGGCCATGGTGCACATCGGAAGATTGCGGGCGGCCATCACGACGAAGCGTGATCAGGGTTCCCTCGCGCACGCCCGCGGCAAACGCGAGCCCTTCAGAAAGATCGACCGGGTTCACTTCCATGCGGCATTCACTTTCGAGTGACCTTCACCGGGAGGCTGGCGTAGCCGTGCACGAACGACGAGAGCGTGCGGGTCGGTTCGGCCTGGACTTCGATCCGTTGGAAGCGTTCCAGGATCTCTTCCCACAGAATCCGGAGCTGCATCTCGGCCAAACGGAGGCCCATGCAACGATGGACGCCGAACCCGAACGAGAGGTGATCCGATGCGTTGTGCCGTTCGATGTCAATGCTGTCGGGGTTCTCAAAAATGTCGGCGTCGCGGTTCGCGGATAGATACCACATGAGCAATTGGTCGCCCTGCAGGATCTGCTTACCCCCCAGATCACAGTCACGGGTTGCGGTGCGGCGCATGTAGGCGAGCGGTGTCTGCCAACGGATGATCTCTTGGACCATGTTGCGGATGAGGTCGGGGTTCGCGGTGAGCTTGTCGTACTGCTCGGGGAACGTGTTCAGCCCGTAGACGCTGCCGGTCATCGTGTTGCGAGTCGTGTCGTTGCCACCAACGATCAGGAGCAGCAGGTTGCCCAAGTGATCCACTGCGGACATGTCCTTGGTGGCCTCGCCGTGTACGAGCATCGAGACGAGGTCGTTGCCCGGTGCCGCACGCCGCTGTTCCCACAAACCTGAGAAGTAGTGCACGCACTCGACCAGTTCGTCGTGGCGCTGTTGATGCGATTCGATAACACCACCTGGCTCGGGAATTGCGAAGACGATGTCGGACCAGCGCGCGAGCTTGCGGCGATCTTCGAAGGGAAAGTCGAACAACGTGGCCAGCATGCGGGTCGTCAGTTCGATCGAAACGGTCTCGACCCAGTCGAAGGCCTCGCCTTCGGGGAGCGACTCCAAGACATCGATCGTGCGCTCGCGGATCAACGGCTCGACGTTCTGCAAATTCTTCGGCTGCACCGCTGGGGTGACCGTCTTGCGCTGCGCTCGCTGCATGGGCGGATCCATGGCAATGAACGACGATGTCTGCGCCCCTGCGCCGGAGGGTGCTTCGGTTGGAACACCCAACGTGATGCCACTCGCTGAGGAAAAGGTCTGCCAGTCGCCTTCGACGGCCTTGATGTCATCGGCCTTGGTGACCGACCAGTACCGGCCAGCGGTTTCGATTTCGTTGAAATGGATCGGGTCTTCGTTGCGAAGACGCTCGAAGTAGCGGTGGTAGCGATCTTCGGCAAACAGGTTGGCATTGAGCGGGTTGATGTCTTCGAGGTTCAGCTCATCGGCTGGCGCAACGCCAGCACCGTTTTCGACCTGCTCCTGTTCCGGCGACCGGAAGTTCGCTGGCGGCCGTTGAAGTTTCTGGTCGTTACTGGTGTCGGTGTCGGTGTCGGTGTCGGTCATCGTGGCGTTCTTTCCCAAAGTCGCTGATCGACACCCACCCCGTGTCGGTGCATCGCGCTGTGCTCTCGACACTAGTGAGGGACGCGTATCTGGTCCGTCTCGGACGGCCTGTCAGCAGCCGTTGCAGCATCACTCCCAAAAACGTCGACGAAGCCTTCACCGAGAACCGGTGACCGGCAGTGGTAGCCGTCGCGACCGCAGCGGCCGCCAACGGTCACCTTGGCGAAAATGGCCCAGGGCGCTCAATCGTCAGAATTGGAGCTGGAGGCGACACGACACACTTTTCCACCGGGGTTCTTCGCTTGAGACGACGAAACGTTTGCCGCAATGACAAGCTGTGCGTCGGTAGCCCACCCAACTCGGCCGCTTGGGGTCTTCGCCGATGTGGTTCGGCCCTGATTGGTGAGAGGTCGATTACAACGGCCGCACGATCCGAGGTGCAGTCGTGCCGGTTCAGTTAATAGCGATGATCTGAATCGCTGCGATACCAGCGGTGAACAAAGCATTCGTTGCGCGATAAAACTGGTACTGGTTCACTTGGCCGATGGCTTCTCCGAGAGGAGTTGAAGCGACGCTTTCCGGCATTGATTGGCTCATCAAGATGTTGGCTTGCTGCGCCGCGTCGAAGGTCAGGATTCCATAGAGAGCGATTCCTACTGCCGCGACACTGAGCAGGAGCGCGAAGCCACTTCCACTGAAGACAATCGTGGCGGTGAGCGCGCTCATGGAGATGAAGTACGTCAATTGAGACCTCGACATCCGTTCTGAGTTTTGGTTGCCGAGTTCGATCCATGTTGATTCGTTCATGAGTTTCTTTCTTGTTGATTATTGATACTGTCAATTATGACACACCTCGGGCAGAAGAATGAGGAAGCGCTGCTTGCCGAGGTCGGCCACAGTGGGCTCCGCTTCGCACTTGGGCGCTCCTATTGACTCTTCAAACAGACCACGATCGACAACGGGTTCTGCGACGCCGGCGTCCCGGCGCCGCTCAGTGCGTGTCGGAGCCTTGTCGGCGACGCGACTCGCCTGCGTGACCCACCAGTGATCGACATTCCTGACAAGCCAACCGATGACGAACTTGCCGCGGCCGTCGAAATTCAAGGTGGCGTGGCCTCGACCCAGCACAGGCAGACGCCGTGTGAGAGCGTCAAGACGTGGATGAGCGACACAACACAACGTTTCCAGCCGGGTTCTTTTCCCGGACCGACGAGACCGACGACGCCGAGTTCTACGCGTTCGATCGGCTGGTCACCCACATCGACGATGGCGCGATCGCTGCCGTCGGAGCCCTGTACGACGAACTCAACTTCTCCGGCCTCTCGGACCCCAGCTCGGGCCCCGTGCTCGACATCTGCTCGTCATGGATTTCACACTTTTTGATCAAACCTGAGCGGCTTGTCGTGACTGGCATGAACGCCGCTGAGCTCGCTGCCAATGAGATGGCCGACGAACGGCACGTGCGCAATCTCAACGTCGATCCAACGCTGCCCTTCGACGATGCAACGTTCGCCGCGGTGACGTGCTGCGTGTCTGTCGACTATCTGACCAAGCCGCTCGATGTCTTCGCCGAGGCAGCCCGGGTGCTGCGACCAGGCGGCGTCTTCGTGTGCACATTCTCGAACCGCTGCTTTCCGACAAAGGTGATCCGTGGCTGGCTACACACCGACGACCGCGGTCGCTGCCGCATCGTCGAGACCTACTTCGACATGACCGCCGGCTTCGATGAGCCGACCACGCAACTGCGCAACCCAAAGGCATCGGGCGACCCGTTGTTCGCTGTATGGGCTCAGTCAGTTGTCGCTATTTGAGCCATGAAAATCGCGCTATCCCACACATCTGTGCGCTTGGTGATCAGGCCGTCCTCGACGGTGAACCACATTAAGGTCTCTGGCTTGCAGACCATTGCACCGTTCGGCACGCCCGCTGTGGTCCCACACGCAGTACCGAACCCGATCGAGCCGGACAGCGACGCCATGTGCCTCGTGCAGTTCTTCGACCTGGCGAGTTAGTTCAGAACGTCGTTGTTCCGTGACACTCGAACGCCGCCAGCCACTCAGCCACTCAGCCACTCAGCCACTCAGCCACTGGAGCCGAACATGATCGCTGCAGACAATCGCCGCGCTGTGCAGTCGGCCTCGATCGCGTTCTTGTCGTTCGCTGCACCGATCGCGATGCTCGGCGTCATCTGGCCCGATGTTCGCGAGCGGTTCGATCAGTCTCTCGGAGCACTCGGAGTTGCGGCCCTCGTATACGGCCTCGGGAGAGCGCCGATGGCGCTGAGCGGACCCACGCTGGTGCGGTGGTTCGGGATGGGCAGAGCATTCGTTGTCGTCTTAAGCGTTCTCGCCCTCGCCGTGATGTCGATGGCATTAGCAACGAGCTGGATGATGTTCTTGATCTCACTGACGTGTGTCGGGCTTGCATCGGGGACAATCGATTCACTCGGTGCTGGCTTCATCACGGCCATCAGAGATGTGGGGTCATCGGGGCTGGTGCATGGTGCGTATGGCGTGGGTGCGACGCTCGGGCCGCTGATCGTGGTCGCTGTATCGAGCTGGCGTCTTGCCCTCGGAATCTCCGGGGCAATCGTCATCGCGGCTGCCCTGGTCGCCTTGCGGAGCCAGCAAGACTGGCCCGACATCGTGCCCCACGTGCGCAAGACAGGCAGTCGTTTGCCGTTCGCCCCCGCAGCGCTGTCGCTCGGAGCCTTCGGTGCATTTGTCGGCATGGAGGTCACCACCGGACAGTGGGCTTTCACCCAGCTCACCGAAGGGCGACACGCTGGTGATGCCCTGGCGGCGGTCGCTGTCGCGCTCTTCTGGGGCGGCCTTGCCATCGGCCGCCTTGTGCTGATCAGACCATCGGTCCGTGAGATTGCTGATCGAGTTGGGCTGTCCCGACTTGCCCTTGTATCACTCTGCTGTGTTGCCTCCCTGGCCTTCGTGCCTCCTGGGCTCGCCGTCGTCGGCCTGGCGTTTGCGGGGCTAACGCTGGCGCCCATCGTGCCAACACTCTTTGCATCCACAGTGACCCGAGTGGGAGCCGACGACGCCCAGCGACTCGCTGTCTTGCAGCTGCTCGCCACCAATATCGGCGGAATCGGGTTGCCGTTCCTGACCGGTCAACTCGTCGACGCTATGGAACCGTCGGTGATCATCATTGTCATCGTTGCCGCCGCCGCAATCGGTGCTCTGCTGCTCGGCGCCATCGAGCGGCTTCCGGTACGTACCAGCGCCGGCCCGTTACCCGTGACTCAATTGCCGTCATGAGCATCGAGCTGCCGAACGAGGTAGCGACAGCGCTGCTTCAGAGCGTTTGGAAGGCAACGCGCATGCCGACAGCTGAACGCTCGGTACGAATTTCGGTGGCCTCGCCGCGCAGCAATGCTCGGTCATAGAGAAACGCCGCGCCATCGACCGTTCGCGACACTCGGATTGACTCAAGCGCTGCACTGCCCGGCATGACTCCCAACAGCGCTGCCTCGTCGTCGTCGAGGCTCACTGCCCGAATCGTTTCCGACGCCCGATCGAGCGCGATGCCGCACTGTTCGCCAAGCACGTCGTATAACGACCGGGTCGCAAAGTCAGCATTCGAAATTTCCGACCACAGCGATGCAGTAAGCACGCTGCGCTGCAACACCAGTGCCTCGCCACCGGTCGAGCGAAGGCGAACGAGCGCGACCATCGCGACATCGTCTGCCATGGCGAGCGCAGCGCGAACCGCGTCGGCGTCGGTCGGGTCGGTCTCAATCACCAGTACGTCGGTCGAAACGTCGATGCCCTGGTGGGTCATCTCCTGCGTGAAGCTGGAGAGATGGTCGAGGTCGTACCGAACGCTCGGCGGCTCCGACACGAATGTGCCCTTGCCCTTCGCTGCGCGCACCAATCCTTCGGCCTCAAGCTCGGCGATTGCCTGGCGCAGCGTCATGACCGTGACGCCGTATTCCTCGGCGAGGGCATGCTGCGCCGGCAAGCGCTGCCCTGTTAAGAACTCGTTCTGCTCGATGCGTTCGCGCAGGTCGTTCGAGATCGACTGGTACTTCGGCAGCTCGCTAAGCGCCATAGCAGAACGGCCCTAGAACGCTTCGTCGAGGGCAATCCGCATCGCGCTGACCTGCGATGCGACCTGATCGATCGACCCGCCGTCAAGCAACGTACGCATCAGCGCCGACGCAACGATGACGCCGTCGGACGAGCGTGCTGCCGAGACCGCATGTTCGGGGTTTGAGATGCCAAACCCAATGATCACCGGCAAGTCAGAGATCGCCTTGACCCGTTGGCTGAGGATCGACGCTGCGTTGTCGAGTTCGGCGCGCTCGCCCGTCGTGCCCATCGTGCTGACGGTGTAGACGAACCCACTGGTTCGCTCGACAAGTTGCGCCAGCCGCTCGTCGGAACTCACGGGTGCGGCGAGCAGCACATTCTCGATGCCGTGGGCCGTCGCTGCCTCCTGCCACTCACCGGCCAGCTCGAACGGCAGGTCGGGCAGGATCGCAGCAGCACACCCGGCAGCTGCCAAGTCGGAGGCGAAGCGCTCGTTGCCGTAACGGAACACCAGGTTGAAGTAGGTCATTGCGATGAGCGGAACAGCGAACTCGCGTGTCCGGAGCTCGCTCAACGCTCCGTGCGGGGTGATCCCGTTGTCGAGTGCCTGGACCGATGCCTGCTGGATGGTCGGGCCGTCCATTGCCGGGTCGGAGAAAGGGATGCCGATCTCGACGGCGTCGGCACCTGCCTCAATCACTGCTTCGACGCAGTCCATCCAGTTCGCCACGATGCCAGCGGTGACATACGGGAGCAGCAGTTTACGGCCACTGTCGCGCTTGGCCGTCAGCTCGGCTTGAAGTGATCGGGTGTTGATGTGGTTGTCGACGAGGTCGCTCATTCGCCCAACCGCTCCCGCACCTGTGCAACGTCTTTATCGCCACGCCCAGACAGGTTGACGAGCACGTTCTTGCCGGCCAACTCCTTGGCGTTCTCGATCACCCACGCAATTGCATGAGCCGACTCAAGTGCCGCGATGATGCCCTCGCGCTTGGACAGAACCTGGAAGGCATCGACCACCATGTCGTCGGTCACTGGGTAGTACTCGGCGCGCCCCATGTCGGCGAGGTTCGAGTGTTCGGGCCCAACGCCGGGGTAATCGAGGCCAGCCGAGATCGACTCGGCTTCGACCACTTGGCCGACTTCATCTTGCAAAAAGTGCGCCTTCATACCGTGCACGACGGCAGGGACACCTCGGCCAACTGCAGCGCCGCCAGCAGGCTCGACACCGACGAGGCGAACCTCGGGATGATCGACGAAGCCGGCAAACAGGCCCGCCGCGTTCGACCCGCCACCGACGCACGCCACAGCGACGTCGGGCATCTTGCCGAGCCGTTCAACGACTTGGCGCTGCGCTTCGCAGCCGATGATCTCGTGGAAGCTCCGCACCATCCAGGGATAAGGATGCGGGCCCATCACGGTGCCGATGCAGTAGTAGGTGTGTTCGACTTCGGTCACCCAGGCACGCATGGCCTCATTGACTGCGTCTTTCAGAGTGCGGCTTCCTGAGGTGGCCGGGATGACAGTGGCTCCGAGCAGGCCCATGCGGTAGACGTTGAGCTCTTGGCGCTTGATGTCGACTTCGCCCATGTAAACGGTACAACTCATGCCAAACAGCGCTGCTGCGGTTGCGGTGGCGACTCCGTGCTGGCCGGCACCGGTTTCGGCAATCAAGTGTGTCTTACCCATGCGCTTGGCGAGCAGCGCCTGGCCGATCACGTTATTGATCTTGTGGCTGCCCGTGTGGTTGAGGTCTTCACGCTTGAGCATCAGCCGGAGGCCGAGGTCCTCGCTGAGGTTGGCGCAGTCGGTAAGCGGTGATGGGCGCCCGACATAATTCGTCAGAATGTCGAGGAACTCCTGTCGGAAGGCAGTGTCAGACCAAGCGTCACGGAAGGCCGCTTCGACTTCCTGGCATGCGCCAACGAGCGGTTCAGGAACGTAGCGACCACCGTAATCGCCGAAAAAGCCCAGGGCATCGGGCTCCGTCATCTTCGTGCGTTGTACCGAACTGACTTCCAGCATCGGGCGTCCTTTCTGTTGACTCTTCTAGAAGTCTAGACATGTTGCGACGAAAACACGATCAATGTTCGGCAACAGCGATCAGGACCGCGTTGACGATGCTGCCGGTATCGATTTCCGTCAGCTCGTCGAGGTCAGCAATGGTGCCCGGGCTCCTGCTGCGCCTTGTCCACCTGCTGCGCCTTGTCCACCTGCTGCGCCTTGTCCGCCGTCGGGCGCACCACCGCCAGCACCGGGGCCAGTGGCAGTGAACTCACCGTTGAGGCAGCGGCTGATGAACGGGTACTCATCGGTGATGACGTAGGCGTAGGTGCCGTCGATCTCGATGCCGTTGCATTCGTCCAAGAACAGGTTGTCGTCGCCGTTGGCGTCGCTGTACTTCCAGTCCGAGGCATAAGTGCCGTCAGCCATAGTTCCCTCGACTTCCACAGCGTCGCCGCCGAGTGCCATCGAGCCGACACAGTCCGTGCCTGAGCGAGCGTCGGTCGACAACGAATAACTCGGCGAGTACGCACCCGACTTCGAGTAGTACATGAGGAAGCCGTCGGCAGCGAAGCCGACATGCACGAGGTCGTCGTCGGTCGAGTAGGCGTTCGCGAGCAGCTCAGAGATGCCGTGGTAGTGATATTCGCCGGTCGGCTGAACGTGGGCGTTGTTGAAATCGAGGCCGAGGTCGTAGATGTCCTGCAGTGCTTCCACGCGGAACGTCTCGCCTGATTCGCAGGTGACGGTTTCGGCAGTCGCCGGTTCGAACTTCACACCGTTGACGGCCACGCCTGGCGTCATGGCAGTCGTTGCGTTCCCGACGTACACCGGATCGGCGGGGTACTCGTATGAGACATCCTGCGCGGAGATCGTGTTCGGGTTACCGGGGTTCGGGAACTCGCCGACTTCGTGGTCGGGCAGTGCGTTCGACACGATCGTGCGAATGCCGTCGGCAACGGTCACCGTCGTCATCGTGGCGAACTCTTCGTCGGTCAGCACATACGAACCGGTGTAATCGGCATCGGGGTCGCCCGTTGTCGCTGCGGGTTCCTCGGTGTCAGCAACTTCGGTATCGGCGGGAGCGGTCGTGGCTTCGGCGGCAGGTTCGTCCGAGCCGCAAGCCGCAAAAGCGAGCGTGGCCGCGAGCGAAAGAGCGAGGACGGATCGTTGGCGAGGGATTGTCACTTTCATATCCACCACCATGTCAGTCATCTGTTCGAGCACTCCTCGCGAATCCACAAGGTTCAGTAAAGAGATGTGTGGTCATCGCTGCACTGACCCGTCGACTGCATCGGGGTGTGAGCAACGACGCTGTGGCGAAGAGCACGAAGTACGATGGGTGACGGTTTCCGATCGGTCGACATCTACGCCGTCCAGGTCCGCGTTACCGCCACGCACCCGCTCACGCGACTCATTCACACTTCGCACCCGACACAGAAAGCTGGAGACGACATGGCTGGCGGACTTGCCGGATTGCTTGATGACATAGCGGCGCTCGCAAAACTCGCCGCTGCGTCAATCGACGACGTCAGTGCAGCAGCTGCACGCGCCAGCGCCAAGGCTGCTGGCGTGGTGGTCGACGACACCGCCGTGACGCCGGCCTACGTCCGCGGGCTCGCTGCTGATCGTGAGCTGCCGATCATCAAGCGCATCGCCGTTGGCTCGTTGCGCAACAAGCTGTTGCTGATCCTGCCGATCGCATTGGTCCTCAGCGCGATCGCTCCGACACTGGTCGAGGTCATCTTGATGCTCGGCGGTACGTACCTCTGTTTCGAAGGTGCGGAGAAGTTCTACCACCGGCTCAAAAGCGACGACAGCCACGACCTCCCTGCGGTGATGAAGGGCCCGGAGGCCGAAGAAGAAACCGTCAAGGGCGCCGTCCGTACCGACCTGATCCTGTCGGCCGAGATCATGGTCATCTCGCTCAAAGAAGTCATCGACGAGCCGATCGTCCAACGCGCCATCATTCTCGTGGTCGTCGCGGTAATCATCACGATCATCGTCTACGGCGTGGTCGCCCTCATTGTGAAGATGGACGACATTGGCCTGAAGCTCGCTGGGCAAAGTTCCGACGCCTCACAGAAGCTGGGCCGCGCAATGGTCACCGGCATGCCGAAGCTGCTGACGGCACTGACGGTCGTGGGTACCGCCGCCATGCTCTGGGTCGGTGGCCACATTCTACTGATCGGCACCAACGAGCTCGGCTGGCACGGACTGTACGACTCCGTGCACGACCTCGAGAAGCAGGTCGAAGACGTCGGCGGCGTCGGCGGGTTACTCGCCTGGCTGATCAACACCGGCATCTCGGCGATCATCGGCCTGGCCGTCGGCGCCATCGTCGTGGCAGTGATGTCCCGCGTCCACCGCTCACCAGACGGCGAAGTTTCAGTTGGGGTCTGACCCCAACTGGAACTTGCTGGCGGCCTAGCTTTCGAGTGCCGCGGCCAGACGTTCCAGCGTGGCTTCCATTCCGGCTCGGTTGTGAGTCAGGCGATCTGCCACGCCGGAGATCGATTCGCTCCGAGCCATGGATGCTTCGGGTCGCAGGTCTTGTGCGTACTCGGTGACCCGGCAACCTGAAGCGGTCGGCTCAATGGCGTATCCCCACTTGGCGAACACGAAATCACGGGAACTGCAGTCAAAAAAGAAACGCTCGCCGGGCACCAGTTCAACAATCGTGGCCATGACGCTCCACTCCTTCTCGCCGTTCTGATTGTGCCCGGTGTATTGCGCCCCGACTTCGGCGCGGTCAAAGCCCTCGTTCCATTCGGCGCGGCGCGTCTCGGGCGACCATTCGCCCATACGGGTGATGTCGGTGATCGCGGCGAAGACCGCTTCGGGCGATGCAGCGATGTCGCGGGACACTTCAATGTCAGGAGTCATGCGCTGACCGTAGGCGAGCACGGTGCTCCTGCCACGAACTGCAAGCTGCATCGACATCATCGGGCCTTCTTCCCCGTTCTCTCCCAAGCTGATCACCGCTGCCCGCTGTGCCAGATTGCTCTGCCAGGTCGCTGGGGTTCGTTCCGGGACGCGAGACTTCGACCCATGACCGAACCTGTGAACAACCTGGTACTACGGAGTGATGTCGACGGGCTGGCCACACTCACGTTGAACCGCCCGGACAAACTGAATGCCCTCTCACCGGCGTCGTTCATCGCGCTACGCGCACACATCGACGCGATCGCGGTCGACGACTCGGTTGGGTGCGTCGTGCTGACAGGCGCCGGTCGCGCGTTCTGCGCTGGCCATGACCTCGCCTCAATCGCGTCGGAAGAGAAAGCGCCCAGCCGGCACTTCGAGACCGAGACGGTCGACGCACTCGAAGCACTTCCCCAGCCGACCATCGCCCGCATCAACGGCCACTGCTACACCGGCGGCCTCGAATTGGCGTTGGGCTGTGATCTGTTGATCGCTGGCGAGTCAGCCAAGCTCGGCGACACCCACGGTCAATGGGGCCTCGTTCCCATCTGGGGGATGTCGGTGCGGCTTCCCGAACGCGTCGGCCGGTCGACCGCGAAGGAACTGATGTTCACCAGCCGTCGCGTCTCAGGCACCGAGGCCGCGTCGATCGGGCTGGTTGACCGTTGCGTCGCCGACGATCTTTTGGACGACACCGTGGCAGCGCTTGCCGCCGAAGTGCTCGCCAACTCACGAGGCACGAACCGCATCGTCAAACAACTCATCGATGATCACGCACAACGCAGCCGCGTCGACGCACTCCTACATGAGCGGGCACTGCCGCACGGCGTTCCCGACGACATGCAGCAACGCCTCCGCGCAGGCGGCCGATAATTGGTGGAGCGAGCATCTTGGCCGCGCAGGGCAGCGCTGGTCTAGAGGGGACCTGAACGTATGCTCGGGCTGTGAGCGCAACTGAGTACGACGCATTGACCGCTTTGATCGTGGTCGACATGCAAAACGACTTCGGCCACCCCGACGGATCACTGTTCGTCGAAGGTGGCAATCAGCTTGTCGAGCCGATCAACGACGAGATCGCTGCGGCTGCGCAGGGATCCGCAGTCATCGTCGTCACCCAGGATTGGCACCCGGCGACCACGCCACACTTCATCGATGACGGTGGGGTCTGGCCAACGCACTGTGTTGCCGGCACGTGGGGTGCAGAACTGATTGATGGCCTCGACCCGGCCTCGCGAGCCAGTGCGGTTATCCGCAAGGGCACCAAAGGCGAAGACGGTTACTCAGCGTTCTCCATGCGCGAACCCGGCAGCGACATCGACATTCCGACCGGCCTCGCCGGCTTGCTCCGGGAGCGCTGCATCGAGCGTGTCGTTGTGTGCGGTATCGCGACCGACGTCTGCGTCTCGGCGACTGCGCTCAGCGCCGCCAAGGCAGGGTTCAATACGACCGTACTATGGGACTCGACCCGGCCGGTATACGCCGACAACGCAACCACCGCTCGGGTGCTCGGCGAATTCGCCGACGCATCGGTCACCGTCGTTGGAGCGCCAGCATGAGTCACGAGCCACTCGCAACGACGATCACCGATCGATGGACCGCCACACGCGGGCCACTGTTCACCGACATGTACGAGCTGACGATGGCGCAGGTGTACGTCACCCAGGGCATTTCTGAACAACGCGCCCACTTCGATTATTTCTTTCGGTCGACCCCGGATTACGGCACTCACCAGGCTGGTTTCGGCGTCTTCGCCGGACTCGACCCGTTCCTCTCCTGGGTCAGCAACCTCGAGATCGCCGCCGCCCACATCGAAGCCCTCGCCGCCATGACCGCACCGACTGGCACGCCAGTTTTTGGTACTGAGTTCCTCGACTGGCTGGCCACTCCCGGTCGCTTTGATGACATCGAGATCCGGTCGATCGCCGAGGGTCGCGTCGTCCACCCGCACGTCCCGATCGTGACCGTGACCGGACCGCTTGCTGTGTGTCAACTGCTCGAGACGTCGCTTCTCAACCACTTCAACTATCCAACGCTCATTGCAACGAAGGCGGCACGTGTCGTGCAAAGCGCTCGTGGCGGCAGCGTCCTCGAGTTCGGGATGCGCCGCGGGCCATCGACCGGGGTCAACGAAGGCATCCGCGCTGCGCTCATCGGTGGTTGCGTCTCGACCTCCAACGTCGAAGCAGCAATCGCCCTCGGCAAGCAGCCGATCGGCACGCACGCCCACGCGCTCGTCCAGGCGTACATGGCCCTCGGCGACGGAGAGATCGGCGCCTTCCGCGCAATGGCCGCAACCGCCCCCGATGAGTGCATCTTGCTCATCGACACTGTCAACACGCTCGACTCCGGCGTGCCGAATGCGATCACGGTCTTTGACGAACTACGCGCCGCCGGCCACGAGCCCGTGGGCGTCCGCCTCGACTCCGGTGACCTCGCCTACCTCGCGGTGCAAACAGCGCAGCTCCTCGACGCAGCCGGCTACCCCGACGTGTCGATCGTCCTGTCGAGCGACCTCGACGAGCTCAACATCTGGCAGATTCTCACGCAGATCGCCGACGATGCCGAGCTACTCGGCATCGATGCCGTCAGCATCAGCAAGCGGCTCGTTTACGGGGTCGGTACGCGGCTGATCACGTCACACGGATCGGGCGCGCTGAACGGCGTCTACAAGCTCGTCGGCATCGAGAATCGCGACGGTGACTGGACGCCGGCGATCAAGATTTCCGAAGACCCCGGCAAGGTGCCGCTGCCGGGCCGAAAGGCTGTCTGGCGCCTCTACGACCAGCGCGGCGCAGCCATTGTCGATCTGATTGGGCTCGCCGACGAGGAGCCGCTCGCCGACGAGGTCACCGTTGTCCACCACCCGAGCCATGACGGCATCAATCAAGTGATTCGTCGTGCCGACATTTCCCACATTGAGTTGCTGCACGACACGGTATTCGGCACGGACATCAACGCGGCGTCGCCACCGCCACCGCCACCGCCGACGATCGACGAGCTCGCCGAACGTTGCCGAGCCGATGTCGACCGGTTGGACATTGGCGTGCGCCGCCTCGTCAACCCGCACCGGTACCACGTCAGTTTGACGAGCAAGTTGTACGAGCTCCGCAAGACGCTCGTCGCCGACGCTCAGGTCTGATCACAAATGCGTCGCTCATTCACCGTCCGTGGCCGGGTGATGCACACCCCCGAACGCAGCCACCTGACCGTCCTCGATGATGTGATCATCACCGTCGACGACGGTGGAACAATCACTGCCATCGACCCGGCAACAACTGCCACCGCAAAGCAGGAAGTCGACCACGAGCTCGGTCCTGACATTGTTCTCCTTCCGGGCCTCATCGACACACACCTCCATGCACCGCAGTGGCAACAGCTCGGCACGGGGCTCGACCTGCCACTCGAAGACTGGCTGTTCCAACACACCTTCCCGCTCGAACAACGATTGACCGACCCCACAGTTGCAGCCGAGGTGTGGCCGCACATGGTGTCGACGCTGCTTGCGCACGGCACGACAGCCGTTGCCTACTACGCCACAGTGTCCGTTGAAACAACGACCATGCTCGCTGCCACCTGTGCCGAACTCGGCCAACGCGCATTCGTCGGACGAGTCGGCATGGACCATCCCGATGGCACGCCTGACTGGTATCGCGATGCCGACGCTGCTGCCGGTATCGACGCATCGCGCCGGTCGATCGTCGAAATCCGTGCGATTGGCTCGCCGCTCGTCGAGCCAATCGTGACGCCGCGCTTCACGCCGGCGTGTACCGATGACCTGCTCGCTGGCCTCGGTGCGCTTGCTGCCGAGACCAACACGATCATTCAGACGCACTGCTCCGAGAGCGACTGGGAACATGGTGCCGCGCTTGAGCGCTTTGGTCGCTCAGACACGGCGGCGCTCGACGGTTTTGAACTGATCAAGGAGCACACCGTGCTCGCCCACGGCGACCATCTTGGCGACGACGACTTCGGGCTCATCCGAAATGCAGGTGCCGGTGTTGCTCACTGCCCACTGTCAAATGCCTACTTCGGCAACGCAGTCTTCCCGGCGCGCCGAGCCCTCGACGCCGACGTGCGGGTCGGGTTGGGGTCTGATGTCGCTGGTGGCGCTCGGCCCGGACTACTCCCGCAGTGCGCCGATGCCGTTACCGCGTCGCGATATCTCGAAGACGGCGTCGACCCGCTGCAGCCGGCCGACGAACGTGGCACCCCCAACTCGCGGATCTCGATCGTCGAAGCGTTCTGGATGGCGACAATGGGCGGTGCCGAGTTGCTCGGCCTTGCGACCGGCGCGCTTGAAGTTGGTCGGCCGTTCGATGCCCTCGCGGTCGACACGCGCCGGAACGGTTCGCCTCTGCAGGCCTGGCCCGGCTTGGACGATGACGCCCGCACCTTCGAAAAGATCGTACGCCTCGCTACACCCGCTGACATTACCGATGTCTGGGTCGCCGGCCGCCGCGTCGCCGGCTCCCGCCCCTGAGGTCCGTCTTTCGCCCGATCACTGCGGCAGCCCTCACCGCTCGTTGGCGGAGGCCAACTTGGGTTCATGCTTTCTTGGCCTCGAACGAAACTCGGACCTCAGGGCCACCTTCATCAGAAAAGCGCAACGGCGACACTTGCGGTCAGTGCAGACCGGTCAGTGGAGGCCGGGTGGCTGGATTTTGGCGAGGTAGTCCTTGTTGGCCCC
>ERZ887849.2433-NODE-2433-length-15401-cov-4.988857_pt1 | contig 15401 bp, 14 predicted proteins | sample MGYA00521267_ERZ887849 | MGnify/ENA primary metagenome ERZ887849 (study PRJEB32303, sample SAMEA104408601) | aquatic metagenome | biome: Brackish water; feature: Pelagic; material: water | place: Baltic Sea | collected 2014-06-06T16:11:00 | depth 2,863 m ... | reverse complement strand
GCCCCCACGTCCACCGCGAGGTCCGTCATCCCGGCCCCCACGTCCACCGCGAGGTCCGTCGTCCCGACGAGGTCCGTCGTCCCGACCACCGCGAGGTCCGTCATCCCGGCCCCCACGTCCACCGCGAGGTCCGTCATCCCGGCCCCCACGTCCACCGCGAGGTATGTCGTCCCGACCGCCCCGAGGTCCGTCGTCCCGGCCCCCACGTCCACCGCGAGGTCCGTCGTCCCGACCGCCCCGAGGCCCGTCGCCCCGACCCGGCCTATCGTCCCGACGAGGCCCCTCATCCCGGCCCCCACGTCCACCGCGAGGTCCGTCATCCCGACCTGGCCCGTCATCCCGACGAGGTCCATCGTCCCGCCCCCCACGTCCACCGCGAGGTCCGTCATCCCGTCCGCCCCGTCGGCCATCCCCACGACCGCCGCCTGAGCTCCGGCCACCGCCTGAGCTCCGGCCACCGCCCGAGCTCCGGCCACCGCCTGAGCTCCGGCCACCGCCCGAGCCCCGACCACCGCGAGAACCTCCGCCACCACCGCTGCCGCTGTCCTCGGACTCCCACTGCGCCCGGTCTTCCTCGTAGAAGTCCTGGCCAATGTCGTCATCAGAGCGCGGCTTCGCCTTGCGCTGGCCACCACGGTCCTCGGGAAACTCCACGCCCAAGCGCCGCAGCATGTCCTTCTCGACATCCCGCAGCTCCCACAGCGTCGCGTCCACGTCCGCCGCCTTCGCGGACTTCGTGAACTTGCCCGTGAGCACCGTCTCTGGCGTCAGCTCCCCGTCTTCGTACATGGCCCACATCTCGGGGCCGAACTTGGTCTTCTTCAGGTCCGGCGCAAACCGGCCCAAGAAGCTGGTGAGGTTCTTGACGTCCCGCAGCAGCAGCTTCTCTGCGTTGCGGTTGTTCGCCGGGTCCACCGCCTGGGGAAAGTCGATGATGACCGCCCCGTCGACCCCAATGAGCACATTGAAGTCGGACAGGTCGCCGTGGACCACCCCGGCGCACAGCATGCGCACGGTCTCCTGGATCAGGTGGGCGTGCAGCTTCCGCGCCTCGGCGGGCTCCAGATCCACGTCCACCAGTCGGGGGGCGGGCTGGCCCTCACCGTCCGAGACCAGCTCCATCACCAGCACACCCTCGACAAAGTCGTAGGGCACTGGCACACGAACCCCTGCAGCCTGCAGGCGGTAGATATAGTCTACCTCCGCAGTACGCCACGCGGCCTCAATCTGTTCTTTACCGTACTTTGATCCGCGCTTCATCGCGCGTTCAGACCGGCTGTTTCGTACCTTTCGGCCCTCGGTATACTCGGCACGTTGCCGAAAGCTCCGATGGGCTGCCTCTTTGTAGACCTTGGCCACCCGAAGCTCGCCATGGGCGCGCACCAGATAGACCGCGGCTTCTTTGCCGGCGAGCAGGGGACGTACGACTTCGTCGATCACGCCAACTTCTACGAGTGGCTCGAGGCGTGCGGGAACACGCATTTGAAGGGCCTCCAGAGGGCGCCAGAAACCGCAGCGCTTCCGGCAGACTACCCGCTCCGCCCTATCGCGGCACGCACGGATGTGTGGCATTCAGGCCCCCGGCCTCATGCCCGCGCTCGCCCCAGAACGGCCCACCACACACCCTTTGCTGGGGTCGGCAACACAACAGAAACACCCCAGAGGCCGCCGGTCGGTGGGCTCCAGCGGGCTACAGAGCCGGCATCGAGACGCCTGCCCGACCCCTCCTCCCGGGCAGCCCAGCTCCCCCACTCCCTGACGGGCGCCATGCAGATTAGCCGCCGCCATCTCCTCGCTCTGCTCGCCGCTTCTGCCGCATCGGTGGGGCTTGTGGGTGGATCTGTCGCTGTGCGATGGTGGGACGTGCCCGCCGAGGCTCCGTTCCAGCACCTCAGCACCGCCGAAGCCACGATGGTCCGGGCGTGGTCTGCGGCTGCCTTTCCGGCCGGTCCTGCCGCCGCGCTCGATGGCGGAGATGCCGCGCTGGACCGCTTCTTCGACGCATTGCTCGGCGCGCTCCCCGCAACGCAGCGCAAGCTGATGAAGCTGCTGCTCCACGCGCTCGACAGCGCCGCGCTCCCCCTCGCCGGCGGCTTCTTCTGCGGGCTCGGCCCCACCGACGCCCGTGCGGTCTTCCACCAGCTCATCGAGGCCGACTTGGCCGAGGTTCGTGGTGCCACCCAGGGCCTCACGACGCTGCTGGGCGCCGGCTACACCACCCATCCGACCATCGCCCCCCAGCTCGCGGTGCTGCACCGCTGCGGGTACATGGCCTGAGCCCACTCCAGTGAGAATCCCCATGCCAAGGCCACTGCCGTGAGCGGACCTGCATCGACCGACGAGATCCTGGGCGGGGCTGCCTTCATGGTGCCCGACCCCAACACGGTGCTCCTGCCGCCCCCGCCGGCCTTCGGGCACGAGCACATCGGCACGGGCCGCACCGAGCGGGTGGACGTGGTCATCGTGGGGTCCGGCCCCGGCGGGGGCAGCGTCGCGAAGGTGCTCGCCGAGGCGGGCGTGCGGGTGATGGTCGTCGAGATGGGCCCCAAGCAGAGCCGCTTTCGGCCCAACTACGCCAACGTCGCCCGCTACCACATGCAAGAAGCCGGCACGATGCTCACTCGGGGCAGCGCCAACTTCCCCATCGCCGCGGGCATGGGCGTGGGCGGGTCCACGCTGGTCAACTCCGCCTTGTCCTTTCGGGCACCGCGAGCGGTCCTCGACGGCTGGGCGAGCCACCTCCACGAGCCCGGGCTCGGCTTCGACGCCCTGCAGCCGCTGTATGACGAAGTCTCCGAGCTGGTGGGCGTGGGCATCACCCGCCAAGCCATCGCCGGCGTGAACAACGAGCTCATCGTCCGCGGCATCGAGAAGCTGGGCCACGAGGGTGGATACGCCCCGCGCAGCACCCCCGGGTGCGTGGGCTGCGGGGTCTGCTACTACGGCTGCCCCACCCGCGGAAAGGCCAGCACCAACCTCACCTTGTTGCCCCGTGCCGTGAACGCCGGCGCGGTCATCCAAGCCGAGGTCCAAGTCGACGAGGTGATTGTCGAGAATGGCCGAGCAGCCGGCATTCGTGGACGCTCCCGCAACCCCGACACGGGCGAGCTGGGCGGGATTCTCACCGTCGAAGCGGACCACGTCGTGCTCAGCGCCGGCGCAGTGGGCACCTCCCGGATGCTGTGGCACAGCGGGCTCGCCCAACGCCTCGGCCCCCACGTCGGCGAACACCTCCAGATCCACCCCGGGTCCACCGTTCTCGCCGAGTGCGACTTCGACGTCCACCTCTGGAAGGGCGCCACGCAAGGGGCTTGGTTCCACCACCCCGACCTCCCCGGCGTGCTCCCCCACACCTTCTCGGCCCCCCCTGAAGCGTGCCTGGTGGCCGGTGGCTTCGTCGGTGACCGGTTCCAAGAAGGCATGGCGCTGCTGCCCCGACTGGCCGGCATGTTGCTGATGGTCAGCGACAAGGGCGAGGGCCGGGTGCGAGCGTTCTCCGACGGCCGGGCCGACATGAAGTACACCTTCGCGCCCGGCGATGTGAACCGCATCAAGCAGGGCCTCGTTGCGGTGGCTGAGGTGCTCCAGGCCGGTGGGGCCGGACGGCTGCATGTGCCCGTGCATGGCGTGAGCCCCAGCAATAAGCCGGAAGAGCTCGCCCAGAAGCTCGATGACCGCGCCATTCGAGACTTCACCCTCTACGCCGCCCACCCGATGGGCACCAACCGCATGGGCACCGACATCGAAGATGGTGTGGTGGACTCCTGGGGCCGGGCGCACGGCCTCGAGAACCTCTGGATCGCCGATGCTGGGGTGTTTCCGACCAGCTTGGGGGTCAACCCCCAGCTCTCCACCATGGCGATTGGCCACTGGGTCGGCCGTCACCTCCACACCGTCCTGGGGGGCTGAGTGTCGGACCGAAACACCGGGCTCTTCCTCGCTGGGAACGTTGATGACCAGACCATTGTCGAGGCATTCTCCCACGCCCGCGAGCTCAAGGATGGGCTGTTGGTGGGGGACGAGGCCCCCCGAGTGGGCCGGGGCATCCGGGACGGCCACGCCTACACCCACGTCGCCCTGCGGCTGTTCGAGGTGGCCGGACTGCGCTTGATGGACGACGACACGCTGCCGCCCGTGGACGATCTGGAGCAGATCCTCGGGGTGCACTTGTCGCGGGCTGCCGGCCGGGCCGTGTTTGCCTTCTACGACGAAGAACACGGCGCTGGCGGGGCCGCCGTCTACGAGAAGGGCCAGCTCGTCAGTCGGGACTGCCACGACGCCCGCGAGACTGCACCGGTGCACCGGGGGCTCAAGACCACGGTCCCGCTCGGCAACCTCGACCCATCAGACTGGATCTGGCGGCCCGCGAGCGACACCATCGAAGCGGCCATGCTCCCCCTGGTCGGCCCAGGCGTGCGGACCGACGACGACATCGTGGCGCTCATCGAGGCGGCTGGCGCTGCGAACCTCCCAGAGACCCCGCCCCCGGCCACACCACCGAAGCCCCGCAAGCGTGATGCCCTGCGCACCTTCGCCCGGTCCTGGCTGCGTCGCTAGGCCCCGAGCACTGCCACGGACCCACTCACTGCAGCCGATCGGCCATCTCGCACCCCGGCGTTGATGCGCGCCAGGAGGCGATCGGAAGATGGCCGGGTGAATGCGCGACCCCACCGAACGCCATGAGGTCTGACCCGTTACGACCCTGGTGCCTTCGCAGTCCCGAGCATCCAATGAAGTCCCGCCTGGTCCTGATTGTTGCCCTGGCCGCCTGTGGCGACAAAGACCCAGCCGACACCGCAGACAGTGCGGACGCAGACTCCGGTTCGGTCGACAGTGTCGATCCTGTGGACGACACCGCCACGGAGCCGATGCTGGACGACACCGGGCTCGAAGACACCGGCGACGAGGCAGACACCGATGCAGACGCAGACGGCTTCACCTCCGCTGAGGGAGACTGCGACGACACCGATCCCGCAGTGAACCCCGACGCGGTGGAAGTGGACTGGGACGGCTTGGACAACGACTGCGACGGGCGCCGAGGCCACGCGGCCACCCAGCTCGCGCTCGGCCGGCACCACACCTGCGCGCTCGACATGACCGGGGCGGCCCATTGCTGGGGTGGCAACCTCGATGGTCAAGCCTCTCCCGCAGCGGGCAGCTACGTCGGCTTGGTGGCCAACGAGACCAGCACGTGTGGGCTCGATGCGGCCGGCCAAGTGACCTGCTGGGGCCACCTGTTCAATGCGCCGTACGTGGATCTCAACACCGTGGTGGGCTGGACGATCGGCGGAAGCGGCGCGGTGGACGCGCTGTACTGGATAGCGGCCGACCTGTGCGGTGCCACCGCAACCCACGAGCTGTACTGTGTGGGGCCCACGGCTTCCGTCCTCAGGAGCGGCCTGCTCGCCATCGACGGCCACGGCGCCGTGGAGCACTGGGCGACCATCTCGCCCGACGGTGAGTTCTCCGGTGGACTCACTATGTCCGGCACCTCTGAGATGTCGTGTGAGGGACAGCCTGACACGCGGTACCCCGGCGACTGGTCCCGCTGGACCGGACTCGCTGCGATCGACGGTGGCTACGAACACCAGTGCACATTGGGAACGGACGGCACGCTCGACTGCTGGGGCTGCACCGGCGGCCAGGTGGTGACCCCACCCAGCGGCACCTTCACCGCATTCGCCTCCGGTGACGAGCACGGCTGCGCGGTCGACAGCACGGGGACGGTGGAGTGCTGGGGCGACGACACCCACGGTCAGGCAAGTCCACCAACCGGCACAGCATTCTCGGCGGTGGCGGCGGGGGCCTTCCACACCTGCGGCATCCGCACCGACGGCGAGGTCGAGTGCTGGGGCTCCGACAGCGCTGGACAGTCCTCAGTCCCCTGACCCGGTGCACCCCCGGCGCTCCGCCCCCGTCGCGAGCCGCTGCGCCAACCCACTGCTGCCAGCACCCCACTCACTGCAGCCGATCGGCCATCTCGCACCCCGGCGCACTGCCCAGGGTGCACGCTTGCCGCGCCCCCGCCACCGCCATGCGCAGGTCGCCCAGCCCTTCGGTGCACCGCGCCCGGTCCAGCCACAGCGACGCATCCCGGTTTCGGTACGGCAGCACTTCGGTGATGGTGGCGACGCACTGCTCCCACTGCTCCGTCGCCAGCTGGATGCGGCCCATGCCGACCTGAGCATCCAGATCTTCGGCATCCAGCTCCAGCGCCTTCGCAAAGTCTGCCTCGGCCGCCGGCAGCCGCTCCGCCGCAAGATGCACCCGCCCCCGCAGCGACCACAGGGGGGCCCGCCGGGGGTGACCACTGACCAGCTCGCTGGCAATCGCCTCAGCACCGACCAGATCGCCAGCCGCCAGCGCCTCTTCGGCCTCCAACACACGGTCGACCGCTGCCGCGGTGGGCGCCGGCGCCTCGATGGTCTCCAAGACATCGATGACCACGCCATCCTTGAGCTCGACTTCCAGCCGTTGCCGGGTCCAGGTGCCCTCGCGCTTCGTGGCTTCCAGCCACATCCAGCCCTTGGCCTTGGGTCCAGTGAGCTGCACCCGGAGGTCTGTCGAGCCGTCCTGATCATCGCTGGACACGGTGCCATACAGCAACCAGCTCGGCTCCACCGGGTCACCCAGCGCGTCTTTCACGCGGGCGTCCGCACCCGCTGCCGCCACCGCGTCCCCATAGACCCCATGGTTGGTCACAAAGGCCACCATCAGGCCATAGGCGCCCGCGACTATCCCGCCCACCAGCAAGACCAACAGCCCCACGGCGGCACAGCCCAACGAGGCCAGAAAGGCCGGGCTCAGCTTCTTCTTGCGGCGCTGGGGCACACCTACAGGGGCTTGGGCAGCCATCGACCACTCCACTTGAGTGGGGAGCGTACTCCGCTGCCGGTGCGGCCGTGTCCGGTCGACTGCCGCATCACCTCGTCTTTGCGCACCCGGCAGCTCCCCCGCTCAGGTCACCGGCCGCAGCACCCGCCGTCGGCCCCGATGGTCCAGCAGCACAAGCTCGGTGGGCACGGCATCCACGGAGACCGAGGCCGGCCGCCCCGGGTGCAGAGGCACCGGCGTTCCCCCGACCATCGCCGTCACACCGGCCGGTCCAAGCTCCTGGACCAGCACCAGCGTGCCCCCGTCCCACTCGGCGCGCACCCGAACCTGGGCATCCGCGAAGGTGACCGAGTCATCGGCATCTTGAGCAGCCAAGCGCACGCGCTCCGTCGCCGGCTCGGCCTCGTCCACCCACGCGCCCTCCGCCAGCTCATCGCTGGCCAGCGCTTCAGCGGACCGCCGCAGACGGGCTTCCCGCCCAAACAGGTCGATCAGATCCCCCTCGGCCGTGCCGTCCAACAACGCCGCCCAGCCGTCCAAGGTGTTGCGCTTGCGCGTCATCGTGCACCTCCAGTGTGGCCCACCGCGGCCTGAATCTCCGGCACCACCTCGGCCAGCACCTCCAGCACACACTCCACAAGCCTTCGCGGCTGGATGCCCGCCGGAATCCCCCCCGTCGGGTCGATGCCCGCTTCTTCGGCCACGGCCGCCAAGAACACCTGGCCACAGCGGGTCACCGCCCGCGTTGCAGCGACCCGGTGCTTGAGGCGAGGCTGGCGAGCGATGATGTCATCGTAGCTGTCCCCCCGAGCGAGACCGACCATCAGGTTCCGGTCTTCGCCGTCGAGGGTCTCCCAGGCCCGCACAATGGACCGCCGGATGCCCACCTGCACCCCCGCCGGCGGCGCAGCAGTCTGAAACACCGGGTCTTCAGCCTCCGGCGTGCCCAGCACCGCCTCCGCCACATTGGTCAGGCGGCTCTGGCTCAGCGGCCCTCCCCGGCGCAACACTTCCTCGACAATGTGCTTGAGGTCATGGTTTTGATCGTCTCGGAGGGCGTCTTCAATCCGTGCCAGCGGCACCGTCAGCCGGGGGCCCGTCGCCGTCACCGCCCACCGCGGGGGCAAGCTGTTGCCTTGGCTCTGGCGCTCGAGGGCTCCCGCTGCCTCCATGGCCTTGAGAACATCGCCCACGGCGCCATACAGGTCCGCACGCCACCGCAGCACGGGATCCCGCCGCAGGTTGCGGGCGTAGTCGTCACGCATCAGCTCTCGGGCGATGCTCAGCTTGGCGTAAAAGCTGTGGTAGCGCACCGCCCGGCCATCAAACTGCTCTTCCACAAAGCACCGAAACGGCCGTCGCGACGAGAACGGAAAGCGGCCCTTCTCGACCCGTGCACACACCGTGAAGGTGCGGTGCGCCAAGTCCACCACCCCTTCTTCGTCCTTGTGTCCTGTGGCGAACCAAGCGCCCGGGTAGGTCCGGCTCATGTGCCGCACGTTGCGCTCGTATTGGTCCAGAAGCTCGGCGGCACGCGCCTCCCGAAGCTCAAAGTCTCGAACCAGCTCAGGCAGGGAATCGGTCTCAGACAACCTTCCTCCAGTGCGAAGACCCACGCGGGGTCCTCGGGACACCCCGGACATGCCCGCGCATGCCAGGGCGGACGGGCAGGGCCAGGCGCGGCGACTCACCCGCCCCACACCACCGGGCGCGTTCCCCACCGTTCCGCCGCCGCCAACTAACCAACCCACACCGAACCCAATCCAGTTTGCGCTGCTTCGTCGGGGTTGAGTGTGCACCAGAGCCTCCCTTCAGGTCCACCTCCCCGGCGGCCCACCCCCACTCAAGGGGTGCGATCCACCTGGGTTACACCGCCTCGCTGAAATTCCCCGGGGCACTGCCCCTTGCTCCGGTGCACAGTGGTGACACGAACGCGGCCGCGGCAGCAACCCGGCGGCCCTGGAGGTCTGTTCATGCGTCGGATGCTTGTGTTGTGGCTCGCCGGTTGCGGGTCCGCAGAGTCCCCCAGCGACCGGACCGCCGGGCTGGATGGGATCACCTCAGACGCCGACTGCGACGCACCCGTGGTGCGCTACTACGACGCGGACGGCGATGGCCACGGCGACCCGGCCATGCCTGTTGCGTTGTGCGCCGACGTGGAAGGATTCGTCGACAACGACGACGACTGCGACATTCTGCGCCCAGACGTCAGTCCCTCGGCCACCGAGATCTGCGGCGATCTGCTCGACAATGACTGTGACGGCGCCGATCTTGCGTGTGTGGCCCCAGAGCTGGCCACCGACGGCATCTCGTACCGCACCGACTCGCCCACCTTCGGCTTTGCCGCGCTCATGGCGGGTCCCATCGACCTCGATGGAGACGGCGCGCTGGAGGTCCTCACCGGCGACCCCAAGGCGCGCTCCGGCAGGGGCCACGCACTGCTGCTGGAGATGCCCGACGCGCCCCTCGGCGGTGAGGAGTACGCGCTGACCGACCCAGGGGCCCCGGTCTACTTCGCCATCGAAGGGGACGCCGACAACGAGCTGGGCAGCACCCTGGCCGCCGTCTGGCTCGACCCGGTGGCGACCTACCCCGACACCGCGGCCATGGGCGTCGTGGGCCCCATCAACATCGGCGGCATCGACCTTCAGACCGCCATCTACCTGTTCACCACGCCCCAGAGCACCACCACGCTCACCGACGCCGACCTGACGCTCTACGGTGCCGCGGGAGACCCGTCCCTCAGCTACGAAGGCTACGAGGCCCTGGGCGCGGGACGGTGGCTCGAAGACAGCGGTGACCAGGGCGTTCTTGCGGCCTCCGACCCCCTGACGGAGCGCGTGTGGGTGGTGCCGTTGGGCACCATCTCCGACGGCGACGCGGTGACCACCCGGGGTGTGGGCTTCGCCAACCTCGACTTCAACAACGACTACGGCGCGGCCCTGCACTGGGCCGACCTGAACGGCGACGGCCTCGACGACCTCGTCGTCGGGGTGCCCGCCTACGATGTCGATGAGGTGGCCGGGATCGAGAACGGGGGCGGGGTGTGGATGCTCGACGGCGCCACCATCCAGGAGTTCGCGTCATCCACCGAGCCGAACATGAAAGACCACGGCACCCTCGTCTACCTCAACGGCACGGACATCGGCGCTGGCCGCCAGCTCGACGCGGCGGACTTCGACGGAGATGGCCTGCCAGAGCTGGTCTTGGGGGGATTTGATGAGAACGTCGGGGCCCCAGGGAGCATCACCCTGGTCGATCCCGATGGGCTGCCCGAGACCTTCGCGGGCACCGAACACCCCCACGACGACCTGCCCGGCAACCTGCGGGTGGCCCGCATCCACGGCGACGAGGCCTTCGACTTCTTCGGCTTCGACGTGGCCGCCCTCCAGCGTCCCCAAGCCATGGTCGCCGTGGGGGCCCCTGGGCGGGAGGAGACGGGTGGCGAAGACGTGCTGGGGGACGGGGTGTGGTTGCTGCCGATGGACGACGAGGTCCTGGACGCCACGAGCGAGTCGGTCAGCGCCAGCACCGACTTCTTCCTCGAGACCGACGAACCGGCGGACGGGCTGGGCTTGGGGCTGCACCCCGCCGGCGACGTCGACGGGGACGACGAAGACGAGCTGTGGATCAGCGCTCCGGGGGTCACCGCAGGCGGCAGGGCCGTGCTGATGCTGCGCACGAGTTTGTGACGCCGAGCGGCTTGGGGGTGACGCCCATTGCTACGCGCTCGCCATCCTGGCAACCCAAACTGCGCCATAGGCTCCGGCTCAACCAACCCTGGAAGCCGCACGTGAGCAACTCGCTGGTCGAGCCTGAGCCAATGCCGGTCGCCGTCCGCTCGTTCTGGAACATTGTTCAAGACGAGAAGCACTTCCTGATCGTGCTGGGCATCGGCTTTCTCTTGGCGGCCGCGAGCTACCCCTACGCCCAGATCGCGATGTGGGTGGGCTTCCTCTTCGCCGGCTACTCGGCGGTCGCCAACGACAGCATCCAGACGATCGGCACGTTCATCTCCTCCAACAAGGAGGTCAAATGGTGGAAGCTGTGGCTGTTCATCGGCGGCGTGTTTGTGGTCACGATGGGCTGGTCCTGGGTCGTCTACGACGGTGACGTCAGCTACGGCCGCCTCGCCAGCAAGGGCTTCGAGACCGCACCGACGGAATTCAAGTTCCTCCAGGTCGCGGCGCCCCTGTTCCTGCTGGTCCTGACCCGCATGAGAATGCCCGTCAGCACGACATTCCTGCTACTCACCAGCTTCGCCACCGAAGCCAAGGGGGTCAGCGCGGTCGCGATGAAGTCCATCAGTGGGTACGGCATCGCCTTTGTGTGCGCCGTGGGCCTCTACATGAGCCTCGGGCCGTGGATGAAGGCCCGGTTCAAGGGCCGCCCCCACGCCAGCTGGCGGTGGGCCCAGTGGATCAGCTCGGGCTTCTTGTGGTCGGTCTGGCTGCAGCGGGACGCCGCCAACATCGCCGTCTACCTGCCCCGACAGCTCAGCATGGGCCAGTTCTCGGTGTTCACCGGGTCCATCTTCCTGGGCCTCGGGTTGCTGTTCTACATGGGCGGCGAGCGGGTGCAGGAAGTAGTGAACGAGAAGAGCGACGTGGTGGACGTTCGCGCAGCCACGGTCATCAACGTGCTGTACGGGATCATCCTCTACATCTTCAAGGTCTGGTCGAAGGTGCCCATGAGCACCACATGGGTGTTCATCGGCCTGCTCGGGGGCCGCGAGCTCAGCCTCGCCCTGCGCGCGGTCTCCGACGACCAGCGCACCCCCCGATATGCCCTCAAGCTGATGGGGCGGGACCTGCTCTACGCATCCATCGGGTTCGCGGTCGCGCTGATCCTCGCCGCCATCATCAACCCCGTCGTGCGCACCGCCTTCTTCGGGCTGTAGCCGAGGGCGCCACCGCCCCCGGGGCCCCTCACCGGTCCGGGTTGTGGACCCGCCATGCCCACTCGCCGACGACGGGCAGCTTGTACCACTCGCCCTCATGGGCCTTCATCACGGCAATCACCTCGTAGATGATGTACGGGATGACCAGCGGCAGCAGCAAGCCACAGCTCAGCAGCAGCGCCGCCAGCAGCGCCAGCCCGAAGTACAACGACTGAAGCGCATGGAAGGCCACAAAGTGGTCCTCATCGCGCTTCACAAGGTAGACCAGCAGCGGACCGATGATGCCGCCTTCGATGAAGGTCAAGCCGTGGGCCAGCGCCGCCACGGTCCGGGCGCCCTCGTCGGGGCGGGTGAGCGGGTCCGTCATGGTGTTCTCCCTGGGGTGGACGTGGCCGCGCGAGGGTCCCCGAGTGCCGGGGGCGCTGCGCTGGGGCCGTCTTCGGCGGAGATGCCCTTGTGCACGACCAACACACGACCCTGGCGTCGTCCTGACGCCAGTGCCGGGTCGGCGGTCAGCGCCACCGATGCGCTGGCTTCCCGGTGGGGATGGCGCCGGGCGAGCCAGTCTTGCAAGGCTGGATCCCCCGTCCAGACGAGCCCTTCGTCGGCGGAGGCCTGGGCGTCGGCGTCGAGCTGTTCGCGGAACCCCAACACCACCCCCGCCCGGTAGCTGCGCCGGTGTTGGTTGCCGGTCAGCCCTTCGGCAGCACGGTGGCGGATCCACAGCCGGTCGGTGGCGGACAGCACAAAGTCCCAGACATACGCCGCCGTGTCGATGGCCGAGGGGGAGCCCGAGATCTCCAGCACCCAGCCGGAGCGGGCACGCCGCACGCTCCAGGCCGGCACCCAGATGGCTTCGACGCAGAAGTGGGCCGCGAGAATGCCCGCCAACACCTTGACATAGACGGGCAGCCGCTGGCGGGGGAGGCCGAGCTGGCGCACATGAAACGAGCGGGGCACCAGGCCGGAGACCAGGTCGAGCTCGTGGCGCAGCAGCAGCCGTCGGGCCGCCGCCGCCGCCGCTTGGGCTTCGTGCTCTTCGGGGCTCTCGGCGAGGGCGAGCAAGCGGCGCACCTTGCGCAAGATGCGGGGCTCAGGGCCACTCCCGGTGGGCACGCCTCGGTCGGCACCGTCGATGCCCCGCTGGGCACAGACCCGCTGGAAGGTGGGACCGTGGGGGGGCTCACCCGGCGCACCCAGGACCTCATCGACGAACTGGTGGGCCATCTCGTGCTTGAGGACCTCGCCGACCACCACCCAGGAGTGGGCGAGCACGAGGTCCCGGGACAGCGCCAGCGAGCGCGCTTGGGGCACCCAGCACCCCAGCTCCGCTGGACCGTCGACCAACGCCAGCACCGGCGGGCGCAGCAAGCCCCCAAAGAGCCGGGCATTGTGGCCGGCCCAGTCCATCTGAAGCTGCTGCAGCAGCGCGCGCTCAGCAGCGGCGGACAACGGCGGGGTCACGGCTCAGTCGTCAAGGTCATCGCCTGGCCGAAAGCGGTCCAGCACGGCCCTCACGCGGGCTGCATCGGGGGCTTCGGGAAACCCGGCGAGGTAGTGGCGCAGCGACTCACGGCCCTCGCCGAGAAGTCCCATCTGGAGCAGCAACAGGCCACGGTCCCGCCGCTCGTGCCAGGCCGAGGGGTCGAGCACCAAGTTGCGCTCCACGGCCCGCAGCGCGCCTTGGGCATCGTTCAAGCGCCCGTGGCTCTGCTTCAAGTTGTTGTTGATCCGCACCAGGATCTGGCGAGAGGTCACCGGTGCCTTGAAGCGGGCCCAGAGCTGCTGCGGGGGCGGGCTGCCGTCACCCAGCTCCAGATAGCGCTGCTTGAGGTCATCTTCGTTCAGCGCGATGCCGCCCCGGAAGGCGTCCACCCAGAACGGGGGGTCCGCCTTGGGCGGGGCGACGAGAAAGTGCCCGGGAAAGCCCACCCCGCGCAGATCCAAGCCGGCTCGGCGGGCGACCTCCATCAACACCACACTCAGCGTGATGGGCATGCCCTTGCGGCGCTCCAGCACCCGGTCGATCCACGAGTTGTCGAGCGCGTGGTAGTCGCCGGCGTCACCGACAAAGCCGTCCGCGCCGAACAAGTGGAGCCGCAGCCGCGCCAGGCTCTCGAACAGCGGCGCCCCCTCTTTGAGGAACACTCCCCGGCCGAGGCGGTCGAGCGTGTCCACCACAGCGTCCACGTCCACGTCGTCCGGGCGGTCGTCCGCCGCGATCAGCGCCGCCCCCCGGTCGAGGGGAATGTGGTCGCCATGGGCGGCGACGAGGGCAGCCAGGGCCCGCAGTGGGTGGGTCATCGTGCCCCTTCAGACAGCGCATGGCGGGAGGCCAACATGCCGCACGCGCTCGCTTGGTCGCTGCCCACCGAGTATCGCCGCACGAGGGGAGCCCCCAGGATCTGCAGTGAATCCAGGAACGCGCCCCGCTCTTCGTCGGTGGCCCGCACGAAGCCCGACGCGCGGTCGTCGTTGACATCGATGAGGTTGATCAGGATAGGAACATCGCCCAGCAGGTCCTTCAGGGCGAGTGCTTCGTCCGGACCCGTGTTGACTCCGCCGAGCACCACCCAGGCCACCGTGATGCGGCGGCCCGTCGCGGCATGGCGCTCCCGCAGGGCCGCGGCCAGCTCTTCGAGGGTCCACTTGCCGGCGACAGGCAACAGGGACGCGCGACGGGACTGGATGGCCGATGTCATCGACACAATCAAGCGGAACGGGTGACCCTCAGCGGTGTATTGGCGGATCCGGGGCACCAGCCCCACCGTCGAGATGGTGATGGCCTTTGCCGCGATGCGCCCCAGGTTGGGATGGCACAGCACCCGCGCGGCCTGGATGACCTCGTCATAGTTGTGCAGGGGTTCGCCTTGCCCCATGAACACCGCGCCCGTCACCCGTCCCGGCGCTTCGTCGCGCACCGTCATCCACGCCGCGACCATCTCCCACGCGTGGAGGTTGCGGGACAGCCCGAGGCGCCCGGTGGCACAGAATGCGCACTTCATCGCGCATCCCGCTTGGCTGCTGAGGCAGATGGTGAAGTGGTCTGGTTTGTGAAGCCCGATGAGCACCGCTTCGGTGGTCGCCCCGTCCGGGTGGCGAAACAGGAACCGAGTGCTGCCATCCTGGGGGTCGACAATGCGGTCAATGACGTCCAGACGGGTGTTCTCGCAGCGCGTCTCGAACCAGTCGCTGCCCGCCCGGCGCACCGAGTGGCGCATCTTCGACAGGGGCCCGCGCCCGAAGCCGATCGTGTGGCCCATCAGCCGCCGTGCCTCGTCCAGACGCAGCACCACCCCGTCGGTCTGGGCCGCGTGGACCAGATCGTGCGGCAGCATCCCGGGCAGGCGATGGAGGGACGGTGACATGGCAGACCGTGTAGCCGGTTGGGGACCCTGCACCACGGCCAAGCACCCGCTCAGCGGGCGCGAATGGCCTCCTGAAGGGCCACCGCTTCGCGACAGTCCACCGAGCCCGGTCCGACCTCCGCGCCATCATCGAGGGCCGGGGGCTGGGCCTCATCGCCGGACTCCAGCTTCTTCAACAGCCGCTTGGTGCCCTTGCGCAGCTCCGTGGACGCTTCACACTTCCGAAACCGCACCGTCCAGCGCAGGTTTTCTTGGGTGTCGAGGCGGGCAAATGCGATGGCCATGTCGAGGCTGGCGAG
>ERZ887849.2430-NODE-2430-length-15408-cov-39.908161_pt1 | contig 15408 bp, 15 predicted proteins | sample MGYA00521267_ERZ887849 | MGnify/ENA primary metagenome ERZ887849 (study PRJEB32303, sample SAMEA104408601) | aquatic metagenome | biome: Brackish water; feature: Pelagic; material: water | place: Baltic Sea | collected 2014-06-06T16:11:00 | depth 2,863 m ... | reverse complement strand
ATTATTCTTCCATTGAATATATGTTTGTATTTTTGTATTAAATTAAAAAAATAAAATTATTATGAAATCATATGATGTTGCTATCATAGGTTCTGGCCCTGGCGGATATGTGGCTGCCATTCGTTGTGCGCAGTTAGGAATGAAAACTGCTATTATTGAAAAATACGCTACGTTAGGAGGCACTTGTTTAAATGTAGGATGTATACCAAGTAAAGCATTGTTAGATTCTTCTCATCATTACGAAGATGCTGTCAAGCATTTTGAAGCTCATGGCATTGAAATCCCTGGTGAGATCAAAGTCAACCTTGAAAAAATGATTGGCCGTAAACAAGCTGTTGTCGATCAAACCACAGGAGGGATTGATTTTCTGATGACTAAAAATAAAATTGATGTCTATCATGGCCTTGGAGCTTTTAAAGATTCAACTCATATCACTATTAGTGGAGATTCTAATGAAGAAATCGAAGCAACATACAGTATTATTGCAACGGGAAGTAAACCCACAAGTTTACCATTTGCAACGGTAGATAAAGAACGTATTATCACCTCTACAGAAGCATTGAAATTAAAAGAAATCCCAAAACACTTAATCATTATTGGTGGTGGTGTGATTGGATTGGAACTTGGTCAAGTTTACAAAAGGTTAGGGTCTGAGGTTACTGTTATAGAATATATGGATCGTATCTTGCCTACCATGGATGCTGGACTTTCTAAAGAATTAAACAAAGTTTTTAGAAAACAAAAATTCAACATTAATGTTTCTCATAAAGTCACAAATGTTGAACGTAAAGGAGCAGAAGTAACTGTTAAAGCAGAAAACAAAAAAGGGGAGCTTGTAGAATTTAAAGGCGACTATTGTTTGGTTTCTGTCGGAAGAAGCCCTTATACGGCGGGATTAAATGCAGAATCTGCAGGTGTAAAACTCACTGAGCGTGGACAGGTTGAAGTGAACGAACACTTACAAACCTCCGCATCTAATATTTATGCTATTGGTGATGTTATCAAAGGAGCAATGTTGGCACATAAAGCTGAGGAAGAAGGCGTGTTTGTAGCGGAAACCATCGCAGGTCAAAAACCACATATAGATTATAATTTAATTCCTGGAGTTGTATATACATGGCCTGAAGTCGCTTCCGTTGGAAAAACAGAAGAGCAACTTAAGGAACAAGGAATAGCTTATAAATCAGGTCAATTTCCAATGCGTGCTTTGGGACGTAGCCGTGCAAGTATGGATTTGGATGGATTTGTAAAAATCTTAGCCGATCAATCAACAGATGAAGTCTTAGGAATTCATATGATTGGTGCACGTTGTGCCGATTTAATAGCCGAAGCTGTTGTTGCAATGGAATTTAGAGCCTCTGCCGAAGATATCTCTAGAATGTCACATGCACATCCAACTTTTGCTGAAGCGATTAAAGAAGCTGCACTCGCTGCTACTGAAGACCGCGCACTACATATCTAAATTTATTCTCAATTTAATATACAAACCCCTCCACATTGTGGAGGGGTTTTTGTTTTTAATTATTATTTTCAGTTTCAAGCTCTTGTATTTATTAATTTTTTTAGTATATTTAACTAGTTGATTATCAATATTTTGATTAATGTTTTATCAAAATAGTTAAACAAAATTATTAATAACAGGTTGGTTAAGTTTTGAATAACCAATAGTAATACCCAATTCTAACTTTGAATGATTCCTATTTACCATACAAATTAACCGATGAGGTGTTGGTGGAATTAATTGTAAGCTCAAAAGACCCCGTACTTTTTAAGGTACTGTATGAACGTTATATATTTAAGGTATTTAATACCTGTTTGAGTTTTTCAAGTAACAATCAACAAGCCGAAGATATTTGTCAAGATATTTTTCTAAAATTATTGGATAAAATACATACCTTCAATGGAACCTCTAAATTTTCAACTTGGTTATATTCATTTACTTATAATCATTGTGTCAACTATTTTCATCGAAATAAGTTTAATAAATTTGAAAAAATCACATCAAATATTGAACAAATGTGCGATGAAGTCATTGTACAATCGAGTGATGAAGACTTTATTCAGATGCTAAAGTTAGAGAAATTGAATGAAGCATTGGAACTAATTCCTTTTGAAGACAAACAAATTTTAATGTTGAAATACCATGAGTTTAAAAGTGTTAAAGACCTTATGGATCTTCATAATGCAGGTGAAAGTGCTATTAAGATGAGATTAAAACGCGCCAAAGAAAAATTATTAGGTGTTTATAATGAAGTGTATTGTCAAGCATTACTTTAATCCCTATTTCTTTTTCCGTTTATTGTAGTTTTTATCCCCTCTAGTTTTTGGTTTTTTATACTTTTTAGCAATAATGAATTTGTAAGAACCTCCTAAGTTTTCTTTTTTATTTTTGTCTTTTTTCTCATGGAAAGCAGGTCCAGGAGCATCCTCATCTTTTTGTTTATGAGGGTTATAAGGTTCTTTTAATTGTGGTCGCTCTTCTTCGATAAGATCTGTTGAAATTTCGACAACCTCAGGGATTTCTAAAGTTTCAATTTTCATTTGCATCAATGCTTCTATCGCATCTTTAGAATCGGTCTCATTGTCTTTAGAAAGCAAAAGACTCGTCCCTTTTCGTTTCGCCCGTCCCGTACGACCAATTCGGTGCATATAATTTTCTGGATACTCGGGAGTATCAAAATTAATCACATGTGATATATCATCAATATCCAATCCACGTGCCATGACATCCGTTGCCACCAAAATCCTATTAAATCCCTCTCTAAATTGTTCAATACTACGCAAACGGTAATTCTGAGTTTTATTGGAATGAATCACACAACATTCTTCATTAAAAACTTCTTCAAGAGATTCAAAAAGACGATCCGCCATGCGTTTGTTCGATACAAAAATAAGAACACGATAATATTCCTCGCGATCTTCCATTAAAAATCGAATCAAATTTACTTTTGTATAATAATTAGGAACGTCGTAACGAAATTGCATGATGTTCTCGAGTGGAGTTCCCGAAATTGCCACTGAAATACGTTCAGGATCAATGAAAAAATCACTAATTAAAGCATCGACATCTGTGGTCATCGTAGCCGAAAACATAATATTCTGTCGGCGTTCTGGTAACAAATCAAAAATGTTAATCAATTGGTGTCTAAAGCCCAAATCGAGCATGACATCTACTTCATCAATGACCAGTTTTTGAATGCTTTTAAGTTGTAAAACACGACTCAATGCCAAGTCATAAAGACGTCCTGGAGTTGCCACAAGAATATCAATCCCTTCTGCAATTTGCTGTTTTTGAGTATTGATGTTAGTTCCGCCATAAACCCCTAAAACACGATTGTTTGTATAAACGTTTAATTCATTTAAAGAGTCCACCACCTGAACTACCAGCTCTCTAGTAGGTACTAAAATCAAAATACGAGGGTTTTCTTGTGTCGAGTAGGTCAAATTCCTTACAAGAGGTAAGGAATAAGCCATTGTTTTACCAGTTCCTGTTTGAGCAATTCCAACAACGTCTTTTCCTGAACAGATCACACTGAAAGCCGCCTTCTGAATGGGTGTGGGTTCAATAAATCCTAAATCCTCAAGTGCATTACTCAGAGGAGTGGTTAATTTAAAGTCTTGAAATGATGCCATTGGAACTAATTTTGCATCAAAGGTAAGGTATTCTTGTAAAGTGATGATTTATTATTTAGAACTGATTAACTTTGTAATGAAAATTAACAGTCATTGCGAGATCATAAACAAATCACACTTCATTCGGTAGAAGGCTTTAAAACTCAGTTATTAGCTTGGGCACAACAATTTGAAGACATTGTTTGGCTGGATTCTAATCAGTACTTACAACCTCATAGTAGTTATGATTCTATCCTAGCTGTGGATGCTTTTACGGGTATTCAGACCGATGCACTCAATGGATTCCAAAAACTAAAAGAATACCAATCTATGACCAATGATTGGATTTTCGGATACCTTTCGTATGACTTAAAAAATGATACAGAACCTCTGAGGTCACAAAACTTTGATGGGCTCGACTTTCCAGACCTTTGTTTTTTTCAACCTAAAAGATTGTTTTTATTTAAAGAAGATAAGTTAACAATTAGATATCTGAACGTTGTTTCTAAAGAGGTTGATGCCGATCTCAAATCGATTGAAACGTTTTCACTTCAAAATAGTTCATCTCACAAATATAACATTCAAATTGAATCTCGAATTTCTAAGAATCAGTACATAAAACAGGTTAGTACTCTATTGTCTCACATCCATCGGGGTGATATTTATGAGGCTAATTTTTGTCAAGAATTTTATGCACATGCAGATATAAATTCTTTAGAAACGTATTTTAAACTTAATAAGATTTCACAACCACCGTTTGCTACCTTTCTTAAAATGGGGGATAAATTTTTATTATCATCTTCTCCAGAACGTTATTTAAAAAAAGTAGGTTTAGAAATAATGTCTCAACCTATTAAAGGGACTATCAGGCGTTCTGAGCATTTCAAAGAAGATGCGGACCTAAAAATGATTCTAGAAAGCGACCCAAAAGAACGGAGTGAGAATATTATGATTGTCGATTTGGTAAGAAATGACCTTTCTAAGATAGCCCAAAAAGGAACGGTTAATGTGACAGAACTCTGTCAAATCTATAGTTTTAAACAGGTGCATCACATGATTTCCACGGTTCAAGCTATGGCATTGCCAACTATTTCGCCAGTGGATATCATTGCTGCTACATTTCCGATGGGAAGTATGACGGGAGCTCCAAAAATTTCTGCTATGAAAATTATTGAGGCTCTTGAGGCCAGTAAAAGAGGGCTTTACTCTGGAACCGTAGGATACTTTACTCCCGAAGGAGATTTTGATTTTAATGTGGTAATTCGAAGTATATTATATAATGCCTCAAAGTCCTATGTTTCATTTTCTGTTGGAAGTGCCATCACTTCAAAAAGTACTCCAGAAAATGAGTATGAAGAATGCCTTGTGAAAGCTAAAGCAATGCGTAGTGTTTTGGAGAATTAATTTGTAGTTTTGTCTCATGTTAAAAGCCTTTCAAGATCTTTTAATTAACCGTTTTTCTTTTTTAAAGAAACCTCCTTTGTTACTTGCAGTTTCAGGAGGTTTGGACAGTATGGTTCTGACAGATTTATGTTTGAAATCAGGTTTAAATATTGCGTTGGCACATTGTAATTTTAAATTAAGAAACCAAGAAAGTGATGGTGATGAAGACTTTATAAAAAACTTTGCTCAAACAAATCATTTAGAGGTTTTTACAACCCATTTTGAGACAGAATCGTTTGCAACAACTACTAAACAATCCATTCAGATGGCTGCACGTCAATTGCGTTATGAATGGTTTGAAACGTTGAAAAACCAACACGGTTTTGAATATATTTTAACTGCCCACCATGCCGATGATAATTTAGAGACAGCCCTCATTAATTTATCTCGTGGTACAGGACTGGAAGGACTTACTGGAATTCCAGAACTTAATGGATTTATTGTACGCCCTTTGTTGAAATTTTCTAGAGAAGATATTCACGATTTTGCAACTTTTCATAACCTTTCGTGGCGTGAAGACAGTTCAAATATAAGTACAAAGTATGTACGTAATAATTTACGACATACCATAATTCCACTTCTAAAAAATTTAAACCCTTCTTTTATTGAAAGTTTTCAAAAAACCCAAAATCATCTGAAGGACACACAATCTATTTTAGAAGATTATATGTTGGAAATAGAGGACAAGGTAATAGAATCTATTGATGAAAATCAAATAATTTATAATATAGACAAAATTCTTTCTTTAAACAATCCAAAAGCGTATGTATACCAGTTGTTAAATGCTTATAATTTTACTGATTGGACACAAATCACAGCCCTTTTAGAAGCACAATCTGGAAAACAGATTTCATCTTCAACACATCGTTTATTAAAAAACAGGTCTCATTTGATTTTAACACCATTATCTGATTTTTCAAAAGATTCAATTTCAATTCATGCTTCAGACACTTTTGTTTCAATTCCAAACCAACCATTTGATTTAAAGCTTGAAATTCAGACTTTTATAGGACCAACTTCAAAAGACGTTTTGTATTTGGATTTTGAATTACTACAATTTCCCTTGCGATTGAGTCACTGGAATCCTGGAGATTATTTTTACCCATCAGGAATGAATGGAAAAAAGAAATTAAGCAAGTATTTTAAAGATGAAAAATTCTCTTTAGTAGAAAAAGAAAACACAGTTGTCCTCTACAGTAAAAACGCAGTTGTTTGGATTGTTGGAATGCGCGCTGATAAACGATTTATGGCGACCACAAGTAGTACTAAAATTTTAAAACTATCAATAGACAATGCCCATAGTTAAAAGTAATTTTAAGGCACATTTTAGGTTTCGAAGTGGATTTGTTTCCACAGTCTATTCAGGATTGATTCGACGTTTAAAAATTAAACAATCGAGAGAACGTATCACTCTAAGAGATGATGATTTTATTGATTTGGATTGGAGTTACAGTCCGTCTCCTTCAAAATCAGTAATTATTCTTTTTCACGGCTTAGAAGGTCATGGACAACGGCCTTATATTACAGGTGCGGCATTGCATTTTAATGAACAAAATATCGATGCAATTTGTGTAAATTTTCGTTGTTGTAGTGGCGAATTGAATAGGTATTATACCAGCTACCACTCTGGTAAAACGGATGATGTAGAAGACATTGTTAAACATGTAATTTCACTGGACAAATACGATACAATTTTCTTGAAAGGGATTAGTCTAGGTGGAAATATTCTCTTGAAATACTTAGGAGATGGATCGCTTGTACCTCCACAAGTCAAAGCGGCGATGGCAGTGTCCGTTCCCTGCGACCTATCAGGATCAGCGAAAGCATTGCATGCTCCAAAAAACTTACCTTATCACATCAATTTTAAATGGGCATTAATCAAACGTTTGAAGTTAAAACAAAAGAAATTTCCAGAAGCGATTACAAAAGCTAAAATTAGATCGATCAAAACACTATATGATTTTGATGAAGTATATACCTCAAGAGCGCATGGTTTCAAAAATGCACAAGATTATTATGCAAAATGCAGCAGTCTTCAATTTCTTACCACTATCAAAACACCGGTCTTGATTTTAAACGCCCTAAACGACTCATTTTTGTCGGAAGCTTGTTATCCTTTCAAAGAAGCGGAAATGAATCCAAATGTATTTTTAGAAACGCCTAATCGTGGGGGACATGTAGGGTTTATCAGAAGAAAAGGATATTATTACAATGAAACGCGTGCGTTAGAATTCTTTTTAGAATGTCAGTAGCGTCTTGTAAATTTTATCCATCGGAAATCCCATCACATTAAAATAGGAACCCTCAATTTTTGAGACTCCAATTTGTCCAATCCAATCCTGAATACCATAAGCTCCTGCTTTATCGAGTACCTTAAAATTGTGGATATAATGCCATATTTCATCGTCGCTTAGTTCCTTAAACGTGACTTTTGTAATTGAATTTATGGTTTTCTGTGAGTCTGAAGATTTAAAACAAACCGAAGTAATCACCTCATGGGTATTGCCACTTAAAGTTTTTAGCATTTCAAATGCATCGTTGTTGTCTTTTGGTTTCCCAAGAGCTTTATTTTCGAACCACACAATGGTATCGCTAGTAATTAGAATGTCATTAGGTTTCAATTCTTCAACAAATGGCATGGATTTAAGTTGTGCCAAATAATCTGATATTTCAAAATGTCGAAGCCTGTTTGGATATTCTTCTTTAACCGATTTAATTCGGATTTCAAAATCCAGTCCAAGCCCTTTGATTAACTCCTGTCTTCTGGGAGAAGATGAGGCTAAAATGATGTGTTTAGATTTTAAAATAGTTGCAAGCATTCTTATAATTTAATCATACTGAGCATCAAATCCTTTCATCCAATGACCTTGTACTTTTAGAACTTGCTCTATAATATCACGCGCCGAACCAGCACCTCCATTTTTATGTGAAATGTATTTTGAAACCGCTTTTACTTCTGGGGCAGCATCTTGCGGACAACATGGAAGTCCTACAAGTTTCATCGGAGGAATATCTGGAATATCATCGCCCATATAAACCACATTTTCGGCTTTTAATTGATGTTTGTCAAACAACTCTTCGAGGTGCACAACCTTGTCATGTGCGCCTAAGCTGATTTCTTTTATTCCCAAACCTTCAAGGCGTTTGCGAACCCCTTCGTTTTTTCCACCTGAAATGATACAGACTAAAAATCCTGATTCAACAGCAGTTTTTAATGCGAATCCATCTCGTGTACTCATCTTACGAAGCATTTCGCCATCGGAGGTAACCAGGACAGAAGAATCTGTGAGGACGCCATCGACATCAAAAATAAAAGCTTTAATGTCTTTTAAATATTCTTTATAGCTTTTTGAATCCATGTGTTTTTTTTATTGATTTTGTAAGCAGCTCATAAATTGATTGGTATTCAGGGTGACTTTCTAAAGTTCTTAAATGTTGATTGATGGTCACTTGGTCATTTCGTTTTGCAGGTCCGGTTTGTGCATTGTATGGAGATATAGTTTGCACTTTTTTGGCCGTTTCTAAAATTAAAGGTTTTAAAACATCAAAATTAATATTTTTATGATCTGATAATTCGTGTGCAATTCGATATAGTTGATTGGTAAAATTATTAATAAATACGGCCGATAAATGCAAAGCTTGTCGTTGCTCAGTATTTATCTTGTAGGATGGACTTCCCATCTCACTCGCCAAGGTTTTAAGAAATTTCGAATCTTCTTTTTGTATTGTTTCAATACAAAATGGCACGTCTGAAAATGCCACTTCCGATGTTAATGAAAACGTTTGTAAGGGGTAAAATACACCTCTACGATGTTTTTTATCTAATTGTTTTATAGCCACACTTCCCGATGTATGGACTACCAATCGGTTTTCAAAAGGGAGTTGTTTGGACAGCTCAGAGATCGCTTTGTCACTCACGGCAATAATGTAAACATCTGCCAATTTTAAACGGTCTAAATCATGACAAAACTCAATACCTTTGATTTGGTATTTTATTGCTTTTGGATTGCGAGAATACCATTGAATCAAGACTAAGTTTTCGGCGGCTTGAACCGCTCTTACCAAGTGCGTCCCAACATTTCCAGCTCCTAAAATTACAACAGATATCATTCAGCTAAAATAAACAAGTAATCTTTCATTTGAAAGTTTAAATAACCTAATGCCAAATTTTTATTAAAATTACTGTTAAAACCAATAAACATAAATGACTTTTCTTATTTAAATAAGTACCTTTGCATCTCAATAAGTGAGTCTATTAGGATGCTAAAAAAAATATCAAATTTACTTTTTTCTACTCGATTAACAGGGGTGCTTTTTATTGTTTTTGCGATTGCAATGGCGGTAGGGACTTTTATGGATCAAGGGCAAAGCACCTCACCAACACCATATTCCCGAACACTAATATACAATGCTTGGTGGTTTGAAGCGATTATGGTGGTCTTTATCATCAATTTTGCAGGAAACATCTTTAGATACCGATTGTTAAGAAAAGAAAAATGGGCCACGCTAACGCTTCATTTATCCTTTATATTTATTTTGTTTGGTGCTTTTTTGACCCGTTATTATGGCTTTGAGGGGATGATGTCAATCAGAGAAGGCGCTACAGAAAACACCTTTTTATCTGAAAAAACATATTTAACAATTTATATTGATGGCGATTTTGTAATCAACGGTCAACTTCAACGCCGTGTGCTAGAAGAAGAGGTTGATTTTTCTCCGCGTCTTTCAAATGAATTTCATTTAGAAACGTCTTACAACACAACAGCTGTATCTATTGAATTGGTTGATTTTATTGCAGGGGCAGAGGAAGATATTGTACCCTCCGATGATGGCGAATATTATTTAAAACTTGTTGAAGCGGGTGAAGGAGCTCCGCACAACCATTTCTTAAAATTAGGACAAGTAAGTAGCATTCATAATGTATTATATGCGTTGAATAAGCCAACCGAAGGCGCTATTAACATTACCTATACCGAAACAGATTTGACCATACAATCGCCTTATGAAGGAGAATTTATGACCATGGCATCTGGCGTGCAAGGGCGGTTGGTAAAAGACAGTATTCAGCCACTCGCATTACGCTCTCGTTATCTTATCGGAAACCAAGCTATTGTGTTTCCAAAACCTGTGGTTAAAGGCGTGTTTGATGTGGTTAAAAAATCGACATTACTTAAAGGAGATGAAGATGGTATTGCTTTAAAAATATCGGCTAATGGCAGTACAAAAACCCTTAAATTGTTAGGGGGGAAGGGCTCTAATAATCCGTTCAAGCAAATTGAAGTGGGCGGTTTGGAATTTAATTTTAAATACGGATCCAAACTATTGGAACTTCCTTTTGACATTAAATTAAACGATTTTATAGCTGAACGTTATCCGGGAACTGAAAAAAGCTATAAGTCTTTTGAAAGTAAAGTCACTGTTTTGGAGGCTGAAGAAGACGATTTTGATTTTCATATTTACATGAATAATATCCTCGATCATAGGGGTTATAAATTTTTTCAAGCGAGTTTTGATCCAGATGAAAAAGGAACCATATTATCTGTCAATCATGATTATTGGGGAACTTGGTTTACGTATTTGGGGTACTATTTATTGTACTTTGGCTTGATGGCAATTTTGTTATCAAAAAATGCTCGTATGGAGTCCTTGCGCCGTCAACTCGATAAAATCAAGAAAAAGAAATCCCTTCTGACGATAGCTGTTTTGTTCTTCATGTCTTTTAACGGTTTTGCTCAAACATCACATAGCTCGGATCATAAGAATTTACGTCCAACGACTGTACAGTTAGATTCTATTTTAAAATTAAATATTACCCCTGTTAGTGAGACAGACCGTTTAGGGCATTTGGTCATTCAAGATATGGATGGACGTATGAAACCTATTCATACCTACGCATCTGAATTACTCCGTAAGTTGAGTAAAAATGATAGTTATAAAAACTTTGATGCAAATCAAGTGTTTCTGTCCATGCAAGAAAGCCCACAGCTTTGGTACAACGTCCCATTGATTTACTTAGCAGCCAAAAAAGCGGATACCATTCGAACGATTTTGGGCTTAGAAAAAACAGCAAAATATGCGGCTTTAGTGGATTTCCTTGATCCAAATCTAAACTATAAATTAGGGCCTTTTTTGGACGATGCTTACAGCGCCTCTGTGCCAACAGCTATTCAAAAAATATTTAAAGACACAGACCAACGTGTGAGCTTATTGTTCAACACTCTTGAAGGAAGTACTTTGCGTATATTTCCAATTCCAAACGATGAAAATAATAAATGGGTGTCTTCAAATGAGTTTAGAGAAGGAGCGTATCAATTACAAGATTCGTTGTACGGGAATTTTATCCGAACAGGTTTTATGGCGTATATGGCTACTTTGCAAAATGAAAAAAAATCCAACACAGATTTTTCTAAAAGCCAACAATTATTAGATGTTATAAAAAAGTCACAAATAAAATATGGTGGTGATAACATGATTTCTGAGGATAAAATCAATGCTGAAATTATGTACAACCGCTATGATATTTTCAAAACCCTCTTTGAGTATTATATGTATGCGAGTACTTTGATGTTTTTATTATTGATCTTTCAAATTTTTAAAGACCGAAGTAAGTATAAAAACATTTCTGTCAAAGTTTTTAAATTCTCTATTTTAGGATTGTTTGCACTTCATACACTTGGACTCATTGTGCGTTGGTATATTTCTGGTCATGCTCCTTGGAGTGATGCCTATGAATCGATGATATATATGGCTTGGGCTACCATGGCTTTTGGGGTGATGTTAGGTGTTAAAAGCGATTTAACTTTTGCCTCTACCGCTTTTGTAACCGCCATGATTCTTATGATTGCACATTGGAATTGGATGGACCCTTCGATTGGAAATCTTCAGCCTGTTTTGGATAGTTATTGGTTAATGATTCACGTGGCCATCATTGTTGGAAGTTATGGACCTTTTACACTTGGAATGATCTTAGGAGTCATTACTTTGCTATTGATGATTTTAACGACCTCTAAAAACAAGGATAAGATGGCTTTAAACATCAAAGAATTGACCATTATTAATGAAATGGCTTTGACTGTTGGTTTGGTTATGCTTACGATTGGAAACTTTTTAGGAGGCATGTGGGCCAATGAAAGTTGGGGACGCTACTGGGGTTGGGATCCTAAAGAAACATGGGCATTAATCAGTATCATGATTTATGCGTTTGTCATCCATATGCGTTTAATTCCTGGATTGCGTAGTCGATTTGGTTTTAGTGTAGCTTCTGTCTTAGCTTTCGGAAGTATAATGATGACCTATTTTGGAGTGAACTTTTACCTCGCAGGATTGCATTCTTACGCCAAAGATGATCAGGAAATTAGTATTTCATACATCCTAACAGCCCTTGTTATTATTACACTCCTTTCGATATTTGCTTACAGAAAACATCTAAAATATTTTAAGACATCATCTTAATCAAAACTTGCTTTAATTTTATCGAATGTAATCTCTTTATAGTCCGTTATTAGCAGGTCTGCTCTTGAATAGTCTTGATCTTTAGAATGGACACTCTTGTATGCAATACAATAGATATTCGCTTCCTTTGCAGCGATAATTCCGTTGGTTGAATCTTCAATCACAAAACATTCAGTAGGGGAGGCTCCAGCAGCTTTGGCAGCTTTTATAAATATTTCTGGGTGTGGTTTTGAAGCTTTTATATCAGCTCCGCTCAATTTGTCTTTGAAATAGGGGTCTAGGTTAAAGCGTTTCATCACATTGTTAATGGTAAACATAGAAGCAGAGGAAGCCACAACCAAAGTCAATCCATTTTCATGGTAATTTTTGATAAGAGCTTCCACACCCTCAAGCAGTTGAAGTTCTGGATCCTCAAAAAATAATTTTGTAAAATGAGCCCGTTTGCCCTTTTCTAAAACGATGGGTTTAAGCGTTAAATCAAAATGCCTACAAAGAAACTCACAAATACCTCTCGTAGATTGTCCTGTAAAACTTCTGTACATTGCATCAGATACCTCGATTCCTACATCTTTAAACATCATTTTGTAGGCTTTGTGGTGTAAAGGTTCGGTATCTACAATAACACCATCCATATCAAAAAGGACTGCTTTTAACATACTTTTTTTTGCGAAGATAATAAATAGAGTCCATTAGATTTTAATGATAATCGAATAATAAAACAGTACTATTCGACCAAACTGTTTGTTGTAAAAGAGAAAAGTAAAAACGACTCAACGTGTTTGTATATGAGCTGTTGTGTGGATTAGCACAAACCATTGTAAGTACAAAACCAATTTGGAAAATCCGTGAGGATTTTCAGAAGTAGGCGAGAGAACAAGCAATTACTTATAGCCAGTGTTGTAAACAGTACTTTTTAAAGTTCTTTTTTAGATTCGGTTTTATGTTTTCTTGTCAAAAGTAAAATCGTGCCAAAAATCAATAATAAAATTACTTTACCTACTAAATAGCCATATCCATATTCTGTTAGTCGATTGAAATCAGTTACTAAAATATTTATTATGTTTATTAATATAATAATCGTAATCGCTATTGAGATATAAAAGAGTATTTTTTTCATAAAATTTAGAGAAAGAGAGTTTGCTAAATAAAACAAACTCTCTTTATTAGTTATTTTTATTTAGTTACAGTCGTTGTAGTCGGTGTATAGATTCCAAAAGTTAACGAAGAAACTAATCCGTTCACAAAAGATTGTCTTGTATGAACTGTGTAGTTTTCTGCTCCGTCAGCCATTTGCTTTGAGTCCGAAACTCCAACAGGTGCAAGTCCATAAATCACATAATGATTCCATTTTGTTGTTTGACTATTTCCTTGAGCTCCTTTTCCAACTACACTTGTGTAAGAATAACAAGAAGTTAATAGCATTGATGCAGCAAATACTACTGTCATCATTTTCATTGTTTTTTTAATCATTTTTTAAAATTTAAAGTTAATATTTATTTATAATACTCATTTTGAGTTCGTTCAGTCAGTATTGTTTACAACGTGTTTGTGTATGATTTCGTTGCGTGTTTAAGCACTAAAGTTAGCAAATAAATCACAGATAGAAAGTCCGCGAGGACTTTCGTAAGTAGGCTATAACTAGCAATGAATTATACACGGTGTTGGCATTTCGTTATTTTATTCCGCTGTTTCAAAATCCGAAATTTCAAAACTTTCTCTTTTCTTAAACTTTGACCTCCACATTTCCTTCGTCAAAGTTTCATCGTTAATACACTTTATGATTAATTCAGCCCATTCATCTTGATAGATGTAATCATCGTGAACTTCGTCATAATGACAATAGTTCGTATTAGTGTCAAAAGGGTCGTCAATGTCGTTCGCACTTGCAGGACGAATTTTGAAACAGCAATATAAACATTTATGGTCATAATGATTAAATTTAAATCCAACCTCTGAATTTATTTTCGTCACTACATCTCCAGGTTTTCTTTTTCCAGGATTTATAGCCTCCTTTTTCAAAACTTTGTCTTTTATTATTGCTGTAACTTTTTCATAATTTTCTCTGTCTGCTTCAGAAATTGAATTCCAATTCACAAATTCCACAGCCAAGTCATTTCTATTTGTATTAGCTATTTTAGGAACTTGGATTAGTTTAATACTGTATTCTTGTGTGTTAAAAACTTCGTCAGATAACGATGTTCTATAATTGTCAATAAAAGTTTTTAGTTCTTTAATTTCTTTAGATAGTAGTTTTTTACTTGCTTGAATTTGAGATTTTTTGCGAAGTCTTGAAAATTGAATTGAGAAAGATAAACTTTCGTTAAGCGCATAGTCTTCTCCGAAAAATTCGATTAAGGTATTTTCGTAGTTGTAAAGTAGAGATTGACATTCTCCAAAAATCATAATTCCGATTTCGTCTCTATCAATATGTCTATGTTCAATTTTATTCCTCAATTTAATAAAGAAATTGAGATTAGATTTCACACCAGCTTCGAGAGCTCCATATTTGGTAATACAAGTTTTTAATTCCCAAGATTTTTTCTCTCCATCAATAGTTTGATATCGTCCATTTGAATTTTTGTGATAATATTTACTTCCAATCGTGTGGTTAAAATGTGCGTGGAATAATCGTGTCCAAGCAATTATCATTTGAGTTATAAACCCTTCAACTCTGAAAGGTGTTCTTGGTTTGTTGTAAATTTCGACAGCAAGTAAGGCAGATTCAATAGAACTTTCTAAAGTCGATTTTGTTTTACCTTTTCTTAATGTCATTTAGTTCGGTTTTAATGAATGCCAACTACTGTATATCGGAACTGGTTCCGATATTTCCATTATGTTTGATTGTTATTTTTTTTGTTTTAAAATATTGATTTTCATGTATTTAATTTTAATAATTGATCT
>ERZ887849.2429-NODE-2429-length-15411-cov-7.146262_pt1 | contig 15411 bp, 13 predicted proteins | sample MGYA00521267_ERZ887849 | MGnify/ENA primary metagenome ERZ887849 (study PRJEB32303, sample SAMEA104408601) | aquatic metagenome | biome: Brackish water; feature: Pelagic; material: water | place: Baltic Sea | collected 2014-06-06T16:11:00 | depth 2,863 m ... | reverse complement strand
TCATCACCTCCATCTGGCCGATCATCATCAACACTGCCGTGGGCATCCGCGAAATTCCGCAGGACTACACCAATGTGTCTCGCGTGCTGAGGCTACGCAAACGGGCCTATATCCGGGAGATCGTTGTTCCTGCCACCGTTCCCTATGTGTTCACCGGCCTACGCATCGCTGTGGGTCTGGCCTGGCTGGCGATTGTGGCGGCAGAAATGCTCAAGGCCGATGGCGGCATCGGCTATTTCATCTGGGACGCGTACAACGCCGGCGGCGGCACCAGCGCCAGCCAGATTGTGCTGGCGATTGTGTATGTGGGAATTGTCGGTCTTTTGCTTGACCGGCTGGTGGCGTTTGCCGGCCGCCGTGTGAGCAGCGGAGCCTCCTGAGCCATGCCTGCACTTCTCACCGTCGACAACATCACCCAGGCGTTTCCGCTCAAGAACGGCGGCACTTATGTGGCCCTCAAGGACATCTTTCTGCAGATCGCAGAAGGTGAATTTGTGACCCTGATCGGCCATTCCGGTTGCGGCAAATCCACCCTGCTTGATCTGCTGGCCGGTCTCACATTGGCCAGTGAGGGCGGGATCCTCATGAACGGCCAGGAGGTCACCGAACCCGGTCCTGACCGGATGGTGGTGTTTCAAAACTACTCGCTGCTCCCCTGGAAAACAGTTCGCCAGAACATCGCCCTCGCCGTTGACAACGTGATGCCCAAGCTCGCGAAGGCGGAGCGAAGGGAGATCGTGGAGCGCAACATCAAGCTGGTGAAGCTCACGCCGGCGGCTGATAAATATCCTGCTGAGATTTCCGGGGGTATGAAGCAGCGGGTGGCGATCGCCCGGGCCCTGGCGATCCGCCCCAAGTTGCTGCTGCTCGATGAGCCTTTCGGAGCCCTCGATGCGCTCACGCGTGGCAATCTGCAGACCCAGTTGATGGAGATCTGTCAGGAGGCGAAGGTCACTGCCGTGATGGTCACCCACGACGTGGACGAAGCCCTGCTGCTCTCCGACCGCGTGGTGATGCTCACCAACGGCCCGGAGGCCTATATCGGCCAGATCCTCGATGTGCCGCTGGCCCGGCCCCGCTCCCAGCTCACCGCCGTGGAAGACCCCACCTACTACGGCCTGCGCGCGGAAGTGGTCACCTTCCTCAACCAGCAGCGCGATGCCCGCCAGCAGCGCCTCAAACCCAAGGGAGCGGTGGCCTGCGGCGCACTCGAGAAGGTGAATCTGGAGATCGGCTTCGTGCCGCTCACCGATTGCGCCCCATTGGTGATGGCCCTTGAAGGCGGCTTCTTCGCCAGGCACGGGCTTGATCAGGTCAGGTTGCGGCGGGAAACCAACTGGAAAACCCTGGAGGCCAACCTGCGCCAGGGGGTGGTGGATGCGGCCCAGATGGTGGCGGGCCTGCCCTTCGCCATGACCCTCGGCAGCCAGGGTCGCAGCCCCGTGCCGATCACCTCGGCGCTCACGCTCACCCGCAATGGCAATGCGATCACCCTGCACCGCCGTTTCCACGAGGCCGGCGTCCGCACCGTGGCGGATCTCAAGGCCTGGATCAGCGCCAATCCCGGCCACAGGCCGGTGCTCGCCATGGTGCACCCCGCCTCCATGCACAACCTGATGCTGCGTGCCTGGTTGGCGTCTGCCGGCATCGATCCCACCAGCGATGTGGAGCTGATCGTGATCCCGCCGGCCCAGATGGTGGCCACGCTCAAGGCCGGCACGATCGATGGCTTCTGCGTGGGCGAGCCCTGGAACTCCCGCGCCGTGCAGGAGGGGCACGGCACCGTGATCGCCACCGACACCGACCTCTGGGACGGCCACGCCGAGAAGGTGCTTGGTGTGCGGGAAGACTGGGCCGCCGCCCACCCCTATACCCATCAAGCGCTGCTGTGCGCCCTGCTGGAGGCCTGCCGCTATTGCGAAGATCCGGCCAACCGCCAGGAACTGGCCGAGCTGCTGGCGCGACCCGACTACGTGGGCACCAGAGCCGATGTGCTGCTGCCTGGCCTGGCCCAGGCCTACGACCGGGGCACTGGAGTGCCCACGCTGATTCCCGGCTACAACCGGTTCTTCGGTCCTGGTGTGAATGCCCCCGATCGCGCGGAGGCCACCTGGATCCTGACCCAGCTGGCGCGCTGGAACGTCTGCTCCTTCCCACGCAACTGGGAGGAGGTGCTCGATCGGGTGCAGCGCCCGGATCTGTTCGGTGAGGCGGCCGCCTCCCTGGGGCTGGCCCCCGAGCCGCCCCACACGACGGCCTCCCCCAAGGGCTTCTTCGGTGCCGAGCAGCTCGATCCCTGCGACCCCGCCGCCTACGTGCAGGCCCTGCAGCAGGAGCCTCCGCTGCGCATCGAGGCCGTGGTGCTGCCACCGCCCCCTTCCCGCCGGCCTGTGGCCGCCACCTGACACCCCCATTCGCCACCGCCCGCTTCTCCATGCAGACCCTCAGCTCAACGGCGGCCAGCGCCACCCGCACCACCGGCGCCTACCTGGAGATTGACGGGGTCACCAAGGTTTATCCCAGCGCCCGGGGGGCCCACACCGTGCTCGACGGTGTTGATTTATCGGTGGCGGAGGGGGAGTTCGTCTGCCTGATCGGCCATTCCGGCTGCGGCAAATCCACCCTGCTCGACATGGTGTCGGGATTTCGCCAGCCCACCACAGGCGAGGTGCGGCTGAACGGGGAGCGCATCATCGATCCTGGCCCTGACCGCATGGTGGTGTTTCAGAACTATTCGCTGCTGCCCTGGTTGAGCGCCTACGACAACATCGCCCTGGCGGTGAACAATGTGTTCCCCGAGCTGCAGCGCAACGGCCAGGCCAAGGCGATCGTGGAGGAACATCTGGCGATGGTGGGCCTCAGCGAAGCGGCCCACAAGAAGCCGGGAAGTCTGTCGGGCGGGATGAAGCAGCGGGTGTCGATCGCCCGCGCCCTGGCGCTCAAACCAAAGGTGCTGCTGCTCGATGAACCGTTCGGGGCGCTCGATCCGATCACGCGCGAGGAGCTTCAGGAGGAGCTGCTGAAGATCTGGGCCGATCACCGCGTGACGGTGTTGATGATCACCCACGACATCGATGAAGCCCTGTTCCTGGCTGATCGGGTGGTGATGATGACCAACGGCCCCGCCGCCACGATCGGGGAGGTGCTCGAGCTGCCGTTCGCCCGGCCGCGGGTGCGGGCCCGCCTGCTGGAGCAGCCCGAATATTTCGACCTGCGCAACCGCGCCCTCGATTTCCTCTACCGCCGCTACGCCCACGACGACGAATGAGCGGCTGGTGCATGCACCCGGCCGGTGATCCAGCGGCAACCCTTCAGGGTTGAGCGGGTTGCAGGTTCACCGCTGCCGCCTTGAGCTCCGGCTGGTGGGAGATCGGGCAGGCCAGGGCATGCATCAGCCGGTTGGCTTCGCAGGCGTTGGCCTGGGCGGCGCCCCAGTGCATCGGCAGGAACACGGTGCCGGGCCGGATGCGGTCGGTGATCAGCACCTTCGCCGTGAGGCTGCCTCGCCGGGAGCTCACCAGAGCCCAGCCGCCGTCCTCCAGGCCGTGGCGGCCGGCATCGCAAGGATGCACTTCCAGCAGCGGTTCAGGATGCTGCTTGCGCACGCGTTCCACATGGACGGTGCGGGTCATGGTGTGCCAATGGCCGAGGTAGCGGCCCACGGTGAGCACCAGCGGATAGGCGGCATCGGGCGGTTCGCCCAGCCCCAGCGGCTGCTCGGCGATCAGCCGCGCCCGGCCGCTGGCGGTGGGGAAGCGGCCCTCGGTGTGAAGGCGGGGCTGGCCGCCACCGGGTGCGGTGCCAGCGGGAAAGGGCCATTGCTGGGGGCCGTGCTCGGCCAGCAGCCGGTGGCTGAGGCCGCTGTGGTCGCAGATACGCCCGGCGGTGATCGCGGCGAATTCGGCGTAGACCTCGGCGCTGGAGCCGTAGCTGAAGGCCTGGGGGTGACCGAGGCGCCGGCCGATCTCAGCAAACACGGCCCAATCGGGGCGGGCCTGGCCCGGCGCCGGCCGGAAGGCCGCACAGAGGGTGACGCGCCGCTCAGAGTTGGTCATCACCCCCGCCTTCTCGCTCCATTGGGCGGCCGGCAGCACCAGGTGCGCCACCGCTTCGGTCTCGCTGCCGGCATAGGCCTCCGACAGCACCACCAGCGGACAGCGCGCCACGGCGGCCCGTACCCGATCGAGCGAAGGCAGACTCACCAGCGGATTGGTGGCCGCCACCCACCACAGGCCCAGCTCGCCACGCTCCATCGCTTCGATCTGCCGCCACACATCGAAGCCCGGTTCTGCGGCAATGGCGCCAGCGGCCAAGCCCCAGTGGCGCTCCAGTTCGGCGCGGTGGGCGGCATCGGCCACGAAGCGGTAGCCGGGCAGCAGGGAGGCGAGCCCGCCCGCCTCCCGCCCGCCCATGGCGTTGGGCTGGCCGGTGAGTGAGAAGGGGCCGGCGCCGGGGCGGCCGATCTGGCCGGTGAGCAGGTGCAGGTTGATGATCCCCGACACCGTGGCGGTGCCCTCCACGCTCTGGTTCACCCCCATCGACCAGAGGCTGAGCAGGGCGCGGCTGCGGCCCCAGAGCGTGGCGAGCGCCTGCAATTGCTGCTCCTCGATGCCGCAGAGGGCGCACACCCGCTCGGGTGTCCAGCTCTCCAGCAGGGCGGCCAGCTCGGCATAGCCCTCGGTGGAGGCGGCGATGAAGGCGGCATCGAACTGGCCCCGTTGGAGCAGCAGGTGGCCGATGCCGTGCAGCAGCACCAGATCGGTGCCGGGCTGAATCGCCAGATGCAGATCAGCGACGTCGGCGGTGGCGGTGTGGCGGGGATCGATGACGATCAGCTGCAGGGCCTCTTTCTGCCTGCGTTTGCGTTTGAGCAGGCGCTGAAACAGCACCGGATGGCAATCGGCGGTGTTGGTGCCGATCAGCACCACCGTGTCGCAACTGTCGAAGTCGTCGTAGCAGCAGGGGGGACCATCGCTGCCGAGGCTACGGGCGTAGCCCGACACCGCCGAACTCATGCAGAGGCGGGAGTTGGCATCAAAGTTGTTGCTGCCAAGGGCGCCTTTGAACAACTTCTGGGCGAGGTAATAATCTTCGGTCAGGAACTGGCCGGAGCCATACATCGCCAGGCCTGCTGGCCCGCGATCCGCCAGCACCTGCTGCATCTGTGCCACGATGCGGCCGAGGGCTTCCTCCCAGCTGATCGGCCGCAGCGGTTGATCGATCCGCTCACGAAACAGCGGTGTGGTGAGGCGGTTGTGGTGCAGCGTTTCACCCACCGTGGCCCCTTTGATGCACACCTGCCCCAGGGAGGATGGATGCTGCCGGTCTCCGCGCACCGTCCAGGGATCGCTGTCGCCAGGTGCGGCGGCATCAACGCTCGCCGCCGCCGGTTTGAGCTCCAGGCCACATCCCACGCCGCAGTAGGGGCATTGGGCGCGGGCAGGATGGAGCACGGAAAACGATTCCAAACATCGGTGATGGCCACTGAACCCGTGGGTGAAGCAGGCCAATCGTTATTTTTGATCTTACCCAGTCAACGAGATCAACAGGTGGCCTTGCCGCTGCGATCGCCGTGACGCTCATCGCTGGAGCAGCCCCAGAACAGCTTGAAAACGTTGGTGGAAGATGAGCGGATGTGGCCGCCTCTGCTGCTGTGAACGTATTCCGTCCAAAGGGAGAGAATTGTCGCTGATGGACGCGCTTTCTGGCGTGTGTCTGTGACACCAGCCTCGAAGCTGGAGGATCATCGACATTCTTGATGACCGCTCGGCATGATTGAGCGCAGGCCTTACAGTTTGGCAGCAGTGTGAGCTCTGCCACCAGTGTGCGCTCTGCCCCAATGTGTGCGCTGTGAGGCCATTCAGGGTGTCGTGATGGGGGTGGCCTGGCTACATTCACGTCTTGATTGAGGTGGGCCCACTACCTCCGCTTGGGCGCGCAGCTGGAGGTGGGCCATGTTCAGGGTTTATCTCAGCCGCCTGTACGTTCAAGTTCTCCCCGTTGAACGCACCGGCCGTGCCAATGTCAATGCCAGTGCCGATGCCGCACCGTGCAATTGCCCTTGTGCGTGGCTGTCTGCCAGGAGTGGCGCGGGGGATGGTGATCGCCGTGGCCGCCGTGATCGCGGCCCCTGCGCTGGCCGGGTCTCCCGGCGTCACCCCCCCCGGCCAGCGCGCCTGCCACCCCTTTTGCCCACCCCCCTATCAGCCTGCGGCCCCTCACCGACGGCAGCACGCGGCAGACCTCGCCTCATGGCGCACTGGGGGCGTTGCCTGCCAGCTGGCAGGGGGACCTTCCCGGTGCAGGCGGCCCGATCCGCTGGCATCTCGACCTGGCCTCAGACGGCACCTATCAATTGCGGCAGACCTTCCTGAGCCGGCCGCAACCCAATGCGTTCGACGCCATTGGCCGCTGGCGGCTGGAGCCTGGCAGCGGTAGTGGCAGCGGCAGGCTGGTGCTCAGACGCGGCGGCGAGGCTTCCCTGTTCCTGCAGCCGCTCGCCGCTGGTGCCGCGCTACGCAAGCTCGATCTCCAGGGGGCTCTGGTTGCCTCCGCCGCCAACGACCGGCTCACACGCCTGCCCCAGGCCGCGCCCATCGACCCGCGCCTGCCGCTGATGGGTCTGTTTTCCTACATGGCCGATGCGGCCAGCATCCGCCTGTGCGCCACGGGCCAGCAGCTGCCTGTGGTGATGGAGGCCGGCTACCTGGCCCTGGAGCGCGCCTACCTGGCAGCCCGTCCAGCCGGCCGCCCGGGCCAGCCGCTGCTGGTGAGCCTGGAGGGTCTGATCACCCAGCGGCCGTCGATGGAGCAGGGCCAGCCGCCACGCCGCACCCTGGTGGTGGAGAGCTTCACGGCGCTCACCCCCGGTCAGGGGTGCCCCAGGGAGGCGCTGCAGCTGCGGGGGACCACCTGGCGGTTGGAGGGCCTGGGCGACCACAAGGTGGCGATGCCAGCGGGTGGTCGGTCGATCGAGCTGCAGCTCTCGCCCGAGCGCCTGCAGCTGGCCTGCAGCGGCGGATGCAACCGCCTGATGGGTGGCTTCAGCCTGGAGGGAGCATCGATCCGTTTCTCCCAGCTGGCGAGCACCCGCATGGGCTGCAGCCCGCCGGTGATGCAGCTTGAGCAGCGCTACAGCGACGCCCTGGAGCAGGTGCGCCGCTGGCGGATTGATCAGCGCCGCCTGCTGCTGGAGGACGCCAGCGGCAAGACGTTGCTGCGCTTCCGGGCCGGTCAGTAGAAGCGGTGATCGGGGGCGGGTGCCCACTGAGGGCGCACTGGATCGCTTGCTCCCAACAATGGGCCCCCAACAATGGGCCTTCAACAATTGGCTATAGAACGTGCTCCGAGCAACGTGCTCGAAACCGACGGGCACCAGATCCTGGCGATGTGCCTGTTTCTGAGCACGATGGCAGTGCTGAAGGCAGTGCTGATGGCAGTGCGCGTGGGGCTGCCGCCCACCTTTGCTGGGGTGAACCCGGAAGCCCGGATGTCGGCGCGGGCCAGACTGGGCCATGACTTCCCCTGAGTGTTTCCCTGGCCCCTCTCGGCGTGCTGTTGCTGCATGGATTCGCGGGCAGCCCTGATTCCGTACGCCCGCTGGTGGCCCCACTGTCAGCCCTTGGTGTGCCCCTGGCGCTGCCCACCCTGCCGGGCCATGGCGGCCCGAGCCCCGAGGCGCTGCGGGGCGTCGCCTGGCCCGCCTGGATGGCGGCGGCCAACGCAGCTCTGGAGGAACTGCTCACCCGGGCTGAACGGGTGATCGTGGTGGGCAACAGCATGGGCGGGCTGATCGCCCTGCAGCTCGCCGCTGACCACCCGGCCGTGGTCGACAGCGTGGTGCTGGCGTCGGCCGCGATCCAGCTCAGTTCGCCATTGGCACCTGGTGGGCCCCTGGCGCCGCTCGCGCCGCTGGTGCTGGCCGTGCTGCCGCGCTGGCCGTTAGCCAAGCGCTACGCCGATCCGTCCCTGGCCGCGGGCGACACCAGCTATGTGTGGGCGCCGATGGGGGCGATCGGCACGTTGCTCGATTTCATCCGCTGCACCCGCCCCCGCCTCGCGGCGGTGCAGGCCCCGGTGCTGATCCTGCAGGGCCGGCGCGACCCGCTGGTGGCGCCGGCGTCGGTGGCGATCCTGCTGCAGGAACTGGGCACCCCAGCCCAGCAGCGGCAGGTGGTGTGGTTCGAGCGCAGCCTGCATGAGCTGTTCCGTGATGGCGAGCGGGAGGCCGCCGTGGCCTGCGTGGCCGCTTTCGTGCAGGAACGCCTCGCCCTGGTGCGGCCGGCGTGATGGTCACAGCACCGCTGCGCTGCTGTCTGCTGAGCGGTGGCGCCAGCCGGCGCATGGGCACCGACAAGGCGCTGCTGCCCCATCCCGAAGGCGGCACCTGGTTGGAGCGCAGCCTGCGGCTGCTGCTGAGCCTGGAGCGCCCCGTCTGCCTGCTCAGCTGCCACCGCGCCCATCACCTGCTGGCCCCGGCGCCGGTGGAGGTGCTCGATGAACCACCCCCCCGGGACGGCCCGCTCACCGCCCTCGCCCGCCTGATGGACCGCTACCCCGGCGACCGCCTGCTGCTCTGCCCGGTGGACATGCCCTGGCTCGACCGGCCCACGCTGGAGGCCCTGATCGCGGCCGGCACGGGGGCAGGCGGGGCGGCCGTTCCCGCCGGCAGCCTGCTCACGGCCCATGACGGACGCCGCGATCAGCCCTTGCTGGGGATCTATCCGGCCACGGCGGCCCACCGCGCTGCCCTGCAGCGGTATCTCGCAGGTGGTGACCGCCGCCTGCTGGGCTGGCTGGAGCAGCGGGGGCACCGGCGCGTGCCGCTGCCGGCGGCGGCGTTGCGGAACTGCAACCGACCGGCGGCCTGGCCAGGCCCCTGGCTCGTCAGTTCCCAGGGCGGTCCGCCAGGGTGAGCCGATGACCAGGCCCTCCTCGCCGATGCCGCCTGTCTCAACAGGGGCCTCACCGCTGCGCGACCGGCTGGGCCGCCCGCCCGGGGTGCTGCGCCTCTCGCTGACGGCCCGCTGCAACCTGGCTTGTCCCTACTGCTGCCCGGATGCCCACGACCCGCCGGAGCTGCTCAACCTCCAGGAGCGGGTGCTTCTGGTGAGCGAGGCTGCGGCCCTCGGCTTTCGCACCCTGCGGCTCACCGGCGGCGAGCCGTTGCTGCACCCCGGCGTGGAGGAGCTGGTGGCGGCGCTGCGGCCGTTGCGCCAGGCGACAGGCGCCGCGCGGCTTGAGGCCATCGCCCTCACCACCAACGGCCTGTTGCTCACGGCGGAGCGGGCGCAGCGGCTGCGGCAGGCCGGCCTTGACCGGCTCACGGTGAGCCTCGATGGCACCGATGGCGCCAGCGTGGCCCGCATGGGCGGGCTGCGGGGCGGGGCAGCGGCCGGCGACCGGGCCCTGGCCACGATCCTGGCGGCCCTCGATCACGCCAGGGCGGCAGGCTTCGATCCGGCGACGGGAGCGCTGAAGCTCAACGCGGTGATCACCCGCGACCGCAACGACGACCAGCTGCTGCCCCTGGCAGCCCTGGCGCGGCAGCGCGGCATCGAGTTGCGGCTGATCGAATACATGGATGTGGGCAACCGCAATGGCTGGGCGCCCGAGCAGGTGCTGCCGGCCCAGGAGATGGTGCAGCGGATCGGCGAACGCTGGCCTCTGGAGCCGGTGGGCCGCAGCGCCCATGGCACCGCAGCTCGCTGGCGTTACCGCGATGGTGGCGGCAGCGGCGGCTCGGGCGGCAGCCACCTGGCGGTGGTGGCCTCGATCTCGGCGCCGTTCTGCGGCGACTGCAACCGCCTGCGCCTCACCGCCGATGGGGTGGCCTACAGCTGCCTGTTCGCCGCCAGCGGCCTCGATCTCAAGCCCTGGCTGCGGCCTGGCCCGGATCCGGCCGGCCTGAGTGCCGCCTTGAGCGGCCAGTGGCAGGTGCGCCGCGACCGCTACAGCGAGGAGCGTCAGGAGCAGGCAGGCGATGCCGAGCTGCGGCCCCACGCCGAAATGGCCTATCTGGGGGGGTGAGCGCCCAGACCTGTCGCCGCCACACCCACCACCAACTGATCCTCCGCCGTCAGAACAGGCAGTTGGAAGTGATGCTGCGGTCGACCCAGTCGAACGCCAGCACCACGTCGATGTTGGTGATGGTCCGGTTCTGGGCGTCGGTGCGTGAGTTGCTCCAGGAGGCGTTGAAAGGCAGGTAGATCGGGCCGTGCGAGGTATTAATGAAGAAGGTGTTGTTTTGTTTGCGATTGGGTTCACCCGTGGCGCCCTGTCCGGCTGTCAGGGGTTGTTGTCCTGCACGTTGCAGAGCTCCACCTCTCCGGCGGCGCTCACGCGCAGGTAATCCTTGGCGTTCGTTGCCGTGCCGTTGTTCAGCGCCGAATTGGCGAGGACCGAGAGACCGGCGGTGGGCAATGGATCGAGCGGGTACTGGGGAAGGGAGGGCAAGCAGATCTCGATCGGTTGGATCGGTACGCCATCGATGTGCTCGGTTGGTGTCTTTCCTGAGGCTGATCTGAGCGGTCATCCCCTCCCTGCTTTCGTTTCGCTTTCTGTCACCGGGTGAGAGCCAACACAGCCACGCGAGCATGGGGATGACTTGAAAGGCATGGCTTCAAGGTGGGGCGGCGACGAACTCCGCCACCGTGCGCAGCCGCCCATAGCCGCGGAAGCAGCTGAGCGCCGCCCGGTGACGCTCCGCCGATTCGGCCATGCAGGCGTCGATCAAGCAGGTGACGGTGTAGCCGCGATCTGCCGCATCCTTCACGGTGTGATCGATGCACTGATCGGTGAGCAGGCCCGCCACCACCAGCTCGGTGATGCCGATGTTGCGCAGGAGGTAATCAAGGCTGGTGGAGTTGAACGGCGACGAGGAGCTTTTCGGCAGCACCAGCTCATCGGCCAGCGGCGCCAGCGGGGCGATCACCTGGGCCTCCCAGCTGCCTGGCGCGAAGCCCAGGCCCGAGCGCTAGTAGTCGAAGCTGCGGTCGCGGCCATCGGCGGTGAGGTTGGCGATCACGGTGTGGATCACCTCCAGGCCGGCCTGCCGGGCATGGCCGAGCGCCAGGCGCAGCTGCGGCAGCACCGCCGCCTCGAAGTGCTGATCGAAGCCAGCCGCCCTCCTGCGCCCGGGAGCGGCGCGCCGCAGGTGCCGTTCTGGACGTCAACCAGGAGCAGGGCGGTGCTGGGCATGAGTAGAGGGGGGCGGGCCGTCGGAAGGGGGCAGCAGCGGCTGCCGGAAGGCGATAGCCATCGCTGCCTGTGGCCATGCTGAGCACGGCCAGGCTGAAGGCCATCCCAACGACTCGGGCCAACCCGAGGAATGCGCCTGCGGTCTTCCCGCCATGCCCAGCGCCGCCGCAAGTGCGGGAGAGGATGGAGGCTGCAGCGGCCTGGGCCGTGTCCACCCCCCTAAGGAGCCGGGCGCAACGGGAGGCTGCAGCCGCCCATGCGACGCAGTTGTTGCCCTCCTTGCGTGAGCGGGGCGTGCGCCAGGTGGCGATCACCTTCGTGAACCACGCCGGCTCGGCGCTGGCCAAGGCCGTACCGCTGCGGCGGTTGCCTCTGGTGGCCAGCGATGGGGTGGGCTTCTCGCCGGTGGCCGATGCATTCGGCCCCACCGGTCTGGTCGATCCGCTCCAGTCGCTGGCTTGCCCCGACGGGGATCTGCGCCTGGTGCCGGCGATGGAGAGCCTGCGCCTGCTCGATGGCCCGGCCGGCTGGGCCTGGGTGGCGGGCGAGCGCTACGAATGCGATGGCGCCCCCTACGCCGCCGATCAGCGCCTGTTTGCGCGCCGCTGGCAGGACAACCTCGCCGCCCAGGACCTGCAGGTGCAGGCCGGTTTCGAGATCGATTGGATGGTGGCTCCGCCCGAGGCGGCGGCGGGAGCCTGGAGCGCCGCCGTGGCCGGCGGCCCCTACGGCGCCGATCGGCTGGTGGCCGGCCTCGACTACCTCAACGCACTGGCCGAAGCGCTCGATGCCGCCGGACTCGACTGGCTGCAGCTGCACCCGGAGTATGGCGATGGCCAGTTCGAGCTTTCGTTGGCCCCGGCCCCACCGCTGGCGGCGGCAGACCAGCTGGTGGTGGCGCGGCTGCTGATCCAGCGGGTCACGCAGCGCTTCGGCTGGTTGTGCAGCTTCAGCCCGGTGGTGACGGCCGACCGGGTCGGCAATGGCGGCCACCTGCACCTGAGCGTGTGCCGCGGCGGCCTGCCGCTGCTCAGCGGCGGGCAGGGGGTGGCCGGCCTCAGCGACGCCGGTGAAGCCCTGCTGGCGGGGCTGCTGCACGAGCTGCCGGCCCTGCTGCCGCTGGCCTGTGCCCTGGAGATCTCCTACCAGCGGCTGATCCCCAGCCGCTGGGCGGCGCCGTTCCAGGTGTGGGGGGTGGAGAACCGGGAGGCGGCCCTGCGCCTGATCCCGGCAGGGCTGCTGGAAGGGGAACCGGCCCATCTGGAGCTGAAGGTGGCTGATCTGAGCGCCAATCCCTACCTGCTAGTGGGGGCGGTGCTGGCGGTGATCGACACGGCCCTGCGCCAGCCGCGCCCGCTGCCGCCGCCGGTGGTGGGCGATCCCGAGCACGCTGCTGCCGGCGGCGGTCAGGCGCCGCTGCTCCCCCAGAGCCTGGAGCAGGCCGGGGCGGCGTTTGCGGCCAGCGCCCTGCAGCAGCAGGCCATGGGCAAGCCGCTGCACCGCACCGTGCTGGAGGCCCGCCAGGCGGAGGTGCGCCGCGCCGCCGGGTTGGTGGAGGCCGAGCGGATTGCCTCCACCCGCCTCTGCCCTAGCCCGTAGCAGCGGGCCCGCTGCGCACCAGCACCGGCACCCGCTTGAAGGCCGGTGTGCCGCTGCGCTGGTCGATGGTGGCGCGGAAAATGGCGTTCACCTCCGGGTAGAACATCAGCCCGGCGCCGGCGCGGATCTCGCCGGGAATCACTTCCACATCGCTCAGGGCGCCGGCTTCGCCCTGCACGGTCACGCGCTGGTGGGCGCGCAGGCCGCAGCGGGCCAGATCGCCCCGGTTCATCAGGATCGTGTTGCGGTGAGGCATGCCGCGGTAGGCATCGCCCGGTTTGTACACCACGGTGTTGTGCTGCGAGTAGCTGCGGGCGGTGATCAGGGCCAGCACCAGGCCCGCTTCCCCCGGCGCCAGGCCACCGAAATGGGCCGGCTCAGGCAGCGTCAGCGCCGGCAAGGGTGTGGGCTCCATCCGTGCTTTCCCTGACGGTGTGGGGAAGCTGGGCTGCTCGAACACCCGCCCCGCCACGCTGAATTCGCGCTTGGTGGCATCGATCGTGGCGATCGCGCCATAGCCCGGCACGGTGCGGGCGATCAGCTGACGCACGTAGACGGCATCCTGGAGGCGACCCCAGTCGATCGGATCGTTGCCCAGCCGCCGCCGGGCCAGCTCTGCCAGGAAGCCCAGCTCGCTGATCAGGTCGGCGCGCTTCAGGTGCGAACGGCCCGGATCGTTGAAGCGCACGAAGTTGTTGCCCGATTCGGTGGTGGTGGCGTGGGGTGTTTCGAAGCGGTTGAACACCGGCAACACCAGGGTGCGGCGCCGCCCCAGCCCGTGGAAGTGCCCCTGGTTGGGCTTGGTGGCCAGGTAGAAGATCGTGTCGATGCGGCCGAGCGCCTGCTTCGCCTCGCTGGAATCCGGGTTGGCGCCCCAGAGGTTGCCGCCCAGGCACAGCAGGGTGTCCACCGCGCCGGCACCGGCGGCGGTGATCAGGGCGCGGGTGTCGTAGCCGGGCACGCGGCTGAGCGGGCGGCCCAACAGTTGCTCCAGCGCCTGCTGCATCTCGGCCCGCAGCTTCACCGTGACGCCCATCGAGCCGAAGCCCTGCACGTTGGAGTGGCCGCGGATCGGCATCGTGCCCGCCCCGGGCTTGCCGGCGTTGCCGCTCAGCAGCGCCGTGTTGGCGATCGCGTGCACGTTGGTGGTGCCGTTGCTGTGGTGGGTGATGCCCATCGCCCAGGCGAACACCACGCCTTTGGCGCGGCCGATCACCGCGGCGGTGTGCGTGAGCTCCTCGCGGCTGAGGCCACAGCAGGCGGTGATCGCCTCCCACGGGGTGGCGCGGAGCTGTTCCAGCACCGCCTCGGCGCCTTCGGTGTGGGCGCGCAGGAAGTCGTGGCGCACCTGGCCTGCTTCCAGCAGCGCCTTCTGCAGGCCGAGGAATACGGCGGTGTCGGAGCCAGGCACCGGCTGCAGAAACAGCGAGGCGATCTCCGAACCCCGCAGCATCGACTTGATCGGAAAGGCCGGCGAGCCGAACTTCAGCAGCCCCACCTCCAGCACCGGGTTGATCACGATCACGCTGCCGCCGCGTTCACGCAGGCGGATCAGCTCGTTCATCAGCCGCGGGTGGTTGGCGGGGGCATTGGAGCCCACCAGCACCACGCAGTCGGCCTGCTGCAGGCTTTCGAGGCTCACCATCGAGGTGCCCGAGCCGAACACCTCGCCCAGCCCCACGGTGGAGGGGGCGTGGCAGAGATCGGAGCAGTCGGCCAGGTTGCTCGAGCCCAGCGCCCGCAGCAGCAACTGCAGCAGGTAGGCGGCCTCATTGGAGGAGCGGCCGGAGCTGTAGGAGGCCAGCCGCTCCGGCGGGCAGCGGAAGGCGGCGTCGGCCAGCTCGAACACGTCGTCCCAGCCGAGGCGCTCGTAGTGGCTGCGGCCTTCGCGCAGGATCAGCGGATGGCTGAGCCGGCCGAGCCGGTCAGCCTCAAGCGAGCTGAGCTGCTGCAGCATCGCCAGGCTGCGTTCGGCGAACACCCCCTGCGGCACCGCCGGCTGCAGTTCCGCCGCGACCGCTTCCACGCTCTTGAGGCAGCGCTGCAGCGGCTCGCCCAGCTCATCGACGAAGCCGCCGTTCTGACCGCCCGTGCCCCAGGCGCAGGAGAGGCAGGCGCTCTTGTGCAGCAGGGTTTGCCAGAGCAGCGGGCCGCGGGGCGAGAGGCTGGCCTTGGCCCAGCCGTCGATCAGCGGCCAGCCGCCGCCGCTGGTAGGGAGGGCTGACTTCGCAGTGGAAGAGTCGTTGCCGGGCTCCATGCCATGCCACCGCCTGAGGAAGGTCCACTCTGGCGGGTGCCGCAGCGGCCGTGCTGGCATGGAGCTCTGCTTGCCTGCCTGGGGCTCTGCTTGCCTGCCCGTTTGAAGGTCTGAACGATGGGCCGGCCCCTGATCATCGCCAAGGGCACCTACGGGGACATCTTCCCGATGCTGGCCCTGGCCCGCGCCCTGGAGCGGAGGGGCCATGCGCCGCTGCTGGCCACCGAGTCGCGCCACCGGGCGGCCGCCGAAAGCCTTGGCCTGCCGGTGCATTACCTCGACCCAGACCCGGCCGGTGGCGCGGCAGGGTCTGCGGCTGACGCTGGCCGTTTTCTGTCGCGGCGGCGGCTGCGCCT
>ERZ887849.2426-NODE-2426-length-15413-cov-19.836893_pt1 | contig 15413 bp, 19 predicted proteins | sample MGYA00521267_ERZ887849 | MGnify/ENA primary metagenome ERZ887849 (study PRJEB32303, sample SAMEA104408601) | aquatic metagenome | biome: Brackish water; feature: Pelagic; material: water | place: Baltic Sea | collected 2014-06-06T16:11:00 | depth 2,863 m ... | reverse complement strand
CCGCGTAGGCGATCTTTCTGGCCACCGTCTCAGGCGACCCAACATAGAGCGAGCCACCATTCACCTCGGAAATGAAGTGCATCTTGGTTGTTGGTCCCCAACCCCGCTCTCGGCCAATGCGACCAAAAGCTGTTTCGTAATGCGGCCACTGCTCTTCAATGGCCTGCTCATCAGTCTCTGCGATGTGACCAGGGGAGTGAATGGAAATCGGCAGTTGCTCTTTGCCAAGTTTTGCGAGCGACTCCCTATATAGGTTTGCAAAGGGAGCAAACCTCGCTGGGTCGCCGCCGATGATTGCAAGTGCCATTGGTATTCCCAGACGGGCGGCCCTTAGAACTGACTCTGGGGATCCCCCGACTCCAACCCGAAGCGGAATGGCACCTCGCTCAGTCTTTGGGTAGACCTCTTGATTTGATAGCCCAGCGCGCTTTGTGCCCTGCCAAGTGACGGCGTTCTCTTTGAGAAGCTCCACGAGTAGCTCGAGCTTCTCTTCGAACAGCACGTGGTAGTCGCTGAGGTTGTAGCCAAAGAGCGGAAACGATTCAGTAAACGATCCGCGACCTGCCGTTATCTCAGCTCTTCCATTTGAGAGAGCATCTATGGTTGCGAAGCGCTGGTAAACCCTGACGGGATCTTCCGAGGACAAGACTGTGACGCCAGTGCCGATCTTGATTCGGTCAGTGACTGTGGCAATGCCGGCCAGCACGGTGTCGGGAGCGCTCACCGCATAATCATCACGGTGGTGCTCACCAATATTGAAACTGTCAAAACCCAGCTGCTCAGCATGGACGGCCTCTGCGACCACGTCCCTAATTACCTGACCCGCGCTCTTTAGCTTCCCCGAGTCGTCCAGAGAGATGTCGCCAAAGGTGTCTAGCCCAAAGTGAATTTCAGTCATGGAAATAGTCTAGGGGGTCTAGACAAAAAAATACAAGCTACGTGGTCGCGTCGACAACCCAATCAAGCTCCAGGTTCAAAATTTTCTTGTCGGCGGTTATCAAACCAAGCCCATTTGCCCTTGCCACCGCCATGATTTGGCGGTCCATCGGATCGGGGACCTGATGACTATGGAAGCTAGCAAACTCAGTGGCAGCCGACCGACCGAAGGACAGCTCGCCGAACCCCAACTCGTGCCACCGAGCCACGTCAGCTTTGCCAAAGTTCAGTTTCCCAGACTTCGACTTGAAGCCAAGTTCGGCAATCGTGATTGTCGAGTAGAAAAGCTCCTCGAACTTCAGCAGATGAAGCGCGCGCTTCCCAAGCCGGCTGGGTCTTTCGTTCACCCACATGAGGACCTGTGAGTCGAGCAGAAAGCCGCTAATCAAGGAACTCGCCGTATTCGATCGAGTCCAAAAACTCCTGATCTAGCTTGTCCCACTCCTCATCCGAAATGTAGCCCATGGTGCCTCGGATAACACTAAAGTCGCGGGGCACGGTCCGCTCTCCTGCACGAAGCGGAACCATCTTCATGATTACTTTGCCATTTCTGGCAACAAAGACCTGCTCGCCAGACTCAACCAACTTCGCAAGCTTTGAAAACTGAGTTTTTGCCTCGTGCATATTGACTGTCATAACCATGAGCCTAAGGTTAGTCCGGTTAGTCCGAATGGGTCAATGAGTGCGGCTGTGGAGAACTACTCTTTAGGTTTTTGCTTCTTTCCCGTGAAGAACTTGTAGGGGTCCTGAAGCATTCTCGAGACAATACCGATAGGTGAGTTCTCATAACCGACCTGGGTAACCTCGCGAACCTGCTGCTTCATCTCGCGCTGTGTTGCTTGCTGGGTAGCACCACAGGTTAGGCACTTGGTGCCGTACTCGATTTTCCCGACATAGATGGTCTCTCGGCCCTTGTCGGAGTGGCAGAAACCGCAGATCTCTGGCTTGTCTGCCATTTCTCTCCTTAGATGCCCAGCTCTTCCTGCATCTTTCGCAGTTTGAAGATGGTGGCATCCTCATCGAGCTCAACATCATCGTAGGTGACGAGGTGGTCAATCGGGAGATCTCTCTTGGCCACGGCATTTTGTAGCAGGCCAATCGGGACTAAGTTCTCGGCTCTGGCATCATCGACCCGGTCCGCTACACCGCGAGCCGAGTAGCCACCAATGCCGTCAAATTTCTCCCCGGCCTTGTGTTCTTTCTTGGTCGAGGCAATAACCTCCGTCATCAGGCTGTCGCAGGTCAGCGTCTCGTAGCCATCGACCAGCATCTTTGCAACAGTCATCGGAGCCTCAACGGATGCTAGGTGGTAGGGGCGGTAGAGAGCAAAGTAGGGCCCTGGTCCCATTGACAGATAGCTCATCTCCTCTGCCACATAGGGACTGTCGGTCTTGATCACCACAAAGACCCCGGGAGCTACATCGCCGGTGCAGTAGTCGACGACGCCGGTCTCGTCTAGAACTCCACCCTCGCCTGCTGGCTTGAAGACATCCTGCAGCGTGGTTCTGGAGGCCTGGGGGCCAATCATTCCGCGCTTGGTGAGCTTTAGACCGGTCGCATTCGCGAGCGCCGCCATCTCAATCATGGTCTTCGAACCGTCAGTAAACGAAGCCAGCATCTTGGGGTTCATGTGCTTCTTTGCAGCTCGCTCGGCAACGCTGTCGGGGTTCGAGTGTGGCTCAAAAGGATTGTTCTTGCCTTTTCCTGCCATAACTACCTCAAACGATAGATCCCTAGCAAAGTCCACCAGCTCCTTGGCCTCCGCAGGCTCATCGCCGTTGCAGACGCTGTAGAGCACACCGTTTTCCCGGGCAATCTTGTGGAGCATTGGACCCACGGTCACATCGGCCTCCACGTTCAAAGTTGCAACGTGCTTCTTGGCCTTGAGGGCGTGATACATCACATCAGCACCAATTGCCGCAACGCCTGTTGCCTCCACCACGACATCAACATCGAGGCTCGATGCCACTGAGGCGTCTGTGGTTCCTGCCGGCTTGCCAGCTGCAATTGCTGCGTTCAACTCACCTGCGTCGGAGGAAATAACGGGATCACCCATCCCCAAATCGTGAAAGGCCTGGGTGATGCGCTCGGGAGCGATGTCTGCAACAACGGCAACCTGAAGACCGAGGCGGTGAGACTGCGAGGCAAAGCCCCTTCCCATCTGACCGGCCCCCACCAGTGCGATTCTGAAAGGTCTGCCCTGCTTCTCAGCCAGCTCAGCTAGCTTCAGGCGGTACTGCATTAGTTGCTCCTTGTGATTTCTAATTTGGTGCCGACGGTTATCTCCGGCAGCTCGACCTGGGCAATGCAGACATCGCCAGGTAGGTCGGCCTCTTTGTTGCCATCGGCCTTGAGATTTAGATGGCCGAGGTTGTAGAGGTTGTCATTGGCAACCGAGCCAACCGCCAAAACCTCAAAGCTGTGGCCATCGATTGAGACCGTGTCCCCGGGCTTTACCTGACCCTCTTTGTGCTCAACCCTGTGGATGATGCAGAAGGTCTTTAGTTCTTCTGGAGCGCCCTCACCGAAGAAGACGAGCATGCCTTCGGCCACAAAAGTCGGGACGAGCTCACCTATCTCGGTGACTGTGCTGCTGTAGAGCACGGTCATCGATTCTTATCTTTCTAAGTCTTTAGGCTGGGTTTATGTTGTCCAGCTTCACGCCGGTGACCAAAAGGTCCTCGGTGATGAACATTGCGAGCGGTCCCGCTGGGCTGGTGGCGTGAATGTCCACAGTTGGGACCTTCTTCATCGGGTAAACACCGATGCGAGCCGTGCCACCGCAGTCAATAACTGCAACCGCAATCTGATCGAATGGCTTCGAGGAGCTAAAACCGTCAAATGCCTCGCCACCGGTTAGTTCTGCAATCCTTGCGGCCAGTGGATGAATACCACCACCGGTAACCGAGTAGATGTATGGGCGATCTGAGGTCGGCTTGATGGTCAACGGACCACCCCAGCCACCTGGGCCCTTGTCAATCTTGACTGCCTTGTAATCTGCCATTTTTTGCTCCTTGAACCTCTTTGTTTTGGAACTCTGATTTCGGTGTAATCAGAGGATGGGCCAAATTGCTGACCCATCCTCTGATAACCCCCGAAAGGATTGTTTTGTTTCTAGCTGTACATTCCGAAGCTAGCCACGTAAGCAATTACTACGGCTAGCGGACCGGTGATCAGTCTCGAGAAGAGAACTGCTGGAACACCGACCTCGACTGTCTCTGGCTCAGCTTCTCCAAGGGCAAGGCCCACTGGGATGAAGTCACAACCAACCTGAGGGTTGATAGCGAAAAGAGCTGGAAGAGCCATCTGAGGAGGAATGTTGCCACGGCCGATCTCAACACCGAGCAGGGTACCCACAACCTGTGCGATAACCGCACCTGGGCCCAACAGCGGTGAGAGCACCGGAATGGCACAAACTACGGAGACAATCAATAGACCAACGATGTTGCCTGCTAGTCCCTTGATGCCGTTGGCAATCACGTCACCAATACCGGTGGCAAGAACCAAACCGATGATGAAGGCGATGAATGCCATGAAAGGCAGGATGTTACGGATGATGGTGTCGATTGTGTCGCGCCCTGCTTGGTAAAGGGTTCCAACAACTCCACCTACACCGCGGCCAATAGTGACCAGAACTTTATTTAGTCCGTCCATTAGGCTTTCGCTTCCTTCCTAGCAATCATCCTGGCGGTGATCCATTCGGTCACGATGCCTCGGATGAAGATGACTACAAGTCCAACCAGTAGGAACCTCAGAGCCAGGTCACCAAGACCTAGGCCGAGCTGAGTAATTCCCGCCGCGATGCCTAGGTAAACGAAGAGCTCACCTGGGTTGGCGTGTGGGAATAGACCCGTGATTGGGTGAACGTAAGAAACCGCTGAGTCATAGAAAGCGGGCTTGAAACGCTCGGGTAGGAAACGACCCATGGTGTAAGCCATTGGGTTCGTTAGGAAGAATACTGCCAAGAATGGCAGCACCATGTAGCGGACTGGGTACCAAATGAGACCGGGCTGCGCGGCTTTCTTACCGAGCGTTTCGATCTTCTCTGGTCCAATTAGTCGGATGAGAGCGTTCACAGCTGTGAGCAGAACAACCAGGGTCGGAAGGATTCCTCCCATGAGGCTAAAGAAGACCTCACCACCTTGGTTGAAGATACCAATGAAGTATTCAGCTCCACCTGCAATCGCTCCCCATACGCCTTCCGGTTCGGCAACCGTGTCAGCGCTGGCGAATAAATTCATCAACCCTCCTTTGGATCGAGACATGGTCATCTTTGACCGTGCTAATCGATACGCTAGCGGGCTAGCAGGAAGTTAAATGTGCTTAAAACTGTCACGTTTGTGCATTTTGCTCGAGCAGAGTTTTAGCGGCGTGCTTAGTAGCCTCCACCACTTTAAATTTTTGGTTCTCGACGCCTCGACCCTCGACCAGGTCAGTAAGTTTGTGCCCAATAATCTCGTCAAAAGGTTTCGAGTTTGCAAAGACTGTCAGGCCCGCCAAGATCCTCGCTCCAGTGACCACCCCGTCTTTTTGAGCCATTGCCACGAACGCCCTGCCGCCGCGATAGCGATAGCCGCCCATTCCAACGGTTGTCGTGGTACCGGGAAGTCGAATCTCTCTAAGGTCATTCGAAAAACGCTGGGACTGCTTGACGGCCATGTACAGCTGAAACACCCACATAACCGCGACTAGGAAAAGTATCCAGATCAGGATTTCCATCTAAACCAGCTCTCCTAACGTTTTGCTCTCGGCCGCCTCCAGAAGCTTCAGTGCGCAGTTGGAACTTGTGACCAGCTCCGAGATTAGTCCACCGCGCAGCGCTGCCAAGATGCCCTCGGTCTTCTCTTCTCCGGCAGCAACACCAACTACGCGTTTGATTCGTGCGATTTCGCCAAGCTCGAGTCCAACAGTCCTGTTATCGAGACGTGAGTTGATGCTCTTGCCATCGCGGTCAAAGAATCTTCCGGCGAGATCACCCTTCCAGGCCTCAAAGAAGTCTGGGTTCTCCTCTGGGGTGATGCCGGCTGATTGCAAGATGTGCTGCGAGCTGTGAGCTCCCTTGGAGCCAATGCCAACAAATGCGACATCCGCGGTCCTGGCCGAGTCGATCACTGCGGCGACGGATGGCTCTCGCATCAAAGCGATCTTTATGTCAGGCGACTGCACGATGGTGGGAGCGTGCAAAACCTGATACTGGGCGCTGTACTTTTCTGCAAGCGACTGAATTAGAGCGTCTCCGCTATAGCTTGAAGGGATTGCCGTCATGCCTCCCATAAGAGGTATGAACGTCAGATCTGGTCTTTTCTCAGGTTCCAGAGCATCCACCATCGCCTGGATTGACCTACCCCAACTGATCGCCACCTTCACTCTGGGTTTGAGGTGACTTAGAAAGCTTTGAATTGCAAGTTGCCCAACAGCTTTGTAGTCGCTTGTCGACCTTGGAACTTTGGCGACCATCGCCGCATCCAGGCCAAAACGACTGATCAACATCTCTTCGATGTCTGTCTCGCGCTTGGTGGCTTCGTTGATCTTGATTTCAACGATGCCTCGTTTTTTTGCGACGGAAAGAATTCTCGAGACATTCGAGCGGCTAGTTAGCAGGGCCCTAGCAATCTGGTCCTGGCTCATGTTCTGCTCGTAATACATGCGCGCGACCTTAACGATCAGCGCCCTGTCTCTAGCTGTTGACATCGAGCTCCCTCTGCAACTCCGCGGCGAATTGAGTGAGTGCCTCAGCTCCATCGCCCGGGTCCGCAATTCTATGGTCAATCACAATTGTGCAGTCAATTTCGTAGCCAGAGCCAATTGCTCTGATTGCCCCAACATTGAACCCTGAGCTCTGCGGGTGGAAAAGAAGGGTATTCGCCTGGCGAATGCCAAACTCCCCAAGGTCTGTTATCGAGGTGGTTGCAGGTTGCAGGTTCCCGGCGGGAATGCGGTTCTCCCTAGCAGCCCTGAGAACGGCCTCTGCATTTTCTTCCCATTCGCCTGCGTCGATGTTTGATGCCGAAAGTGTTGGTGAGACAAAGCCAAGTGGACTCTTGACCAGTGCCGCGATTCGAATCTCCTCGATGCTCACAAACTCTTCGCCAACAAAATGTTGATTTAGCTTCGGCAGAGCCCTAAGCGTTCTCACCCAGGCGCGCGCCAACTGAACGAACCGAGAATTGGCATCTTCTGCGAGCGGCGATCCAAGGCCAATAGTCGTGCTCAGACTGAACTGGGGGATTTGGCTCGAGGTATTTACGACCTTGGCAATGTGCTCTCTTGCTTTCGCGGCCCTACTACCCGGAGCGGGTATGTCGCTTTGCTTGATAATCCCTGCCGCACTCGCAGGAGAAACCTGGGAAAGGTCGATGCCCGCCTCTGCCGCAAGCTTCCTAGCTCCAGGCATCGCCAAGACCTGAGAGCCGGCAACCTCTGACTTCGGAGCCACTGCCTCCTCAGCTGGAGTTGGCTCTTCGTTTACCGTTTCCGGGACCTCGGGAGCCTGGTCAAACATTCCTGCCAGAAGGTCTTCGCCGACTGTTTCAAGGACAAATAGAGGTGCGCCAACATCGATGACATCTCCGGGCCCGACCGAGACCTCGGTGACCTCACCCTCGTGGTCGCTCTCAACCTCCATGTCGGTCTTGTCGGTTCCGACAACAGCAACCACCTGACCCTTTTCTACCCGGTCACCCACCTTGACCAAGATCTCCACGACCTCACCCTCGGTCATGGTCATGCTCATCTTTGGCATCACAACTGGGGTCTGAGCCATTAGACGCCCCTCATTAGGCTCTTCGCACCCTCAACGATGTCATCTAGCTGGGGAACCACGGCCTTTTCTAGCTGCGGTGCATATGGAATCGGCACGTCCATGCCGCAGAGCCTAGTTACAGGTTCCGTGAGCGAGTAAATGGCAGGCCCCTCTGCAACTCGAGCAGCGACCTCGGCCATGAAGCCGACGTGCTTTGGAGCCTCCTGCACAAGCATTAGCCGTCCCGTCTTGGCGACAGATGCATTAATTGGATCCATGTCCAGTGGGCTCAGGGTCCTCACGTCAATCACGGCCGCCTCGATGCCCTGCGAAGCAAGTTGTGCTGCCGCCTCCAGCGACCTGGAAACCATCACACCGGTTGCAACAATCGTCAAATCGCTACCCTCGCGCACGGTATTTGAGACACCGATGGGTGTGCGGTACATCTCCTCCGGCACATGCCCCGAAGTCTTGTAGAGCAGCTTGTGCTCCAAAACGATCACTGGGTTTGGGTCATCCAAAGCTGCTAGCAGCAGTCCCTTGGCATCAGCAGGAGAGGAGGGCAGGACTACCTTGAGCCCTGGTACATGTGCAAACCAGCTCTCCAAGGATTGCGAGTGCTGTGCGGCGGCTCCGGTTCCAGAACCGGAGGGAGCCCTGAGCACCATCGGCACTGACAACTCACCACCCAGCATGAAGTGGATCTTGGCTGCCTGATTCACAATCTGGTCCATCGCCTGGGCGGTGAAGTCTGAGAACTGAATCTCGACGATTGGCTTCATTCCAACCAGCGCTGCACCAACAGCCGCTCCAACTATTCCAAGCTCGGAGATGGGCGTATCGCGAACACGCTCCTCACCAAAGCGGTGGTAAAGATCGCCGGAAACTCCAAAGGCTCCGCCGTAGACCCCAATGTCCTCTCCGAGCATGAACACACTCTCATCGGCCTCCATTGCCTGGCCGATGGCCTCGCGGATTGCCTCGGCATAGGTGATGATGCGCTCTGACAACTAGCCCACCTGCCTAAAGACTGAGCTGAGCAGCTCTCCAGGGTCTGAGTCGGGAGCCTGGGTAGCCTCCTGAATTGCAAGCCGCACGGCATCGCGGACCTTTTGTGTCAGCTGCTCGACCTCCTCCGTTGTGAGCTGCCCAGACTCAACGACCTTGGTCTCAAAAATCCCGACCGGGTCCTTGGTCTTCCAAAACTCAATCTCCTCCTTGGTGCGGTAAAGGTTCTTGTCACTCTTGGAGTGCCCCTTATGACGGTAGGTGAGGCACTCAATCAGAGTGGGTCCACCTCCGGACCTAGCTCTGTCCACAGCCTCCTTTGCAACCTCAAAGACTGCATCGACATCGTTTCCATCCACGGTCACACCTGGAAAGCCGTAGGCAGCTGCCCGCTCCGAGATCTTCTCAACCTTCATGCTCTTCGCGGTCGAGAAGCTCATGCCGTACTTATTGTTCTCACACACAAACACCACCGGGAGGTCCCAGACCGCTGCCAAGTTCAGAGCCTCGTGAAAGGCACCCTCGTTGGTTGCGCCATCGCCAAAGAACGAGACAACCACGTTGTCCTTACCCTGCATCTTCTGCGCGAGAGCAGCCCCAGCTGCGATGGGAATACCTCCAGCAACGATTCCATTGGCGCCTAGGTTCCCGGTCTCGACATCTGCGATGTGCATGCTGCCACCACGACCTCGGCAGTAGCCCGTCTGCTTCGCCAGCAGCTCAGCCATCATGCGAGTTAGGTCGGCCCCCTTGGCAATGCAGTGAGAGTGCCCGCGGTGAGTGGAGGTTATGAAGTCTGTCTTTCTAAGCGCTGCGCAAACCCCTGTGGCAACTGCCTCCTGGCCAATCGAGAGGTGCATTGTTCCATGCATAAGACCCCTGGCAAAGAGGCCATCAACAGCCTCCTCGAAGAAGCGGATTGCCAATAGCGACTCAAGCGAAGCGCTAGCGGCCTCCTTGTTCGAAGAGATAGATCCCTGCTCTGGCGCGAACAAAGGAGTAATGGTGGCCATTTTTTCCCTCACATTTTTGCTGACATTTGTGCAGCTAGGTGAAATTATGGCAATTCACAGGGGTGATTAGAGCCCTGTTGACTTGCACATTCGTGCAAAAGGTGCGCAATCGCTCTAGGGCTTAGGCTGATTGGGTGCTCTGGCGACTAATTCAAATTTCTAGACCCGTTCTATGGGTCAACACCATTGGAACCACCGTCATGGGCATGTGGCTTTCGGGCTACATCTGGAACTGGGAAATACTCCCAATCCTTATCTGGGTGACCTTCCCCTTCAACCTGCTCATCTATGGCATCAACGACATCTTTGACCAAGAAACAGACAACATCAATGCCCGGAAGGGCTCCTACGAGGGTGCGCACATCTACCCCAACGAAGTCAGGCCGATCTGGATTGGTGTCATTGTTACTAACGTCCCATTCCTGATCTACTTCGCGCTAACGCTTCCCTGGCAGGCGGTTGCTTGGATGCTCGCCTACAGCCTCTTCTTCACCTTCTACTCAGCGCCTCCACTGAGGTTTAAGGCAAGGCCATATCTCGACAGCTTCTCAAACACCGACTACGCCTTTCCGTTGGCATTTGTTCCACTGGCTTTGGGCCACGAACCGCTGTGGCTCGGAGTAATTGGACTGATGGCTTGGTCAATTGCCAAGCATGCCTACGACGCAATCCAGGACATTCCCCAAGACAGTGACACCGGCATCACCACCACCGCAGTTCATTTAGGTGTGCGGGGGACGCTTGTTTGGTCTGGGGTTTGGTGGCTGGTTTCAACAATCTTCTTTGGCCTTGTGAATCTCCCGCTGGCTGCTGCAAACGCCCTGATCGCCGGCTACCTCGTCCTCTCCGTATGGAGAAAGCCAACTCCTGAGCAAGCCCATGACGTCTATAAATACTCGATAGCCTTCCCCTACGTCGCAGGTGCTGTGGCGGGTGTCCAGCTGGTGGTTGGAATCACCTTCGGGATGTATCCATAAATGGCAAAAACTATCGTCGTCATCGGAGCCGGGCTCGGGGGTTTAACCGCTGCTGCCCTGCTCGCTCAGGCTGGACACAAAGTCACCGTATTGGAGCAGGGCGACTGGATCGGTGGCAAGAGCCGAAGAATAGAGGTTGCCGGGCAGGTAATTGACACTGGCCCCTCGCTCTTCACTTTCCCGGGTGTCTGGGAAACCTTCCTCGCAAAGTACCAAGCCCTTGGCGGCAAACTCCCCAAGGAGCTTGAGTTCATTCGGCTCGCCGAGGTGGGCAGGTACTTTTTCCGCGGCGACCAGATTGATATTCCAATCCCCCAAGAACATCAGTGGCATGCGCCTTGGCAAAGGTTTGTTGACGAGCACAAAGACCTCGCAGGACCCATAACCACACTCTTGACCTCGGCTCCAATGGATCTAAAGTCGCTTCCCGCACTAGGAAAGCTTCTAGGTGTCTACGGTTCCAGGCTTTCCACAAACAACTATCTAAAGTCGCTTGATTGGATGCCCGATGGGCTCAAAGAACTGATCGCCATCCACACACTCAATGCAGGGGTCTCTCCGGACCAAACCCTTCCGATCTACGCCTCGATGACCGCCATCATGAGCGAGCAGGGAATCTCAGTTCCAAGAGGGGGAATGAACGAGGTTCCCAGAATGCTTGCGAAGCTGGCTCAAGACTCAGGTGCAGAAATTCTCACGGGCCAACGGGTGAGTGCGATATCCAAGGATGGGGTTAAAACCTCCGACCAAAGCTTTAGCGCAGACATAGTGATCTCTTCGCTAGACGCCTCACTCACCAATGCTCTTTTGACGGGGAAGAAGCCGGAGGTTGCTCCAAACCGATCCTGCTCAGGAGTGGCGATATACGCAGCACTAAAGCAGCCCCTGCCAGAGGGCACGGTAACCCACTCGGTCGTGATGCCAGATGATCCGGGCGACCTCTATCGCGCTCTCAAGTCAAACTCGGCACCTGAGCAAACCATGAGCTTTGTCAACTACTACGAGCCAGGGTCTGTCTATGCAAACAGCAAGGCAACAGTTGCGATTTTGTTGACAGCGCCTGCCGATAGCGCCGACTATGACCTTGAGACCACTTGGGTAAGGGACGAAATTGATCGGGTCTCTAATCTGATTGGCCTCGATCGTCCTATCGACCAGTTATTTGAGGACTACAAAATCCTCAACGCAAACTACTTCGAGAGTTTTGGAGCACTGGGCGGCGCTCTCTACGGAGCAAAGAATCCACTTTGGCAGTCCGGGCCATTTCACAACCCGAGCTACCGAAGCCTCAGACGACCTTGGCTCTATCGGGTTGGTGCATCAGTCCACCCTGGAGGGGGAATACCTGCGGTGATGGGTGGAGCTATGAACTCGATTTCGAGTTTGATTTAGTTTTTCTCGTCGGTCTCAGCCTCGACAACGACCTCTTCAGCCTCTTCAGCGACGACCTCTGGTTCTATCGGCTTTCGGCTTTCTTCGATTGTCTTGCGTCGACTAATAACCATTTCCTGCTCTGGAGTGAGAAGAGACTTGGTTTCTGCAATGAATTCTTCGATGGCATTCTGCTGAGACGGGAGCATGCTGAGTCGAGCTTCTGCCTCTTGAATTGCCGCCTGAGTTATCTCGAGGGAACGCATTGACAGCTTCTCGGCTCGAGACCTTGCATCGGCAATGATGTTTAGCGCCATGGACTCTGACTCTGCTGCCAATCTGTCAGCCTCAGTTCTGGCATTTTCTAGAGTTTGTTCTGCATTTTCGATTAGCGAACTGGCCTCGGCGGTGGCGGCACGAAGCTCACGCTCAGCCTCACTGCGCATGTCTTCTGCCTCTTTTTGGACCCTACGGAAGATGTCTAGCGCCTGCTTCTCGCCCTGATCGATCTTCTCTCGAATCTCAGATTCAATCTCGGCATCGCGCTTTAGAAGGCGGGCATTCCCAGTCTGGATTTTCTCGACCTCAGACTGAAGCTCGGCCTTGATCCTGGCTACGTAATTATCTGCATCGGACCTGACGACTGCAGCTTCCTTGTCCAGTTGTGCGCGTTCGGCCTGAACGCGCTGCAACTCGTCTTCTGCTTCTTCCTTAATCTGGTTTGCATCGGCCTTTGCCTGAGAAAACAACGTCTTGGCCTCACGCTGTGATTTTGCATTGAGCTTAGAAACCTCGTCCTCGGCTTCGAAGCGAATTCTTTCGGCCTCTGCTTTGGTGGTTTCCCGAGTCTTGAGCGCGTCTTTGCCCGCATCGTTTATGAGCTTGGCCGCTTCGCTTTCCGCGAGCCGGAGGGTTTGTTCAAACTTTGCGCCAAGCTGTGCATAGCCGGGGGATTTGGCGGCCTTGAGCTGCTCCTCGACCTCAACGAGCCTCTCGCGAAGGTTCTGCTGCTCGCGCACGGCTAGAGAGTTGTAGCTCTCTAGATCGGAAAGCGTCTTCTGCAACCAGGCAGTGTGCTGGTCGACTTCGCCGCGGTTATAGCCACCAACGGACGTGCCGAAGACCTTCTTTGTTGGCTCGCTCATAGGTGAAAAGGGTAGCCCAATCCAGGGCTATTTACTAGCCTTCGGCTTGGGCTTGGGCTTGGAGGATTTTGCTTTTGCTTCACGCTCAGCTTTTTTTCGATCTAGCCTGGCTCTTCTAGATTCAGATAGCGCATTAGAAGAAAAGTATTTTGATGTCTCAGGGTTGAACTGGCTATCTTCAGCCTCTCCAAGTGAGCCTTTCCAAGAGCGTATTTGCTCTTCAAAATCACTCTCGCTAGGAGCAGCGAAGTCCACTTTTGGGGCCTCGCTGCTTGTTCGGTTTACCGAAAACCATCGCCTGAAAATTCGTCTAATTTCCTGCGTCTCCTTGGGGATGGGGGCTATTCGCCCTCCGATTGTGAGTCTAGTCTCCCCAAGACCTCGAGGTCAGGCTCGTAACGGAATTCTCCACTCCAGCCTGCGTCAATGCCTGATCCCCCAACAATCAAGCCGTTTTCGATGACTACAAAAAAGCTTCCGTAGTCAGGGTGGGCTAGCGAATAGCCCTGCTCCGTCTTCTCAATTACCGTGGCTTCTTCGCTGAGCATTGCCCAGGCTGAGTAAACGGTAAAGAGTTCTTTTTGTTGGACCCCGACGATGTCATCAAATTCAAGGTTGTAAAGAGCAGCTACAAACTCGTCTCCGGGTTCATAAGTAAGGATGTAGCGATCTCCCGCAGAGGTAACTTCCTCGGTCATGCCGTTTTCTAAAAACAACTGGTAACTATCGCGAATTACATCTGCGTAGCTGACAACCTCCTCAGGCTCCTCTGGGGCAGCTGTGGCGATGAAGTTCTTCACGGCAGGTAGTTGATCAGCCGCTGGCAACGCCTCACCATCTGCACAGCCGGCAAGTAGCGGCAGTAAAAGGGTTGCCAAAAGAAGCTTTTTCATACCGGCAAAAGCCTAGTTCAAGGTGCCGAGAACCAATCGATTGCCAAGGTTGTGAACATAGGATTGGGCGAGGAGAGGCCCCATGCAAATTACAACCCGAGCAGTTCGCGCGCGCTGGTCACTGGCAGTGTTGTTCTTGGTCATGGGCATCAGTTCAATGGCTTGGGTTCCTCGAATTCCCGAAATCAAGAGCGACTTGGGACTAAACGACGCACAATTTGGCCTAATGCTGGCCGCGAGTAGTGTCGGTGCCGTGTTGGGAGCCCAGTACTCGGGCAGGCTCGTCCATCTGCTGGGGTCAAAAAACACCCTTAGAATCTCACAATTTGTCATGCCTGCCGGTGTCATAACAATGGGCCTTACGATGACGGTCCCTGGGATTATGGCCGGGCTTTTCATCTTGGGCCTTGGATACTCCGCTATGGACATCGCTGCCAACTCTCAGGCTGTGATTGTTGAGAAAATCACAAAAAGACGGTTCCTTGCCTCGCTGCACGGAGCATGGTCGATTGGAACCTTCTTAACCGCGGTCTTTGGAGGTGCTGTGGTGAGCCTGCTCACACCAGGCGAGAATCTATTGATCCTTGGTGTCACCGCCATATTCATCTTCATCCCGCTGACGGAGCAAATGCTTGCAAGCGGTCAAGACGAGCACAAGGGTGCCGAGGGCTCCAGCTCCAAAATGCCTTGGTTCGGTGGCAAATATATTCTGCTGTGGGCGTTTGCAATTGGTTCTCTCGGGAGCTTTGTTGCCGAGGGTGCGGCTATGGACTGGGGGGGAATTCTTCTTGCGGAGCACATGGGTGTAGGTCCCGGATTCACCGCTTCCGTTTTTGCCACATTTTCACTAGCGATGATCATCTCTCGCTTCACATCGGACCGCATCATGGAAAAACACGGAAGCTACAAAACCGTTTTGTTCGCTGGCATCTTTGGAGGTGGCTTCTGGGCTATCAGCATCCTCACCGCGGTGCCGCTTTCAGCAAGCAACCCAATTGCAGCCATGATCTTGATAAACGCAGGATTCTTCGCAGCTGGTCTGGGCATCGGACCTATCTTCCCTGCCTACATTCTCGCGAGCGCCGAGATCCCGGGAGTCCCCCCTTCACTGGGCATCGCCAGAATCGGAGTCATCTCCATCGCTGGATACTTCATCGGTCCAACGATTACGGGTTTCATTTCGGAGCTGACGACACTGCCAATTGCGTTGATGTATCCGGCAGGGGCCTTACTTCTCTCTGGATACCTGGCCCGGTACCTAAAGACAATCAAATAAGAAACCCATCAAGTCGTGAAATTCTTGATGGGTTTCAGCGCGCTTGGAGGGA
>ERZ887849.2422-NODE-2422-length-15439-cov-39.778601_pt1 | contig 15439 bp, 15 predicted proteins | sample MGYA00521267_ERZ887849 | MGnify/ENA primary metagenome ERZ887849 (study PRJEB32303, sample SAMEA104408601) | aquatic metagenome | biome: Brackish water; feature: Pelagic; material: water | place: Baltic Sea | collected 2014-06-06T16:11:00 | depth 2,863 m ... | reverse complement strand
TCATTCGCTTCTTGCGAAAAAGGAGAGCGTGTAGTTAAGCTTTCTCACGTTACAGGTGGTACAACGCATCCAAAAGTTGTTGCTGCTAATAATTTTGCTGAAAGAGTTAACAAAGAACTTAACGGCAAAATGTGCGTAGAAGTATATCCTAACAGTACATTATTTGGTGATTCAAAAGAACTTGAAGCACTTCTTTTAGATGACGTTCAATTACTTGCGCCTTCACTATCTAAATTTGGATCTTATACAAAAAAATATGGAGTGTTTGATTTACCTTTCATATTTAAAGATATGGATGCAGCAATGTCATTTACAGCATCAAAAGAAGGTAAAGATTTATTGAATGCAATGGAAGATGTTGGATTTGTTGGTTTAGGTTATTGGATGAGTGGTATGAAATATTTCTCTGCTAATAAACCATTAATCGCTCCAACAGACGCTAAAGGACTTAAGTTTAGAGTTCAAACGTCAGATGTTGCTAAAGCTATGATCTCAGCTATGGGTGCTTCACCTCAGCCAATGGCTTTTGCTGAAGTTTATGGTGCTTTACAAACAGGTGTTGTAGATGGACAAGAGAATACTTGGTCAAATATATACACTCAGAAATTTTTTGAAGTTCAAGATAGTACTACAACAACAAGTCACCAGTTGCTTGCATACTTGTTTATGACTTCAAAACAATTTATGGACAGTTTGGATCCAAAAACTCGTGCTACTTTCGTAAAAATAGCTGATCAAGTAACGGTTGCTGCAAATAAAGTTGTTAAAGGACAAGAAGAAGCAAATCGTAAAAATATTTTAAAAGCGGGTGGAAAAATCAACGTATTGAATGCAGCTCAACGTAAACAGTGGGTTGATGCAATGAAACCAGCTTGGAAACAATTTGAATCTGAAATTGGTGCAGACTTAATTGCTGCAGCTGCTTCACATTAATTAAGTTTCTAACTTTTCTGAAGGGGGACTTTCGTCCCCCTTCTAAATAAAAAAAATTTTGATAATGTCCGGATATACACCACATCTTATATTATTAGGAATGATGATATTGTTGTTCATCTGGGAGCGTTATTACCCAAAGGTTGTCGAAAAAATTGAAGATAATTTACTCATAATTTTGATGGCTTTATTAACTATAGTCTCCTTCACACAAGTTGTAGCCCGGTATGGTTTTAATACTGGTTGGTCCGCTGCACTTGAATTTACGATGACAACATTCTCTTGGTTAATCTTGATTGGTATGAGCTATGGAATAAAACGAAGCTCACATTTAGGTGTAGATATTTTATTAAAGGTTGTCTCAAAACCCGTAGCAAGATGGCTTGCAATTTTTGGCGCAGCATCAGGCCTTATTTATGGATTGATTTTACTTGATGCTTCCTGGTTGAAAGCCGTTGGTATTGAAACACGTTCTGGGGCAATTGAATACTGGTCTAAGATGTACAAAGTCAACATAGGCACAGAGGAATTAAGGTGGCCAATTTGGATACAAGAAACTTTTGGAGTTAAAGATCGTGTTCAGCGTTGGGTCGTGTTGATTATCTTACCGATTAGTTTGGCTTTATTATGCTACAGAAGTTTACAAGCAATGGTGCAAATTTATCGAGGAGAGCGAGAAATGGTTATAGCAGGCCATGAAGCTGAAGAACTCGTTAGTGAAAATAAAAACGTATTGAAAGATTAAGCTAGATGGAAACATTATTTTTATTTGCCATGGTTCTTGGCCTTTTATTTCTTGGTGTTCCAGTAGGTTTATCTCTTGGTCTGTCCTCCATTTTATATATAGCTATATTTACAAGTGAGTCATTGTCGTCTATTGCAATTTCTCTTTTTGGAGTTGGAACTCATTACACTTTGTTGGCAATTCCATTTTTCATTTTAGCGTCAAGTTTTATGTCAACAGGAGGAGTTGCTAAGCGTCTTATACGTTTTGCGATCGCTTCCGTCGGTCACTTTCGAGGCGGTCTTGCAATGGCATCAGTACTTGCATGTATGATGTTTGCTGCGTTATCAGGTTCATCACCTGCAACAGTCGTAGCAATTGGTACAGTTGCGATTGCTGGTATGCGCCAAGTAGGTTACTCAAAAGAATTTGCTGCTGGTATCATTGCTAATGCAGGAACGTTAGGAATTTTGATTCCGCCATCAATTGTAATGGTCGTATATGCAGCATCAGTTGATGTCTCAGTTGGTAGAATGTTTTTAGCAGGTGTCATTCCTGGAATAGTTGCTGGCTTAATGTTGATGATCGCAATTTATGTTGTTGCTCGATATAAAAATTTACCCTCAGAACAATGGAAGGGCGTAAGCGAATTATTTGCCAGTGGTAAGGATGCATTCTGGGGTTTATTTTTAATTATTATCATTATGGGCGGAATTTACGGTGGAGTATTTACTCCAACAGAAGCCGCCGCTGCCGCTGCTGTATACGCAGCTTTTGCAGCCTTATTTATTTATCGTGATATGGGTCCCTTTAAAGAAGAACCTTGGGTTCGTGACACTGACTCATTGGAGTCTGTTATTGGGTTTAAGTCTACCGTTTATTCAATAACTTTTCTTATGGTTTGTTTAATATTATCTTTTTTTGCACTAGCAGATGTTGAGAACGTGACTTTTTCGGGAAGATTAAAATGGTCTCTCATAGTTTCAATAATTTTAATGGTTTTATATTTATTGTTGCGTGGCCAAACAATTAACCCTGTCAAAATGTTATCATTAGTGACTAAAGGTCTAGGAATTTGGGGAAGGAACTTATTGATGATGGCAAAAGGTTTTTTTCCAGCCTTAGGAGGCAAAGAAACTAAAAATGTAATTTTAGATGCTGCCAAAACCACAGTAATGTTAATGTTCATCATTGCTAATGCTTTGATATTTGCACACGTGCTTGCTTCAGAACGAATTCCCCAAACCATAACAGAGTGGATGCTTGGAGCAGGGTTTAATTGGTTCACTTTTTTAATCGCAGTAAATATTCTTTTATTAATTGGGGGCCAATTTATGGAACCATCAGGACTTTTACTAATAGTTGCACCAGTTGTTTTTCCAATTGCAATAGAACTTGGAATTGATCCAATTCATTTAGGTATCATTATGGTCGTAAATATGGAGATTGGGATGATTACACCTCCAATAGGACTTAATTTATTTGTGACCTCAGGTATAACCGGGATGAGTTTGGCACAAGTTGTAAAAGCTGCCTTTCCATTTATGACAGTTTTATTTATTTTTTTAATTATAGTTACGTATGTGCCATCCTTATCTACTTGGCTGCCAACCTTGGCAATGGGTCCAGAGATCATTTCAAAATAAATTTTTTTAATGATTAATTCTAAAATCTTTTTACAAGGTCTTAAATCTAATCTTGGTACCAGAAGTCCCACAGTTTCTTTAGCCGCGTGTTTTATTGCTTTAGGTGCCTTGTTAAAAGATGCTGGTTTCAATTTACAACAAAGTGCTGCTTCAAGTTTTTTTACCTACGCTCTACCAGGCCAATTAGTAATGGCAGAGTCTTTATTGATTGGTACATCATTAATAAATATTTTTATTGCTGTTTGGTTGGTTAATTTTAGGCTTTATCCAATGACCGTATCTTTGTTTCCTTTATTGAAGCATAAATCTCAACCTAAATGGAAGTATTATTTGTCCAGTCATTTTTTGGCTGTCTCATCTTGGTTGGTAGCTAAAGAAGGTTATCAAAAGATTGATAAAAAATATCGAATAGATTTTTGGATTGGAATTGGAATTGGAACTTGGTCAACCGCAGTTATTATGACCATCATAGGTTATCTTTTATCGGAATACTTAAACAAAGATATGATGATTGGTTTAGCCATTGTTAATCCAGTTTATTTCTTTTGTATGATGATAGGTGCAATGAAAAATATTAGTATTTCAATTGCAGTGGTAGGCGGAACTATACTTGGACCAATTGTATATTTATTTTCAGCTGAGTGGGCCATTTTGTATGCAGGATTAATAGCTGGAACTATTGCTTTTTTATTTGGAGATAAAAATGGATCCAAATAATATTATTGTTTTAGCAATTATTGCTACTTCTGTGGCAACATTTATTTCAAGATTTTTTGGAGCTCTAACTTCAGAAAAGGTCAGCGTAAAGTCAAAAACTTTTCAATGGTTTAATTGTGTAGCTTATTCAACTTTAGCAGCTTTACTTGGAAGAATGATTGTTTTTCCAGCAGGCGTTTTAGCAGATTCAGAATTAATAATTCGGCTTATAGTTCTTATTACTTGTGTAGTAATATTTATTATTTCTAAAAAGAATTTGGTACTGCCAACACTTTTTTCTGCAATATTTTTAAGTGTATTAATGCATCTCTAACTTATTAGTAGTAACCATGGATATTAAGGGAGTTTTAAGGTTTAAAATCATTAGGTAAATTCAATATTTTTTTAACCCTAGCAATTAAGAAAATTATTTATTTTTTTATACGTTCATAAATTAATGTATGATAAAATTTTTCTATGGAGCCAATATTATTCATAGCAATACTTTTGTGGATAGCTGGTCAGTACTAGCTTTGTATGACATTTAAAATCGAAGACCATCAACAATCAAAAAGAGTACGTGTAATTAAATTTGAAGAATCAGATTTAGATAGATTAATTTTTCCATTTAAAAAGCACACACTTACTTCATTAGAATACAAACCCTTTACAAGGTTTAGTATTGCCAAAAGTGTAGATGAAGTTTTTGAAAATAAACTAGGATCGACACTACTTAAAATATTAAATGATCGAGATACAGGCACGGTTATTATTGAACCACAGATTGATAATAAGAAATTTGATAAAGATTTTTTAGTTAAATTATCAACGGGTCTAGCTTATTTAGTAGGTAACCCTAACTTTGATTCAATGTCAGGTAAATATTATGCAAGGTTTACCGTAAAGCACGAGGATAATAGCGATTCTTATTTGAGAAAAGCCTATACGAATTTAGACCTGCATACAGATGGAACATATGTAAATGAAAAAACAGATTGGCTAATTATGACAAAATTAGAGGAATTAAATGTTTCAGGTGGAGAGAGTGTTGTTTTACATCTAGATGATTGGGAACATCTTGAAACCTTAAGTAAAGATCCAGTTGCTAGCGAAAATTTTGTATGGGGATCTCCTAAAAGCAAGAATGTTGGTTACAAGGTAGAACATCCTGTGTTTAGTAAAGATAAAAATGGTAAGCCAATAATTTCTTACATAGATCAGTTTCCAGAACCTAAAAATATGAAACAAGGATTATTCCTACAAAAGTTATCTGACAGTTTAGAAGAGAGTCAGAATAAAGTTATTTTCCCTTTGCCTGTTGGTTCTACAATTTTTTCTAATAATTATTTTTGGTTACACGGTAGAAAAGCATTTAAAGAGCATACAGGTCTTAGCCGAGAATTATTAAGAATACGTGGTGCTTTTTTTACTAATTAATTTTCTTTATTAAATCAGCAAGCTTCGCTATTCTCACGGCAATATGATTTTAGGGTTTATTGGTTCAGGAAAGATAACTTTATCTATTATTTATGGTATTTTTAAATCTAAACTTAAATTCTCAAAAATTTATATTTCTTATAGAAATAGGTCGGTTGCTAGTCATTTAAGTAAAAAATTTAAATTCGTTAAAGTCTTAAAGGATAACCAAGAAATTATTAATAAATCTCAAATTATATTCTTAGCTATCACTCCAACGGTTGGAAATAAGATTTTAGATGAGCTTAAATTTGCAAAGAATAAGAAAATCATAAGTTTTATTTCAACAATTAATCTTGCTAACTTAAAAAAATTAACTAAATCAAAAAATATTGTAAGAGCTATTCCTTTGCCACCAATTGAAATTAAAAAAGGTCCAATCATTATCTGTCCGCCAAATAAAAACGCTAAGAATTTCTTTAATCACCTAGGTAAAGTGATCGAAGTTAAAAATGAAAAAATATGTAATAAGTTTTGGTCTACTTCAGCTTTAATGGCGCCATTTTATGAGCTATTAAAAGTGAGCACTGAATGGTTGACTAACAAAGGTGTTAATAGAGTTAACGCTACTCATTACATAACAGAATTATTTTTAGGTCTTTCCCAAGATGCAGTTAACAAAAAAAGCAAAGGCTTAAAACAATTGGTAGCAGAATCTCAAACACCAAAGGGATTAAACGAACAAGCTTTAAAAGAATTAAAAAAATTAAAGTTTTATAGTAGTTTAAATAAAGCCTTAAATAGCATTCATACCAGACTGAGTAAGACAAAATAATATGGAATATTTTTTACAGCAAACAATCAACGGTGTAACGCTTGGATCCATCTATGGTTTAATCGCAATTGGTTACACGATGGTTTATGGAATTATTGGAATGATCAACTTTGCTCATGGTGATATTTTTATGGTGGGCGCATTCATTGCATTAATTTCTTTTATTATTTTTGGTTTAACTGGAATTGCTTTACCAATTGTTTTGCTTTTAGTTTTATTAATCTCAATGTTATTTACCGCCTGTTATGGTTGGTCCGTCGAAAAATTGGCCTATAAACCTTTGCGTGGTTCTTTTAGATTAGCTCCACTTATTTCTGCTTTAGGGATGTCAATCGTACTTCAAAATTTCGTACAAGTTGCACAAGGCGCAAGAACTAAAGCCATTCATCCATTATTTTCTGGAAAGTTAGAATTTTTTAAAGACTCTGACTTTGTTGTGATCTTAAGTTATTTGCAAATCTTTATGGTTTTCTTAACCGTGGGATTAATGATTTTGTTTACTTATTTAATTACTAAAACAGATTTAGGTCGTGCACAAAGAGCCTGCGAGCAAGATAAAACTATGGCATCATTATTAGGAATTAATGTAGACCGAACAATATCGGTTACTTTTATTTTAGGATCGGCCTTAGCATCAGTAGCTGGAATGATGTTTGTTTTGTATTACGGCGTTATTGATTTTCGAATTGGATTTTTAGCTGGTCTAAAAGCATTTACCGCAGCTGTATTAGGTGGAATTGGTTCGTTACCTGGAGCGATGCTTGGTGGACTTATAATAGGTTTAATCGAAACGATGTGGTCTGGCTATGTATCTGTTGAATATAAAGATGTAGCAGCTTTTAGTATTTTAGTGATTGTTTTAATTTTCTTTCCAACAGGTTTTCTTGGCAAACCAGATATTGAAAAAGTATAATTAATGAATTCTGAAGATTTAAAAAAGAATATTAAAGATAGTTTATTTACTGGATTAATTTCATTAGCTTTATTTGTACCCATAGTAGGATTAAGGACAGAAATTCAAAAAGAAGGTTTGTATATTGACCCTCAATGGGGCTCAACGTTCATTCTAGTAGCAATATGTGTAATAGGAAGATTTTTAATTAATTTAAACAGTCAAAGATCAGAAAAAATTGATGTCCTAGGCAAATTTAGTTCAGGTGTATCAAATTTTTTTTCAGGTAAAGGAAAACAATTTGCCATCACAGGCATCTTATTTGCAATTGTATTTCCTTTCCTGCCCTTTACTGACAGATACATTCTAGATGTAGGTATAATGGTTTTAACTTATATAATGCTGGGTTGGGGCCTAAACATTGTAGTAGGACTAGCGGGATTACTTGATCTTGGTTATGTAGCTTTTTATGCCGTTGGTGCTTATTCTTTTGCACTAATCTCAACCACATTTGGTTGGTCCTTTTGGGTTTGCTTACCACTTGCTGGAATTTTTGCAGCTTTCTTTGGGATATTATTAGGCTTTCCGGTTTTAAGATTAAGAGGAGATTATCTTGCAATTGTAACACTTGGTTTTGGAGAGATCATAAGAATAGTTTTAATTAACTGGTATGATTTTACAAATGGACCAGATGGCATCGGAGGAATTCCTAGACCATCATTCTTTGGTCTAGAGTTTACAAATAATCCTAAAGAAGGGGTAGAGACATTTCATTCATTCTTTAATTTAGAATTCTCAAACGTTCATAAGATGATATTTTTATATTATGTCATTTTAATTCTAGCGTTAATTACAAATTATTTTACTTTAAGAATTAGAAGACTTCCCGTTGGCAGAGCTTGGGAAGCGTTAAGAGAAGATGAGATAGCTTGTAAATCCCTTGGCGTTAATCCTACAAATACAAAACTTACTGCCTTTGCTATTGGCGCTATGTTTGGAGGTTTTGCCGGTTCATTCTTCGCAACCAAACAAGGATTCATTAGTCCCGAAAGTTTCACATTCATTGAATCAGCCATTATCGTTGCCATTGTTGTTTTAGGTGGAATGGGATCTCAAACGGGTGTGGTGTTAGCTGCAATTTTCTTAATTGGTTTTACTGAAATCTTTAGAGAACTTGAGCAGTTTAGAATGATCGCTTTTGGTTTAGCAATGGTGCTTATTATGCTGTTTAAACCCAAAGGAATATTAGAACACCGCGAACCAACCATTACTTTGCACGGAGAAAAGAAATGAACGAGCAATTATTAGTCGTTAATAACTTAACGATGAAATTTGGAGGATTGATTGCAATTGATAATTTATCTTTTTCTGCAAATAAAAATCAAATCACTTCAATTATTGGTCCTAATGGTGCTGGCAAAACAACCGTATTTAATTGTCTAACTGGTTTTTACAAACCAACTTCTGGCGATATGATTTTAAATAAAGAAGGAAAATTAATTCCTTTAAATGATTACACAGATTTTAAAATTGCGAAATACGCTAAGGTAGCAAGAACTTTTCAAAATATTAGGTTGTTTCCTGCGATGTCAGTTTTGGAAAATTTATTAGTAGCTCAACACAATGATCTGATGAGAGCTTCAGGATTTAGTATTTTTGGCTTACTTAATTTAAAGAGATACAGAGATAAAGAGAGACAAGCAGTAGAAAAGGCAAAATACTGGCTAGATATTATAGGATTAACTTCAAGAGCAGATGATGATGCTGGAGATTTACCTTACGGTGATCAAAGAAAATTAGAAATTATTCGCGCGATGTGCATTGATCCCAAACTTTTATGCTTAGATGAGCCAGCAGCAGGATTAAATCCAAAAGAGTCTTCTGAACTTAATAAGTTATTAGAGTTTATTAAAAATGATAAAAAAATCGGTATTTTACTTATTGAACATGACATGAGTGTTGTGATGGAAATCTCAGACCATGTTGTAGTTTTAAATTATGGAAAAAAAATATTTGAAGGAACACCAAAAGCAACGACACAAAACAAAGAAGTAATCGAAGCTTATTTAGGATCAGAGGAATAATGTTAGAAATAAAAAAAGTAGAAACTTTTTACGATAAAATCCAAGCTCTTAGAGGCGTAGATATTAGTGTTAAGGAAGGAGAGATTGTTTCTTTAATTGGTTCTAACGGCGCAGGCAAATCTACTTTACTTATGACTGTTAGTGGTGTGCATAAAGCTAAAGTTGGCACAATCACTTTTGAAGGAAAAAATATTGAAAAGGAAGAACCGCACAATATTGTTAACCTTGGTATTTCACAAGTTCCTGAAGGGAGAAGAATTTTCTCTAAGCTAACGGTTGAAGAAAATTTAAGATTAGGTTCTTATGCTTACGAAAAGGGCAAGCATTACGATAGAGACATTAAAAGTATTTTTGATTTATTTCCTGTTTTAAACGATAGAAAAAAACAAAGAGGTGGAACTTTATCAGGTGGTGAACAACAAATGTTAGCTATAGGTAGATCGTTAATGAGTAATCCAAAAATGTTATTGTTAGATGAGCCTTCATTAGGCATTGCACCTAAATTAGTTAATCAAATTTTTGTAGCTATTAAAAATATTAATAAAGAAAAGAAGGTTACTATTTTCTTAGTTGAGCAAAATGCAAAAAAAGCCTTGGAGCTTGCTGATAGAGCATATGTATTGGTGAACGGTAAAGTTTCTATGCAAGGTACTGGAAAGGATTTACTTAATAACGATGATGTTAAATCAGCCTATCTTGAAGGTGCGGCCAAAAATTAGGCACTTGTTCTAAATTTATCATCTCTAATTGGACAATTACCCCATTTACAATTTTCAAACACTATTGTTTAATAAGTCATTAATTAATTAATAAACGAAGGAAAATTAAACATGTTAAGCAAATTTAAAAAAACTATCTCTTTGATAGCTACTTTTTTAATGCTTGGAAATTTTGCAGTAAGAGCTGATATCGTAGTTGCTTCTGCAGGACCTATGAGCGGAGATCTAGCAGTTTTCGGAGAGCAATTAAAATACGGTGCTGAGATGTGGGTAAAAGACGTTAATGCCAAAGGTGGAATTAATGGAGAAAAAGTTGTTCTAGAAATCGGTGACGATGCGTGCGATCCAAAACAAGCTGTTGCAGTTGCAAATAAACTTGTGGGTATGGGTGCAGTATTTGTTGCTGGACATTTCTGTTCAGGTTCTTCAATCCCAGCTTCTCAAGTGTATTCAGAAGCAGGCGTAGTACAAGTATCTCCAGCTTCAACAAATCCAGATTTTACTGACAAAGCTAAAGGCGACAACGTATTTAGAGTTTGTGGTCGAGATGACCAACAAGGTGAAGTTGCTGGTAAATGGATTGCTGATAAATACAAAGGAAAAAAAGTTGCAATCATTCATGACAAAACTGCTTACGGAAAAGGTTTAGCGGATGAAACTAAGAAAAACATGAATGCAGCTGGCCTTAAAGAAACAATGTACGAAGCTTACACAGCAGGAGAAAAAGATTACTCTGCTTTAGTTTCTAAATTGAAATCGAATGGGGTCGAAGTACTTTATATTGGTGGATACCATTCTGAAGCAGGATTAATGGCTAGACAGATGAAAGATCAAGGTATGTCTGTTCAAATCATTAGTGGTGATGCTTTAGTAACTCAAGAGTATTGGAATATTTCTGGTGATGCTGGAGAAGGTACAATCATGACTTTCGGTCCAGACCCAAGAGGCAAAGCTAGTGCAAAAGCTATTGTACAAAAATTTGAGTCTGCAGGATTAAACCCTGAAGGATACGTTCTATATTCTTACGCAGCTCTTCAAGTATTTGAACAAGCAGCAACAAAAGCTAAATCTGTAAAAAGCAAAGATCTAATTAATGCAATGAGATCTACTTCTTTTGACACTGTTTTAGGTAAAATAAACTTTGACAAAAAAGGTGATGTAATTGCGACTAAAGAAGATCCGCTTTACATATTCTATAAATTCTCAAAAGGTTCTTACGCACCTTTATAATTTATAAATAATAATTTTTAAGAAAGGGGGCTTATGCCCCCTTTTTTTTGAAAGGAATAATTATGGAAATTACTTATGATGATTTTAAAAAAGTACAATTAAAGTTAGGCACTATTCTTGAAGTTAGAAAAAATGAGAAAGCAAGAAAGCCATCTTTTGTTTTAAAAGTTGATTTTGGACCTGAGATAGGTGTCAAACAATCATCAGCACAAATTACAGATTATTATAAAGAAGCAGAGCTTGTTGGTAAGCAAGTTATAGGCGTTTGTAATTTTCCAACCAAAAATATAGCAGGCGTTGTGTCTGAAGTATTAATATTAGGTGCCATCGAAAAAGACGGAAAAGTTGTTTTATTACATCCTTCTCAAAAAACTGAGAATGGATTAGAGATTGCTTAGAGAATTTTCTTTAAAATTTTATCTTTTAAGAAAACGTGATGATAAATGACTGCAAATACATGCAGTAAAATTAGACCTATTAAAATCACAACCCCAACCTCGTGTAATTCTTTAAAAATATCAGATAGTTTAAAAATAGTTTTAGAACTTTGCAGATTAAAGAAAAGCATATTTACAGGCTCTTCAATAAAGAATTTTTTAAGCACTCCAGATATCACAATGACAATTACAAATAGATATAATAAAAAATGATTAAGTTTTGCCAATAAAACTTGCCATACAACGGTAGAATTATTTTTTGGGGCAGGATTAAAAAATTTCCAAATTAACCGCGCGAGCACAACATAAAAGATAATTATCCCACCTATATTATGGTAGTTCTCAAAATTCATTCTTTCAACGGAAAACTCTAAATCAGATATATAAAATCCAAAAGGTATTTGAATAATAAGAAAAAGAAAAGTAGCCCAGTGGAATATTTTTGCAATTAAGCCATATTCAGTTATATTATTACGAAGCATAAACTAATAATAAAGTATGAAAAAATTTATTCAACTAACTTGTATTTTACTAATAAGTCTGACTACTACTTCACCACTTTTTTCTTCAGAAGAAATAATAAAAGGTAGACAAGAAATTTTTAGTAAAAATTATAATACTGCTAAAGCAGTTTCTGCTGCCATAAAGAGTGGAGACAATGAAAAAGCCAAAGAACTTTTAGAAGAAGTGTCGAAAAATTTTAATACCCTATTAAAATATTTTCCAGAAGACTCAAAAACTGGTTTTGATACTGAAGCGTTACCAGCCATTTGGGAAAATTCAGATGAGTTTGTAACTTTAATGCAAAATGCCTCAAGTAATGCTTTGATGTTAGCAAAAAAACTAGATGATGATACTGCAGATATTACTTCTTTAGAAAAAGAGCTACTGTGGAATAATTGTTCAGCTTGTCATAAAAAGTTTAGATTAAAAAAATAATCAATGCTTTTAGAATTGGCTTCCCCAATTTTATTTACAATTGTTGCAGCTTACACCCCGGGACCAAATAATTTTATTGCATCACACTCAGGATTTAATTTTGGATTTAGAAAATCTATCCCTTTAATTTTAGGCGTTGCATTTGGTTGGACGGCTTTAATTATTCTTTTAGAACTTGGTTTAATCGTTGTTTTTAAAAATTATTCTATTCTGCAAAATATAATTCAAATTGCAGGAACTTTATTTGTTATTTATTTAGCTTACAAAATTTCTTTTTCTAAATCAGATGATGATAAAATTGTAAAAGCTCCCATTTCTTTTTTTGATACATTTATATTTCAATTTTTAAATCCAAAAGGAGTTATCTTTGCAACCGTAATTGTTGCAACATACATTAAGCCTGAAGATAGTTTTTTAAACACAGCTATTATAACTTTTATTCTCTTTATCATCGCCCTAACCAGCATCGTCTTTTGGACTTTACTAGGTAAGTACCTAAGAAAATTTGCCACAAGCGAAAAATTTATTAAATTCTTCAATTATTCTATGTCTTTTTTGCTTATCGTTTGCATCATTTTGTTTTATGTATAGCGCATGCAAAAAAATAGTAAAAATTCATTTCAATCATTAGATGAAATCAAAGTTTCTTCCAAAAGCTATAAAATTTTTAATTTAAAAAAAGCTGAACAAAATGGTTTAGAAGGAATTTCTAAACTTCCCAAATCTCTAAAAGTTTTATTAGAAAATCTCCTTCGTTATGAAGATGATTTAACCGTAGATAAAAAACAAATCCTTGCATTAAAAGAATGGTTAAAAAATAAAACATCTAATACGGAAATTGCTTACAGACCTGCTAGAGTATTAATGCAAGATTATACAGGCATACCAGCTGTGGCAGATTTAGCTGCAATGCGAGATGCTGTTCAAGCAAAAAATAAAGATCCAAAAAAAATTAATCCATTATCAACTGTAGATCTTGTTATAGATCATTCAGTGATGGTTGATACTTATGCCACAAAAGATTCATTTACAAAAAATGTTGCACAAGAATTTTCTAGAAATGGTGAGCGTTATTCTTTTTTAAAATGGGGACAAAAAGCGTTTAATAATTTTAGAGTAGTTCCTCCAGGCACAGGAATTTGCCACCAAGTAAATTTAGAATATTTATCAAAAGTAGTTTGGTCTTCTAAAGTTGGAGAAGATACTTACGCTTATCCAGACACATTAGTTGGAACGGATAGTCATACAACGATGGTTAACGGACTTTCTGTTTTAGGTTGGGGAGTAGGTGGTATCGAAGCTGAAGCTGCTATGTTAGGTCAACCTATTTCAATGTTAATCCCAGAGGTTGTTGGATTTGAAGTAAAAGGAAAATTAAATGAAGGCACAACAGCAACAGATTTAGTTTTAACGATTGTACAAATGTTAAGAGCCAAAGGTGTGGTTGGAAAATTTGTAGAATTTTATGGTGAAGGATTAAAAAATTTAACTTTAGCTGATAGAGCTACCATTGCTAATATGGCTCCAGAGTATGGAGCTACATGTGGTTTCTTTCCTGTTGATGAAGAGACTTTAAAATATTTAAAATTTTCTGGTAGAGATCAAGATACAATTGATTTAGTAGAAAATTATTCTAAAGCTCAAGGATTTTGGGCAAGCGATGATATGGTTTTTACTGATACTTTATCTTTAGAATTAAGTTCAGTGGTACCAAGTATTTCAGGACCAAAACGTCCTCAAGATAAAGTTTTATTAACTGAAGCAGCAACTTCTTTTGCAAAAGTTTTTAAAGAAAATACAAAAAGAGACAAGTCAGTTGAAGCAAAAGTTGAAGGAGCAAATTTTAGCATTAAAGATGGTGACATTGTAATCGCAGCAATCACATCTTGTACGAATACTTCTAATCCAAGTGTTTTAATTGGCGCTGGCTTACTTGCAAAAAAAGCAATTGAAAAAGGATTAAAAACAAAACCTTGGGTTAAAACATCACTAGCTCCAGGCTCACAAGTAGTTACAGATTATCTAGAAAAAGCAGGGCTTAATAAGTATTTAGATCAATTAGGATTTAATCTCGTTGGTTATGGTTGCACGACTTGCATTGGAAATTCAGGTCCATTAAATCAAAACATTTCAGACGCTATTCAAAAAAATAATCTTTATGCCGTTTCAGTTTTATCTGGAAACAGAAACTTTGAAGGAAGAATTAATCCTGATGTGAAGGCTAATTATTTAGCATCTCCTCCATTAGTTGTTGCTTATGCTTTAGCTGGTACGATGCATTTTGATTTATACAAGTCACCTCTAGGTAAAGACAAAGATGGAAAAGATGTTTTCTTAAAAGATATTTGGCCAACTAATAAAGAAATAGAGGATTTAATTTTAACTTCAATTAACGCTGAGATGTTTGTGAAAAGATATTCAAATGTATCAGAGGGATCTTCAGAGTGGAGTTCAATCAAGACAGTTGATAGCAGCATTTATAATTGGGACGATGCCTCGACATATGTGAAAAGACCACCGTTCTTTGAAAATCTACCAGATAAAGCAGAAGGCTTCTTTGCCATTAAAGATGCTAGACCTTTATTAGTTTTAGCAGATTCAGTTACCACAGATCATATTTCTCCAGCAGGGTCGATTAAGAAAGATAGTCCAACGGGTGATTATTTTATGAAACATCAAGTTCAGCAAAAAGATTTCAACTCTTATGGTGCAAGACGAGGAAATCATGAAGTTATGATGAGAGGGACTTTTGGAAATATTAGAATTAGAAATGAAATGGCACCAGGTACAGAAGGCGGAGTAACTACATTATTCCCTGATAATAAAGTAATGAGCGTTTATGAAGCTGCAATGGAATATAAAAAAAGAGGAAATGATTTAGTTGTTGT
>ERZ887849.2420-NODE-2420-length-15442-cov-45.640346_pt1 | contig 15442 bp, 16 predicted proteins | sample MGYA00521267_ERZ887849 | MGnify/ENA primary metagenome ERZ887849 (study PRJEB32303, sample SAMEA104408601) | aquatic metagenome | biome: Brackish water; feature: Pelagic; material: water | place: Baltic Sea | collected 2014-06-06T16:11:00 | depth 2,863 m ... | reverse complement strand
TTATATTTTTCAGCTGGAACAGCAAAAACCATCTGTAAAAAATTTTCTGTATAATCAAGTGAGTTGTCAGGATAAATAAAAGGCTGTCCGATAGAATATTTATAAGCCATTGCAGCTAATGTAGGAACTTTAGCTATCATTCTTCTAGCTGAGATTTGTCTTTGCTGTAAATCATTCACGTCAATAGAGTCTGGATAAAATGCTGACAATGCAGCAACAACTGAAGTTAAAATTGCCATGGGATGCGAACCCCTTCTAAACCCATCAAAAAATTTCTTCATTTGCTCATGAACCATCGTGTGAGTTTTGATAGCTTCAGAATATTCAAACCATTCCTCTTTAGTGGGTAATTCGCCGTTCCATAAAAGATAAGCAACTTCTAAAAAAGAGCTTTTGTTAGCAAGCTCATCCATTGGGTAGCCACGATAAAAACATTCACCTTTTTCACCATCAATATAGGTAATAGAAGACTCGCAGCTTGCCGTAGATGTAAATCCAGGATCAAAAGTAAAATTGCCCGTTGAGGAGTACAACTTACTTATATCAACCACATCAGGACCGACTGATCCACCCAAAATTGGAAATTCGTAATCTTTATTATCTATGATTAATTTGGCTTTTTTTGACATGAAATTGCAGATTTATTATCAGTTTTGATAAAAAAAGTCTATTTAAAGATAATGTTTAAGTCTTTTTTTAACTTCATTAATACCCAAAGATTGTATTATATCATTAATCGATGGAGCAAATTTGCTACCAGTTAAAACCAATCGAATAGGTTGGCCAAAATCTTTAAATTTAATTTTATTTTTATTAATAATATCGTTTATTATTTCTTTGCAAGCATCAAAATTTTGATCATCTAGGTTAATAATACTTTGATAAAATTCATCAATTAATTTTACTGCATTCTTATCTAAAGTATTTTCAATATCAATTGTTTGAAAATTAAATACAAAATTACAATTATTAAAAATGTCTTCTAATGTTTTTGCTTTGTTTTTAAAAATTGATAAATTTTTTTTAATTTTATCTAGAAAAATTTCATCAATTTTACTTTTGAACTCACTAGTATAATTTTTAAAATAATCAAATAATTTATCTTCATTTATATTTTTAATATAGGTTTCATTTAAAGATAAAACTCTTTCCATATCAAGTTTAGAAGGTGACTTACCTATGCCATTAAGATTAAATAACTGAATACTTTCTTCTAAAGAGAAAATTTCCTTGTCTTTATATGACCACCCTAACTTGAGAAGATAATTTCTTAAACTTTCTGGCAAAATGCCAATTTTTTGATAATCCGCTACTGTTATAGCCCCATCTCTTTTTGAAAGCTTCTTACCTTCTTTTGAATGAATAAGTGGTATATGCGCATATGTTGGAATAGCCCATTTCATAGCTTCAAAAATTTGTATTTGCTTAAATGTATTTATTTTATGGTCATCTCCTCGAATTACATGAGTAATATTCATTAAATGATCATCTACAGAGGCTGACAATTGATAAGTTGGGGTACTGTCAGTTCTTAAGATAACAAAGTCCTCAATTGTAGAGTTTGGAATTTCAATATTACCTTGAACGAGATCATTAAGAACAGAAAAACCAGAATCTTTAGATTTAAATCTAACAATAAATGCTCCCTCACCATTAGTTAAATTTCTACATTTTCGGCTATAAGTATATGGTAAATTTTTATTTCTAGATTCTTGCTTTTCAAGCTCCAATTCTTCTTGTGTGCAGTAGCATTTGTAAGCATGTCCATTTTTTAATAGATAATTTGCTACTTCAATATGTTTGTTGATATTTAGGCTTTGTTTTAAAGGCGGTTCGTCAGGACTAATTTCTAGCCACTCTAAGGTTTTAATAATTTGATCTTCAAATTCTTTTTTAGAGCGTTCTTTATCTGTATCTTCAATCCTCAATAATGATTTTCCATTTTTATTTCTTGCATAAAGCCAATTAAACAATGCAGTTCTTGCACCTCCAATATGTAAGGCTCCAGTAGGTGAGGGGGCAAATCTTACAACAGTCTTATCCATGTGCTGTTGTTTACACTAAGTATTTAAAAGTTTCTATAAAGAGATGATAAAACACCCTGAATTTTAATTCGATCAGGGTTAAATATTCTTGTTTCGTATAAAGGGTTAGCACTTTCAAGAGCTATAGCATTAGATTTTTTTCTGTATCTTTTTAAAGTGGCTTCATGATCGTCAATTAAAGCTACAACTATTTTTCCATTTTCGGCAATATTGGTTTTTCTTATGATAACTGTATCTCCATCATTTATTCCCGCATTGATCATAGAATCTCCCTCAACTCTTAGTGCAAAAAAATCATTAGGATTTTTAGTACCTGGAGGAGCGGGTATATCTTCAGCAAAATCCTCTATTGCTTCAATTGGCAACCCAGCTGCAATTTTACCTATAAGCGGAATGTATTTTTGGTCACTATTTTTATATGAATTATTGACGTTGCTTTCGTCTAATCCTCCTTTAATTAGGCTTGGCTTGAAATTATTAAATAGATCCTTGGCACTTGCATTTTCTGGAAGTTTTACAACCTCTAGAGCTCTGGCTTTGTGTGCTAGTCTTTTAATAAAACCTCTTTCTTCCAAAGCTGAGATGAGCCTATGAATTCCAGATTTAGACTTCAAATTTAATGAAATTCTCATTTCATCATATGAAGGAGAAACACCATCACTTTTCAACTTCTCGTTGATATAAATCAGTAAATTTTTTTGTTTTTTAGTAAGCATAGAACAAAACCTAAACATAAACGTTCTATAAAAGTTCTTTTACGAAAGCAATCGTTTAAAAAGCTTGAATTTGCTGTGATTTTTAACAGTTTAGTTCTGTTAACTTACTATAAATTGAATCTGATTTGATAAGTGATTCACCAATTAAAAAGTTATTAATGCCAGTTTCAGTTTTGATAAAATTTATATCTTCTTTTGAATAAATTCCGCTCTCACAAATTACCGTGTAATTTGAAAGTTCAAATTTTTTAAATATTTCCACTGTTGTTTTTATATCAGTTTCAAAAGTGTTAAGATTGCGATTATTAATTCCCAAAATTACGTTATTAAAATTTAATGCTCTTGCCATTTCATCTTCATTGTGAATTTCCAATATAGCATCTAATCCACAAATTGATGCAGCCTCCAATAAATCATTAATTAAGTCATCATCAACAGAGTTTAGCAATATTAATATACAATCAGCACCAATATGTGCAGCTTCATAAACTTGATATGTGTCTATAAAAAAATCCTTACAAAGAATTGGTATATTAAATTTACTTTTTATATCTGATAAGTATTTTTTACTACCTAAAAAATATTTCTTTTCCGTCAAAACAGAAAGACATGCTGCATTTGCTCTTACATATTCTTCAGCAATTTTCATATGGTCAAAATTATTTAATAATATTCCCTTAGAAGGACTCGCTTTTTTTACTTCAGCAACGATAGCTGTCTTATTGTTTTTTTTAAATTCTTCTAATTTTTTTTGAAAATAATTATTTTTTTTTATTAAATTTTCTTTCAACTTTGATAGGGAGATTAATTTTTTATCATTTTCAACTTCTTTAATTTTATCTTCAATAATTTTTTTTAAAATACTCATTGTTTAAGTTCGTTAATTTTTTTTATTACTATTCCTGATAAAATGTATTTTCTTGAATAGTCAAATGCGTCTTTTAAGGATAATTCTTTTTCTGCAACTACTAATGCTGCAGCACAATTTAACGAGACAATTTCAAGAAAAGCACTTTCTTTACCGTTAAATAATTCTATTATTTTTTTTGCATTATGTTCTGCATCATTTCCAACAATCTCTTCAAATTGGTAAGTTTTTGATACAAGCTCTCTTGGATTGATTGAAAAATTTTTTTTATCTTGTCCATTTATTTCAATTACATTTGTTTTGCTAAAAATTGATATTTCATCCAATCCATCTTCACTATGAAAAACCCAGGCTTTTACAATATGTAAATTTTTTAAAACATCTGAATATTTTTCAAGAATTTCATTTGAAAAAACACCAATGCATTGTCTCTTAACAAGGGCAGGATTAGCAAGTGGTCCAAGTAAGTTAAATATTGTTCTTGTTTTGATTTTTTTTCTTGCATTTGCAACATTTTTCATCGCTGAATGATAGTTTGGGGCAAACATAAATCCAAAATTTTTTTGTTCTATTGATTTTTTTACTTCTTCAGGATTTTGGTTAATACTAATTCCTAATTTTTCTAATACATCTGCAGATCCACATTTGGAGGTAAGGCTTTTATTTCCATGTTTTGCAACTTTGAGACCCATACTAGCCAAAACTAGGGCGCTTGCCGTTGAGATATTTAGAGTGTGCTTACCATCTCCACCAGTACCACATGTATCGATCGCATCTTGATTAAGATGAACTCTTAAGCTTTTATTTCTTAGAACTTGGGCTCCACCAGTTATTTCATCTGAAGATTCTCCTTTTTTTGCTAAAGCTAATAAGATTTCTTCAATTAAATCATCATTGAGCTCCCCGTTCATTATTTGAGAAAATAAAAATTCAGTTTCAGATATTGATAAGTTATTAAATTGTTTAATTTTATTTAACAAATTCAAAGTATTCATTTTTTTATTTAAGTTAAAAAATTTTTGATAATTTTTTTTCCCATATTAGTTTTAATGCTTTCAGGATGAAATTGAATACCGTGTACATCATAATCTTTATGAGACAACCCCATGATTATATTATCTTTTGTAATGGCAGTAATAATCAAATCTTTAGGTATTTTTTTATTATCAACAATTAAGCTATGATATCTAGTTCCTATTATATATTTCGGAAAATTATTAAAAATTTTTGATTGAAAAACTTGTATTTTACTTAACTTTCCATGCATTAGTTTTTTTGCTCTAATAATTTTACCACCCAAAGCTTGAGCAATAATTTGGTGACCAAGACATATTCCTAAAATAGATTTTTCACTTATATATTTATCAACCACTTCCAGACACATTCCTGCCTGGTCTGGATTTCCTGGGCCTGGTGAGATTACAATTTTATCAAAATTTTTTAGGTCTTTTATTTTAAATTTATCATTTCTCAAAACTGTTACTCTGCAATTGAATTCAGATAAGTAATGATAAACATTGTAAGTAAAGCTATCGTAATTATCTATTAAACAAACTTTTATCATCAATTTATAGCTTGAATAAGCGCTTTAGCTTTGTTGACTGTTTCTTGATATTCCAGGTTTGGTTTGCTATCAGCTACTATTCCAGCTCCAGATTGAATAAAAACTTTTTTCCCTTTTATAAGAGCCGTTCTTAAAGCTATGCATGTGTCCATATTATTATTAGTTGAAAAATATCCAATTCCTCCTGCATATAATTTTCTATTTGTTTTTTCTAGTTCATCTATAATTTCCATAGCTCTAATTTTTGGAGCACCGGAAACGGTTCCTGCAGGAAATCCAGCAAATAAAGCATCTAAAAGAGATATATTTTTTTTAAATTTTCCAGTAACATTTGAAACAATGTGCATGACATGAGAATATTTTTCTATTGAAAATTGATTATCAACTTTCACAGATTTTAATTCAGATACTTTCCCAACATCATTTCTACCCAAATCTAAAAGCATTAAATGTTCTGCAAGTTCCTTGGGGTCATTCAGCAAGTCTTTTTGGTACTGGTTATCTTGAATTTTTGATTGACCTCTCGGTCTTGTGCCAGCAATTGGTCTAATAGTTACTTTGTCATCTCTTACTCTAACTAAAATTTCTGGGCTACTACCAATAATTTGAAAATCTTCATAATTAATAAAATATAAAAAAGGTGACGGATTTGTGATTCTAATTTTCTTATAAATATCTAAGGGATTTTTTGTTAAATTTGTTTCAAATCTTTGACTTAAAACTACTTGAAAAATATCACCTTTCTTTATGTATTCCTTAGCTTTTAGCACGTTGCTTACAAAAGTTTTTTTAGAGATATTACTTCTGATCTTGGCTTTTTTAGATAATTTATGTTTTTGATAATTTAATGAATATTCTTCATTTTTTTTAATCAAATTTTGCAAGATAATTTTTTGTTTTAAAAATATTTTTTTTAAATTTTTAGCATTAGGTTTAAAAAAACAACTTATATAAAATATTTTTTTTAAAACATTGTCGTGAATTATGATTTTTTGCGGTCTTGAAAGTCTTACATCAGGAATTTTTAAATCATCTTTCGTGGTATTGGGAATTTTTTCGATATATCTGATTGTGTCATATCCAAAATAACCCATAAGCATTAGAGACATAGAGGGAAGTTTTTTTGGAAATTTATAATTAAAATTTTGAATTAAATTTTTTAAGAAAGAGTAAGGTTTTTTATTTAATGTTTTCTTATTATTTATATAAACATGATTACCTTTGATTTCCCATTTTTTATCAGGATCTAAGCCAATAATAGTATATCTACCTCTGTATAAAGCTTTTTCAACCGATTCAAATACAAAGCTATTTTTTTCTTTAAGAACATTATTTATTAAGTTTAAAACAGCATTATTGTTTATATTTTTTTGAATTGCATAACTTAAAGCAATTTTGTTTTTTTTGGCATTTTTTAGATAATTTTTATAGGAAATATACTCAGTCATTGAATTATATAGAGCTAATAATTCTATTTAAAACTTTTTCATTAATTTTTACCTTGTATTTTTCATTTAAAATTTTATCAAACAAAAATAATATTTGATTTGAAAAATCAGAAATAACTTGCTTTTCATAAAGCTGTTTTTTCTCAGCAGATATGGTATCCGCAGAATAGCTTTCTTTATTAACTTTAACTAAATAAAACTCTCCATTTGTTTCTAACAATAAGTTTTCATTTAATTTTTTTTGAAAAATTTGTTGTATATTAGATTGTGAAAATAATTTATTCGCTTCAAATCTTGATTTGAAAAAAATTTCTTTTAATGTCAAATTTTCTTTTTTTTGGATTTCTTCAAATAAATCTTTTTTAGCTTCTTTGATTTCATTATTAATACTTTTAATTTTTTCACTTAATTTTTTTAATTTCATATCGTTAATAATAAATTTTTTTGTTTTTTCATTTAACAATAGACTCTTTGGAGGTATAATTTTTTTTAATGTTAGTAAGTAAAATTTTCCTTTAGTTTCAACTAAATCAGTTTTAAAGTTATCATTTAAATTAAATAATTTTTCTATAATTTTTTGATCTAGATCAGCAGATTTTTCTGAATTTATTAAATATCCTGATTTATTAATAGTGAATGCGTTTTTATTATTTAAGTTATATTTTTCAGCAATTTCTAAGAAGTTTTTATTTTCTAAAATATTATTTTCTATTTCTGATATTTTTTTAAAAAACAAATCATTATTACCTTCGCCTAAATTATTTACATCTAAAACTAAAAATTCAAATTCCCGGTATTCGTCAGATAATAAGTTGCTTTTATTTTCATCGTAGTATGTTTTTATCTCTAACTCAGTAAAATTTATATTTTTTATTATTTGATTTAATTCTAGATATTGAATTCCAATCTCCTTCGTTACATATTTATGCACAACAGTCTCATGATAACTCGTTGATTTTAAGCCACCGGTAAAGCTGTCTATAATAATTTTTTTTAATAAACTTTGTTTAAAATTTTGTTCAAATGTATTTGCTGTTAGCCCATTTTCTAAAAGATATTTTTCATATTTAATTCTAGAAAATTCTTTATTTGTTTGAAATTCGGGAATTTGTTTAATAAAATTTGCTAATGTTTTTTCACTAACAAATATATTGTTTTCTCTAGAATATATCTCGATAATTTTGCTAGAAACAAGTTTATTCAAAACCTGATAGTGAAAATTATTTTTAATTGCTTCTTGAATATTACTTATATTTTGGTTTCTTAATTCGTTTCTTAGCTCTTGATTAAAATCTTGGGTATAAATATTTTCATTGCCAATTTCTGCAACAACATTGTTTTTCCCACTACTAAAGAGATCTCCAATGCCCCACAATGCAAATACAGCTATAATTATAATAACTAGAACTTTGATCAGTATGTTTTTGGATGCCTTGGCAAATTTGTTTTCCATAAAATATGTTTAAAAAAAGAGATTAATAGATTAAAAAAACTATTATGTCTTCGAAAAGTACATATTTTATTGCTAATTGGAAAATGAATGGAAGCCCAAAAGACTTAATTCAAATTAAAAACCTGGATTTTTTTATAAAAAATAGATTTAAAAAACACAATAAATTAATAGTTTATTGTCCTCCACAGCCTTTGATTGCCTATTTTGCTAAAAAAATAAGATCAAAAAATATTAAATTTGGCTCTCAAGATGTTTCAAATAATAATTTTGCTTTTGGAGCTTTCACTGGCGAGGTTAGTTCACATATTTTAAAAAATTCTGGTGCTGAATATGTAATAATAGGTCATTCAGAAAAAAGGTTGGCGGGAGATAATTACAATACAATCAAACAAAAAATTAATAATGCAAACCAAAATAAATTGAAAATAATTTTTTGTATTGGTGAAAGTTTAAAAGAAAATAAAAACAAAAATTCTTTATTAATTTTAAAAAAACAAATTTTAGCTTCCCTTGAGAAGGGATTAAATTTCAAAAATATTTTGTTTGCATATGAGCCAGTGTGGTCAATTGGGACAGGAATTATTCCAAGCCAAAGTTACTTAATTAAAGTTTTTTCAGAACTAAAAAAAATTTTAATCAGACATTATTCAGTTAAATCACCTAAATTACTATATGGTGGCTCTGTAAATGCTCAAAACATTCAATCATTAAAAATGATACCTAATTGTAATGGCTATTTGATTGGCGGAGCATCTTTAACATCAAAAAATTTTATTGATATTATACAAAATTATTATAGTTAAGCAGTTTATGGAAAATATTATTTTAATAATTCACGTTGTTATAGCTGTATTATTAATTGGTTCAGTTCTTTTGCAAAGATCCGAGGGTGGCGCTCTTGGTATCGGTGCAGGAAATGATTCCTTGATGTCTTCTAGATCTGCAGGAAATTTTTTGACTAAATTTACAACCATCATGGCAATTTTGTTTATTGCTACAAGTATCTCATTAACTATAATTCATAAGAAAACTAATCCATCAGGTTCAATCATCGATAAAATTGAAAAACTTGAAAAACAAGACAATTCGCCAAAAATACCAAAGTCAAAATAAATAAACCTTTAAAAAAAAGAATAAATATTCTATAACATTCTTCCATGGCGCGTTATATCTTCGTTACTGGCGGCGTGGTTTCATCTTTAGGAAAAGGTCTTTCTTCTGCATCGTTAGCTTACTTGTTACAATCTCAAGGTTTTAAAGTTAGACTGAGAAAATTAGATCCATACTTAAATGTAGATCCTGGAACCATGAGTCCATTTCAGCACGGCGAAGTGTTTGTAACAGATGATGGTGCGGAAACTGATTTAGATTTAGGTCATTACGAAAGATTTACAGGAGTATCCGCTAAACAATCAGACAATATTACAACAGGTAAAATTTATAGCGATATTATTAAAAAAGAAAGAAAAGGGTTGTATCTGGGCAAGACAGTGCAAGTCATTCCTCACGTTACTGATAGAATAAAAGAGTTTATAAAAAATGATTTGAGTAAAGAGGATTTCGTAATTTGCGAAATAGGGGGTACGGTTGGAGACATTGAAAGTCTACCTTTTTTAGAGGCTATAAGACAATTTTCAATAGAAATTGGTAAAAAAAATTCTTTGTTTATTCATCTAACTTTAGTTCCTTACATGAAAGCTTCCGATGAAATAAAAACAAAACCAACTCAACATTCAGTTAAAGAACTAAGAACAATTGGTATTCAGCCAGATATTATTATTTGCAGGTGTGAGAAAAATATTCCATTAGATCAAAGAAAGAAAATATCTTTATTTTGCAATGTAGATATCGAAAATGTTATTGAAACTATTGATGTAAATACTATTTATGAAGCTCCTATTAGTTTTCACAAAGAGAAATTAGATCATCAAGTACTAAGACATTTTAAAATTAAGCCAAAAAGAAAAGTTAATTTAAATCCATGGAAGGAAATTACAAAAAAAGTATTTAACCCTAAGAAAAATGTAAATATTGCCATCATTGGAAAATATGTAAATCTCAAAGATGCTTATAAATCTTTAGATGAAGCTTTAGTTCATGGGGGAATCTATAATAATACAAAAGTTAATTTAGTTAGAATTGAGTCTGATCATTTAAAAAAAAATAAAATTAAAAATTTATTTAAAAATATTCATGGAATATTAATTCCAGGTGGATTTGGAAAAAGAGGGACTGAAGGTAAAATAGAAGCTATTAAATATGCTCGAACTAACAAAATACCATTTCTAGGTATTTGTTATGGTATGCAATTATCCATGATTGAATTTGCTAGAAATGTTCTAAAAATAAAAAAAGCAAGTTCTACTGAATTTGATAAAAATTGTATCCCTGTAGTTGGTTTATTGAATGAATGGAAAAGGGGAAGTGTCCTCATGAAAGGAACCGCTACAAACATAGGTGGAACAATGAGACTTGGCTCGTACAAGGCAAATCTTAAAATAAATTCTTTAGTTAAATCTATTTACAAATCTAACTCTATTAATGAAAGACACAGACATAGGTATGAGGTCAATTTGCAGTACAGAAATGAATTTGAAAAAAAAGGATTAATTTTTTCTGGCATGTCGCCCGATAATGAATTGCCAGAAATTATTGAACTTAAAAATCACCCATGGTTTATTGGCGTTCAATTTCATCCTGAATTTAAATCTAGACCTTTAAATCCCCATCCTTTATTCTCATCTTTTATTAAAGCTGCTATCAAAAATGAGAAATAAAATTATTAAAATCGCCAAGTGTTCTATTGCAAATAATTTACCATTTACTTTAATTGCTGGTCCATGCCAGCTAGAAAGTAAACAGCATGCCTTTAAAATGGTCGATCTTATTCTTAAGATTACAAAAAAATTAAATATAAATTTTATTTACAAAACTTCTTTTGATAAAGCCAATAGAACAAGTTTGAAAGGTAAAAGAGGTATTGGATTAGAAAAGTCATTGTCAATTTTTGATGATATAAAAAAAAAATTTAATGTACCAATTCTTACGGATGTTCATACTGCGGAACAATGTGCTGTCCTATCTCATCATGTAGATATTCTTCAAATTCCAGCTTTTTTATGTAGGCAGACAGATTTGTTAATTGCTGCAGCAAAAACCAAAAAAATAATTAATGTAAAAAAAGGCCAGTTTTTAGCTCCTTGGGATATGGAGAATGTAGTAAAAAAAATTTCACAAAATGGAAATAATAAAATCATGATTACCGAACGAGGTAGTAGCTTTGGATATAATAGACTAGTCTCAGATTTTAGATCTTTACCTATAATGTCCAAGACTGGTTATCCAGTTATTTTTGATGCAACTCATTCAGTGCAACAACCAGGTGGCAAAGGATCTTCAAGTGGCGGTGAAAGAGAGTTTGTTGAGGTCTTATCTAAAGCGGCAATAGCAGTCGGTGTTGCAGGAATTTTCATTGAAACTCATGATAATCCCAATAGAGCACCATCGGATGGTCCAAATATGATACATATTAATCAATTAGAAAAGTTACTAAGAAAAATTAAATCAATAGACAATATAATAAAAAAATAAATTTTATAATAATGGCAGTCATCAAAAAAATTAAAGGAAGACAATTTTTTGATAGCAGAGGATTTCCAACAGTTTCTGTTGATGTGGAATTAAGTGATGGTAGTCTTGGTTCTTCGATAGTCCCCTCAGGAGCATCCACAGGTAGTTATGAAGCGCATGAACTAAGAGATCAAAATGATTTGTATCTTAATAAAAGTGTATTCAATGCCATAAATAATATTAACACTAAGATTTCCTTGGCATTAGAAGGAAAAAATTCTTTAGATCAAAACTTAATTGATAAAACTATGTTAGATTTAGATGGCAGTCCTAATAAAAAAAATTTAGGAGCCAACGCTATTCTTGGAGTCTCAATCGCAAACTGCAAAGCAGCAGCAATATCCAAAAAATTAGAAATTTATCAGTACTTAAACACTTCAGGAAAATTTACTTTACCATTTCCGATGCTAAATATCATCAATGGTGGTGCTCATGCTAATAATTCTCTTCAAATTCAAGAATTTATGATTAGACCAGATGGAGCCAAGTCATTTGAAGAATGTATGCAAATGTCTTTTTTAGTCATTCAAAATTTAAAAAAAATATTAATTAAAAGTAATTTTTCTACGAATGTTGGTGATGAGGGAGGTTTTGCACCTTCCTTAAAAAATGATGAAGCAGCTTTGGATTTAATTTTAGAGGCTATAGAAATTAGCAAATATAAACCGGGCATTGATTTTAATCTTTGTCTGGATGTTGCAGCAAACGAATTATTTGACGGAAAAAATTATAACATGAATATAGACAATCCTTTAAACAATGATCAAATGATTTCGTTTTATGAAAATTTAGTAGAGAAGTATCCTATTAAATCAATAGAAGATCCAATTTTTGAGGATGATTGGGTCACATGGAATTCTTTAACAGAAAAAATTGGTAATAAATCTCAGATTGTTGGAGATGATTTGTTTGTTACCAATCCTGAAAGATTAAAAAAAGGAATTCATAGCAAATCTGCAAATGCAATTTTAATAAAAGTAAATCAAATTGGAACTGTTACTGAAACTTTAAAAACTATTCAATTGGCGCAAGAAAATAATTTTAATACAATAATTTCTCATAGATCAGGAGATACAGAAGATACATTTATATCTGATTTGGCTGTAGCAACTAATTCAAATCAAATCAAAACTGGTTCTTTGGCAAGATCTGAAAGAGTTTCAAAATATAATAGATTATTGAAAATTGAGGATAAAGAAAAAAATAATATAAAAATGTCTATTTTGTAAATGAAAAAAATACTTTTTTTTCTTTCAAAAAAAAAATTTTTGTTAATTAATTTTTTTATTTTTTTATATATTGCAATAAATCTTCTAGATGGAAACAGGGGATATTTTTCTTACGTACAAAAAAAAAATACTCTTATCGAAAAAGAAATTAAAGTTAATCAATTAAGATCTTCTTATGAGGATTTAAAAAATAAAAATTTATTACTATCTGATAATCTAAATTTAGATTATTTAGATCAATTATACCGCGATTATTTCACACTTGGTAAAAAAGGGGAAAAGCTATATCTTTTAAAAAACTAGATGGAAAAAATAATTCATAGACATCCCGAAAAAATTAATAAGAAATCTAATCCTATTCAGCGCAAACCATCCTGGATAAGGGTTAAAGTCACAAACTCTAGCGTTTTTTTAGAAACTAAAAAAATTGTAAAAGAAAAAGGATTATTCACAGTATGTGAAGAAGCAGGCTGTCCCAATATCTCTGAATGCTGGAGTAAAAAACATGCAACATTAATGATCATGGGAGATACATGCACGAGAGCTTGTGCATTTTGCAATGTAAAAACAGGAATACCTATGGAATTAGATGTTTTTGAACCACTAAAAGTTGCCAATACTGTAAAAGAACTTGGGTTGTCACACGTCGTAATCACATCAGTGGATCGTGATGACCTGGAGGATGGAGGCGCACAGCATTTTGCAAATGTAGTAAATAAAATTAGAGATAAAAACCCATCTACAACAATTGAAATATTAACACCTGATTTTCTTAAAAAGGGTGATGCGTACAAAATAGTTGCAGATTCTAATCCTGATGTATTCAATCACAATTTAGAAACTGTTCCTTCGCTTTATTTAAAAGTACGTCCCGGATCTAGATATTTTAATTCTCTTGAACTTCTTTCCAAAGTAAAAACATATAGACCAAAAATGTTTACAAAGTCTGGATTAATGGTTGGGTTGGGTGAAACGAAAGACGAAATATGCCAAGTTATGGATGATTTAAGATGTGCAAATGTAGATTTTTTAACGATTGGTCAATATTTGCAGCCTACTGATAAACATTATCCTATTAAAAATTTTATTACTCCAGAAGAATTTGAAACTTATAAAAATATTGCATATTCAAAAGGATTTTTGTTGGTAGCATCAAGTCCGCTAACCAGATCTAGTTATCATGCAGGAGAAGATTTTTTAAAGTTGCAAGCAAAAAGAAATCAAGAAATTTTGTAAATTGCCTACAAGAACTGTTAAAAAAATATTTAATTACCCAACTAAAAAAGTAATTGATTTAATATTAAACATTAATGACTATAAAAATTTCTTACCATGGTGCAATGAATCAATAATTCATTCTACGGAAGAAAAAAAAAATTACGATATTATTATTGCTGATTTAGAAATCGGCTATAAAATATTTTCAGATACTTACTCAAGTAAAGTTATATATGATAAGAAAAAAAATATTATCGAAGTATCATGCTTAGCTGGACCAGTTGAAACACTTTCAAATATTTGGAAAATAAAAAAAATTAACAACAATAAGTGTGAGGTAAATTTTTTTATTGAAATTGAACTTAAAAATAAAATGCTTAATCAGTTGCTTAATAAGTTTTTTGATTTAGGATTTGAAAAAATCTTAAATTCATTTGAGTCTTATGCAAAAAAAACAATAGTTAAATAAGACTTGAAATTATTTTAAAAACAACATTGCAAGTTTTTTTTTGGATATCTAATCGTGTGTCGTTTTTGTTAAATAGATTTTTCTTAATTATAACTTTATTTTTAAAAAAAATTCCAACATAAACAAGGCCAACAGGTTTGCTCTTTGATCCTCCGGTAGGACCTGCAATTCCCGTTATTGAGATAGCTATATTTGTTTTTGAAATCTTTTTTAAATTTTTAACCATGGAAAAGCAGCATTCCTTGCTTACTGAGCCATATTTTTTTAAGATATTTTTAGGAACTTTTAAAACGTCAATTTTTGCTTGATTTGAATAGGTAACCAGACCTAACGTAAATATTTTAGATGCGCCATCAAGAGATGTAAAGTAACTTGATAGCATTCCTCCAGTACAGGATTCGGCTGTGGAAACTGTCAATTTTTTCTTTTGTAAATTTTTTAATGTTTTTTTAATATTCTTTAAAACCATAAATTTATTATTACATAAATACAAATAATTGAAAAAAAACTAGCAACTAAATCGTCAAGCATTATTCCAAATCCACTTTTCATTTTTTTATCTATTAAACCAATTGGAAATGGCTTGGTTATATCAAATAATCTAAAAAGAAAAAAACTAACTAAAAAAAAAATTATTATATTTTTTTCTAATAATTCTAAACTTATTGGCATAAACAGAAGAGAAATTAATACTATACTTTGTCCCAAAAATTCATCTATTACAATTTCACTAGCATCTTTTTTTTTAAAATTATTTTTAACATTATCAATTAAATAAATTCCAATAAAAAAAATTAATATT
>ERZ887849.2414-NODE-2414-length-15476-cov-13.357629_pt1 | contig 15476 bp, 17 predicted proteins | sample MGYA00521267_ERZ887849 | MGnify/ENA primary metagenome ERZ887849 (study PRJEB32303, sample SAMEA104408601) | aquatic metagenome | biome: Brackish water; feature: Pelagic; material: water | place: Baltic Sea | collected 2014-06-06T16:11:00 | depth 2,863 m ... | reverse complement strand
TGCTTGGCCGTGTTAACCACCTCGACGTTGTTTTGATACGAGCGAGACGACGCCATCATCTCCACCATTTCCGTGACCTCATTTACGTTAGAGGGATAGATGTAGCCCTCTGCGTTGGCCAGCGGGTGGCTGGGGTCAAAGATAGGCTTTATGGGCGAGGCATCGTCCTGCATGCGGTCGATCTTCACGCCGCCCACGTAGGGGGCGCCGGCGTTGGTGAGGTTGTCATCAACCAAGGCCTTGAACACGGTTCGCTTCGCCTTAAACGCTTCCGCCTCGGTCCCTGCTGCGGTACCCGCGTTGGCGAGGTTAGAGGCGGTGGCGTTCATGCGTACCAGTTGCGCATTTAGCGCGGTACCGGCGATGCCGAAAATGTTTCCTATGGACATGGTGTGCTCCTCTGATCGTTAATTACTTGAGTGGCTGCTGCGGCAATGTGTTGTCCGCAGCACTTACTCACCCTTCAGCGCTTTACGGATGCCGCTCACACGGCTCTCCAAAAAACTCAAGGTTGCTTGGTAGTTCGCCGCCGCTTTACCGTAGTTGCCCTGCTCAATGCTCATCTCTACGGTGTTGGCATCAAATGACGTGTTAAATGGCACGCGGAACTTCACGGCGTTGCTGTCGGTTGTTTCTGCTATGGCGTAGTGCTTGGCGTTGGTGGCGCGGATGGGTTGACCCAACTCTTGATTCATCACCTGCTTGAAATCGAGGTCTCTCGCCTTGTATTGCGGTGTATCGGCGTTGGCGATGTTTTGGGCGATCAGCTCCATACGCTGCGCTCTGGCCTGCAGGGCGCGCTCGTGAATCCCTAGGGGGTTGCTCAACAAATCCATCGCTAGACTCCGTTTTAAATGCATCACCGTGACCACAGGCTCTAAAGCTTTTCTTTCACCGGTCGATGTCGTTAGGGACTTACTCTTGAGAAGTTCGTCTTTGGTTTGACTTATGCAAATGCCGTGCCACCCGCTTCCGACAGGCGTGGCGCCGTCATACGGTATAGAAAATAAAAAAAAGCGGCAATGTGTTGCCGCTTGTGGTGCTTACGCGCTGACGCGGATGCGCAGCGTAACGGTTTACGGCTGGGCCTTGTAGGCGCTAACTTTCCAGCTTTGAGCCGCGGCGGTAGGCTCAGGCGCCGGTACGTCGCGTAAGCGGTCATTGGCGTTTTGGTACAGACCCGCCCAAATGGACTGGCGGGTAATGGGGCGAGAGGTGTCTTTACCGACGTGGAGGTAAGCCGCTTGTTGACCAGGGATGTTGAGTGGCACGTGGCGACGCACCTCGGAGCGTGCGTTGGGCGTGAGTACGCTGAGGTAGAGGTCGTCCAAACGCTCTCGGCCGTTTTTGCCAACCCCGACATCGCTAAAGTACTTGTCAACCAAGTCCAGCTGCGCGACCGTGCTCAAGCCAAGTATGGCGCGCGGGTCTCGGGCGAAGCCAACGGAGGCTGCCCCGCGGTCATCGCCGTCACAAAATTGAATAATGCCGTGACAGCTACCGTTACTGGCTTGCGGATTCATGCCGTCGCTCTCCATCAGCGTGAGGCGCGCGAAATCATCCGGTAGAAAATTGTATTTTTGAGATAAGGCCGCGATGCGTGTCTTCACGTTCTCTACCTCGTGTGGCGCAATGAAGCCTTTGTCTACGGCGCGTTGCAAGGTCTTGTCGAGTACAGGCGTGGCAATCCGCAGTGCAGACGGGGCACCCTTCAGCGCAGCAACCTGCCCGAAAGCGGGTTGCCCCAGCGACACGGGTTGCCGACTTTTCCGAAAGTCCCTGCGCCATACGCAGTGCCAACGCCGCCTGTGTCGAGCCGGTCGCTAATGGGCCCTGCGGCGAAGCACGGACCGCGTGAGGCGGTACGGGAGATTGAGGCGCCATGGGCAGCGGCACGCGCGCTAAAGAGACCGGTCGGCTGGGTAGTTGCGCGATACCGCCTTGAATCGCTTGCAGGCGCAGTGTTTGGCCAGGGTGTATTAAATTGACGTCTTTTAGTCCATTGGAGCTGGCAACTTGTTGCGCTAAGCGCCACGCATCATGACCGCTCAGATCCTTGCCCTGGGCCGTGGCCGCAGACCGTATGAGCCCAATGAGGGTGTCGCCACGCTTCACAACGACCGTGCCTGCGCTGTTACGGCTACTGGCGCTGGCATTGGCATTGGCACCCGGTTGTGCTTGCTGCAAATAGCGCGAGAAAGACGCACCACTCCCCTGCGTTCCCGATGAACGGGCGGGCGACGATGTCGCCAACGGTGTGTCCAAAGCGAGGGGAGAGATAGTCATAACGTCGTGCTTGCCTTTATGTTGTTCAGCACCACCGCCCTTCGGTGCACCATGGCGGGTTGGTACTGTTTTTGCTTAAGTCTCTGTGTGTCGAGGTTTCGTCACCCCGACCAACTGAATAGGAACAAAGCAAATGCCGTGCCGAATAAATCAGTCAACTGCCTCTTATTTACGCCCGCTGCGTTGGGGGTTAGGCGCATGGGTAACCGTGCTCGCGTGTGCGGCGACAGTCGTTGTGACGCAGGCACATGCCGCTACCACGCCCCCTGCAGAGGAGAAGACGACGTTGACGCCCGAATGGCAGGCAGTCGCTCAGGCCGTGACCCAATGGGGCGCCCAAGCCTACCCCGATGCGCCCGCAATATTGCTCAGCGATATCAACAACCGTGTACAGCCGAATGCCTGTACGAGCGACTTGGTGGTGGACACCCCGTTTGGACAATCCAGTAACGTCCGCGTGCGCTGTGCATCGCCCGCATGGCAACTCTTTGTCACCACAAACTTCCAAGCAACGACGACCCCGCAGCCCGCCGCTGCGAACGGAGACGCCAAACAAGAAAAGCCAGCGCCCCTCTGGGTGGTGCCCAGCCAACACCTCACCCGGGGGACACGCATTGTCCCCGGAATGCTCCAACTGGTGCCAGGCAATGCCCGCGTTCCCAGCGGTTCGCTGATTACCTCTTTAGAACGGACGGTTGGTGCCGAATTAGTAAGAGACGCCCCGGCGGGCAAACCGCTACGCCGACACGACCTGCGCGCAGCGGTCTTGGTCAAACGCGGCGCCATGGTGAAGTTGTCCATAGGCGGCAATAAAGGCTTCGAGATTTCAGTGCGGGTGCTAGCCCAAGAAAATGCCCATATGGGCGAGCAAGTAAAACTAAAGCACCCAGAATCCGGTCGAATTATTACGGGGAAAGTAGTCGGTTTGAATACGGTGGTCGCCCTTTAGTGGGTTTGACAGATTCATTTTGCTTTTTATGATAATTTTTCTAAAGATTTTAGATTTGCAGTCGATAAACTGATGGTAACCAAAGAAAGGCGGTTGTCGCCTTGAAAGAGAGTACGTTATGACTAATCCAATTACACAGCAAGCCAGCATGGCGGCGGCTGATATGCAAGCCAAGCAGGCGGACGCCCGCGACAAGGCGCGTATCAACAATGAGAACAAGGACAGCACCGCAGAAGCGCGCGCGCCCGCAGAGGCACCTAAGCGCAGCAACGATGACGTGCTGTCATTGAGCGCGACAGCGCAAAGCGCCATGAAGGAGCCTGGCTTTGACTCTGCCAAGGTCGACGCGATCAAGGCGGCGATACGCGATGGCAATTACCCGCTCAATGCCAAGCGCATTGCAGAGAATTTTGTAGCCATTGAGCAAATGATTCGCGAGTAATCCCGACATGAACACAGACGATTCGCTTGAAAGCACCGTGACGGACAGGCCCATGCAGGCCTACGTGCGCGCGGAGCGCTTGTCGCGTCTGCTGAGCGACGAGTTTGAAGCGCTGAAGGCACAGAACATCGACCAGTTCGAGGCGCTGCAGCCAGGTAAAGCCGACTTACTCACTGAACTGTCTGTTTTAACGGGAATCAGCGAAAAATCAGCGCAACCGGTACCGGGCGCCTCGCCCTTGGATGGCGCTGAATGGGATGAATTTAAGCAGTTGATGGGGCTTTGCCGCGATGCCCACCACCGAAACGAGATTTTGATTTCACGCCAACTGGATGCCATACGCGGCACCATTTCGGCTTTGCAAGGCGCTACAGGGCAAGCGACTGTGGAGGTCTATGACCGCTTGGGCAAGCTCAATCGCGTCAAACGCGCACGCGGATACAACGAGGCCTGAGCGTTCCGCAAGATCACACAGTGATCAGTTCTTTGGCCTAGGGACAGGTATTTTCTCGTCCCCTGGCTCCATCCCCTTCAACCAGTAAGCCCACGACAGAATGACTGCCACCGCTGCGTAGAGCTGCGGCGGGATTTCTTGGTCTAGATCAAGGCGGCTAAGCATCGCCAGTAGATGCGGGTCTTTGGCGATGTAGATCCCTTTTTCTCTGGCTAATTCAATGACGCGCTCAGCCAATTCGTCATAGGCTTTTACGGTCACAACCGGGGCATCGTTTTGGCCGTACGCCAGCGCGATCGCCTCTAATTGTCGGCGTTTCATGCCGAAACATCCCAAACGCTGCGGTCGCCGTTGCCCGGTGTCAATCGGGTCTCGGCATCGCTCGCTGCGCCCTGCGGACGCGCGGACTGCAACACGTGCGCGTCAACAAGCCCCAAGCCCGCAGCCTCAAGCTCGGCGCGCAGGGCACCCAATTGGGCCTGTGCCTGTTTGGCGACATCCGCCCGGGGGATCCACATGGTCAGCGCCACATCCGTGCGTTCGCGCTGTATGTCGATCTTGCTTCGCATCCACAAGTCACCAAGCCGTCTGCTTTGCGTATGCACGTCAACGGTGTAAACGTTGCCGGCGAGGTCATCACGCTTGCCCTTGCGGTGAAACTTAAACGATACGGGGTCTGCATCAGCAAATGGCAAAACCAAGGAAAACGCCAGCTCCCGCCTGTCCAATGCTTGGGCGGCATCCACCTGCACGCGCTGAATCTCATCTAACGCATCCTTGACGACCGTATGCGCCTCGCTACCCAACTTGGCAACCGATAAGAGCTGGCGCAGCAGGCTCTTGCCGTCGGTACCGGCTTTTTTCTCACCCCGCACCAACATGGCTTCCGCCGACAAACCGCTTGCAAGCAGCGCGTTACGTAACCCCTCAGGCGTTAGGCTACGCATCCGTAGGCCACTCATAGGCCATTGATCGAAGGTCTGCGACACGATCGGTCTGCGCGGGGCCGTAGCGCTTGCGTCAGCGCGGCGGTTGGGTAGCCCGCTCACCATGGCCAGTAACTGGCTAAAGGCATCGCTTTTAAAGAGGCGGGCCCATGCCAAGGGCTCGGGCGTGCTGGCAATGAGGGCGTTTAGACGAGCGGGCACGGTGGTATCTGCTTGCGCCAAGGGCTTGGGCGCATTAGCGTCGGCTTTTGAAGGCGCGACGCCGTCCTGCTGAACAGGGGGCAGACTACGCGCGTTCTGCGCCAAAAATTGCCTGGTTGGCAACAACTTCTCGCGTGGCAGCGCGCGTTCGGCTGGCGCTTTTTCGGGCCGCGCGGGGTCGGCTGCACCACGCACCGCCGCATGCGCGTGTTTGGCCGGCGTATCGGCAGCGCCGGCGGCGGGTGCTCGAGGCGGTAAGCCGCTAGGATCTTGGCGCGGGGTCTGCGCGCGAATGGGTTCGAGAGCCTCGCCCTCTTGGTTACTCGGCACACTGTTGATCGCAGCACCGCTTTGCCCACCCAAGGTCGCTGCTGACTTAACAGCCTGGCCGTTAACCGAAACGGGTTGTAACTGCCATTGGCCGTTGGTTTGAGCGTGTGCTTTCAGCACAACGGTGTCGCCCTCTTTCAAGCGAAGTCCACGCGGCAAGTCTATGCCTCGGCCTTGCAAGATAAGCTTTAATCGCTCACCACGAATACCCGCCAACGCCGTGATAATTTGGCCTTCAGTTAGGCCCAACACGCGCGCCTCTGGCGCTTGCACGATCGGGGCACGCGCCTCCAGAACCAAGGCACTCATGCGCGCAGCAACCGCCACGGTTTCAGAGGTGAACAACATGGCGCTTTACGCTAGGGGAAGCGAACCCACTTCCGTTGGTCCGTGGTTCCGCGACTGCCCGCCTGTCCCACGCCGTCACGCGTGACGGGTTGCCCATTGGACATGGCCATTAGGTCGGCGACAGTGGGCACTTGCAACATGGCGCCCGCCAAGATGATGTGCGGGCTACCCCTTGGGAAGGCCGCGCCGTTCAAGGCAACGAATGCACGTCGAATTAGTTTGACATCGGCCACCGTGCCTCGCATGGTTCGCGCAATGATGCGGTCAAGGGTTTCGCCCTTATTGACCTTATACGTTTGGCGCGTCCCATCACCTGACAGTTGTGCGCTCCCGTCGACCATGACTTGCGACCCGACGGCATTGGCCGCTGAGGTTGTCATCGGGAGGTCTTTACCCAGCAGCGCCTTCAACGCGTCGTTAGCCAGCATGTTGGCACCTTGGGCATGGGCGTCGCCCATAACCAGGCTGGCAGCGGCGGCGATGAGGACAGCAACAGCCGTGAGGCGCTTGGCTATGGTTGGCGTCGGCACAGCTTGCTCACGTCCCATGGTGGACATGGTGGTGGTGGCGGTGGAGATACAGATCGGTTGTTTGGAATGTAGTTGCATAAGAATGTCTCATTGATAGGGCATGGCCACCCACGCACTCGCTAAGGCGTCGCCGAGGGGTGGGCCAGCGACTTGGCGAAGAACGGACGCCGTGTCGGCGACCTCTGACACCTCAGCCAATGCCAAACGGGCAGCAACACCGGCGTGTAACACACGCGCAGGTAACTCGCGGCTGTCGACCAACACCAGTTTATCGCCGACTTTTAAACCATTAAAGCGCCCACCGCTAATGTGCAGGCGCTCGCCCTCTTTGTCACGCATTGCGAACTGCAGCGGCTCACACGCCATGCGTTCATTTAAGGTCTGAACCCATTTTTCTGCCTCCCATACTAATTTAGTCGCGACGGCGTCGGGCAGTTGCGGCGGTGCCAACGTGGCCTCTGCCCTCGCCCAAATCAGAGATATGGTTTTGACCGATGGTTCCGCGCTCCCAAAAATGGGCTCTAAGCGCAGCGACAATTGCCACTGCTTTGCCAAAGCCCCATTGCCAGCTTCAGCCGGCGCCTCGCCATCTGCGGTGTCATTCAAGGGCAAGAATTTCCCTAAAGTCATCGTTAAGCGCCACTGGCCTTGGTCGGCCGGTGCCAAACCGGTATCCCCCATGAGCGCGGCCTGATACGCGCTGCGTTGGGTCAGGTCGAGGTCAGATTGCTGCCAACGCTTGGCGTAATTGGCTGTGGCCTGACCCCAAGCAACTTGCCATGCCCCCATGATTTCGTTGGCGAAATACCGATCCTCCGGACGCGTGTCCGCGGCGATGCGTGTCAGCAGGCGAACGTGCTGCGTCCACCGCGAGGCATCGGGCGCGGCGCAAACGGGCTTTTCACCGGACTGCAGGTCCACCTCCGCCTTGAGGGATGCTTTTCCGTCAGCGGTATAGGACAACACACGCACCCCGCGCACGCGCATGTCATTGGTGAGTTGCGCATCTTCATGCAGACGCCCTTGGTCATCGATCCACGCGGTGGACACCACGCGCGTCGGGCCCTGGAGTGCACGCTCGATCAACGCCTCCCGTATGGCGGTGAGTTGGGCTTCGTCGGTGTTGGTTGCGGGTTTCGCGGTGGCGGTCGGCATGGCCTGCTGAGCAGCCGGAGGTCGGGCGTCCGCACCCAAGAGCGCGCGCATCGCGGCGATTTTTTTGTCTTCTGGGGACATTGGCGCTGCATCGGCCGCTGGCGGAGTGGCCGTTGCCATGGCCGGCGTAGCGGACGTTGCGGTTGCGGTTGACGTGGGCGCCGGCGCGGGGGTAGTGGGGGCAGGCGGTGCGTTGTTGGCCATGGCCGGCGGCGGCGCGGCGTTATCGGGTGCGGCTGCGGCTGCGGCGACGGCCTCAGGGGCTTGGGCCGTCGCCACGTCGCCGTAGGGGATGCCCGCTTGTGCCTCCAAGACGCGAAGCGGGGTGGCCGAAAACTGCGCGGATACCGGCGTATGAAGGCCGATGAGCGTCGCCGCAATGAGGCCTGGCCATAAGCCAGTCGGTACGCGCTTTATACGCGGCATCTGGGTCATTGTCGGCATGGCAGGTTGATAGGTCAGAAGAATCATGATGTCACCAAAGTCTTTTCACCCCCTTACACATGCAAGCGACGTGCCAGCCGCTGAACCGCCTGTTAACGGATGTTGGAGGCGAGTTGTCCCAGGTATAGCGCGCGCAAATCGTCAACAACACGGGCATCCAGCGACATAGTCGTCTCGTAGGTGTCCTCGCCCGCTGGGGTAATGCTCACCAACACCGCGCCGTAAATCACGCCCTCGACACGGGTGCGGAAGGTATCACTCATGACCGTCATGTCCGCTATGGTCGTGGTGGCATCCAAGTGCTGGCCATAAACCTGCTCCGTTAAGGAGCGGTAGGCGTCCAATTTGGAGGCCCGAATGGCGAGCAAACGTTTTTGTGCAGCCGTCTTGTGGTTTTGAATGCTCACAACGGCATAGCCGGTTGCGGTGATGGTCTCACGCGTCTCAACGATGGGCGCAATCATGGACGCACGCGCAGAACGCACAGGAATCGGCGTAACCGCCTCCATCTGCTCGCCGTCGGGCTTTTTCTCGCCGCCGTCTAGCATCGCTTGCATCGTCTGACAGGCGCTCAACGCGCTCACAGCAACCAGCAGGCCGCAAGCGCGCAACACGCGACGCTGGCTAGGTGATAACAAGGATAAGGTCGAGATAGGCATGAAAAACTCCTGAAAACAAGTCGTGTCACGTCTGTACGACGTGTGATCGGTTAGTACTGGTATCGGCACGGCTGCAACGGTCTTTAGCACTTTACGGCATTTAATCCCGTTCGCCAACGGCTGCGATTTGACTCGCTATGTAGTACTAAAACGCTCACTTATAAAGGCTCGTTTTTATGAATACTTACTTTTGCTATCTTTGCCCCTGACCGGCACTCCCCCACAATCGCGTGTATGCAATCACGTGAGAAGTTAATAACGCCCATTATTGGGCGGGGAGAGGAAATGCGTGCCCTGCGCGCATTGATCTCCACCGTGGCCGATAGCCAAGCCACGGTATTGATATCGGGTGAAAGCGGCACAGGTAAAGAGCTCATTGCGCGTGCGCTACACGATGAGTCCGACCGTGGGGGCGGCCGTTTTGTGCCGGTCAATTGCGCGGCGATTCCAAGAGACTTGGTCGAGGCCGAGCTGTTTGGACACCGAAAAGGGGCTTTTACTGGGGCCGTGAGCGACCGCGTCGGTCGCTTTGAGCTGGCTCATGGCGGCACCTTGTTTTTGGACGAAATTGGCGATTTGCCGCTGGACATACAGGTAAAACTGTTGCGCGTCTTACAAGAGCGCAGCATCGACCCAGTGGGTGCCACCAAGTCCGTCGATGTGGACGTGCGTGTGGTGGCCGCCTCGCATAAAGATTTAGAGGCAGAGGTCAAGGCAGGGCGTTTTCGGGAGGACTTGTTTTACCGCTTAAACGTGCTGCCTTTGCAGTCCCCTCCCCTGCGTCGGCGCGCCGATGATATTCCCGACCTCGTTGACTTTCATGCCAAACGCTTGGCGCCCAAAGGGCGCTCGCCTATTCGCTTTAGCCCCGACATGATGCTGGCGCTCAAAAGCTACAACTGGCCAGGCAATGTGCGTGAACTCATCAATATCGTTGACCGCTTTACCGCCCTGTTTCCTGCGCAGGACATCGGTCTGCGTACCGTTCCCGCAGCCATGCTACCCAAAGGCCTGGCCGTCTTACGCGATGAGCTCTTTGGGCAATTGGCTGCCAGCAATGTGATGGAGCTTTTCCCGGAGCCGCCCGAGGCCGTTCAGGCCGCCATGGATGCTGGCAATAACGCCGACGACGGCCGGTTTGACGATGACAGCTCAGTGCAAGACATCATCATGTTGGCCCAAGGCATGGATGAGTTACCTGCGCAGGGGATGCCATTGAAGCAGCGTTTAGCCGAAATTGAGCGCAACTACATTTCCCAAGCGTTGGAATTATCAGAGGGCAATGTCTCAAAAACCGCGAAGTTGCTCTCGTTGCAACGAACGACCCTGATCGAAAAGATAAACAAGTACGAGCTTCGGGTGGCCTAGGCTAACTCGCGCACCCTAATTCACGACCAACAAGAAGGGCAAGGGGCTCTCCTTGAGCTCGCGGCAAAACTGATTGCCACTGTAGGTGTAAGTTGCACATCCCATGAGGCGATTGGTGCGGCTGGTTTCTGCAGACCAATAGTTGCTAACCATGATGTTGGGAAACACGTTGTAATTGACTGAGGGGTTCACACAGCTATCCACCACAATCGTGGCCATCTCACCCTGTGTGGGTAGACGCCATTTCCGGCCAGAGGCGCGAGAGAACTCCTCTGCATACGCGTGAGCATCTGCCAGCCCCAATAGCAAAGGCCGTCCGACGCACTGCCCGCCTTGATAACGCTGACCCGCACTGCAACGGTACCAGGTGGTTCCCGTAACTTGGTCAACCGCTAAGCCGTTGTCGTCCAATTTGAAGTAGCCCGTGAAACCCTCGGAAATAGCCTCGCTGCATTGCGGTACATCTTGATAACGCTGACAACCCGAGAGCAGCAGCAATGACATCATGGCGACCACGACGCACCGAAGCAGCTGCGGCGCGTCATTGCGAGAGTTGCGAGAATTAGAACCATAACGTATCTCAGACATAAGCCAAACCCCTCAAGATTGCATGTGGCAATTAGATGAAAGCAATTTTTACGCCGTCAAAAAAAGACACCACACGACATTAAATAGCTATTTAGTACTAAATAAATGCAAAGTCATTGCGTGCAAGTCAAGAAAGTCTATAGAAAGTCGATTCTCTTTCCTAGTAACTGCCAAAATTTAGACAGCCCAACATAATGGAAACACTAATCTAGTCTCGTGTTCTGGCACGTTTTTCGCTTGTTTCTTTCAAACGTCGGCTTATTGCCGTCCCGTAACCGTAGACCAAATAGATAAAAACCATGGATATTGCAACCATCATAGGGTTTGTCGCCGTTTTCGGCCTGATCATTTCTGCGCTTGGTGACCCCGCACCATTTATCGATCCTCCCTCAATCCTCATTGTGGTCGGCGGAACGGCGGCGACCGTACTCGCACGAAGCACATTTCCAGAATACATCGGTGCCATAAAAGTGGCGATGAAAACAGTTAAGTACAAAGTAGATAAGCCAGAAGATCTTATTGAGCAGCTCGTTAATTTGGGGACCATCGCTCGCAAAGACGGCATGATCGCCCTAGAGGGCCAAGACATTCCGAACGAGTTCATGGCGAAAGGCATTCGCATGCTCGTGGATGGCACCGAAGGTAGTTTGATTAAGAGTGCGCTAGAGCGTGAGCAAGAGATGCTCTCAAATCGCAATAGCTCCGGCATTGCTTTCTTTGACTCCGTGAAAGAAATCGCGCCGGCCATGGGCATGATTGGAACCCTCGTGGGCTTGGTGATTATGTTGGGCAACATGAGTGACCCGAAGTCCATTGGGCCGGCATTCGCCGTCGCCCTACTGACGACCATGTACGGCGCCATCATCGCCAACATTATTTGTATTCCAATCATCCAGAAACTGCAGAAATTGGAAGCGGCCGAGTCACTGAACCACGATCTGATTTTGCAGGGCGTGATGTTCATTCAAGGCGGCGGGAACCCCCGCATGCTCACCGACCTGTTGATTTCCTTCGTTGATCCTAAGGAACGCTCAAAGCTTGAAGCCGCGGCGGCCTAACTAACACGAGGACCGAACTGTGGCGACTGAAGCAAATAACACCGAAGAGGACAATGGAGCGCAGGGCACTGACGAGGACGCGGCGCTCCCCGAGGTTGTCATTGCGCCTCCTGTTGATGATGGCCCGGAGTGTGATGATTGTCCGACCTGTCCCCCGGTAGGCGCGCCTGCCTGGATGGCTACATTTGCTGATATGGCCACCCTGCTGATGGCGTTCTTCGTATTGATCTTGTCATTTGCGGAAATGAACGTGCCGAAGTTCAAGCAGATTAACGGCTCCTTGAAGAACTCATTTGGCGTTCAGCGCATAGTACCTGTGGTGGAATCTCCCAAGGGGACGAGTATCGTCGCTCGCAGCTTTTCACCGGCGATCACACAACCAACCCCCATCGAATCCGTTCTCCAGCAGACAACGGACGAGCGAAAGCCGGAGCCCGTCTTGAAAACCGATGACGGTCCGGGAACCCAGGGGCCTGAGCGGGATGCCAGAGAGATTCGTCGATCACTTGCAAACGAGATCGCTTCTGGCCAGGTCGAGGTCACCGCCGAAGAGGGCAAGGTAGTCGTATACGTCAATAAGCCACCCGGCGGCGCAGGCCAAGGCGAGTCTGGCGCCCAGCAAGGCGGGCCAGCAGAGGGCAGCGAGGCACAGGGCGGTAACGGCAACGCATCGGCATCAGGAGCAGCGGGTAGCGGTGAGCAGTCCGGCGGTGCGGCCCAAGGCGCCAAGCCCGGTGGGGCAGCCGATAGCGACAAAACGGGTGGTGCGGCAATGGGTGCTGTGGCAGGCGGCAGTGCCGCGAAAGGCGATCAACAAGGCGGCGCTGTGCCGCAAGAGACGATCGACCTATACGCCAAGATTGCTGAAGCACAAGCATCGACAGAGAGCCCTGTCGAGGTGCGCGACACCCAAAGTGCGAATGCAAAAGACGCCGCCGCCGGGGGCGGTATCGGTGCCGCGACTAAAGCGCAAACCGACGCACAGTACGCTAGGATTCGCAAGGATTTGGCCAAGGAGATTGAAGCAGGCAAAGCGGAGGTCGAGCGCGATGGGCCACGAATCATCATTCGCTTAGCGGAGCAAGGCTCTTTCGGATCTGGATCAGCCACTTTGCAAAATGCATTTGCTCAAACATTGCAAACGGTGGGCAGCTCAATCGCCCAAACCACCGGTCGCGTCTACATAGAGGGTCACACCGACAACGTGCCTGTTGTGTTCAACGACCGGTTCAAGTCAAACTGGGACTTGTCCGGTGCACGCTCAGGCGCGGTCGCCGACTATCTCACCGCCAATGCGGGTCTCAGCCAAGGGCGCGTCAGTGTGAGCGGCTATGCCGATACGCGTCCGATTGATACCAATGACACGCCAGCCGGTCGCGCAAAAAATCGCCGCATCGAAGTCATTATTGACGGGGCGAATTAAGCACTGCCCACGCTAGGGAGGCGTTAGCCTTCCTACTGCGTCGCCTTCTCCGGTGTCTTCACTGCCTTAGGATTTGGGAACTGCACAATCACTTCAGCCGCGGAGCCCGTGCCTGCACGCTGCTGTTGCTGTTGCAAGGCCTCGAGATATCGTTGACGCTGTAACGTAACCAAGGCCTGCACGTCTCGCTTGAGCGGAGCCACATCGCCAACCGACCCTGCCAACGACTTCACTTGTCCACCCAACGACGCCATGGCGCTTGCCTGCTTCTTCATTTGCGCATCCATCGCGACGACTTGGGCGGCTATGTTTTTACTAATGCCCTCTACCGATTTTGCGGTTTGCGCCGGCAAGCTATTGACCAGGTCTTTCGACTCTCCCAAGCTGATCTTTATTTGCTCCTCTAATTTGGCTTGCGCCGCCATGATGGCATCGGTGCGCTCAGAGAAGCTGGAGAGCGATCGGTTCATCGCATCGATTCCCTCTATGCCCGCATTCAACTCCACCACCCGCTTACCCACAGCCAACAACATCGCGTCGGTTTGATTGATGCGACTTTGAAGTGTGGCAGACATCGCGACGAATACGGCAACAGAAACCATCAGGATACCGCCCGCCCCAATCAGAACGATCTTCCCTTGCTTGGACGCTGCGTCAATCGCTGCTTGAACCGACTTAACGGAGTTTTGCAACTCGCCCGCCAGTCCGGTCGCAGAGGTTGCCGCGTTGGACGCGACATCGGCGGAATCCAACACAACGGAGCTCAAGGCATCCAGATGGTCGCGAATATCTTTCGGCAAAATACTGCTTTGCGCGACAGCTTCGTTCGAATCAGTGGTCATCTCATGTTCCTCCGCCTCTTCCACCACGGGCGTAGGGGCTCGCTTAACAACTTTTTTTACAGGCGCCTGTACAGGTGCTGGCTCCGGCGGGGCCTCTTCCTCAAGGTCAGCCTCCGCCTCAGCTTCAGGCTCAGTCTCAATCACATTGACGTCGACGAGGTCCACCTTGGGTACAGGATCGCCCTCCTTAAACTGCGCCGCTATTGCGGCGATGTCTAAATCGTCATCTTTTTTTTCATCTTGTTCGCTCATGGCTTTCTCCCCGCCTTCATGGTCTTCATGCTCTCACGCAGCTCTAAGGTATTGAGGTTGTGAGACTCGTTATCTGGGCGCCGACTACCCGGCTGTGGTGTCCGTGCCGAATTGAGTTCGGCTATCGATTGCGTTAATCGTGCATTGGTTTTCACTAATGCAGCTATCCGCTCTCTCGTATCAAGACCGCTGTTCTGCAATACCTGATTGACCGCCACATCGGCTGAATGCTTGTTCGCAAGCATGGCTTTGCTTAACGCGGCCGGTATTTTTTTCCGGCGAATAGCCAGTACAGGGCGGACAACGACTTGAACGTGACCGGCAACCGCGGCCGTATCCGCCTTCGCCGGTGTGGCATTTCGCCGACCTGCGCGCCGACTGTCACCCGCGCCCGTGCGGCCAGCCGGGCGGCTGGCATCACGGCCCTCGCCTGTCACGCGAACCTCGCGCGAGTTTTGAGAAATTAAAATGGCGTTATCGTCAGACATGCAAAAGAGACATCAAAGATCAATCGGTCAATCGGTCAAGGGGCCCGCAACACACCCCGTAAGGATTTGACGCTGCGAGCCCAATACTCTTTAGGGGAATCGGCAGAAGTTGCAAAAGCTTGTGCCTCTCCCCGATTTTTAAACGGCCCTCTGACAACGACATGGTGCGGTAGACCGTTGGACTTGACTGCCGCGACGACATGCAAACGGTCCAACTTCGGGTGCGCGATGATCCACGCCTGAGCCTGCTCCGCCGAGACCACTGACGCATATTGCAGGACCCAATAGCGGTCAGGCAACGTGGTGACCCAGTCATGGCCCAGGCCGGTACCCGACTTCACCGCCGCTTTCGCTGGCTTGGCCGTCACCGTCGGCGCATCCGCTTGCTTGGGTGTAGCCGCAGGCGCAGGCGTCGGTGTGGACGTATTCGCGGGCGCAGAGCTAGGGGCAGGACTGGGAGCAGGCGCTAGCGCCACAGCCGGCGCGGGCGGCATGGCCACCACTGCAAATCGATCGTCAGACCACTGCTTGCGGGAGTCTGGCAAGAATTTCTCTTCGGCCTCCCGCTTAAACTCATTGCGTAACTCTCTGGATATTTGCAGGTCGGTCCGCACATCCGCCCAAGGCGGCAAAATACCGGGCAACGGTGCCACGGGGACAGCGCGCATCGCAACGGGAGCGATTTGCTCTGGGCGCTCGGGTGGTGATGGTG
>ERZ887849.2409-NODE-2409-length-15515-cov-6.757633_pt1 | contig 15515 bp, 10 predicted proteins | sample MGYA00521267_ERZ887849 | MGnify/ENA primary metagenome ERZ887849 (study PRJEB32303, sample SAMEA104408601) | aquatic metagenome | biome: Brackish water; feature: Pelagic; material: water | place: Baltic Sea | collected 2014-06-06T16:11:00 | depth 2,863 m ... | reverse complement strand
GGAAGAACCCTGGCTTAGAAATCATGTCAGCTTCTGAGTCGCTGAGACTTATTAGCGATGCAGGACTCGCCAGTGATTGGGCAGATTTTGTGGAGGATTATTTTACATCTGGTATTCCAGATCGGGTCATTCTTAATAAAGTTCAAGAAGCCTTAAAGGTGGATGCTATTTTTCAAGGGCAGCTATATAATGTAGCTCAAGTTGACGCCGTGTTCATGGGGCCACATGCGTATGCCAGAGTTTCGCTGGGATTCTCAATAGTAGAAACTAGAACGGCCAAAACCATTTGGGATGTTACGGCGGATGGGGCTTATACTCAACCTGTAGATATGAGCGCACCTTCGATTAAAAAAGTCATAGATATCGCGATGGAGAAAATCAAAGCGAACATGCCAGTCCTTTAGGAGAAGCAAGGCACGAGAGAAATTGCTCAAGCCGAAATGCCAGTCGTAGACAGTGACACCCAGTGAAAGCCCCTGCTAGTCAGGGGCTTTTTCATGCCCTGCAATAGGGGTATGAAATCCATCCTTCCTCTCTTCCTCCTGTCCAGCCTCGTCCTCTTCACCGGTTGCGAAACCGTCAAAGAGACCCTCTACGAACCCGTGCCCTACGACGAAGTCGCCGCCGAGCAAGGCATCACCCTCGAAGAAGCAGAAGCCCTTGGCATCATGCGCCCCAAGACCAGCATCACCCCGCTCATCGAAGCCACCACCAGCCTCATCCCCGCACCCGGAGTCGCACCCCTCACCAGCCTCGCCCTCAATGGCCTTCTAGCCATCGGAGCCGTCTGGCTCGGCAAGAAAAAGCGCACCGCAGAGAAGGTCAGCACCAGCCTCGTCCAAGGCATCGACACCTTCCGCGACATCCTCGACCAGACCCCCCAGGGAGCCAAGATCGACGCCAAGCTCAAAGAAACTCTCCGCCAGCACCAGCAAGCCCTCCAGGTCCAAAAGGAAATCAGCAAGCTCCTCGACCGCTACGCCACCCCCACCAAGGAACCCATCCGCTTCGAGGACGCTGCATAGAGGATGGGACTCAACTCGCCGACTTGCTCACACTCCGGCTCCGACGAGTTTTAGATCCCATTCTCGCCGGAGCATGAACAAGTCTAAGGCCTACCATGAAACGATTATTCGAAGCCGCACAGGATCTAAAACCCGCCATCGTCGGAACCGCAGGAACCGGCGCCACCGCCATCCTCGACGGCGTCAACGCCGCCGTCGGGATTCTGGTGGGTCTGGCAACGCTCGTTTATCTCATTGTCCGCATTCGGAAAGAGATCAAGAAATAGGCACATACCGCCCATCCTTCTTATCCATCTCGGGCAACTCCTCACCCTGTGGCACGATCGACCAGAATTTGTCAGCCTCTTCGACGCTCTTCAAATCAAGGTAGTGCTTGCGGATGATAGCCTCCGAATTGCCTGCCTGGAGCGAAGCATCCCCAACTGATCGGAAGGCCCCGACCGTCATTGAAATAAAGGTGTGGCGCATCACGTCATGCGGCAGCGTGAAATTCTTACGCACATCGGCCCACAGGCGCTGAAAGAACGGCTGCGGGATGATAGGATACTTCTTGAGCGGATAAACTTCCAACCAACGCTTGAGGTTCGGCTGGAGCTTGATCACCCGTTTCTCATTGATTTTCGAGGTTTCGGGTTCGATCAAAATGACATCGGTATCAAATCGAATATCCCGTGTCTTGAGTTTGCCGATTTCCCCATCGATCCAGTCCGGTCGGATCCCGGCGAATAGGGTCAAGGCAAAGTAAGGCACCATGCAAGCCGGCGTGCCCCATGGCTTCTTCTTGCCCTGGGGGATGCGGCCCTCGTAGTCCTCCAGCCAGTGCATGAACTCAGCAGCCTGTTCCGCCGTTAGCGTCTCGGCTGTGCCGCGCGCCTTCTTGATCTTATACTGAGGAATCTCGAGAATCGGATCTTCACCCACATACTTTTCCTGCAAGCAGAACTTGAAGAACGTGCTCAGATAGCCCCGACGGTTGTTCCAGGTCTTCAAAGAAGGTGTTTTCGACGATTTCCCCAAAGGCTTGTCCAGGTATTCGCGCAGTTCTTGAGCTTGGATTTCGCCCACAACACGTCCCGCGAAGTAGCCCTTGAGTTTCTTCATCTCCGTCTGGATCGACTCAAACTGACGGCGTGAAATCAGCCCACGCTCGTGCTCGCGGAGTTTTACCTGTAGATAGTTGGCGGTGGCCTCGTTCACAGCCATGCTTTCGGATGCCTCCTTGTAGTGCTGTAAAAAGTAATCGACCGCGAACGAGAGCGACCGCTTTGATTCAGCTTTGCTCAGACGATTGACCGCCGCAATCGCATCCCGGTTCTGATCATGGGTGAGGGTGGTCCAGATCGTCTGTCCTTCCGACTGAACATTCAGGTGCTCAATCTCAAGGTCCTGCCGTTCATCCGCAGCGTCCGCGCGAGTGGGGAAATTTTTACGGATTCGCTTGCCGTTAAGCGTTCCGGAAAGCCGCCAGACATCCTGGCCGCTTGGGTTCGTGAACTTCGTAATTTTGAATCGATGATTTGCCATACTTAATTTTGGATTTGCCAATTATAATTGGCAAATCGGGGCAAATGTCGATAAATACTGGCGGAGAAGGCGGGATTCGAACCAGTTTTTAGATTTCCTACTATCAACCATCAGTTCCCTTAAGTGCATCTTATCAACACTTTGCAGAATATCTTGATTGCAGCGAGTTGAGGCGGTTTGCACCGAAATGAAGTGGAATTGGCAAATAATTGGCAAATAATAACGTAATGTAGAATATTCTTATTAGGTCTATTATCTGGTTCATTTCAGGACTGAATTTAAACATGTGCCATCAAGTCATCCACAGTTCGTGCGACGTTGTATGAGGCAGGATTCTCGTCAACGGCCACGACTTCGAAGTGCTTTTCACCGCAGCGGATTTTGGCTCCTTCTTTTGTGCGTAGATCGTCTTTGAATAAGCTGCCTTTGGTTTCGACTACGAAATAGAGTCTTTCGCCAGCATCTGTATCGATTAGCACCGCCCAGTCCGGATTGTAGCTGCCCAATGGTGTCGGGACTTTGAACCAGCCGGGGAGTTTTGCATAAACCTTCACAGACTCGTTTCTTTCTAGAGACTCGGCGAAGACACGTTCGATTCCTGCCGAGTCGTAGACCACTCGCTCATGCACACATTTATCAGAAACCTCTATACTGTTTCTTAGGTATCCAACCAGCTCTTCACTCTCAAATAATTCCTGTGCGTAGTATTCTTCGTCTCCGATTCGCTGATAACGGATACCGTTAACAAGGGCTAGGCGTTTTGCTCGGTTGATTGCTTCGGCCGCCTGCTGAATGAATTGCTGTGGGTTACGTTTAAAGTCACTCAGCCGCTTAGATTCAACTAGTATGTTAGCGATGCTCTTACGTGTGAGCTGAGTCTTGTCCTGAAGATCTGTAAGAAGATCAGGGAGTTCGATGTCGCCTTCTTCGACCGCGACCGGGCCTGACGTGGAGGTTTCTGTAGCTTGCACTCCGCCTTGACCTATTGAAACATCGGCCTTTCGAAAGGTGATTCGTGTGCGAGTGACAGGGGGAGCCTCCTCCAGTGCTGTGATGCATTCGTTAATTAAAGCCGCATTATCGTAATCCACTCGGTAGGTGGTCTTGTGGCGCACCCGTTTCCATAGCTCTTTGAAGGCCTCGCTATTCAGCACTGCCTCGCGTGTTTTTATGTAAATTTTATCGTCTGCATTTTTGACCTCAAGACGTCCAGCGAGTTTACGCAGAATTTCTTTGATCGCGACAGCATGCGCTTCAAATCCAGCAGGTATCTCAACGGTTCCCTCTTTCAGGTCGGTTCGAAGGGAATCTTCAACTTTACCACGAGCGTCGACATAGCCCTTAGCCTTTAGGGCCTCCCAAATCTTTGTGGATTCTTCGATGCCTAGTAATTGGATGGACCCATCGGCTTGTTCGACTGGGATCGTGGCGAACTGATGTTTTTCGACGATCCCGAAACGAATACCGGTGTCGCGCTCAATTTCTTTTTGAAGGTTGTCGGCAAAGTCTTCGTAGCTTTCCAAGGCGATGACGGTGAGTGTGTTAATTGCGTGCCCCTGGACGCGATCGCCTTCTTGGTTAACGCATAGGCGAAGTCCGCGGCCGATCGTTTGACGTCGCTCCCGCTCCGTGCCGATCTCCCGCAGCGCGCAGATTTGGAAGACATTCGGATTATCCCATCCTTCTTTTAGTGCGGAGTGCGAAAAGATGAATTTCAACTTGGTATCAAAGCTAAGCAGCCTTTCTTTATCCCGCATGATTAGATTATAGCCGCGCTCAGCGTTGTCTCGCCCATCTTGATTGCTTTCTTTCGTGTCAACTACGCGTCCTTTCTTATCAATGGAGAAGTAACCATCATGCACCTCCTCGGCTTCAGATTGCACATCGACCTCTGTAAAGAGTGAGCTGAAATCCGGGTGCCCAGCCAAGCGACGATACTCCTCTTCGAAGATGAGCTGAAATTTCCCTTTCACTTCATTGCCACCCGCATCGTAGCTGCGGTAATTCGCGACCGAATCAATGAAAAATAAACTGAGCACTTTGATGCCCTGCGGCGCGAGGCGCAGCTCCTTGTCCAGGTGTTCTTTGATCGTGCGGCGTATCATCAGTCGGGTGATGCCGTCTGGATCTACATCACCGACGGCTTCGCCTTCTTTGAGGTAGGCTTCACCGCCAGGGTAGCGTAGCTCAATAAATTCATCGCCTTTGGCCGCTCTAATTTCACCTATAAGGTGATCGCGGTAAATTTCTCGGCCTGTGACCATCTCAAGATTGTCGCCGTCCTGGACGGGTATTTCTTTACGCACGACATTGGCCCCTTGCTGCACGTCGATTTCGACTTTTGCAGTAATCCGGCTGCGAACATTCGAGACCTTTAGAAGCTTGATATAGGCCTTATTAAAGCCGCCCTCAATGACTGCGGAAGCCACTTCGATTTGCTTCACCAGCTTACGTTCGTAGGCGTCCACCGCGTTCAGTCGATAGAGCATGTGGTGCGTGTCGGCATGCGTTGCAGAATAGCGTAGAGTGCACAGAGGGTTCATTGACTCAAGGGCCGTCTTGCCAGCACCTTCTAGGCCGCCATCTACGCTCTGGGGCTCGTCCACAATCAATACTGGCCGTGTGGCGCGGATCAGGTCGATTGGTTTTTCGCCTCCGGTCTTCTCGCTGTCTTTGTAGAGGTTATTGACGTCTTTCTTGTTAATCGCGCCCACCGTAACCACCATGACTTGAATCGTCGAGCTCGTCGCAAAGTTACGCACCTGGCCGAGTTTACTGGAATCGTAGAGGAAGTATTCGAAGGGCGTGTTAGCATAGAGGTTGCGGAAATGGTCCTCCATGATTTGCAGTGATTTATACACGCCTTCCTTGATCGCCACCGAAGGCACCACGATGACGAACTTAGAAAAGCCGTAGCGTTTGTTTAACTCAAATATCGAACGCAAATAAACATAGGTTTTACCTGTCCCAGTTTCCATCTCGATGGTGAAATCGCCCGACGTAAGCGTCTCGCTCGGTGCTAGGCCATTCTTAAGCTGGGTGGCGTTCAGGTTAGCCTGTATCTCAGTGTCGAGTAGGGTGAGGCGGTTGCCGATACCTAGGCCTGTCTCAGATAGCCCGAGTTGGGTTTGAGGGTCGTTCGCACTCGTTGCAGTAGTGACGGTGAACTCGCTGCGGCAGATCTCCTGGCCTTTGAAGAGGTCGCAGGTGGCTTCGATTGCTTGCAGCTGAAAGTCGAGATCGGGTTCAAAAGTTAGTTTCATGAGTCTTGTTGATTCGTTGAAATGGCTTGGAAAATTTTCAGTTTGAGAGATTCATCGTCTTCCTCTCCGCAGAGCACGGCTGTTACCCATTCGTGTAAAAGTTGTTTGTCGATTGCTCCAGCGGCTACGTGGTAACTTACATTCTCTGCTTCCTGAATAAATCCTTTCACGCTGCGTAAATAGCCATTCAGAAGTAACATTTGTGCGCACAAGGTAATGGCGATTCGTTTATTCCCATCTTCAAAACAGTGAAACATGCAGGCCGAGTGAAATAGGTGTGTAAGCTTGGCATCAAAAGTGGGGTAGTAGTCGTCGTTTTGAATGTTCTGCAGGACGGCATCGAGTTTGCCCACTTCGAGCTGCCCTCTTGCTCCGCCGCCGCTCACATCCACGGTCTTACCGTGGATCTCGATCGCTTGTTCCAATGTGAGATAATTAAAGCCCATTCTATCCGCGTTCTTTGAGGCGCTTCATTACATCTTTGGCATCTTCAAGACGTTCGCTGAGTTCTTTACTTTTTTCACCTAGAAACCGTTCAAATTCGTCGCGCTGTAGTGGCGTAATGTAGTCCTGTAACTGCAAGTGGAGGGCATCGCGAAAGGCCAGGTCCCGACTAGCCATTTTGTTGCGGGCCTTCTCAATCAAAGGCTTCCAGTGTGCTTGCTTTTCAAATTGCGCGAAAAGGGCATCGACCTCCCATGTGTCGAGCTTGCGGCCTTCTTTTTTTGTGCTTTCTTGCAGGGCATCTGCAAAGCCGCATTCATAGGCAGCAATAAGATCCAGAATTTCTGAATAGAAAGTATCTCGTAGATTCTCTTTTTGCTCAAGTTTGAGGACTTTTCGGTATTCTTGAGCTTTTTCCTTAAAGATGCTTATGTAAATTTTATCCGTATAAATGGCATATTTAAAGTTACCCATGTCGACGCAGTCGCGAAGTGCGTCGGTGAATTGCCTTCGGTAGTTCTCTTCAATGAAGGCAGATTGTATAAAGTCTTCATCACGTTGGTTAATATACTTCGTTCCGCCGCCGGTTCGTTGGTTGATGGTGTCGATCGCTATATCGAGTATCGCCTTGCGCAGGAGGCCCGCTCGTTCCGACTCACGCATTAGCATGCCCAAGTTCAAAAATGCCCGAAAATCGAAGACTCCCAGCACTGTGGTTTTGGTAACGAAATTCATTTCGTCACCAAAAGTTTCCTTGATAGCTAACTTTATCTCCTTCAGCCGTTTACCGCGCAAAACCTCATAGCCGTTTCGCTCCAGTTCTTCGTTGTGGCGTTCGAGGTAATTGTCGATGGTTCGCGGAGTCACTTCAAAGAAATCGGCGACCTGATTTTTTAGCACGACGGTGCTTCCTTCGAAGGGGATACCATGGATGCCCGCAGCCTTTTCAATCTCAGATAAGGCATAGGGATTATTCAGTATATTCTGCCGGTCGAGCTCTGAAGTGGTTAAATCCTTTTTCATGGCTTAAATGCTCCTTACCTTTTTCAGGCCGTTTTGCTCGAGGATGGCTACGAGGTTGCTCTTTGCCTTGTCTTCAGCAAAGCCGGCGTCACGGAACACGCATTGCACTTCCGTCGCAGGGTCGAGTTCCCTATGCCATTCGAGGAGGCCTTGGCCGAGTGGTTCCGAGTCGTCGTAGCTGATGTCCTCGCACAAGCATACCATCAGCACACCGCCGCCGACTGCGTGCACGGTCTTGCCCGCGATTTCGCGCGTTTCGATCGGCACACAGAGGTCGAGCCCGAGTTTGAGCAGGAGCTCGTAGAGGATATCGTCTTCCGTGCGGTCGGCCAATAGATGGTCAACCTGTTCGTTCAATAGCGCGGCCTGTTCTTCATCGCTCTGAGCCGCCGCAATCGCTTCCGCGTTCCATTCCTTGATGTTACTGCTGTCCAGCTTGAAGACGCGGAAGCCGAGGTCGCCGTCGTAGTCGGGGTTGTCGGCTTGGATCTTGGCTGCGGAGCGTCGTAGGCGCTCTTTGGTGAGTTCGGCGATGTTGCGGGGTTTGCCGATACTGTCGCAGTATTCGGAGGCGACTTTTTGTTCTTTTTTTGAGGGGTCGAGTGGCTCGGGGAGTTGAACCAATATGTATTTTCGATCAGATTCTACGGATTCAAAATTTTGATTGTAAACGGAGTGGCCGGTAGTTCCCGATCCAGCAAAAAAATCTAAGATGATTCCATCATTCTGGGAGCAGATTTTTAAAATATGCCCAATGTATTTGGTGCTCTTTGGGTAATCGAATACTTTAGTCTCATCGAACAATGCTTTCACTTCTTTGGTTCCAGTTCCAAATTTAAGTATGTTTTTAGGGGCATTGTAACCACTTTGGATAAAGCCTATATTGTAAGATCCGTCATTACCATTAACTACGATCTCATCTTTTCGGTTTATGAATGTTTCCATGTTCCATCTCCACCGGTGTAGAAGGTTGTTCCTGAATCCAGGCCTAATCGGGGAATAGCCCGCACTAATCAAGACCTCGTCATTAGTGTATACATTCTCTATCGTGTTTAGGTGTATACTGTCTTGATCGTAATCCATCCTAGGGATTAAGTCACCACTTTGCTCATTATAGTAGACCGTAAATCCCATTTCTTTTCTGGTTTCTAAAGGTGTTGGAGCATCGCTTAAGCTACGAAAAGATTCTTCAACTTCATCTATCCTGTTTACTATACTGCTATCTATAGACTTTGCGTATACTAGACAGTTTTCCGTGTTCATTTGTATCTTCACACCGTCACCTGATTGGTTGGCACCAGTTATCAGAATCATATCCGCGATGAAATTTTCTTCACCGAAAATTTCATTACATATGTCACGCAGCCTACTAACCTCGTCGCTATCTATTGAAATGCAAATGATACCCTCCTTGTTCAGTAGGTTTCGGGCGATCTTCAGACGCGGATACATCATATTCAACCAGTCAGTATGGTAGCGTCCGGAAGTCTCACTATTAGTAGATGTTGCGCGGCCTTCACCGTCCACCTGGCCAGTTAGCTCCTTGTAGTTGCGGATATTGTCTTTGAAGTTGTCAGGGTAAACGAAGTCTTTGCCAGTGTTGTAAGGAGGGTCGATATAGATCAGCTTCACTTTGCCCGCATAACTCTTTTGCAGCAGCTTGAGCACTTCCAGATTGTCGCCTTCGATGAAAAGATTCTGCGTGGTCTCCCAGTCCTTGCTCTCATCGGGGCAGGGGCGCAGAGTGCCAAGTGAGGGGGTAAGAGCCAGCTGGCGTGCGGCGCGCTTGCCGTGCCAGTTGAGGCCGTATTTCTCGTCAGCGTCGGTTACTGTTTGATCCCCCAGCAATTGCTTGAGCACATCGACATTGACGGATGCGCCGGCAGCACCTTCGGTCACGATCTCAGGGAAGAGCGCTTTGAGTTTAGAGATATTTTCAGCGACTAGGTCGGCTGATTGAGCTTCGGGGGAGTCGGGTGTGATGGGTTCCATGATAAAAGGTTTCGAGTTATTTGCTGTATTTAATGCTTAGGTCGTCTTCGGCATCGAAGAGAGTCAGTGCTTCACGTATGCGCTCGAATTTCGCAAGGCTGGAAAGATTGGATTCAATGAAATAGCCATCGTGCAGTTGCACGCCATTACGGCAATCATCGGATCGCTGACTCAGTTTTAAACGCTCCTTTAGGCTGGAGGTGAAAAAGGGTTCCGGGTTCCGTTGGAACAAGGCCCTCATCACGAATACGTAGAGGTCGGAAAGTGTATTCAGCGTCAGTCGCTCATCGGCAAAGATGGCATACTCCAACTTACGACCTGTGGGGTCCTCGGCGTCGAAGATGTTTGCCTCTTCGGTGTCGCTGCTGTCAGGGAGCACGATATTGGGATAGGTCCATATTTCTAGAAAGCGTTCACCCAATAGGCGCGAGCGCTCTTGGTAGTGTTCTAGGTTCCACGCATCAATGTCAGCCAAGTATCGATTGAGCCAGAGGCGACTGTAGGCATAGCCCTGCTCTTTGCCGTCGTGGTTCATGCTTTTCTTAGCACTGAAGCATTTGTTTCCGAGGCTGCCGTTGTTTCCGGATAGAGTTAGGTTCCCAATTGTATGCAGGTGTGTTTCGGCAAAGGCGGTGAAACTGTCCGTATCCAAATCGGTTTTCCATTGCGACTCGGGGTTTTGCGGGAAGATGTGCTCAATGGTGATGTCTTCATTCCCCTCCACTTGCACTGGTTCCTTGTTGTTATGGTTTTCGAGCCGCTGCAGGAAGTAGCTGCGGTTGCGTGATTTGATATTGTAGATGTCTTTTTCGGCCAGCGTTGTGAGCACTTCTTGGTTCTTCGGGAAACGTTGTGCGCCTTTCTTCTTCATCAGCGCACGGGCAATACTCGGAAGGTAATCAGCTGTATCGACGTCTTCGTAAAGACGCATAAAGATCTTATTGAGTGAATTCGTCCCTAATCCGAGAATAAAGCGGCGCCAGGCGAAGCTTTGGACGAGTTCCAGCACTTGGACGAGGGTCGTCTTATTGATCAGCTCACTCTCGTAGTCTGAAAAGACCTGAAGAAGGAAAGGAAAGGCTACGTTGATTTCGATCTGTGCAATATATTGCAGCTGACGGCGTATCTCCGGATCGTTCTCTTGTGCCGGGTTGATGAATTTATGGTAGTGGCGTGAGAGCGCCTTTAACTCATTCAGTAGTGTTTCTAAGTCTTCGTAGGACAGTGTGGGGTAGCGCTCTTTAAACTCTAGGTAAACTTTACCCTTGTTGGGGATCTTCTTTGATTTGAGGGTCAGAAAGTCGCGGATGAAATCGGAGACTCGGCTTTGATTGGTGCTTAGTTCTTTGGCCTGCTGTTCGATTTTCTGCCAAAACTTTAGGTAAATATCATTCTGTTTTTTTCGGGAAAGCCCCATCAGGATGAAGTTACGGATCAGGTCAGCTTGAGAGAGTTCAAGCCCAGTAGAATTTAGGCTTTCGAAAATACGTTGTGCGTCGTCCTTTCCACGCTCCAGGGATACTTCGACGAACATGAGTTTGGCTAAGCCTTGCACGACATCCTCCAGGTTGTTGGCGTCGATCTGGCCCTGGAAGTAACTGAAGTTGTTAAGCACGCGTGAAAATCCGCCCTCTAAGGTGTCGGTCGATTCGCCGGACAAGAGGTGTTTGATCGCACGGTCGTTATTTTCCGTTGGGCGCAGCTTAAGCTTCTCTTCATCCGCAGCGAATTTGTTGATCAGATAGGTCTCGTGGATACGAGTGAGCTTCTGCTGGTCACCTAGTTCGCGGAGAAGTCGATAGAGTGCAATGTAGATGAGTGTGACGGTGGTAAGGCGCTGTTGACCATCAATTATGGATAGCTCGCGTATGCCCGACGCCGAATAAACGTCGTCATGGATGTATACAATGCTTCCGATGAAGTGGGCATTGATTGTATCCTTGGCACCTGCGGCCAGTATATCGTTCAACAGTTGTTTGCACTGAGCTTCCGTCCAATCGTAGTTGCGTTGATAGACGGGAATAACAAACTGAGTGTCGGTCTGTGAGAGGAATCTGTTGAGGTTGATTTCGCTGGCTTTCATCGAGTGTTCTAAAGGTGAGCAAGTTGTTTGTTGAGGGCGGTCTCCAGGCGTTTGATTTCTAGGTTGAGTTCAACCTGACGGTTAATTTGCTTCTCTTTTTTCGCCGCCGCGCGAAGGCTGGCAACTTCTTCGAGTAGCTCGCTGCGACTGTCGAGTGCTTCGCGCACGTTGGCTACATCTTTTATCTCTGAGCTGTAAGTGCCCTTGATCGTTGCTGTTTGTAGTGCGAGTATACGCCGAATCCAACTTTGGTAAAACGCATGAAGATCCGTGCGGCTCTGCTTAGTGGTGGCCAAGTCGGAGAGGAATGCCGTGTAGCCGATCGGCTTTTGCTCGGAGTCAATCAAGCCTGTGGAATCTACGCTTTGTTCGAGCACGAATTTATCAGCTTCGGCTTCGGAGCGTCGTTTATTGGCGAGCGAGAGAAGTGCTTTGCCTTGTTGGGTGGCAATCAGTGCGACGGGATAGGGGATTGCGCGATGGATCAATTCAACGAGTCGGCCGATTTTTGCTTTTTCTCTTAACTCAACCTGTAGCACGGCAATCTCAGAGTAGTCGTGCCGCTCGTTCTTGAGCGGCGGGATGTTGAGATTGTTTGGTTTGAGTGAGGAGAGCCAATGAATCGCCTCGATGCCATCTTGTATCTTGCGCTTATCGGCTGCGGTGGGAGCACCCCGTTCGAGTAGGAGTTTTTTTGGCACACGTTTCCCTAGGCTTGATGCCGCGGGGAGTTGCAAGGCTTCTAGCAGATCACTGTTAGCGGTCATGGGCGCTCCTCCGGTAAGACGATCACCCAGCCAACAACTTCAAAATCGTCGGCTCCTTGCACATCATCGGGTAGTGCATGCGTGCCGCCGACATCGAAGAGACTCTCCACGGCCCGTTCTTCCTTTTTGCCAATGATCGAACGAATGGCATGGCTCAGTAATTCGCGATAGTGCTCCATTTTTTCGCCGTTTCGCGTAGCTTGATTAAAGCGGGCGATTGCGGATGCATCGGGCAGATCTTTGCCGTATGAGATGCCTCTTAGGTGGTCTAGTAACTGTTTGGTCTGTGCGTAGGTGAGAAGCACCTCGCCTTCATCGCTGACGTAAACGAGGTAGTTTGGGGCTAGCGGGTAGTGCGCATCGGCCGCTTTCTCCGCGGCTTCATCCATTGCTTTCAAACAGAAGAGCGCCCCGGGTTGAATGGGTTGGTCTGGATCGGCATTGGCTGTTGTTACAGCGAAACTTGTAAAGGGGAGCGTTTCGAGAAGCTCTTGTTTGTCGCGCAGTATCCCCGCCAGATCGGCGCGAAAATCATTGAGTGTCATATCGGCGATGGAAATCCCACTGGATAGGTCTTCGAGGTCGATCACAGTCTCTTGGAGCTGTAGCAGCTGTTTGCGCCGATATTCGAGGTCGTTCATCTGATTACCCGATTGGTGCTCGATGATATTCTCCTCACCGGTCGCCGAGATGTCCAGTAGCACCATGCGGCCGCTGACTCGTTGCTCCAAATTAATGTATTCTTCGAGTTCAATATTCGGCCAGAAATTGACTAGCTGGATGGTCGTGTTCGTGGATCCGAGGCGATCAATTCGCCCAAAGCGTTGGATAATACGCACGGGATTCCAGTGGATGTCGTAATTAACCAAGAAGTCACAGTCCTGGAGGTTCTGCCCTTCAGAGATGCAGTCCGTGGCGAAGATAAGGTCAAGTTCACCTTCGTCGGCGTAATCGGCTGAACGTTCTTTGGAGCGTGGCGAAAAGGCCGTCAAAATACCTCCCAGGTCGGTGCGGATAGACCGGAGAGTTGTTTTGTTGGTGCCGCTACCTGTCACGAGGGCGGATTCAATCCCTAAGGTTTCTTTGGCCCAGGGTGCGAGTTCGCGGTATAAATACTCAGCGGTATCCGCGAAGGCGGTGAAGAGTAGCACCTTCTTATTGTCGGGATTCAGCGGGGTGTTAACCTTGTCGGTAATGAGTTGGCGCAAGTCGGCGAGCTTGGCGTCGTCTTCTGGCGTCACTGCCTCGGCTGCAGAAACCAGAGTGGCGAGTCGATTTCGGTCCTCCATTAGATCCTGGCGCCAACGGATCTTATCCATGTCCTGTAAAAGCACCTTTACCTTACGCCCCACGAGTAGGGACTCAAATGTTGGATCGTCGGGATCGACGTCTTCGATCGAGAGCTCTTCAATGGTCGATTCGTGTTGGTCGATTTTTTGTAGGAGAGCCTCAACTTGTGCGAGTTGTTTACTGACTGTCAGCGCAAAAGAAGCCACCGAGCTTTCCATTCGCTTAAGTAGGTTAATCCGCATCAGGGCTACGAGGCTTTCTTCCCGGTCGACTTGGCGAAATACTTTTTTACCGCCGCCTTTTAGCTGTTGGCTGTAGTGTGCGTCGTATTCGGCTTGTTTGTGGGGAAGCACATAGCGGAGGGGCGCATAGGCGGCCAGCTGAAGCCGCCGGATTTCGTCGTTAATTGCGCGTATGCTAGGGAAGCGGCCTGATAGGTCGACTTCCGGCTTCTTATTGATTGGTGGAAGTCGCTGTGGAAATTCTCCCGTCTCTTCGGTGCCGTAGTAGCGCATCACGTGCTTACGAGAACGCGCGATCGTTAATAGGTCTAAAAGTTTGAAGTAATCAAACCCCAGATTGCTTAGTAGCGATTGGGAGCTTCGGCTTTCTTCGTCCAGTTTTAGCCATTGGTTGAATTGCTTCTGCGCCATCCGCATCGTCGCATCGATGCTGGCAATGCCTTCGGATTCCAGAGCATCATCCTTACCCTCAGTAATGAATGCAATTTGGTTCTTTAGGTCGGCGAGGCGGTTGTTGACTGGCGTCGCAGACAGCATCAACACACGCGTCTTCACTCCCGATTGTATAATCTGCTGCATGAGTCGCTCATATCGGCTCATGTGATCGCGGTGTGCACCTTTGTTTCGAAAATTATGAGACTCGTCGATAACGACGAGATCATAGTTGCCCCAGTTCACATAGGAGAGATCGATGTCACCCGAAGTGCCCCCGTCACGTGATAGATCTGTATGGTTCAGGACATCGTAATTAAAACGGTCCCCAGCTAGGGAATTACGCACATCATTCGATGAATACAGCGTCCAGTTGTCTCGTAGTCGCTTGGGGCATAGCACGAGGACACGATCATTACGTAGTTCGTAGTATTTTATGACAGCCAAAGCTTCAAAGGTTTTCCCTAAACCCACGCTGTCGGCTATAATGGCACCACCATACCGCTCAAGCTTGTCGATGGCACCAAACACGCCATCGCGCTGAAATTTATAGAGTTTGTTCCAAACCGACGAATTTTTGATACCTGTGGCTGACTTAACGATCCGTTCTTCGTCGAGCTCTTCACCGCGGTCACTAAACAAGCGATATAGAATCAAGTAGTAGATCAGTGCAGGCGCTTTATTAGAAGCTAGGTTTTCTAAGTTGCTTAGGAATATGTCAGTAAGCTCAGTATTTTCCGGGACACTGTTCCACGCGTCTTCAAACCATTTCCGGAGTGCGGCATTCTCTTCTTCACTTTCCGAAGTCTGAATCAGGCTGAGTGCTTTGCTCGGTGCCAGTCCTAGGCCTTCCGCATTGATTGGGCATTGGCCTATGATTGTCCTGCTGCTATTTGGCTCCTCAATAGCAATTATAGACTGAGGGAGAGGGTAGGCTGTTAGGCGTAAGTCCCCATGGCTTTTTAATACGTTGAGCGTGCTAGAGCTCAGCGGTTGCGCAGTCAGTTTGTTGCGCAGATTACGTTCAGCTTCGTTGCCCCATAGCTTATCCAGAGCAGTAGCCTCGGCAGGTAGAAGCATTTTAATTCTGTGGTAAGACTGAAGCCGCTTTAGGAGCTCGGAAAATCCGTAGATAGAAAATGCTGAACTGACAAGGCCCACATCGGTAGTGCTTTCACACTTAGGGATAAGATTTACGACACGGTCATCGCCGATATTTTTAACAAGTTTCATCAGTGATTCAGAGACGGATCGAGTGCATACTTTTAATAAGCATAAGATCGCGACGAAACCGACATTCCAAGCACTCTTCAAGTGCAAAGCGGGGCAGGGGAGTGGTATTCAACATCTCGTCCTTATACCACGGCGGCTCAGACATCCGTAGGGCCAGGCACTTCAATTTCCTTAAGCTTCTTCAAGTGGCTAATCAC
>ERZ887849.2408-NODE-2408-length-15516-cov-13.498415_pt1 | contig 15516 bp, 11 predicted proteins | sample MGYA00521267_ERZ887849 | MGnify/ENA primary metagenome ERZ887849 (study PRJEB32303, sample SAMEA104408601) | aquatic metagenome | biome: Brackish water; feature: Pelagic; material: water | place: Baltic Sea | collected 2014-06-06T16:11:00 | depth 2,863 m ... | reverse complement strand
CCAATCGTGCCCACGTTTACGTGGGGCTTCGAACGCTCAAATGCTTCCTTCGCCACTGCTCTTTCCTCTGGTCTTTACAGGTGTTTTCAGCCCGTATGGTTTTTTGAAATAATTGCCTGTGCTACTGCATTCGGCGCTTCGGCATATTGCGCGAATTCCATGGTGTAAGTGGCACGCCCCTGAGTCGCTGAACGCAAGTCAGTCGCGTACCCGAACATCTCGGCTAAGGGCACCTCGGCGTTAATCACTTTACCCGAGGCATTGTCGTCCATTCCCAAGATCATGCCGCGTCTGCGATTTAGGTCGCCGACGACATCACCCATGTGATCTTCAGGCGTCACCACTTCCACTTTCATAACTGGCTCTAACAAAGCAGCACCACCCACTTCGGCGAGTTGCCGTGTCGCAAGACTGGCCGCTATTTTAAATGCCATCTCATTGGAGTCGACATCATGGAATGATCCGTCATAGAGTGTGGCTTTAAGGCCTAATAATGGGTATCCCGCAAGAACGCCGTTGCGCATTTGCTCTTCAATACCCTTGTTAACGGCTGGAATATATTCCTTGGGCACCGCACCACCAACAACCTCGTTCACAAACTCAAGGCCATCGGCACCCAAATCTTCGGCAGGCTCAAACTTCACCCAAACGTGGCCGTACTGACCCCGCCCACCAGACTGTCTGACGAACTTACCCTCTACCTCAACCGTATTTCGAATACGCTCTCGATAGGCCACTTGCGGCTTACCAATATTGGCCTCGACGCTGAATTCCCGGCGCATACGGTCAACAATAATATCGAGATGCAATTCACCCATGCCCGAGATAATCGTTTGCCCAGTCTCTTCGTCGGTCTTAACACGAAAAGAAGGGTCTTCTTGAGCCAACTTGCCTAAAGCGATGCCCATCTTCTCTTGATCTGCCTGAGAGCGAGGCTCTACCGCTACAGAGATAACCGGCTCCGGAAATTCCATGCGCTCTAAGATGACCGCTTTATCGGGATCAGACAGCGTATCGCCAGTGGTCACGTCTTTAAGGCCAATCGCCGCGGCGATGTCACCCGCCAACACTTCTTTAATTTCCTCCCGGCTGTTCGCATGCATTTGCACCATGCGCCCCACCCGCTCTTTCTTACCTTTAATCGAGTTATAAACGGCGGTACCACTGGTCAACTTGCCCGAATAAACGCGAAAGAATGTAAGGGTTCCGACAAAAGGGTCGGTCGCAATTTTGAATGCCAGGGCAGCGAAAGGTTCGTCGTCATTCGAGTGGCGCTCTGCGGGTGTCTCCCCATCTTCCAGAGTGCCCTCTATAGCCTTCACCTCTGTCGGCGAAGGGAGGTAATCGATAACGGCATCAAGTACCGCTTGAACTCCCTTGTTTTTAAAAGCAGACCCACCCAAAACCGGAACAATTTCGTTCGCTAGAGTACGTGCCCGCAAACCGCGCTTGATATCGTCCTCAGAGAGCTCACCGTCTTCAAGGTAGGCCTCCATGAGGTCGTCATTGGCCTCGGCGGCGGCTTCCATCATGTATTCACGCATTTCGCCCACCTGATCAACCAGGTCAGCGGGGACTTCACCGTATTCAAAGGTGGCCCCCATATCGTCTTCATTCCAGAGGATCGACTTATTCTTCACCAAATCGACAACGCCGACAAAATGCTCTTCGGAACCGATCGTCATTTGGATGGGCACCGCATTGCAATTAAGGCGTTCCCGCAGCTGATCGATCACTTTGCCGAAGTCGGCCCCAGCACGATCCATCTTATTAATAAACACCATGCGCGGCACTTCGTACTTGTTCGCCTGGCGCCATACGGTTTCGGTTTGTGGCTGAACGCCGGAAGACCCACAGAGAACCACCACAGCACCGTCTAACACCCGCAAAGAGCGCTCGACCTCAATCGTGAAGTCCACGTGCCCGGGGGTATCGATAATATTGATGCGGTGTTGGTCGTACTGCTGCTGCATGCCCTGCCAAAAACAGGTCGTCGCTGCTGAGGTAATCGTAATGCCGCGTTCCTGCTCTTGTTCCATCCAATCCATGGTGGCAGCGCCATCATGAACTTCGCCTATTTTATGGGATAGGCCGGTGTAGAACAGAATGCGTTCTGTCGTAGTGGTTTTACCGGCATCCACGTGGGCACAGATTCCAATGTTGCGATAGCGCTGGATTGGTGTCTGGCGTGCCACGGGAATATCCTGGATGCCGGGATTACTGACGCAATGTCAGAATCGGAAGTGAGAGAAAGCCTTGTTGGCTTCTGCCATACGGTGCACGTCTTCACGCTTCTTCACCGCATTACCCTTGCCCTGTGAGGCATCGACGATCTCGCCGGCCAAACGTTGGCGCATAGACTTCTCGCCACGGTTGCGGGCGTAATCAGCCAACCATCGCATAGACAGTGCACCGCGACGGGCAGGCCGAACCTCGACAGGTACCTGATAAGTGGCACCACCCACTCGGCGAGACTTAACCTCAACCATGGGTGCAATATTCTCAAGGGCTTCATCAAAAACTTCGATGGGATCGCGCTTGGTACGCTCCTCAACTAAAGCGAGGGCACCATAAACAATCGATTCAGCGACGGATTTCTTACCGCTAACCATGACATGGTTCATAAATTTTGCGAGGGTTTGATTTCCAAACTTGGGGTCTGGAAGAATTTCGCGCTTGGCGACAACACGTCTACGTGGCATGACTTATTCCTTCATTTCTTCAGGTTACCCGGACACTGTCTCAAAAAGGAGGGGGCGTTCCGGCCTTACTGTCGGTCTATCCGACGAATACCCACAAACACCGAAGCGGTGGACGTGGGCCTTACAAATTTACTTAGGCCGCTTGGCGCCGTACTTAGACCGGCCTTTTCGACGAGCAGAAACACCCGAAGTATCAAGACTGCCGCGGACGGTGTGGTAACGCACACCCGGAAGATCTTTTACACGTCCACCGCGAATCAGGACCACACTGTGCTCCTGCAGGTTGTGGCCTTCTCCACCAATGTAAGAGGAGACCTCAAATCCATTGGTAAGACGGACTCGACATACTTTACGCAATGCCGAGTTGGGTTTCTTAGGGGTAGTGGTGTAGACACGCGTACAAACTCCACGCCGCTGAGGACAAGCCTGCAGTGCTGGAACGCCACTCTTCATCACCCTTCGCTTGCGCGGCTTGCGCACAAGCTGATTGACGGTTGCCATTCAAAAGCTCCAAAAAAGTCGGAAGGTTTCCCCCCCGAAACAAAGAGCGCGCATTCTATAGACGCGCCCACAAGTTTTCAACTGCCTATCGAACCGACCGTATCGGGCCAATAGGGCGTGGTGGTATTCACTAGCCAGACTTACTCGCTGTCTGCCCCGGCTTCTACCTTCTCCAATTCGTCAGCAAAGCTCTCAGTAAACTCTTCGTCTGACATGCTGATCTGCAATCCGCCTTCGGCACGCTTGCGACGACGCTCTTCGTGATAGCTCAAACCCGTTCCTGCTGGAATCAAGCGACCGACGATAACGTTCTCTTTCAAGCCACGTAAGTAGTCACGTTTACCTGTGACCGCTGCCTCTGTCAGAACACGTGTTGTCTCCTGGAAAGATGCCGCCGAGATAAAGCTTTCAGTAGCCAGTGACGCTTTGGTGATACCCAAGAGTTCACGGTCTGCAGTCGGTGGCACGTGGCCCTGCGCTTCCGCACGGTCACATTCTTCGAGGAAGGTCGTAAATTCTACCTGCTCGCCCTTAATAAACGAGGACTCACCCGCAGACGCAATAATGACCTTGCGCAGCATTTGACGAACAATAACTTCAACGTGCTTGTCGTTAATCTTCACGCCCTGCAGTCGGTAAACCTCTTGAATCTCGTTCACAATGTACTCAGCCAAGGCCGCAATGCCCTTGAGACGGAGAATATCGTGAGGACTCAGAGGGCCTTCAGAGACCACTTCACCCTTTTGCACTTGCTCACCTTCAAACACCGTGAGCTGACGCCATTTGGGTATCAGCACTTCGTAGTGATCTGAGCCATCGGGCAGCAGTGAGCCATCGGTAGGCGTGATCACCAAACGACGCTTGCCTTTGGTCTCTTTACCGAAACTAAAGGTTCCTGAGATCTCGGCAAGAATCGCCGGCTCTTTAGGCTTACGCGCTTCAAACAGATCAGCAACCCGAGGAAGACCACCGGTAATGTCACGGGTCTTGGAACCCTCTTGAGGAATACGGGCAATGATGTCACCAACACCCACTTGGGCACCATCCTCGAGGCTTAAAAGAGCATTCGCTGGCAGGAAGTAGTGAGCCGGCACATTGGTACCCGCCAGAGTAAGCTCCTCTCCCTTGGCATCAACCAAGGTTACAGCGGGGCGAATATCCTTACCCGCCATAGGGCGCTCACCAGCTTCCATCACCGAAATATTGCTCAAGCCGGTAAATTCATCGGTCTGACGCTTGATCGTAACGCCTTCATCCATACCGCTGAACTTAACGGTTCCCGCCACTTCAGTAATAATCGGGTGAGTGTGGGGATCCCAGTTGGCAACAATGTCACCCGCTGTAACCTCCGCCTCATCCCGCACTTTAATCGCGGCACCGTAGGGTACTTTGTAGCGTTCACGTTCCCGACCCACATGATCAAGAATCGACAATTCACCCGAACGCGATACCGCGACCAGGGCACCATCGGCGCGGTCCACCACTTTAATGTTGTGGAGTTTGACCACACCATCAGAGTTGACCTGAATATTGTCCTGAGACGCCTGACCCGATGCTGCACCACCAATATGGAAGGTACGCATAGTGAGCTGAGTACCAGGTTCACCAATGGATTGCGCGGCAACGACACCAATTGCTTCACCAAGGTTAACCTGATGACCACGGCCTAGATCGCGACCGTAGCAGGTCGAACAAATACCGTAGCGTATCTTACAAGTGATCGGTGATCGCACGACGATCTCGTCAATACCGAGTTCCTCCAGACGACGCATCCAGAGCTCATCAATCATGGTGCCAGCATCGAGAATCACTTCATCGGTGCCCGGCTTACAGACATCTTTAGCCACGATACGTCCCAGCACGCGATCTGGCAGAGATTCAATAATGTCACCACCATCGATGACGGGGGTCATAACCAACCCTTCATCGGTGCCACAGTCTTGCTCAGTCACCACCACATCTTGAGCAACATCCACCAAGCGGCGTGTTAGGTAGCCTGAGTTCGCAGTCTTAAGTGCGGTATCGGCTAGGCCTTTACGAGCGCCGTGTGTTGAGATGAAGTACTGCAGTACGTTCAGTCCTTCTCGGAAGTTCGCCACAATAGGCGTCTCGATGATCGAGCCATCGGGCTTAGCCATCAAGCCGCGCATACCCGCCAACTGTCGAATCTGGGCTGGGGAGCCTCGTGCGCCTGAATCGGCGTACATATAGACCGAGTTAAAGCTTGTCTGCTCTTCCTCTTCACCATCGCGATTGATCACGGTCTCTTTGGAGAGACTCGCCATCATTGACTTGGCAACCTGGTCATTGGTGCGCGACCAGATATCGATCACCTTGTTGTACTTTTCGCCCTGAGTTACCAGACCGGCAGCATATTGCTCCTCAATCTCTGTGACCTCAGCGTTGGCACGTTCGAGCATGCTCGCTTTGTCAGCGGGAATTGCAAAATCGTTAACCCCAATCGAAGAACCCGACTTGGTCGAATACTCATAGCCCGTGTACATGAGGCGATCCGCAAAAACGACCGTCGACTTCAGCCCAACTACGCGATAACACTGGTTAATAATGCGCGAGATCGCCTTCTTCACCATAGGCTGGTTGACCATGTCAAAAGACAAACCTTCGGGAACAATGCGCCACAGCAACGCTCGGCCTACCGTGGTGTCAACCACTCGTGTTTCAGTAACCGGATCGGCACCGTAGTCAAAGCGCGTCTCTTTGATTCGCACTTTCACACGAGCCTGCAAATCAACCTGACCGGCAGCATAAGCACGCTCTGCCTCAGCGGCGTCAGCAAAGATCATACCTTCGCCTTGGGCATTAACGCGCTCACGAGTCATAAAGTACAAGCCCAGCACCACGTCTTGGGAGGGCACAATAATGGGCTCTCCAGAGGCGGGTGAAAGAATGTTGTTTGTAGACATCATGAGTGCTCGAGCTTCGAGTTGCGCCTCGATCGTCAGGGGTACGTGGACGGCCATTTGGTCACCGTCAAAGTCTGCGTTGTAGGCGGCACACACCAAGGGGTGCAGCTGAATGGCCTTACCCTCAATGAGCACAGGTTCGAAAGCTTGAATGCCCAACCGGTGCAGCGTGGGCGCCCGGTTTAACAATACCGGATGCTCACGGATGACCTCAGCCAGAATATCCCAAACCTCGGGCGGCTCGCGTTCTACCATTTTCTTCGCAGCCTTAATGGTGCTCGCCAGACCGCGGTGCTCCAACTTACCAAAGATAAAGGGCTTAAAGAGTTCTAGAGCCATTTTCTTGGGCAGGCCGCACTGATGTAGCCGCAGGGTGGGGCCGGTCACAATGACCGATCGTCCCGAGTAATCTACGCGCTTACCTAAGAGGTTCTGGCGGAAGCGACCTTGCTTACCTTTGATCATATCTGCCAGAGACTTCAAGGGACGCTTGTTAGAGCCGGTGATTGCGCGACCGCGACGACCATTGTCTAACAAGGCATCGACAGCTTCCTGCAACATGCGCTTCTCGTTACGCACAATGATGTCAGGGGCGTTCAGGTCTAGCAGTCGCTTGAGGCGGTTATTACGGTTAATGACACGACGATACAAGTCATTGAGATCCGAAGTCGCAAACCGGCCACCATCAAGCGGTACCAAGGGGCGAAGATCTGGCGGTAGTACCGGCAGTACATTGAGGATCATCCACTCTGGATCGTTGCCCGACTTGGAAAACGCCTCCAGCAACTTCAAGCGCTTGGAAAGCTTTTTTATCTTCGTTTCAGAGTTGGTCGCAGGAATCTCTTCTCGAATGCGCTCAACTTCTTGGTTAATTTCAATCTGCGACATGAGGTCCTGAATGGCTTCAGCACCCATTTTAGCCGTGAACTCGTCACCGAATTCTTCCATCGCTTCGTAGTACTGCTCGTCATTGAGCAACTGGCCCTGCTCAAGTGCAGAAAGGCCGGGGTCAGTAACGACATACGACTCAAAATAGAGAATGCGCTCAATATCCCTGAGGGTCATGTCGAGCAACAAACCAATACGAGATGGCAGTGACTTCAGGAACCATATGTGGGCAACAGGGCTCGCCAACTCAATGTGCCCCATACGCTCACGACGCACCTTAGCCAGCGCAACTTCGACACCGCATTTCTCGCAAATGACACCACGATGCTTAAGGCGCTTGTACTTACCGCACAGGCATTCGTAGTCCTTTACTGGGCCAAAAATCTTGGCACAGAACAGGCCGTCACGCTCAGGCTTGAAGGTACGATAGTTGATTGTTTCCGGTTTCTTGACCTCACCATAGGACCAAGAACGGATCATTGCCGGAGAAGCGAGACCGATACGGATTGCATCAAAGTCTTCGCTCTTTTCCCGGCTTAGCAGATTCAGCAGATCTTTCACGTCTTATCCTCCTCAGAAGCCTTCAGACTCGGACTCGAGATCAATGTCGATACCGAGCGAGCGAATTTCTTTAATCAATACATTAAAGGACTCGGGCATGCCCGGTTCCATCTTGTGATCACCATCAACAATGTTCTTGTACATCTTGGTTCGTCCTGCCACATCATCTGACTTAACCGTTAACATTTCCTGAAGCGTGTAAGCGGCACCGTAAGCCTCTAGCGCCCAAACCTCCATCTCTCCGAAACGCTGGCCACCAAACTGCGCCTTTCCGCCCAGAGGTTGCTGAGTAACGAGACTGTAAGACCCCGTGGACCGCGCATGCATCTTGTCGTCAACCAGGTGGTTCAACTTCAACATGTACATGTAGCCGACGGTTACAGGACGCATAAACGTATCACCTGATCGCCCGTCGTAGAGCGTCAGCTGCCCGCTGTCGGGAATATCAGCAAGTCGCAACAAGGCCTTAACTTCTTCCTCAGCAGCGCCATCGAACACCGGCGTTGCCATGGGCACGCCTTTGCGCAGGTTATCGGCCAACTCCAACAATTCATTGTCGGTCAGACTGTCAATATCAGCATCACGACGCTTGTCTGACACGTGCGCATAAATCTTCTTCAGAAAATCGCGCAGTTGGCTAATTTTTGCCTGCTGTTCCAGCATGGTGTTGATTTTGAGGCCCAAGCCATGTGCAGCCATACCGAGGTGGGTCTCCAGAATCTGACCCACGTTCATTCGAGAAGGCACACCCAGTGGGTTTAGCACAATATCGATAGGCTCGCCCCGTTCATCGTAGGGCATGTCCTCTACGGGCATAATGACCGAGATCACACCTTTGTTGCCGTGTCGCCCGGCCATCTTGTCACCCGGCTGAATACGACGCTTAACCGCCAGATACACCTTAACGATCTTGAGCACGCCAGGCGCCAGGTCGTCGCCACTAGAAAGCTTGTCTTTCTTGCTTTCGTAACGCTCCTCCAACTGACGATTTTGCTCTTCCAGTAATTCATGAGCTGCGGTTAGCTGATCATTTAACTCAGCATCGCCCAGCTTCAGCTTGAACCACTGCTCGCGATCCAAGTCGGCCAAAACAGCATCGGTCAGCTTAGTGCCTTTTGCCAGACCGCCTCCACTAAGGGTGGTCTGTCCTCGAAGCAAGGCCACGAGTCGGGCGTAAGTCGCCTCTTCGTAAATGCGCAGTTCCTCACGCAGATCCTTGCGATAATCGCCCAGCTGTGCGTTTTCAATTTGCTTGGCGCGGGGATCTTTTTCCAGGCCGTCACGGGTGAAAACTTGCACATCGATCACGGTACCCTTGTAGCTCGAACCTACGCGCAGTGAGGTATCTTTTACGTCGGACGCTTTCTCTCCGAAAATGGCTCGCAGCAGTTTCTCTTCAGGCGTCAGCTGGGTCTCACCTTTCGGGGTGACCTTACCGACCAAAATATCACCAGCGTCTACTTCGGCACCAATGTATACGATGCCTGATTCGTCCAACTTGCCCAGCGCACCCTCCCCAACATTGGGGATGTCCGCCGTGATTTCTTCAGAGCCCAGCTTGGTGTCCCGGGCAATACATGTCAGCTCCTGAATATGGATCGTGGTAAAACGATCTTCCTTGACGACTCGCTCGGAAACGAGAATAGAGTCCTCAAAGTTGTAGCCATTCCAGGGCATGAAGGCGATGCGCATGTTCTGACCAAGGGCCAGCTCACCCATGTCTACCGAAGGACCGTCGGCCAAAATGTCGCCGCGATCAATACGATCACCCACTTTGACAATCGGCCGTTGGTTAATACAGGTATTCTGGTTAGAGCGTTTGTACTTGGTCAGGTTATAGATGTCGACGGGGGATTCACCCTTGGCGACATTGTCAGCATCGACACGAACAACGATACGGCTTGCGTCAACCGAATCAATGGTTCCTGCGCGTCGTGCCACCTCACAAACCCCAGAGTCAGCCGCAACGTAACGCTCCATACCCGTACCCACTAGCGGCTTATCAGCCACCAAGGTAGGTACAGCTTGACGCTGCATGTTTGACCCCATGAGAGCACGGTTAGCATCGTCGTGCTCAAGGAATGGGATTAGCGCAGCAGCAATAGACACAACCTGCTTAGCCGAAACATCCATGAAGTCTACTTCAGCAGCGGGCTTGATCGTAAATTCGTTCATATGTCGAACGTTGATCAGGTCGTCTACGAAGCGATTTTTCTCATCCATTTGCGCCGAAGCTTGAGCAATAACATGCTCTGCTTCGTTAATAGCCGAGAGGTACTCGATCTCATCGGTCACTACGCCATCAATAACCTTGCGGTAAGGCGCCTCTAAAAACCCGTACTCATTCGTTCGAGCATAGGTTGCCAAAGAGTTGATCAGACCAATATTGGGCCCTTCTGGCGTTTCAATGGGACACACACGACCGTAGTGCGTGGGGTGTACGTCTCGAACCTCAAAACCGGCGCGCTCTCGCGTCAAACCACCAGGGCCCAAGGCCGAAACACGACGCTTGTGCGTTACCTCTGACAGCGGATTATTTTGATCCATAAACTGCGAAAGCTGGCTAGAACCAAAGAATTCCTTAACAGCTGCCGATACAGGCTTGGCGTTGATCAGGTCCTGAGGCATCAGGCCCTCACTCTCAGCCATAGACAGTCGCTCTTTGACCGCGCGCTCGACACGAACCAGACCCACACGGAACTGATTTTCGGCCATTTCACCGACCGAACGAATACGGCGGTTACCCAAATGGTCGATGTCATCAACCACACCGCGACCATTACGAATACCCACCAGCGTCTTGAGCACGTCAACAATATCTTCTCGATCTAGCGTACCGATGCCCTCAGACGAATCTCGCCCGAGACGACGGTTGAACTTCATGCGTCCAACACCTGACAAATCGTAGCGATCAGCAGAGAAGAACAAATTTTGGAACAAGTTCTCAGCCGACTCTTTTGTAGGCGGCTCACCGGGGCGCATCATGCGATAAATTTCTACCAGCGCTTCCAGGGCATTACGAGAGGCATCACCCGCCAGCGTGTCTGAGATGAAAGGACCGCAATCGATCTCATTGGTATAGAGCGTTTCAATCGTATCGATTTCTTTCTCGCGCAAGATCGCCAATGCCTCTTCCGTGATCTCAACGTTACACTCGATCAATACTTCGCCAGTGGACGTATCGACGACATTCTTGGCTAAGCGCCGACCCAGCAGGTACTCATCGGATACAGTCAGAGAATCAATACCCGCATCGTCAAGCTGCCTGATATGACGTGCAGTGATTCGACGACCACGCTCAACCAAAAGCTTGTCGTCAACCATAATGTCGAAGGCCGCCATATCGCCCTGCAGGCGCTTGGAAATCAACGCCATGGTTGTGGAGTTCTCCTCGCCCAGCTGAAACGACGTTGTCTCATAAAACATGGCAAGAATTTCTTCACTGTCGTAACCCAGGGCACGCAAAAGTACGGTCGCAGGTAACTTGCGACGACGGTCGATACGCGCAAATACCTGGTCTTTAGGGTCGAACTCAAAGTCTAGCCATGAACCACGATAGGGAATAACCCGTGCGGAATAGAGTAGCTTGCCAGATGAGTGGGTTTTGCCTTTGTCGTGATCAAAAAAGACACCGGGAGAACGGTGTAGCTGGGAAACAATAACCCGCTCGGTACCGTTGATCACGAAGGTGCCATTTTCGGTCATGAGCGGTATCTCGCCCATGTAGACATCCTGCTCTTTGATGTCTTTGATCGACTTGGAGGAAGACTCCTTGTCGTAAATAATCAGCCGCACCTTCACACGCAGGGCGCAAGCATAGGTAGTGCCACGCAAGACGCATTCATCTACGTCAAATACTGGCTTACCAAGTTTATAGCCAACATATTCCAGGGCAGCATTGCCACTGTAGCTGGCGATCGGGAAGACCGACTTAAAAGCAGCATGCAACCCGTGCTCGCCGCGTGCATCGTCCTCAACCCCATCTTGGGTAAACTTTCGATAGGAATCCAACTGGATAGCCAGCAGGTAGGGTATATCCATTACCTTTGCTAGCGACCCGAAATCTTTACGGATGCGTTTCTTCTCAGTGTATGAGTAAGCCATCAAAACTCCCCAGCGATGTACTGTCGAATCATTCCAACCGATAACCGGTTATGAAAACCAAAAACGGGTCGAAGTGCACAGTGCACCCCGACCCACTAAGTTCGCCTCAGCGAACTCCTATGGTCTTACTTAAGCTCAGCGGCACCGCCGGCTTCTTCAAGCTGCTTCTTAATGTCTTCAGCTTCGTCCTTGCTAGCGCCTTCCTTGACAGGGCCTGGAGCTCCGTCAACAACTGCCTTAGCTTCTTTGAGGCCGAGACCTGTGACCGCGCGAACAACCTTGATCACATTAACTTTCTTCTCGCCCGCTGAGGTTAAGATGACGTCAAACTCAGTCTGCTCAGCTTCAGCAGCTCCGGCGTCACCGCCACCTGCCGCTGCTGGTGCTGCAGCTACCGCTGCCGCCGCCGTTACGCCAAACTTCTCTTCCATCGCCTCGATTAACTCAACAACGTCCATGACGCTCATTGCTGCGATTGCTTCGAGAATATCTTCTTTTGAAAGTGCCATTTCAATGTCTCCTGAAAATTGTAGGAAACGCGCTGATGAATCAGCTCGCTTGCTCTTTTTGATCGCGAATAGCCGCTAGTGTACGAACCAGCTTGCCGGGAACTTCGTTCATGGTCTGTACAAGCTTTGTTGCTGGCGCCTTCATAACGCTCATCAACATTGACAATGCCTGATCTCTCGTAGGCATTTTCGCCAGTACATCCAGCTGGTCAGCTCCCATCAGCTTTCCGCTAATTGACAGTGCCTTCACTTCAAAACGTTCGTTTGTTTTGGCGAAGTCTTTAAACAGCCGCGCTGCAGCGCCCGGGTCTTCTAATGAAAAACCGAACAAAGACGGACCTGTGAGAGTGTCGCTGACACACTCATATTCCGTTCCCTCAAAAGCCCGTTTTGCCAGCGTATTGCGCACGACGCGCACATCCACCTGACTTTCACGTGCTGTTGCCCGCAGAGCAGTCATATCGTTTGAGGCCACGCCACGTGCATCGGCGACCACAAGCGACAGTGCACTGGCAGCGGTCTCGTTGACTTCGGCAACAATCGCCTTCTTCTCGTCGAGTCCAATAGCCATTGGTCTACTCCTGGATTAACAATTATGGCCAATACAGAACCTCTGCACTGACCGCCCTCGGTGAACGTATTCACCATCTGCGTAGGCTCCTCGCGAACTTAAGGGAACAACGTCCCACCTACGGTCTTTGACAGCCCTTTGTTCAGCGAGGCAAAGCCGCACTTTCCCTAAGACTCCAAAGCGGCACCGAGCAGTCAACAGACTTTTCAGTACCTAGCCACGACAAAAAACACCGCGGCCTATTGCACCTACAGGTGCAGTTTTTCTACAAATCTAACTCAGCGTGATCAACCGTGACCCCTGGACCCATGGTCGTAGACAGGGTGATTTTTTGAAAGTACACGCCCTTTGATGAGGCAGGTTTTGCCTTTTTCAAATCGGCCAAGACAGCCATCAAATTGCCACGCAGCTGATCGGTCTCGAACGCCACCTTGCCAATGCCACCTTGAATGATGCCGTTTTTATCTGTTCGGAAACGCATTTGCCCAGCTTTGGCGTTGTTAACGGCCCCTTCAACATCAGGGGTTACCGTGCCCGTCTTAGGGTTGGGCATCAGGCCTCGCGGGCCCAGTACTTGACCCAACTGCCCAACAACACGCATGGCGTCAGGAGAGGCAACAACGACGTCAAAGTCCATCATGCCGCCCTTAACTTGCTCAGCCAGCTCTTCCATACCCACAAAATCAGCGCCTGCCGCTTTGGCTTTCTCGGCATTCTCGCCTTGGGTAAACACAGCAACGCGCACCACTGAACCTGTGCCGTGGGGCAATGTTGTAGCGCCCCGCACACCCTGATCTGATTTCCGGGCGTCAACGCCCAGATTGACCGCAAGCTCTACTGTTTCATTGAATTTCACGGTGCCAAACTCTTTCAACAGACCAATAGCCTCGTCTAGAGGATAGGCTCGGGTAGCATCTACTTTTTCGCGAAAAGCACGTACTCTTTTTGATAACTTAGCCATGATCAGCCCTCCACCACATCAATTCCAGCAGAGCGTGCACTGCCTGCAATGGTTCGCACAGCGGAGTCCATATCGGCGGCAGTGAGATCTGGCCACTTTTGCGTCGCAATGTCTTCGAGCTGCGCTCGGGTGACCTTGCCGACCTTTTCAGTGTTGGGTCGCCCCGATCCGCTTTTAATACCCAGCGCCTTCTTCAATAAAATCGAGGCTGGCGGGGTTTTCTTAATAAACGTGAATGACTTGTCACTGTAAACAGTGATCACCACAGGAATTGGCAAACCGGGCTCCATGCTTTGCGTGTCAGCATTAAAAGCCTTGCAGAATTCCATGATATTCACACCCTTTTGACCCAGCGCAGGGCCTACAGGAGGGCTAGGGTTAGCCTGTCCCGCTGGGATTTGCAGCTTAATGTAGCCGTCTATCTTCTTCGCCATGTTTTTCTCCCGGGTACAAACGCCTTCGGTGCTGAATCTCAGCCCTTGGGCTCCCCATTACGACCTCTATGTTGCCAGGGGTCGAATCATTTTGATGCGCCTCTTTAGAAGCTCACCCCTATTTAGATCAGGATTTTTCTACCTGACCGAATTCTAGCTCTACGGGCGTAGAGCGCCCGAAGATCAAAACCGCCACGTTGAGGCGGCTTTTTTCGTAATTCACATCTTCAACAACACCATTAAAGTCGTTAAAGGGTCCATCGATAACCCGAACCATCTCGCCCGGCTCAAATACCGTTTTGGGACGCGGCTGATCGACCCCAGCTTCGACCCGCTGAAGTATCGCGCTAGCCTCGGCTTCAGTAATAGGCGCCGGCTTGTCGGCTTTTCCACCGATAAAACCCAGTACCCGTGGCGTTTCCTTTACTAAGTGCCAGGAATCGTCGTTCAACTCCATCTGCACTAACACGTAGCCAGGAAAAAACTTCCGCTCACTCTTTCTTTTCTGACCGCCCTTCATTTCCACAACTTCTTCGGTGGGAACAATGATCTCGCCGAAATAATCTTGCATGCTGTTGCGCTCAATACGCTCTTTAAGCGCGACCGCCACCTTTTTTTCATACTGGGAAAAGGCGTGAACCACATACCAACGCATTGCCATTTAAGCCTCTCCCTAACTCAACCTATTACCATGCCGACTAACCAACCCAGCACGCTATCAATACCCCACAGAATCAGGGCCATGATAAATACGAAAACCACCACAATCAGGGTGGTTTGAGTTGTCTCTTGGCGGGTCGGCCAGACAACCTTACGGATTTCGGTGCGCGAACTCTTCAGCAACTGCCACAAAGCACCGCCACGCTCAGTGGTGGAAGCCACCCACCCGGCAACCGCAGCAGCAGCCAGTAGCGCAAGCACGCGATACAGCAGCGACTGGTCCGCAAAATAACTGTTTCCTACGACCCCAGCGACAACTAGGATCGTGACAACACCCCACTTTAGAGGGTCTAGCCTGCTTGTAGCAGCCTCACTCATGCACCCTTCCCATTAGAAACCACCTATTGGCGCTTCTTTACACCGCCAGCACCCTACCGAAGTGGAGAGCTGGCAGGCCAGGAGGGAATCGAACCCCCAACCTGCGGATTTGGAATCCGCTGCTCTGCCAATTGAGCTACTGGCCTTCAAACGACACACCTCTGTCTATTTTGACCAGAGACGACGAAGCCGAACCGCCTTTTAGGGTGGTTCGGCCTGTTTTTTTTGCGCACCGGAGTGCGCATGACAATCAGTGACTTATTCGATGATTTTAGCGACGACGCCAGCGCCCACGGTTCGGCCACCCTCACGGATCGCAAAAC
>ERZ887849.2407-NODE-2407-length-15528-cov-11.641634_pt1 | contig 15528 bp, 13 predicted proteins | sample MGYA00521267_ERZ887849 | MGnify/ENA primary metagenome ERZ887849 (study PRJEB32303, sample SAMEA104408601) | aquatic metagenome | biome: Brackish water; feature: Pelagic; material: water | place: Baltic Sea | collected 2014-06-06T16:11:00 | depth 2,863 m ... | reverse complement strand
ACGGGCCTTAGTGCCGAAGAATTGGTCGAGCATCGACTCAAGCGGCTGTTGGCGTATGGCGAGTTCCAGGAAGCCAAGGGATAGTCAACTGTTGACCCAATTTGAGCCGCCTAGGCTGTTGGCTGCGGCCATCGAAGGTTGCTTGATTTCGCAGCCTGGGATTGATCGCATTGCCGTGGGGTTAAGCGGCGGTCCGGATTCAGCAGCATTGGCCATTTGTTGCGCCAAACTGGCCAAGCAAAACCATCTCGATCTATACCTTTTTCATGTGCATCATGGCTTGCACCCGCTGGCTGACCAATGGATGGCGTCAGCGGCTGATTTGGCACAACACCTTGGTTTGACCTTAACCACGCAAAAAGTTATGGTCGATCTCAATTCAGGATTGGGTATCGAGGCGGCGGCTCGCCAGGCGCGGCACGCTGCCTTACGAGAGATGAGTCAAGCCCAAGGCATTCAGGCTTTGATGATGGCGCATCACATGCAAGACCAAGCCGAAACCGTATTGTTGCGACTTTTACGCGGTGCTGGGGTAACGGGCTTGGGGGCGATGAAGTCGGTAACGCCGCAGGGTGATGTGTTGTTGCTAAGACCATGGTTGGCTATCGAGCGCGAGCGAATTTTGGCATGTGTGGCTGCCTATTCGGCATTAACAGGCTGGCAGCCGGTTGATGATCCGAGCAATCGAGATGAGGCGCTCGGACGTGGGGCTTTGCGTGAGCGGGTAATACCGGCCTTAAGCGGACGTTGGCCGAATTGGCACCGCACGTTATCGCGACACGCTCAGCAAGCGGTTGAGGCTGAGCAGCTGCTGACTGAGTTTGGTCAGCATTTGTTGCAAACCGTGGTTGCACCAACAGTTCCAGGTGAAAAAATTTGTGCCATTGATTTGTTGTCCTGGCGCGGTTTAAGTCAGGCGCAACAGGTGCTTGTGCTGCGCACTTGGCTCGCGCAAGCGGGTGTGTTAATGCCCACGCAAGCCAGGCTGGGTGACTTGATGCGTCAATTGCGGCAACTTCATGCCCTGGGGCATGATCGTGCCTTGCAATGGCAACACGGGGCGTCAGTCATTTACTGCGTCCGCGGGCGGATCGAACTTCACGCTAAAGTCGTATAGTCTGCTCGGCGGTCAGGTTCGTGGCGTGGTTGGCTAAGTTATTTCTCGATTTACTGTCCCCTGCAGGTCTGCACTACCTCGCCACATCATGTTTTTAACTTTTTGTATCAGTACAATTTTATTCTCAGCCTAAGGAATAAAAGCTGATAGGATTTTGTGAAATGTAAATCAACGCAAAGCCTTTTAAGAACTTATAAAAAAAACGGAGACATTTGGTCTTTATGGATCTAAAAGAGGTTATCAACCTAGATGACTTTCGGCAGCTGGCCAAACGAAAGCTGCCGAGGATAGCGTTCGACTTTATTGATGGTGGCTCTGATGATGATCTTTGCCTGCTTCGAAACCGAAAAGCATTTCAGTCCTACCAACTACTGCCGCGCTACCTCTTAAATGTCGCCCAGAGGTCTCAGTCAGTCGACTTGTTTGGCTCGCGCTATGACAGCCCAATTGGGATATCACCCACCGGAATGGGAGGGCTCTTTCGGCTTGGCGCCGATGCCATGCTCGCCAGCGCGGCCAAAGCACTCAATGTGCCCTACTTGCTTTCAAGTGCCAGTAACCTTGCGCTTGAAGATGCGGTCAAGATTGCTCCACATAACGTCTGGTTTCAGATGTACGCGACTTCTGATCAGCGGATTAATAGTGACTTGGTCAAACGAGCAATTGACTCTGGGGTTAAGGCACTTGTCCTCACTGTTGACGTGCCGGTGAATGCCAACCGAGAGAGAAATCGGCGCAACGGGTTTTCTCGTCCATTTCGCCTAACACGCTCTGTTGTGCTTGATGCGATCACCCACCCCGCTTGGTTGTTTCGCTACTTGCAGGTTGGTGGATTACCCATGCTCAAAAACTGGCAGCCCTATGCCCCTGATGGCGCGAGTGCTGATGATGTGGCTGATTTATACGGTACTTTGACCCCCGCACCCAGAACCACGTGGGATTTGCTGGCGAGGATTCGTGAAACTTGGAAAAAACCGTTAATCGTAAAGGGAATCTTGCACCCTGATGACGCCACGCAAGCCGCTGATCACGGTATAGACGGCGTCATCGTATCCAATCACGGTGGGCGTCAACTTGACTCAGCACCTTCTCCCGTCAGAATGTTGCCTTTGATCGCAAGCGCTGTCGGTCACAGAATGACGGTGATGTTAGACAGCGGTATCCGACGAGGATCAGACCTTGTCATTGGGCGCTGCCTGGGTGCTCAGGCAGGATTCTTTGGGCGTCCCACCTTGTATGCTGTAGCCGCCGCTGGTCAAGCGGGTGCGGAACACGCCTTGGGTCTAATCAGACGTGAGGTCGATGCTGTCATGGCACAGATCGGTGTCACAGCCTTTGAGGATCTGTCGCACCATTACCTCTTGCCTGAACAAGGGGTCATTGAATCGAAATTTTAGGTCAGTTAATACCACAACCATGATGTCGTTAAAATGACAAATTACTGAGGAGACGTATAAATGAAAACAATCAATCGAGTCCTCAAAAGTACAGCAATCGCGCTGTGTGCAGCCCTCACGATGGGTGGGGCGGTTGCTCAAGCCGAATATCCCAATCGACCCATCAAAATGGTGGTTGCCTATCCTGCGGGTCAAGGGACTGACATCAATGCCCGCTACATGGCCGAACAATTGTCGAAAGCTTTGGGTCAGCCGGTTATGGTGGATAACAAGGCTGGCGCATCAGGAAACATTGGCACTGCTTTTGCTGCCCGCGCCACACCCGATGGTTACACGATTTTGATGGGTGCCTCGGGCACCCACGCAATGAATCCTTCTCTGTTCTCTCAACCGGGATTTAACGCGCTTGAAGACTTTATTCCAATCGCGGCTACTATTGTCATTCCAATGGCAATTTCGGTTAATCCGTCAACAGGCGTTAAAACAATTCCTGAATTGATGGCTTGGGCTAAGGCACAGAACAAAGAAATTGATGTCGCCATTCCAAGCGTAACCGCTCAGATGGTTCTTGAGCTTCTAAAAGAGAAAGGCGCGCCTTTTAGAGTGATTCGATACAAGGGTGCCGCTGATGCCCAAACCGCTGTCTTGGGTAACCAAGTGCCAATTTTGATCGACACATTAGCGGCATCAAGAAAACATTTTGGAAAGCTCACACCAATCGCTGTGACCTCACCGAAGGGTGTGGCTTCTGTGCCCGGTGTGAAGTCTGTGGCTGAGCAAGGTTACCCAGGCTTTTCTGTGACCGCTTGGAACGTTCTTTACGCAATCAAAGGGACGCCTCAGCCCATTGTGGATAAACTTCGTGCAGCCATGAAGACGATCATGGAAAGACCAGAAACCTTGATCGCCATTAACAAGTTTGGTTTCGAAAAAGCCGAATGGATGTCTGCTGACCAGCTGCAAGCATTTGTCAAGTCGGAATTTGACCAAACCGCAAAAGTTGTTCAGAAAGCCGGTATGAAGATTAACTAATCGCTAGACCATTAAGACCCACAAACCACTCGAGAAAGCAAAATGAGCAAGCTAGAACATACATCCCTTATTCGTAATTTTGTCGCCGAGGTCAAGGGGCAAGTTTCTGATTTACTGCATGACCCTGCGGCGATGGATGAGCTCAAGGCGCTGTGGCGTGATTACCCGGTGATTATTTTTAGAAAGCAGATGCTTGAGGAACAAGAGCAGATAGAGTTTTGCAATGCCTTTGGGCAATGTGAAGCAATTCCTCGCAAAGACATCATGTCGCCTTATCATCAGGAGGTCATCTACTTCAGTACCTTGCGCTATGCCGATGGGAGCTTTCTCGGGGGGTTTGCGGGTGGTGACGACGTACAGTGGCATTCGGATCAAACTTACTTACCCAGCCCTGCCACCGGCGCTGCGCTGTACGGACTAGAAGTACCCAAAGGCGGTGGTGACATCTACTGGGCAAATCAATATGCAGCCTTTGAGGCGCTACCAGACGATGTTAAAGGCCTAATTGAAGGAAAAACGGGTCGTTTCAGCTACGCCAAACGGCTTGAGATTTTCAACCCCAAGGAGTTGTCTGATAAGACCTCTGAGCAAGCCACGAAGATGAAGCAACTGCCAGAGGTTTTTCACCCAGTCGTGTTGATCCATCCAGTGACTGGCCGCAAAGCCATTTACGCAGATCCAACAACCCTGGTACAGATAGAGGGGTTTTCAAAAGAAGAAAACGATCGGATTTTGCCTATTCTGTTTGAAGCTGGTGGTCGCAAGGAGTTTTCTTACCGCCACAAGGTTCACAACGGTGATTTGATGCTTTGGGATAATGGCTGCACCATGCACCGGCGAGACGAGATGCGCCTCGATCAGCCACGTCTGATGAAGCGCACGACCTTTCGGCTCTCACCGCAAGCCTATTGCACACCCCAATAAACCAGTGTCACAAAGGGAAGTATCTTGTCAAAGTCAACTGTTTATCTGAAAGTCAACCGTGTTGATTCAGCACTTTGTGCCAAGGCGCTACAAGCGTCAGTATCAGACCTGCATGAGGCTTACTATATTCTGGGGGGGAGCGGACTGATGTCCTCCCGCATGCGTCCAAACCAATCAAACACCAAGATTGCAGGGCCAGCAGTGACGGCTCAGTCTGCGGCCGCTGATAATCTCATGATGCATCGCAGCCTTTCCCTTGCGCAAGCAGGTGATGTGTTGGTCGTAACATGTCCGAATGAAACGTCTGGCGCCCAATGGGGCGATGTTGCTGCGCGTTACGCGTTAAAAAAAGGACTCGCCGGCGTTGTTATTCATGGATCCATTCGTGACACAGATATGCTTCGTGAAATTGGCTCGGCAGCATGGTCGACTCACGTCAGCCCAAGGCACCCCGATAAGCAAGGTCACGGCACTGTGAATGCGCCAATTGTCTGCGATGGGGTGTTGGTTAATCCTGGGGATCTCATCATGGCCGACGGGGACGGCGTCATTTGCATCGATAAAAACCGAGCGCCTGCAGTAGTTGAGCTCGCACTGACGCGCATGAATAAAGAAAATGAACTTGCCCAAATGATTGCCAATGGCCAGATGCCTTGGGATCTCAGTGGTGCTTCTCAGTGTTACAAAGCGCTTGGGATAGAGGAGTTGAATCAGGCGTGTGACGACTAATCGTCATTAACCTGATCAAACCACCAGATTTAACTTAGGCCGAACGTGGGCCTCAGCTTAACCAGATCCTGAGTGTTTTTCATGGATGCTTTTTCGGATTTGCTCACCGTGCGAATCAAGCGTCGGAGGCGTTACACCAGCAGACGGCATGGTTTCAGAAAGCCGGACAGGAATACCTAGACCTTTATACCCCTCGCGCTCGATGATCATCTTTCGATGCAACGTATGTGCCTGGGCGAGCGCCTCTTGAACGGTGTTTACGGCGCCAGCAGCAACACCGGCGCGCATTAACTGCTCGCACAGTACTTGTTTGGTGTTTGTTTTAAACGTTGCTTCAATCTCTATTTTCAATGAATCCCGGTTCTTGATGCGCATTGCGTTATCGGCATAGAGTGGATTACCGAGTAGATCCTCACGGCCTATCGTCTTACATAATCGTCTGAACTGAGCATCGTTAACGACACCCAAAAATATGAAACCATCTTGTGTTTCGAATTTGTCATAAGGCGAGATATTGGGATGAGCGCTACCAAGCAACCCAGGGGTTTTGCCAGAGCAAAAATAATTTGTGGCGTGTGGTAGCAAAAGCGTCAAGGCCGTGTCAAACAAGGTGGCAGACACTCGCTGACCCCGACCTGTTCTTTGACGAACAATAACAGCCATCAAAATACCGACCAAGGCCGTGTAACCCGTCAAGTGATCGACAACAGGAATGCCAACGCGTGTGGGGCCACTTTTGGTGTCGCCATTAACACTCATCACACCACAGATGGCCTGCAACACAGCATCGTAGCCCGGTAATCCTCCGAGTGGGCCGTCCTCACCGAAACCTGTCACATCACAATAAATCAATCGCGGGTAACGACTTGTCAGTGTTTCCTCGAAATCAAGCCCCCACTTTTTCATGGTGCCTGGTAAAAAATTCTCAACCAGAATGTCAGCACCTTCAAGAAGTTCGAGCAAGACTGCTCGGTCCTTTTGGGTTGTGAAATCAAGCTTAATTGACCTCTTGCCGCGGTTCAATGCAGAAAAATAAGCGGCCTGACCGTCTTCATAGAACGGTGGCCCAAGTGCCCGCGTTTCATCGCCACTGGGTGGCTCAACCTTAATCACATCGGCGCCGTGATCAGCCAGTATCTGAGTACACAATGGCCCAGCCAACACGCGTGATAGATCCACTACCCGCATACCCGCTAAGGCGCCGGTGTTATTGCTAGTGTTCATCCAAACGTCAGAACTCATTGGGGTTGTTTGGCTATTCATGTGACTCTCCCTGACAGGAAACGTCGTGTTCAAGCACGCTTTGGCAGCTGAACAACACCGGTACCCAGCGCGGACAACTCACCATCTTGGTTGTGAGCCTTTTGTTCTATTTCTACCAGCGCTTGGCCGTCTTCAATGAACTTTCGTTTAACAACACCATCAATGAAAACCATATCGCCCGCCGGGTTGTGTCGGCGAATCTGACAGTTGGCAGTACGCAGTTGCCCATCATCACCCATCCAGTTTGTTAAATGATGCATGAGCCATGAGCTGCGCTCTGGGCCATAATCGTAGGCACCTGGTGCGCCAACCTCAAGAGCGAACTCTTCTTCCCAGTGCACACGCTCGGGAACATCTGGTATTCCGAAGCGGTTTTTGATACCAACACCCTTATGTGCATCAATGAGCTTCCAAGCCAGCTTATTTGCTCGGATATACAAGCCACCCCAGCCTTGGGCATAGGCGATGAAGCCTGTGACCGTCATGGGCCCCTTGAACATTGTGGGCAGGGTCTCGCCCTCCGTTACATCATCCCAGTACCGCGTTGTGGCGCCACGTACCTCTTCTTGGGCGTATAAAGCGTAGGCCTTCTCGAGTTCTTGCTCGGTGTATTTGCGTGGTTCGCGCTCACGAACGTGGGCGTATTTGGTGCCTTTTTCACGCGCTTGGTCGCGTTCGGTTCTAAAGCACCAGCTATCGGCTTGAGCAATACGATCACCCTGACGATTAAAGAAGTCAACGTGATAAATCTGTTGAATGGCCCGACCAGCAAATCTTGTTTGGTGCTCGATCAAGTCCTTAAGGTGTGCTTCTGTGTGTATCTCTTCGTTACGGGCAATGGTGCCATGAAACGTCCAGTCTGCTCCTGACCACATGGCATGCACGCCAGACAGCCCGCCCACATACCCTGAAACAATCCGGTTGGTCGCATACAGAAAACTGGGCAAAGCAATCACATCGCCATAACGGGTTTGCTTAGCATAAGAGGGATCACACCACAATGGATTATCATCCCCAATGCCATGCGCGTAATGGCGAATATTGTCCCGCGTTGCTTCGTAGCACCAAGGCTCGACGGAATGACCAATCTTCACGCCGATTCGGCGGTGCAGGTCTTCCAAGCCTTGGTCTGTGATTTTCGCAAATTTTCCCTCTGTTAACTGTGACATTTAGCCCCTCTCTCTTTTTGTTCGTTATTGGATTTAAATTTGGTTGGTTCGAATCAAATCTGCCTCGCGCAGTTTTTTTCGATTAATCTTACCTGCAGGTGTTTTAGGCAGTTCGCCGACAAACGCCACCTGACGCGGATATTCGTGCTGACTGAGCCCAGTTCGGACCAATTGCTGAATTTCATCGATGAATTTTTCTGTTCCTGGGCGATCAGAAACAACATAAGCTCGCACGATTTGACCGCGCTGGCTGTCAGGCACGCCAATGGCAGCTGCTTCAAGAACGTCCTTGTGTTTGAGAATCGCATTTTCAATTTCAACCGCGCTCATTGTCCAGCCAGCTGAAATGATGACATCATCGGCTCGCCCTCTATGGAAGAAATAGCCACTGTCATCGGTGTGACCGAGGTCCTTGGTTGCAATCCATTCTCCCTTCCGAAACACTTTAATTTCGCCAATTATGTTGGGCGGGCACTGACGGTCAAGCGCGTCGACAATGCGAACTTCAGCGCCAGGGATGGGTTTGCCCAACGATCCAGGACGAACATCAAAATCAGAGGCTCCTGGATAACTAACCAAAATCACGCCAATTTCAGTGGTTCCGTACATACTGCATGCGGGCGTCTTAAAGGTCTGGCACACAAACGCTTCGGTGCTCTGATCCATGGGTTCGCCAGTGAAAGAGAGCTTTTCAATCGCGTAACGCCTCGACTGATGATCAGTAACAACTTTCATCATCCGATAGTGCGTTGCGGCTGCGGACATATTAGTAAAGCGGTGACGCGCTAGGGCATCCAACAAAGCTTCAGCGTTAAACCGCCCTGCAAAAGTGCCAATGGTGAGCCCAAGAGCCATGGGTGCCAACGTTCCATGCCACAAACCATGACCCCAAGCAGGCGACGATGGACAAAAAAACTTGTCGCCAGGCCTTAGGCCCGTGCCATATAAAGCCGAGACCATGAGCGTGACAATCGATCGGTGCGTGTGTTTGACCGCCTCGGGTAACTCACGCGTTGTGCCTGAGGTGTACTGATAAATCGCCATGTCACGGCTATTCGTGTTTGGCGTGAATGTATCTGAGTAGTTATCGAGGTCATTAAAGAAATCGTCATCGGCGATGACCACTTTAACGTCTTGAACGTCAACGACAGCATCGAGTTTTTCGCTGTTGGTTACGATAAACTTTGGCTGGCAGTCTCCGACCCTTAGCTTGACACCATCAGGACCAAATAACGTAAATAATGGCACTGCAACGGCACCTGCCTTGATGGCCCCAAATAGTGCCGCATAAAAAGCGCGATTGGGCTCAAGCATGATAGCGACGCGATCGCCTTTTGTAATACCTTGCTTGATGAGCCAGTTCGCAAACCGCGATGAGTCGCGAGCGATCTCGCGATAAGTCAGAACTTGATCGGGCGCTCCTAATCGCACAATAACAACAGCCGGACGCTGCGAGTCCACGGCATGACGATCGACACACTCGTGAGCAATGTTGAGTCGGTCGCGCTCACCAGCAAACAAATCCCAAAGCTTCTCTGGCGTAAAGTGCGCCAGCGCATCAGCGTAACTCGTGTACGAGGTGAGCAGAGTCATTCCTTAGTCTCCTATCCTTTCAATGTATCGGGTACCTTTAGTGTTGTCAAATAAGATTTATAATTGTATATATACAAAATTAATTGAAAATATAGACACAACCTTGACCATCAAAAGACTGGGTTCGCCATGCCAAAAAACTCCCTGAATGATGGGCCTCTGCCGCAACGTGGTGTAAGAATACGTGCAGTGCCTGCGGTTACCCGCGCCGTGGCCATTCTGCGGTTACTCGGGCGTTCGCAACGCCCCATGGGTGTGAATGCGATCGCCCAGACATTAGATATGGTTCCAAGCACATGCCTGCACATTTTGCGTGCACTAGTCCATGAGAGGCTGGTGTCTGTTGACGGTCAAACTAAACTTTATGGACTCGATGTTGGTTTGCTGCCGCTCGCTCGTTCAGTGGTGCAGGGGAATAATTTTGTTAGCGCTGTTCAGGCCTCTCTTGATCGAATTGCAGATACTTGGAATGTCACGGCTATTGGCGTCGATGTTGCAGATGCTGAGCACATGGTGGTCCTCGCCTTATCTAAATCGCAACAGCCGTTCCGCCTTTATGTTGACGTGGGCAGTCGGTTTCCTTCACTGGTTAGTGCGACAGGACGGTTAGTGGCGGCCTTGGGTGGTCAGGACTGGGACACTTTAGCCCTACGATTTGCCGGCGTGCGCTGGCAAAGGCCGGTTAATTTTGAAACGTGGAAGCAAGAGGTGTTGCTGGCTCGAGAGCGGGGCTACAGTTTGGATGACGGTGTCTACATTAATGGTGTCACGATTGTTGCCGTCCCGGTTTTGAATCATAGGCGTCAAATTACCCATACGATCGTGACGGCTCACATGCAGAATAGACTCACTAAGACAGAACTCGCAAGCTTGGTGAATTTCATGCAGGCTGAGGCAAGTTTGGTTGCAGACCGAATCCTCATCTAAACCAAAACGATTTGCGGCAACTCCATGCCTTAGGGCATGATCGAGCCCTGCAATGGCAGCACGGGGCGTCAGTCATTTACTGCGTTCGCGGCCGGATCGAACTTCACGCTAAAATCTAACATTCCAGTTACTACACTGGCACCAAAAATATGTTGGTGCTCGATTTGTTTCCCCATTGGTTTGCGATAGGACATGTCACGTGTCGGTCGCCTTTAAGGTTTGTCATGGCATTAATTGTTCACAAATACGGTGGTACCTCGATGGGTAGTACCGAACGCATTTGTAATGTGGCCAAACGGGTCGCCAAATGGCACGCGGCCGGTCATCAAGTGGTGGTTGTGCCTTCCGCGATGTCGGGTGAAACCAATCGCTTATTGGGCCTGGCTCGCGAAATAACGGCCGTGCCTGATGGACGTGAACTCGATGTCATCGCAGCGACTGGCGAGCAAGCTTCGAGTGGTTTGTTGGCATTGGCTTTGCAGGCCGAAGGCATCAATGCCCGCAGCTATGCAGGCTGGCAAGTGCCGGTGCAAACCGACTCGGCGCACACCAAGGCCAGAATCACCGCCATTGATGACAAAAGAATTCTGGCTGAGCTCGATTTGGGAAGAGTGGTTATTGTCACAGGTTTCCAAGGGGTTGATCCCGGCGGCAACATCACCACGCTCGGCCGAGGTGGATCTGATACTTCTGCGGTGGCGATTGCTGCGGCCATTAAGGCCGATGAGTGTTTGATATATACCGATGTTGATGGCGTTTACACGACTGATCCTCGAGTGGTGCCCACGGCTCGGCGCATGAATGTGATTTCTTTCGAGGAGATGCTTGAAATGGCTTCTCTGGGTTCCAAAGTGCTGCAAATCCGTTCGGTTGAGTTTGCCGGTAAATACCGTGTGCCGCTCAGAGTCTTGTCATCACTGACACCACCCGATATGCCGCTTGAGCAAGAAATGCGCTCAGGCACGCTGATTACTTTTGAGGAAGATGCCCAAATGGAAGCCGCTGTTGTTTCAGGTATCGCTTTTACGCGCGATGAAGCCAAAATTATGTTGTTGGGTGTGCCCGATAAGCCCGGTGTTGCTTACGCCATCTTAGGCAAAGTAGCCGACGCCAATATTGACATCGACATGATCGTCCAGAACCAATCCGTTGATGGCACGACCGACTTTTCGTTTACGGTGCATCGCAACGACTTTCAAAAAGTTGTGCAGATCATGGAAACCGACATTGTGCCAGCGGTTGGCGCACGCCAGATGATCCCTGATGAGAATGTTGCAAAAGTATCGATCGTGGGCATTGGCATGCGCTCGCATGCGGGTATTGCGAGTTTGATGTTCAAAACGCTCGCCGATGAAAACATCAATATCCAGATGATTAGCACCAGTGAAATCAAGACATCCGTGCTTATTCAAGACAAGTACCTAGAACTTGCCGTGCGGGCGTTACACAAGGCTTTTGACTTGGAAACAAAGCCAGAAGCGCAATAACTACTGACAAAGACCAACGTCTAAACACTCGCTCGCCCAACGAGCGAGTGTGACGTGATAAACTTCGCTTCGTTGTAAAAGTTGGTTCCGGAGGCGTGCCCGAGTGGCTGAAGGGGCTCCCCTGCTAAGGGAGTATGTGGCTTAAACTGCATCCAGGGTTCGAATCCCTGCGCCTCCGCCAAACCATCAATAATTAAGCGTCTCTCGGGGCGCTTTTTATTTTTACATACCCAAAGACATACCCAAGAAATTTCGGTTAAGCAACCATCACCCGAATCATTTGCACATTGCTTACCCCTAGGAGGTGTCACCCGCTTTCAAAGCAAATCCCCACCAAACAATTAAAAGCGGGATCTTCCGACCCCACCGTACCCCACCCCATGATTTTGATTGGGACTCCTAGCGCACCACGGGCGACAGCTATGACAATGCATTGGCTGAGACCATTAATGGGCTTTATAAGAGTGAACTAATTCACCACAGAGGTCCATGGAAGACAAGGGCTGCCGTGGAGATGGCTACCTTGGAATGGGTGGCCTGGTTCAACAACAAACGCCTGTTAAGTTCAATCGGCTATATTCCACCTGCTGAAGCTGAAATGAACTACTACAGGCAACAGCAATATGAGGTTCTTGAAAGCGAAGTACTTTAACTAACCAGCCTCCTCAGAACACGGGGCGATTCATGTTGCGTGTTTTGCAGAGATCGACTGAAACGAATGGGTCAGATACAAGACTTGCCTTGGCTAAGAAACTTTTTCACTGTCGTCACTGGCACACAGCTTCGCCACCAGCACCATGACAGACCAGCGCCCACATCAAGAGCATATACAAATGGAACAGCTGAAATCGTAAGCTTACCGGAACAGTAAACAGGTTAAAAATGTAGATTTCCGCCCCTTTTAGGAGTTAGGGATGAGGAAGTCGAAGTTCACGGAAAGCAAAATTGTGGCCATTCTCGGTGAAGGTTAAGCGGGTGTGCCGGTATAGATCGCGATCATGTACGAGAGCTTCTCCTGCGGCGCTTCGATCGCCACCTCCGGACTTGCATATCCCGGCCCACAACATTCCATCACATAGTTCCTTCCTTATCCCTGTTTATAGTCCCATTCTGTCGGCAATCGCCACAATACGATGCATGTCACGTAAAACAGGTTTTTCTATCAATTTACCATCGATCACCACCAGTCCCGTATTCGCCGCCTCGAATTCAGCGATGATCCGGCGCGCCCGTGTGATCTGATCCACAGATGGGGTAAATACCTCATTGAGTGCCGTAATCTGCTTGGGATGGATAGATCCCTTGCCGGCAAAGCCCAGTGCCCGGACTTTCTCTGCCTCAACGCGCATACCTTCAGGATCATCAAGATCAAGATAGGGTACATCGATGACATCAAGGCCAGCTGATGCGGAGGCATGGACGACCCTTGATCGTGCATATAAGAGTGCATCGTAAGTATTCTCGCATCTGAGTTCGGCGGCCATATCCACCCCACCAAAGAACATCGCGTCTATCCGTGGACTTGAATGGGCAATCTCATAGGCCGCTTCTAGCCCCTGATTGGTTTCGATGATGATATGAAGACGTGTGATATGCCCCGCTTCAGTCAGGAGCTGGTCCAGCATTACCACCTCATCCGGGGTGCGCACTTTTGGCATCATCAGCGCCGGTGGCGGCGTGGGGCTGGCCAGAATGGCGTTCACGTCCTCTATCCCGAAACGCTCCCGCACCGAGTTGATCCTGAGGATACGTTCCACCCCATCATCGGCTTGAGGTTCAGCAAAAAGTGCCAATGCCTTCTGCCGTGCTTCTGCCTTGTCTTTCGGTGCAATACCGTCCTCAAGTTCAACACAGACAATATCCGTCCCGCTCGCCAGTGCTTTGGGATACATGTCTGGACGCAAGCCCGGCGTGAAAATAAAACTCCGGCGTGGGCGAATGGTCGAATTATCTGTCATTGATCTTTTCCTCATCTTTTCTGAGTGATTTCTGGGAATCAAATGCTGCTATTGATTTGAGATTGAGTCATTTTTTTATGCTAGTTCATCTCTTTTCAAATCAGCGGAAAAATAGCTAGAACCTGCAGCAATGTTAAACCACATGCATGAGTAAATATAATTCTTAGGAATGCCTCGTCCTTCAGCGAATTGCATCCCAAGGCGGAATTATGGCATTCCCCCGAATTCATAGGCACCTCACTGTCGCCAATATTGCAGCATGATTTCTTTTGCCCAATCGGGCTCTTTGAAATTGCCGCGCGCTAGAAAACCAGACATGAGCGGTTTGATATCAAGAACCGGGGAGCCGTCAATCGCATCAAGCCCCTCGAGCTCGATTTTTAGTCGGTCAACACCAAGCACACGACAGACAGTAGAGCCCAGTCGATTGGGCCGATTTTTTCCACGCTGCGCAAAGATGCCTACCAAAGGCCAATCGGTGCGGCCTCTCGGATGTCGTGCTCCCTTCTCTATTTTGCTGTCTGGGACGCGGTGAAAAGCGTAAATAACCTCGACATGCGAAAACTCAGCCAATCCTGCCAGGGCCGATTCGTCAAACTGGGTGGCATCCAACTCAATGTATGTCTCGATTTTATCCCAGTCATCGTCAATCGCTTCTGTGCGATGACTATGTACGATACCAATCGGCAAAAGGTTCACGGGTTCCAAGCTCCGACTCCTTAGGGACATGTCAAAGGGCCCTGACCTATCTGGTTGCTTCGAGCCTTGTAGCTCAATCATAGGCTACTGCTCACAGTCGTGCCATGTCAGCAATGAGGTGCACAGATTGATACAAAATGTAAGTCAAAAAACGCGCCAACTCCCCATACGGAACCATCAATTTTCACACCAGTAACGGACGTACCGCTCTGATTGCATTTTTACAAATTGCTGCTGCTGCTTAGTACAGCCCTCACAAGATTCTCGCGTCACTCGAGTTAATGATCCTTTGTTGAGGTCAAGTTCCCAGCGTGATGTAAAGACTGCCAGAGAGTTACGCGCCTGGGTCACCATAATGAAGGACACCACAGGCTCTTTCGAAACAATGGAATACGCCGCCATAACATTAGTGTCAGGCAAAACTTGCTTGGGCAAGTTTTGATTAGGATGATTGCCACCGAGGCGCATACGCCCAATTACGCTAGTTGGCGTGTATTGATTCGATTGCAGTGTGGTCTTATTACGGTCGAGCAAGATTGCACAGCTCGCGCCGCTTTGGTCAACTTCCTTGGCGCTAACCCAGCGTTTTTGAGGGTCAAACAACAAATCTAGCGGTGCGAGTTCCGGGCTTAAGCTCATAACATCGGCTTGTGCCGATTTAGCATTCGCTGGTGCCGCATTTTTTGCATTACCCGCCTGCATATGATCGCGATCTTTCAATACCCCTGCAACAGTTTCCATGCACTGAATGACGTTTTTGAGGGCTTGGTCGCCTCCACGAATTTGTCGTGAGGAGACGGTGAACAATCCATCAAGTTGCTCAGGAAGATAGCCTTGACTGATCAACTCTTGTCGCAAATCGCCAAGGATACGACCTAGATTCCTGTTGGCATCGGCGACATTTTTGGGTAAGGAATTGTCGCGAGCGTCTATCGCACTCAACGCAATCTGACTACTTGAACATAAGCCCCAGCCATTTACACCAAGCTTTTCGGCTAGTAGCCTAGACAAACTACTAACTGGTTTGCTTACAGAGTCAGCGGATGTTTGTGTAGATTGCTTGGATACGGGCTTGGGTGCAGGTGCTTGCACCACGACTGGTGCCACTGGCTGCGGCATAAGCTCGGGTTTTGCGCCAAGCTTAGTTATCCGAGCTTGATATGACTCACGCAGGCACTGAACGTTGGCACCGCAGCGATTGCGAGCCTTGACCCAGGCACGCTGATCCGCGCG